>Ga0302326_10006079_pt1 | contig 27190 bp, 17 predicted proteins | sample Palsa_T0_3_FD_202264 | JGI IMG/M metagenome (GOLD analysis project Ga0302326, IMG submission 202264) | Peat permafrost microbial communities from Stordalen Mire near Abisko, Sweden - Palsa_T0_3 | ecosystem: Environmental > Terrestrial > Soil > Palsa > Peat permafrost | place: Sweden: Abisko... | reverse complement strand
TCTCGGAGCTGGGTTTTACCGCAATCGCGGTTGGGGCGGCTCAGAGCGGGCTGCGTCCGGTGGTCGAATATATGACCTGGAACTTTGCGGTGCTGGCGTTGGACCAGATCCTGAATACGGCTTCCAAAATGCTGGCCATGAGTGGCGGGCAGGTGGGCTGTCCGATCGTTTTCCGCGGACCCGGCGGGTCGGCGGGTCAGCTGGGCGCCCAGCACTCCACCGCTTTTGAGAGCTATTATGCCAATATTCCCGGCATCAAGGTCGTGAGCCCGAGCAACGGCTATGATGCAAAGGGGTTGCTAAAGCAATCCATCCGCTATGAGGAAGATCCCGTGATCTTTATGGAAAGCGAGGTCAGTTATGGCGATAAGAGTGAGGTTCCGGAAGAGGAATATTATATTGAGCTTGGCAAGGCCGATATCAAGAAAGCGGGCAAGGATGTCACCATCGTTTCTTACAATAAGATGATGAAAGTGGCGCTGGGTGCCGCTGCCGAGCTGGAAAAAGAGGGCGTAAGCGCGGAAGTCATCGACTTGCGGACGATTCGCCCTTTGGATTGGATGACCATTTTAGAGAGTGTCAAAAAGACCAACAGGCTTGTCATCGTGGAAGAGCAGTGGCCTTTTGCGTCTATTTCCTCGGAGATCACCTATCGTATCCAGAAGGAAGGATTTGACTACCTGGATGCGCCTATCCGCCGGATCACGTCGGCCGATGCGCCGCTGCACTATGCGCCGAACCTGGTGGCGTTGGCGCTGCCGGATGTGGGGAGGACGGTGAAGCTGGTGAAAGAGGTGATGTATATGAAGAAATAGCTTCGAAATAAAAAACCCGCCATCAGGCGGGTTTCTTTTTTATTTTATTTGAGGGCGGCGAGGGCGGTGTTGAACAACACCAGGAAGCCATACACGCATGCTATCAATAAACCACCGATCAATGTTAATTTGAGGAGTACCTTTCCGGTAGCGGGGGCTTGCAGCTCAATGTTCTGCTTCATAGGGGACTATTTTTGGATTATAAAATGTTGGTTTTATACAGGTATCGGATAGAGCTAAGATACTGCACAGCCTCATTCTTTGCAAGGGGTTTTTACGATTTTTTGATAAAACCCTTAGAAATTTGCCGGATTGCGCGTAAGTGCTCAGCGCCAACCCAGATGTTTGGGACAAGTTCGTAACTAATTGATTGTGAATATATATTCGAGATTTTCTACTATCTACGAATGTTAAAACTTGCCTGTGACGGCCAGGAGGTCGGCGGGGTCGAATTCACGCAGTTCGATGGCGGGTGGTGGGGCGTCCGGGGTATTGTCTTCCAGGGCCATATGGCAGGCATAGCCGTCGAAGAAGGGAAGGTTATGGACGGACCACCAGCTACCGTCGAGGTGGATGGGATTGGGTTTGGTGAGGTCCAGTTCCTGCAGGGGGATGCCGAGGCCGCGGCCGTCGGCTTTGATGAGGCATTCCTTGGCGGTCCAGAAATGAAAGAAAGCGTCAATTGGCGAAGGGGCGGTCTGGATGGCGGCCCATTCCGCTGGGGTAAACTGTTGTTCGAACCCATCGAAGGAGAAGGGTTTGACGATCTCGATATCGATGCCTATTCTAGTGCTCGTTCCGAGGATACAGGCAACCCTGTTGCCGGAGTGGGAAATGTTGAATGCCGGGCCGTCCGGAAGAAAGGGTTTTTTCCAGTCCGTATATTGGAGGCGGCCCAGGTCCGGGGGATGGCCGGCTTTTTCGAGTGCAATGCGTAGGAGAATTTTTCCCAGGAGTGCGGCGTGGGCGTCCTCCCATCGCCGGTATTTTGCGATGCTTTCGTGAAAAGTGGCGGGAAGCTGGCCGAGTAAGCTGCGGAATTGTTCGGCCGGCAGCGGCTCCGGGTATGCTGTCGCATAGAGGTATATACTCATTGACCTGGCATTGTGAAAACTAAGCTATTGAATTAATTGGAATGCAAACCGTAATTTTGACCCTTTCAGACCGTCTTTTGCGGTCATTGGGTCATTGTTTAATCTCAAAAAAAGTTGGAGGAACATGTCGAATATCCTGATCATTGACGACGAAAAGGCGATACGCAAGACGCTCAGCGAGATATTGTCCTATGAGGGTTATAAGATCGACGAGGCGGGGGATGGCGAAGAGGGGCTGAGGAAGGTAAAGGAGAAGGAATACGACGTCATTCTCTGTGATATCAAGATGCCAAAGATCGACGGCATCGAGTTCCTGGAGAAAACAAGGGAGACGCATCCTGATCTCCCGATTATCATGATCTCCGGTCACGGGACGATCGAGACGGCGGTTGAAGCGGTGAAGAAGGGGGCCTATGATTATATCTCCAAGCCCCCGGACCTGAACCGGCTGCTGATCACCATCCGCAATGCGATGGACAAGACCACGCTTGTTGCGGAGACCAAGGTGTTGAAGCGAAAGGTGAGCAAGGTGCAGGAGATCGTAGGTTCTTCCACGCCGATCCATAAGATCAAGGAGACGATAGAAAAGGTTGCGCCCACGGAAGCGCGTATCCTGGTTACCGGCGAGAACGGGGTGGGAAAGGAGCTGGTGGCCCGCTGGGTACATGAGAAGAGCAACAGGGCCAGCGGGACGCTGGTAGAGGTCAATTGTGCGGCGATCCCGAGTGAGTTGATCGAAAGCGAGCTGTTTGGTCATGAGAAGGGCTCATTCACCTCCGCGGTAAAGCAAAGGATCGGGAAGTTCGAGCAGGCCAATGGCGGCACGCTTTTCCTGGATGAGATCGGGGATATGAGCCTGACGGCGCAGGCCAAGGTGTTGCGGGCTTTGCAGGAAGGCAAGATCACGCGGGTGGGCGGCGACAAGGATATCAGCGTGGATGTGCGGGTGATCGCCGCCACGAACAAGGACCTGCTAAAGGAAGTGGATGAAAAGAATTTCCGGCTTGACCTTTATCACCGGTTGAGTGTCATCATTATTCATGTGCCTTCGCTGAATGAGCGGAAGGACGATATTCCGTTATTGGTGGAGAAGTTCCTGGCCGATATTTGCGGCGACTATGGCATCGCGAAGAAGGCGATCGATGAAGAAGCCATCAGGGCTTTGCAGCAGCACAACTGGACGGGGAATATCCGCGAGTTGCGCAATGTGGTGGAGCGGTTGATCATCCTGTCGGGGAAGACGATCGTCCAGGGGGATGTGGAAAGCTACGTGTTGCCGAAGCATTAAAACCGGTTTTTTAGCAAAACTTTCGGGGTCAACGCTTTGGGAGGCCAATTATTCAGTTAAATTTGCCGGAATCAAAAAAAACTCCAGGAATGTCATCTCATCAGCTGCTGGTTCTTGTGCTTATCCAAGTGGTCATACTCCTGCTTCCCTCGATCGGTTTGGCGAAATTATTTGAAAAGGCCGGTGTTCCGGGTTGGAAGGCCTATGTACCCTTCTACAATACCTATATTATGCTGCAACTGGCGGAGAGGCCAAAGCACTGGGTATTCTGGCAGCTCATCCCGGTGGCAGGATGGTTTATTTCGCTGGGTATTTATGTGGAGTTCGTTAAGACCTTTGGGAAGTTCAAGCTGTGGGAGCATGCCATGACGGCTTTGCTGCCGCTGATCTATTTCCCGTTGATAGGGTATGATCCCAAAGTGAAATATACGGGCGCCGGGCCGGTGCGCAAATACAGAAAGGGGACCGCCCGGGAGTGGATCGACGCCGGCGTCTTCGCCATCGTGGCGGCAACGCTGATCCGGACCTTTGTTTTTGAAGCCTATACCATTCCTACCGGTTCGATGGAGAAGACCTTGCTGATCAATGATTTCCTCTTTGTAAGTAAGTTCAGCTACGGGCCGCGCATCCCGAATACGCCGCTTTCTATTCCATTTGTGCACAATACCCTGCCTGTCACCAACGGCAATTCTTATGTGGAGTGGATAAAGATACCCTATACGCGGTGGTTCCCGAGTCCGGTAAAGCGGGGAGATGTCGTCGTGTTTAATTTCCCAGAAGGTGATACGGTCATCAATCTTCCCGAATACCAGTCATTGCGGCCTTATTACGAAGTATGCCGGGACCTTGGCAGGGGCAATATCGATTCCGGGCGGCAGATCGTCCTGGGCAATCCCGATCAATATCCGCTGGTCATGCGGCCGGTCGATAAGGAAGAGAATTATATCAAACGTTGTGTGGGCATCTCCGGCGAAACGCTGCAGATCAAGAACCAGGTGCTTTATATCAATGGTCAGGAGCAGCCATTTCCGCCTGAATCGGAGACCTATTATACAGTCGAGACCAAGGGGCAGCCGCTGGATGAGACGGCCGTAAAGGATGCGTATAATATCGATATCAACAATACCGATGAAGTAAGGGCGACGGGCACTGCCAACCAATATGACATGCTCCTGACCTGGGCCGCGCACCAGCAGATGATCAGCAGCGGTCTGGCCAAGAGCATTACGCCGGATATCGACAGCCAGGAGTCGGTATTCCCTTATGCGCCGACCTCACCCTGGTCGCGCGACAGCTATGGCCCGATCTGGATCCCTGCCAGGGGAGCTACGCTGACCCTGACGGCGGAAAATTACCCGATCTACCAGCGGGCGATCCGGGTCTACGAAGACAATCAGTTCGAGATGAAGGATGGAAAGTTCTGGCTCAATGGACAGATGGTGACGCAGTACACTTTCAAGATGAATTATTTCTGGATGATGGGGGATAACCGCCACGGATCGCAGGACTCCCGCTACTGGGGGTTTGTGCCTGAGGATCATGTTGTGGGCGAAGCCGCGCTGATCTGGATGAGCTGGGATCATGGCGTACGCTGGAGCAGGCTGTTCAAGAAGATCAAGTAAGCCGATCATGCAACAAAAGGAATTACGTCTTTTGTATACCGAATATGGTTCCGACCGGGAGTTGACGGCGGATGATGCCGCGTTGCTGGCGGCGGCCAGGGCTGCTACCGGCCATGCGTATGCGCCTTACTCGCATTTCCGCGTCGGCGCGTCGGCGCGGCTGGTGAACGGGGCGATCGTTACGGGCGCCAACCAGGAGAATGCTTCTTATCCGGCGGGCATTTGCGCGGAGCGGACGCTGCTGTCGGTGGCTGCCACGCAATACCCGGGAGTGGGGATCGACACGCTGGCCATCAGCTACGACAACGAAAAGGGGCCGAGCGACCGGCCTATTTCGCCATGTGGCATCTGCCGGCAGAGCCTGCAGGAGTTCGAGCAGCGGACGGGCAAGGCCATGCGGGTGGTGCTCGGTGGAATGGAGGGGAAGGTGTTGGTGTTACCGGGGAGCGGGCTGCTGCTGCCCCTGGCTTTTACCAGCGACGAAATGAAATGAGGACATTGCCTGTATCGAAACCGGACAGCGGGGCGGCCGGTATTTTTCTTTTTTATTTGATCCTCAGACGTGTAACAAAACCGCATGGAATTTGGTCCTACTACCTAAATCTTCTGCCATGCGTTCACTTGCTATCTTTTTGATACTATTTAGTGTCGTCCTCACCGGGTATTCCCAGCACCACATCATCGGCGATGGAACCGACTACAAAGAGACCAGGTCGCTTTCTCCCTTCGACAAAGTCCATTTATCCTGCAGTGTCGAGGTCATCGTTGTGAAGGGCGATAGTTTTAGCGTCAGGTTAGCCGGCGAGCGGAATATCATCGATATCCTGGAGACGGAGGTAAAGGGAGGCGAGCTGGATGTCCATTATCCGATGTTCAAGGATGTCAGGGCAACTAAGCCCTTGCGGTGCTGGGTGACGACCCGCGATGTTTCGGAGGTGAGCAATTCGGGGTCGGGCAAGGTGCAGGGTGATGACCGGTTCAAGAACCCATCGGTTTCGATCCACAATTCGGGGAGCGGCCGGATCGAATGGTATGTGGCGGCGGATGAACTGCATATCGGGACGAGCGGTTCGGGTCATATCCTGATCAAAGGGGTCGCCAAAGAGTTGGAATGCAATGTCAGTGGTTCAGGAAGGATAGAGGGCGGGGACCTGGAAGTGCAGGATCGTTCGGATATCCATATCAGCGGGTCGGGTTCCTGTACGATTGCCACGAATGGGGTGATCCAGGGCCGGATCAGCGGCTCGGGGGGCATAAATTATAAAGGCGATCCGAGTTCCGTGGATGTCACGCATTCGGGGTCGGGAAGGGCGCATAAAATATGACTGGTCCGGCGCATTGTCGATTGAGTAGCCGGGCTTCCACTGGTCGGAGTGGGGCGGGGCTACACAGCGGTAAATTGCGATAGCCGGGTTTTTGCAAGGATAGCCGGGGGCATCGGTGCCCCTGATGGTTGTATTTTTGGCTGATGGCCCGATCAACTAAGCTAACCTGTTCGGCACGCATGGTCTGCGCGTGCCTGGTATTTTCCATTTTCTTTCTTTCACTGTCTTCCTGTAAAGAGCATACTACTACTGCCGGCGCGGATAAAACGTCCAAGGCCGGAGACGAGACGATCGTGGATGTGCTGGTCGCCTGCCCGCGAACCCTCCATTCCCAGATCGAGGCGAACGGGAATGTCGTCGCCAATGAGTATGTGGAGCTGCATCCGGAGGTCAGCGGACGTATCGTCTACCTGAACGTACCGGAAGGAGGTTCCGTGGTCAGGGGGACGGTGATAGCCCGGATAAATGATGCCGACCTGCAGGCGCAACTGGAGAAGTCGAGGGTTCAGCTGGATCTTTATCAAAAAACGGCCGAGAGAGAACACAAACTTCTTGATATCAACGGGATAAATCAGGCAGACTACGACCTGGCGGTGAACAATGTCAACAGCACCAAGGCGGATATCGACTATACGCAGGCGCAGCTGGACAAGACCGTGATCAGGGCTCCTTTTGATGGGGTGGTGGGGCTGCGGCAGGTGAGTCCGGGGGCTTATGTGACGCCGTCCAATATCATCGCTACCGTTCAGCAGCTGGACAAGATCAAAGTCGATTTTACTTTACCGGAGCAATATTCGGCGGCTGTGAAGCCGGGTTCGCTGGTGGATATCCAGCTGGATGCGCAAACGAATGAGCGGCGCAAGGGGCTTATCGTGGCTTCGGAGCCGCAGGTCAATCTCTCGAGCCGGAACCTGAAGGTGAGAGCGTTGTTGAAGGAAGGATTAGCGCATCCCGGCGCCTTTGTAAAGGTATTTATCAATACCGGGGAGGGGAAGAAAGCGATCATGGTTCCCACCAACTGCATCATTCCCGAGGATAAGAACAACCAGGTGATCGTCGTCAAGGGTGGCAAGGCAAAAGTGGTCAATGTCGTGACGGGGGTCCGGGAAGCCGATGATATAGAGATCTCCAGTGGGTTGAACAGTGGGGATACGGTCATCGTAACCGGTGTGCTGTTTGCCCGGCCGGATCAGCCCGTCACCATCCGTGCGGTCAAGACTGCTGACAACCCGGAAATCATTACCAAATAGATCAACCAGCTTTCTGACCAGACTTGCGGTCTCAACCTGCACACATGAATATCTCCGAACTGTCTCTCAAACGTCCAGTCCTGGCCACGGTCATGAATCTTATGCTCATCCTGTTTGGGGTGGTGGGCTATCATTTCCTGGCTGTGCGTGACTATCCGGCCATAGATCCACCGATCATTACGGTCCAGACCAGTTATACCGGCGCCAATCCCGACCTTGTCGAGAGTCAGATCACGGAGCCGTTGGAAAAGAACATCAATGGCATACCGGGTATCCGGACCATTTCCTCCCAGAGCACCCTGGGGGGAAGTTATATCACGGTCGAGTTCAACCTGGGGATCGACCTGGAGGCGGCTGCCAGTGATGTGCGGGACAAAGTAGGGCAGGCGGTGCGATTGCTTCCCTTGGATATCGATGCGCCGCCGGTGGTGACGAAGTCGGATGCGAACAGCGACTATATCCTGATATTGGCGGTACAGAGCCGGACCAAGAGTCTGATGGAATTGAGCGACTATTCGGAGAACGTGTTGCAGCAGCAACTGCAGACGATCGACCAGGTGAGCTCGGTGGAAGTCTTCGGGGATAAGACCTATTCCATGCGGATCTGGCTGGACCAGGACAAGATGAATGCGTATGGCATCGCCTATAATGATATCGCCACCGCGATGACGAACGAGAACGTGGAGCTGCCGCCGGGTAAGATCTATGGGAACAATACGGAAATGACGATCAAGACGTTGGGCCGGTTGACGACGGAGAAGGATTTCCGGGATGTGATCCTGCGGGAGGACACGACGGGCATCATCCGGCTGAGTGATGTGGCCCGGGTCGAACTGGGGCCGCAGAACCCGGAGCAGAGCTGGAAATACAATGGCGTGAATGCGGTCGGTCTGGCCATTATTCCGCAGCCCGGCGCCAACAATATCGCCATTGCCGACGAATTCAACCGCCGGTTGCAAGAAATCAAAAAAGCCAATAAATCTGATTTAGTTTTTAATGTTCTTATCGACAACACCAAAACGATCCGGCAATCCCTGGCCGAGGTCAAGGAAACGCTGGTGATCGCCTTTGCGCTGGTGGTGCTGGTGATCTTCTTTTTCTTCCGCAACTGGATGATCGCGCTGCGGCCGCTGATAGATATCCCCATTTCGTTGATCGCGACGTTCTTCATCATGTATATAGCCGGGTTTACGATCAACATCCTGACGCTGCTGGGTATCGTGCTGGCCACGGGGCTGGTGGTGGATGACGGGATCGTCGTTACGGAGAATATCTTCCGAAAGCTGGAGCAGGGGATGCCCATCCGCAAGGCGGCGTTGGAGGGCAGTAAGGAGATCTTTTTTGCGGTTATCTCTACATCGCTGACGCTGGCAGTAGTTTTTATGCCTGTGGTATTCCTGCAAGGTTTTGTGGGGCGGCTTTTCCGGGAGTTCGGGGTAGTGCTTGCCGCGGCGGTATTGATCTCCTCGTTTGTTTCCCTGACCATCACTCCCGTGCTGAATGTATACCTGACCAGCAAGCGAAGCGGGCATGGCTGGTTCTATGATAAGACGGAGCCTTTCTTCACGGGTATGGAAAGCGGCTATCTGCGGCTGTTGAAGGGATTTATGCGGGTGCGCTGGCTGGCCTGGGTTCTTATTGTCGTTTGCGGGGGGATGATTGTCCTGATCCTTGGGAATATGCAGAGCGAGATCGCACCGCTGGAGGATCGCAGCAGCGTGCGTTTTTCGGTCACGCTGCCGGAGGGTGCGAGTTATGCCTATACACAGAACGTTACGGATCAGATCGCCAGTTATCTGTATGACTCGGTGCCGGAGCGGGATTTTGTTTTCGCGCGGTTGCCGACGAACAGTTCGGTGAATGCCTCGGCGCCGCGGATCGGGCTTACGCCACCGTCTACCCGCAAAAGGAGCCAGAGCGAGATCACGAACGACCTGCAGCAAAAGATGGGCAGATTTAATGACGCCCGCATCTTCGCCATCCAGGAACAGACGATCGCGGTTGGATCGGCGTCGAAGACCACGTTGCCGGTGCAGTTCGTCCTCGAGAACCAGGACCTCGATAAAATGAAGCGGGTGCTGCCGGTCTTCCTGGAGGCTTGCCGGCGGGACAAGACCTTTTCCAATGTCGATGGGAACCTGAAGTTCAACAAGCCGGAGCTGCAGATAACGTTGGACAGGATGAAGATCCGCGATCTGGGATTGTCCACCAATGATGTGATCTCGGCCATGCAGGCGGCTTTCAGCGGCGGCCGGCTGGCCTATTTTATCATGAATGGATACCAGTACTATGTGATCGCGCAGGTGGAAAGAAAGGACCGCGATGACCCGGCCGATATCAGCAAGATCTACGTGCGCAATAAGACCGGGGACAAGATCCCGCTGGCTTCGGTGCTCCTTATCGAGCAAAACAGCGGCCCGAGTACGCTGTATCATTTTAACCGGTATAAGGCGGCGACCATCAATGCCTCGCTGGCGGAAGGCAAGACCATCGGGGATGGGATCGTAGCGATGAAACGGATCGGGGACAAGCTGCTGGATGAGAGTTTTCAGACGGCTTTATCCGGGGCGTCGCGAGATTATGCGGAGAGCTCTTCGAATATCGTGTTTGCTTTTGTGTTGGCGTTACTATTGATTTACCTGGTGCTGGCGGCGCAGTTCGAGAGTTTTGTGGATCCATTTGTGATCATGCTGACCGTTCCGCTCGCGCTGGCGGGGGCCTTGCTGAGCTTATGGCTTTTTCATCAGACGCTCAACATCTTCTCCGAGATCGGGATGATCATGCTCATCGGGCTGGTGACGAAGAACGGGATCCTCATCGTGGAGTTCACCAACCAGAAGCGGGTCTTGGGGATGGCGAAGAAGGAGGCGGTGATCGAAGCGGCCTCGCAGCGCTTGCGTCCCATTCTGATGACTAGTCTGGCGACGTCGCTGGGAGCGTTACCGATCGCGTTGAGCCTGGGGGCGGCGGCCACCAGCCGTATCCCGCTGGGTATCGTTGTCGTCGGCGGCATCCTCTTCAGCCTTGTGCTGACCCTGTTCGTGATACCGGCGGTGTATACCTATATTTCTTCGAAGAAAAAGGTCCATCTGATCGAAATAACGGAATAAACATGAGAATACTACAGCTTGTTTTGGCGGCGCTGGTGCTGCCTGCGGGTATGTTGCAGGCGCAGCTGCTTTCGCGGGATGAAGCGGTACGCATTGCGCTGAAGAACAGCCTTGGCATCGACCTCGGCCGGAATGCCGTCAAGGTCGCGGAGATCAACAACAGCTACGGGATTGCGGGGGGATTGCCGTTGGTGACCGGTACAGCCAGTGACCAGGAGCAGTCTACGAGCATCCGCCAGAAATATTCCGATCCTACTGACAATAAGCAAAGCGACAATGCTTTTTCGAATAGTCTGACGGGTGCGGTGAACGGGTATATGCTGTTGTACAATGGGGCGCGGGTAGTCAATGCCATGAAGCAGCTTGGGGAGCTCGAAGCCCAGTCGCGGCAGCAGCTGAGCTCGAAGGCGCTGATCGTCGTCAACAATGTGTTGTTGAAATACTATGATGTCGTTCGTCAGCAAAGTTATGCCAGGACCCTGCAGGCGTCTATCGATGCCCAGAAGCAGCAGTTGGCGATCGTACAGGCGCAGCAAAGCGTCGGGTTGGCCAACAATTCCGATCTATTTCAGTCGGAGGTGGACCTGAACACGCAGATCCAGAACCTGCAGGCGCAGCAATTAATCATCGACCAGGACAAGACGGATATGCTGGCCCTGCTGACGTTGAATCCTGATTCGGTCATCCAGGTTGAGGACACCATCCTGATCGATAAAACCATCCAGTTGTCGGGTGTATTGGGCGCTCTGCAAGCGACCAATCCCGATATTATTGCAGCCAACGAGCAGATCACGATCAACCAATACGTGGAAAAGCAAGTCGCGGCGCAGCGGTATCCTTCGCTGGGCGCGAATGTAGGCTATAACTACAGCAGGCTGAAGAACTCGGAAGGCTTTTCGCTGCTCAACCTCAACTATGGGCCTTATGCCGGGTTGACCCTGAACGTGCCCATCTTCAACGGGAACATCTACCGGAAACAGCAGCAGATCGCCGGCATCAATATAAAGAATGCGGAGTTGGTGCGGGATACGCTGATGCTGAATTATACCGCCAATGCCGTTAAGAACTGGCAGGCTTACAGGAGTAATCTGCAGCAGGTGGAGACGGCCAAGGCCAACTACGATCTTTCGCTCAAGTTGCTGGAACTGGTGATGGAGCGGTTCAAGCTAAAGCATGCGACGATCGTCGACGTCAAGAATGCGCAGCAGAGTTTTGAGAATGCGGGGTTTTTGCTGGTGAATGTGAGCTATGCGGCGAAGGCGGCGGAGATTACGCTGAGGCGGTATGCGAATCAGCTGGTGTATTAGTCGCTGCTCGGCCCAGGCAGCTGACGCTGCCTGAACGGGGCTATTGTCGGCGCCTCCGACCCCCTAGAGCACCTCAAAAGTTTCGGCGTCATCGAAATTGCGGTAGACCATTCCTTTTCCCCAGCCGTTGGGATTGATGCTATGCCTATTCTTATCATTGTTTTCGTACCTGCGGCGATTGAGACACTCCGTGTATCCGATACTATATGTAAAGTAAAGATCTTCTTCAGTTGCGATCTCTTTCCAGGTGCTTTGTCCCCTGCGATCCGAAGAGATCTGGATACCTGTCTTTGTGGCTTTGCACGAAACGATCTCTCCATCATCGAAGGAGAGGGAAATGTCCGCGTCCAGGTGCCGGCGGACACCCTGCCTGAGGCCATCTTCTTCGATTACCCATCCGTAAAAACTTCTTACCTGATTATTCTTTAGTGAATCATGGAATGTATATCTGACTTCTGAAAAGGTATGGTCCTTAAAGAAGTAGAGCAGATGAGTGATGGTTGGATCCGGCTCGAACACCCGGAGGTAGAGTTTCCCCAGGCTATGTGTAAACTTGAAGTTGCGCAGCCGATCTTCGTTGGAATGTTTGATAGCTCCAAGGTACTTGTCGTCCTCGATGTAGATCCTTCTTCCTCCGGCATTTTCCATGCGATTGATAAGGTCTGTGTCTTCCATGCCGTATCCTACCAGGTCTTCATCCAAACCACCTATTGCATAGAACTGTTCCCTGTCGAGGCAGAATTTTCCGCCCTGGTCCCTATGAGGAATCGAATCTTTCCGCAACGTAGTTATAATGGTGTTACGTCCATGGGATGCAAATGTGTCATTTATCCATTGCGCATACCCGGGTCCGGCATAATTGTCGGCATCAACCATAGAGACGATATCTCCCGTTCCCAGTTTTAGCGCCATATTTTTGGCGTGCGAAGAGTGAAAGTACTCCGGTTCGACGGTTTTATAGTATTTCAAAAGCCCTGATCGAATGTGGTCGCCAAGCGCTTGTTTAATCCAGTCTCCCACATTATCCTTGGAATTGTAATCCAATACGACAAATTCAACATGAGGATAGTCCATATTTTCCGTGATATTGACCGGGAGGGTCTGCACGAGATGGGAGCCCCTGTTCATACACACCGTGCACAAGGATATTTTTTTCATTTGAAGGAAGATTAAATAGGATTCAATGATTGCCGGTGGTTTAGATAACGGGGAGTGCCGGTCTTGTCTCAAAATTCCGGAAAACGTTACCCTGGCCCCAGCCTTTTTTATTTATAGAACCATTGGACCGTTCATTATCCGAAAACGTCCTGCGGTTCAGGCATTCGTTATATCCCATGAGGACCATAAGATACATATGGTCTCCCTGTTTGAGTTCTTTCCAGATCGACTCCGGTCCTGTATTCCTGGAATACAACAGCCCATCTTCCACTTCGTAAGCAGCAAACGAATTATCCGAAAAAGTCAGCGTCAGCCGGCTTTCCGTCTGTCGGAAAGATGCCTTTCTGTGCCCCCCCTCGGCGATAGTCCAGCCTACGAAGGTTCTTACGAGATCGGATTGTACCGATTCGTTGAACCGAAAGTCCAATTCTTCGGCCGTATCATCGACAAAAAGATATAGGGCCTTTTGTCTCTTTCTTGTAGTATAGGAAATGCAGACATAGATGCTTTTTAGGTTGTTGGGATAGCGATAGTTCGCGATGCGTTCCTGATCGGAATGAGGAATAAATCTCAAATACTTTTCCTCTTCAATGAAGACCCTTTTCGCGCCGGCATTTTCAAGCCGGTTGCTAAGGTCGACGTCATCCATGCCATATCCGATGAGCGATTCATCATATCCATTTACTTTGATGAAGAGGTCTTTGTAGAAGCAAAGTTTACCTCCCTGGTCCCTATAAGGAATGGCATCTCTGCGAATGGTGGTGATCTCGATACCGGGCCCCTTCGTTGAAAAGCGTTCCTGCACCCAATTAACATAGCCGGGACCGGCGTAATTATCGGCATCTATATTGCAAATGATATCGCCGGTAGCCAATTTTGTGGCCATATTTTTTGAATGGGCCAGGTTGAAGAATTCAGGTTCATCGGTTCGATAGTATTTTACGAGTCCCGATTCGATGTGCTGACCCATATGAGTCCGCATCCAATCATCCATATCGTCCCTGGAGTTATAGTTAAGCACGACGAACTCCAGGTTGGGGTAGCCCTGATTTTCTTTGATATTTACGGGTAGTGTTTGACTCAGGTAGTATAATCTGTTCATGCAGACTGTGCAAATAGAGATCTTTTTCATAATGATCTATGATTTAAATTGTCATGAAGTTAGATGCGCCGGATTTGGGATGTAGAGAAAGCCCGGACGGGGCCTTCGGAAATGTAGAGCTATCGCTACTGCGGACAACAACGATCCATAAACAACAACTGGGAAGTGGGCTAAAGTAGAAAATAAAAAGGTCCAAAAAAAATAATTCCATGACAATTTTGTCTGGCAGGCAATCATCTTCGTAATCAACATTTGTACCAGCCGCTTTACTGCTGCAGGGCTGCAGGCTCGGCGGTTCCGGTTTTAGTCACTGTAGGATCTGCCGAATTTTATCGATATGCCAATACGGGTCGAATGGGCAATTGTAATCTCTATTGAGGATATTTGTTTGCACCTTATGAGACTGTTAATAAGTTGCCGCCTATTTTTTTTTAGGCAAAGGATTTGCTATATTTAAACTGGCCGGACTCTGGGGGCTCTGTAATTAATAGCATTTGGGCATATTGAGATCTTGTCAATGGATCATTGGCAGGTGCTTTTTAACAACCTTATTCCACTTGTACGAGAGTGCAAGGCTTTATTAATTATTAGAACATATGCAGTCGAGAACAATTCAGATAGCCCTTGTCGATGATCATAGCCTATTTCGAAAAACATTAACTCATTTTCTTTCAGGACAAAATAATTTGGAAGTCGTTATTCAGGCAACGGACGTTCCGGATCTGTTCAGCAAGCTCAGGAATTTCAAGGCGGAGATCTTGTTGATGGATATTTTCATGCCCAAGATGGATGGGACTGAAGCGCTGAAGATCCTTCGCCAGGAGTTTCCGTCTTTGAAAATACTTGTGTTGTCCATGAGTACGGATATTGGCCTCGTCTGCGATTTGCTGGAAGCCGGTATTCATGGATATATTTCCAAATCCGACGAACCGGAGAATTTGCTTCATGCTATTTTTTCAGCTTCAGATGGCAGGATCTACAGGAACAGACTATTCACGGAAGCGCTGTATTGGAACCGGCAAAGCAGCATTAAGTCGCATACAGATGGCGCGGTCGCATTCCTGAATGAACGTGAGAAGAGGATAGTTCAGCTGATATGGGAAGAAAAAAGCAATAAGGAGATTGCGGATGAGCTTTTCCTGGGTGTCAGATCCGTCGAAAAGATAAGACAGGACATAAAAGAAAAGATAGGTGTCAAATCCACCGTCGGACTGCTGAAATATGCCATCGAGAAGCGGATCATAAGTGTCAATCCGTCTTTTTTGCCGATTTCGTCGTCTTAGACGGGGTGGTTGGAGAAATCACCAGATATGGACCCTTGCGTTTGGGGCTATGAACATCTTGTCCTCCGGCCGGACGGCGAACGCTTCATAGAATGGGTCAAAATTGGCAAGTGGGATATTGACCCGGACGGAAGGAGGTGAATGGGGATCTGTCAGGATGAAGTTTTTAAGGTAGGAGGGGCGCATTTTTCTTCGCCTGCATTGGGAATAAGACAAGAAGAACCGCTGGGCCGGAGTAAATCCATCGATCTTTTTATTCTCCCTGAATTGGGTGGTCTGCATTAGGGCGTCATATGCTATTGCAAGTCCGCCGAGATCAGCGATATTCTCGCCAAGGGTCAACTTTCCGTTAACTTTAAGGGAGTCCAGCACCGTACATGTGTCGTATAGGGCTACTACTTTCGCCGCTATCTCTTTGAACTTAATTTCATCGTCGCCCGTCCACCAGTTGCTGAGGTTTCCGGAAAGATCAAATTGCTTTCCCTGATCGTCGAAGCCGTGCGTGAGTTCATGTCCGATGACGACGCCAATCCCGCCATAATTAAAAGCGTCGTCTGCGGCAGGGTCAAAAAAGGGAAATTGCAGGATACCGGCCGGAAGCACGATCTCATTCGCCGTGGCTTCGTAATAAGCGTTTACTGTCGGTGGGGTGATCAGCCATACTTTCTTGTCGACGGGGTCATTATAATGCCTGACCATTTTTGCATAATTGAATTGGGATACAGCCACGACGTTGGCATAGTAGCTGGAAGGATCCAGCCGCAGGCTGGCATAGGACGTCCATTGGTCCGGATAGCCGATCTTCCACATGATGGCGTTGAGTTTTGCGATTGCTATTTCCTTGGTATGCGGGGTCATCCAACTGAGTTGTTCGATCCTTCGTTGAAAGGCTTGTCCGATATTTTTTGTCATCTCCCGCGCCCTGCTTTTGGCAGAGGGAGGGAAATAGTCCTTTACGTAGCAATAGCCAATTGCGTCCGGCAAGATCTCGTTGATCAGGTCTGCCACTTCTTCCCATCTTTGGGCCCTTTCCGTTTGACCATTCCAGATCCTTCCTCTGAACTGGAAATGGGCTTCGGAGAAGTCATTATCCAGGAAAATGGCTACGTTGTCGAGGAAATGGATCTTTAAATAGTCTTTCCAGGTCTCTACGGGCGTTTTTGTGAGTTCATTGGACAATGCTTCGAAGAATGCCGGCTGGGAGATCACCACCGAGTCGGCAGGCAGACGAAGGGTCTTTATCCAGAGGGCCCAGTCGATACCCGGAAATTTCCCCGACAAGTCCTTGAGGGCAAACTTATGATAATTGTCACGCACCTGTCTTAGTTCGGAGGCCGATTTGGAGCCTTTTGCAAGGGCTGTCTCGAGATTCCATACTCCTTCTGCGGAACGAGCTGCTTTATCCGATGGAACGCCGGTCAATTCGAGGAGTTTCTGCATATAGGTTCTGTATGCGGATGTGGTCTTTTCCGTTTCAGGGTCGTGATTGAGATAGATCGATCGCCGGTAAAGGCCCAGCCCACCCTGATTGAAATAGACAATCGTCCTGGTACTGTTCTGCTGGTCGGGTGCGCAGTACAGGTTAAAGGCTCTTCCGAGTCCATTGGTATGCTCGACGGCTATTTCGACCAGGACGTCCATTCTGTTTTGAATGGCTGCAATCCGGTCGAGGTCTTTTTTTACCGGCGCGATCCCCAGCCTGGATACCCGGGCGGTGTCCATACCGCTGGTGTAGATCGTTGCCAGCAATCGTTCCATCGTATCGCTGGACGAAGTCGCTGCCGTTTCGAGCATATGCCTGACCTTCAGATAATTACCTTTCTCAGAGATGCGGGCGTCCCCCCACCATCCTTCCGTTGGCGGGATATCGTGCGTTTGAAGCCAGATTCCATTGCTATATTGAAAAAAATCCATTCCGGGCGACGTGTGTACATCAAAATTATGGGGATCGATGTCCGAAGCAGCCGGTTGTCCGACCACGCGGGATGAATGGGAAAGGAGAGGAAGTAAAAAAACAAAATGCAAGACAGTGAAGGATAAGGTTTTGACCGTCATGATGTGGTTTTTATGTGGTGAAAAAGGATAGGTTCATCGGGATCGGGAGGCGGGCTATTCGACCTTCAGGCTCTTCATGGGGTTTGCAATGGCGGCTTTAATGGAATGAAAGCTTACTGTTGCCAAAGCGAGGATGATCACCAATAGACCTGTCAGCAGGAAGATCCACCAGATGGAGCCTTCGCGATAGGCAAAATTGCGGAGCCATTTGTTCATCCAGATCCAGGCTATCGGTGTCGCGATGACCATGGACACGCTTACCAGTGTGATGAACTCTTTGGACAGCAGCAGGGTAATATCGGAAACAGAAGCGCCAATGACCTTTCGTACTCCGATCTCCCTTTTTCGCTGCAACGTAGTATAAGCGGCAAGTCCGAGAAGCCCCATACAGGAAATAAATATGGCCAATATGGAAAAGCAAAGGAAGAGACTTCCAAACTGTTCTTCGGCGCGATATTGTTTGGAAAATGTCTGATCTACGAAACTATAGTTAAACGGCAATTCGGGTACGAGGTAATCCCATTTGGATTTGATGTCGGCAAGTGTTGAAGAAACATTGCCGGCGGATATATTGAGCGACATAAACCCGGTATTGTCGGGAGCGACGCGGATCGTGAGCGGTTTTATAGCTTCCTGGAGTGACCGGAAATGAAAGTCTTTAATTACGCCGATGATCGTGCCTTCGCGACCCCATTGGGAAAAATGTTTCCCCACAATATCCTGAGGTGAGCTGTATCCGAGTTCTTTGACGACGGCTTCGTTCACTACCAATGATTTAATAGAATCAGTACCGAACTGCCTCGAGAACAGTCTTCCGGCGATGGCTTGGATCTCGTATTGCTTCAAAAAATCGAAGTCAACGGAATACATATCGAAATTCGCGGACTGCATAAGGCCGTTCCGATTTTCCACTTGCGTCGCTGCCTGGTCATTCGGGTAGCCGGGCAGTCCGGAGGAGATGGACGCCGACAGAACATTGGGAATCGACAATAGGGAGTTTTCTAATGTCATGTAATTTTTTTGAACGAAATCGTCATGCCGGAAGTTGATGACCAGCATCTGCTGTTTTTTGAATCCCAACGGCTGGTCCCGCATAAAGACCAGTTGCCTGAAGATGATCAGGGTCCCGGAAATGAGCGCGATGGAAATCGAGAATTGCGTAATCACCAGGGCTTTTCTAAGGAAAATGCCGCGGGTGGAAGAGGAATAGCCGCCTCTGACCGTGGAAGCGGGCTTATACCCGGAGATCACAAAAGCGGGGTAGAGGCCGGCGACGAGGCCGATGACCAGGCTGATCACAAAGAGGGATAAAATATCGATCGGGTGCCGGAACAGGCCATCGCTGATCGTTTTGCCTGCAAGTTGATTGAAGAAAGGGAGGAGAAGGAATGAGAGCAGCACGGAAAACAGAAAAGAGATCAGGCACAGCAGGAGCGATTCTCCCAGAAATTGGAAGGTGAGTTGTTTCCTGGAGGCCCCAAACACTTTCTTTAGCCCCACCTCCTTCGACCGCTCGACGGATTTGGCCGTTGTAAGATTGACATAATTGATCGCCGCCACAATCAAGATGAAGGCGGCTATTATGGAGAAGATATTTATGTTGGATCTGTTTCCGCTTTCGATACCGGAGCTCTCCCGTTCCGTGTCGAGATATACTTGCTTTAAAGGCTCCAGGAATATACTGAAAGCGGTGTTGTTCTTATCCGTCTTTCCGACATGGTTGAGCATAAAATCCGGAAACCTGGCCTCGAGCGTGCCGGGTTTGGATCCTTCGGGCAACAAAAGGTAAGTGTACCACCCGAAATTCCCCCAGTTGTCGTTCAGGCCTTTATTCAGGCTTTCCAGTGTGGTCATTGACACCAGCACATCGGCCTTGAAATGCGAGTTGTCAGGGATGTTTTTCATCAGGCCGGTGACCTGTGCAGTATACGTGCCGTTCAGTGAAAGGGTTTTTCCGACCGGGTCCGATGTTCCGAAATATTTACGGGCGGCGGTCTCAGAGAGAACGATCGAGAATGGCAGCTTCAAAGCACTGTTTTTGTCGCCTTCAATAAGGGGGAGGTCGAAGATCGTAAAAAGCGAAGAGTCTGCGAAAAGAAGGTTTTCTTCCTGGAATTTCACATCCGTCCGCTGGATGAGATAACTCCCGTGATATATTCTGGCTATTGACTGGATCTCCGGGAAATCGCCTCTGAGGTTGACTGCCATCGGTGCGGAGGTGCTTGCCGCGTGGATTAGTTCTGTGGGAGTCTTGATATCGGTCACCAGGCGGTAGATGCGATCCGCCCTGGTATTGAAATTGTCATAACTCTTTTCAAAGGAAACGTACAGGATGATCAAAAAAAACGCCGTCATGCCTACAGACAAACCGGCAATGTTGATTAGCGAAAAATACCTATGCTTCCAGAAATTCCTGATCGCAATTTTCAGATAATTTTTTAACATTACCGATAAGATTTAAATGGTTTACGTTCCGATCTTGCTGAGCACCGGTCCCGGAGCACTAATGTACGAAATTGTGAAAAACAAACATTGTCGGGCAGTAAGTTATCCTGCAAATTGCAGGGAATAATAATTGCTGTTTTCGGAGCGAGCCGCCATGCAACCGATTTTTCGTAATACCCGCCACGATAATTTCGGATACTACTAAGTGTAATTAATTTTTTTTGTTCCAAATTGTGCCTTCGAAAACGGCAAGTATGCATTTTTGTTGTTTGCCCGGGAAAAGATTGATACAGACAGTAGCGATAGCTTTGTCCCTTTCAAAACAATCCGAGTATGAGTAAATTTGTTCCAGGATGGTATGTGGTCTATACGAGGCCCAACCATGAAAAAAGAGTTACGGAGCAATGTTCGGAATCGCAGATCCCCCATCTTTTGCCCACAACCAGGGCGCTCAGGAATTGGAAGAACAGAAAAAAGTATGTGGATCTGCCGCTATTTCCCTCCTACGTTTTTGTCTATCTGAAAACCATTGCTGATTACTACCAGAGTATGCATCTTGCGGGTGTGTTGTATTTCGTCAGGAATGGCGGAGAGGTAGCAAGGGTAACCGAGACTGTCGTAAACAGCATCAAAGTGCTCATGGAGTTCGGGACGGAGATCACTGCTACGGACGAGCACTTTTTTCCCGGCCAGCAACTATACATTCAAAAAGGCCCTTTGACGGGAGTTCAATGCGAATTTGTAGAATACAACAACAAGCGCAAATTACTCGTCAGAGTAAATTTATTAAAAAGGAATTTGATCATGACCGTAGCTCCTGATTTTTTTGCGTCGGTACGTGATCTTGCATCCTGCTGAACACCATTATGAGCCAGGACAACAATGTTGAAAAGCCGCTGGTATCCTGTGTTTGCGTCACAAGGGACAAGCCGCAGCATTTGAAAAGAGCCATCGAATGTTTCAAGGCGCAAACCTATTCTCCAAAGGAGTTGGTGATCGTCTACCTTGACGACGATTTCAGGACGCGGGAGTTGATGCAGACGGTAACGGACAGCAATATCAGGTCCTGGGAGGTGAGTGCCGATCTCGGGCTTTCGCTGGGTGAGCAAAGGAACATCTCCGTTAGCAGGTGCAACGGAGAATATTGCTGTCAGTGGGACGATGACGACTGGTACCACGTCCGAAGACTCGAGGTTCAGCTGGATGCGGTGATCAGGAATTATAAAATGGCGAGTGTTCTCGGTATCGAGCTCATTTACGATTCTGTCAGGGATGTCGCATACCTCTCCCATATCGGTCCGTGGCCGGGTACGCTCCTTTGCAAAACCAGCGTTCTCAGGGATGAGATCCGATACCCCGGCATCAGTAAACACGAGGATTTCGAGGTCTTTAAAAAGTTGTGTAAGGGGAGTCTTGTCATTCCGGTGCTCATGCCCATCCTTTATCTTTATCACTTCCATGGAAAAAACACTTTCGATCCTGCTCACTTTGACACCTTTTTTGCGAGAAGTCAAAGGCTATCCGACGACGTTGGCAAAATGATGAAGGACATCTTCGATGGAAAGATGACTCCTGGTGAAGCGTCTGATCAGCTGGCCGGCAGAAATGTGTTGGAGCAAATGAACTTCTTTCACCAATGGTATATGTAAGGGCGCTTCCCTCCCGCGCCCATCCAGGTGATTAATTGCCTCAGTAAAAGATCCATTCATGAATAAGGATTTGAAATACCTGAAACCAAACGTCGTGATCGAACCTTTGGTGAATTCCTGGTATGCGTGGCCGCATTTGGTGTCGCCTCATACCGCGGCGCTGAATATTTCCAAAAGGCATGCTGATATTATGGAATCTTACCTGTCGAACCCCGAGGCACACGAACACGCCGTTAACAATCCGAAGATGCGGGGAGGCCCGTTCATCGACATCGACAGGTGCCGAATCGAAGAGATAAGGTCCCTGAAAGAGGGCACCCCTATCAGGTGCGGCGGTCTTTTCAGGCTGGCAAAAGCCATGAATGACCTGGACAAGCTGTTACAGGCGCACCCGAAGGGCTATTCCCTGGAACCCCTTTATGAGAAAGTGCCGGACGATATCAAGGGGTATGTCGAGCTCGTATACGATCTTCACAACAATCCTGCATATCGATTTTTCGAGAGCCTGTTGTATAACAGCGATTTTTACGACGATTCGCTTCAGTCAATACTTCTTTGGGAGACCACGAACGATCACCGGCCATTCAGCCTGAGTACTCCACGCCTGGATGAAGCCCATGTCATACGGCTAAACATCCCGTTCAGCCATCCGGGCATCGATCATCTGGCAAAAATGAAACGAATCCCTCAACCTGTGGACGACATAAAAGAATTGCTCAATATCCGGCCGGAACAAGCGGGGCTTTTCCAATCTTTTTTCACCGGAGAATCCCATCCGGTATACAATAGGTATGAGGGAGACAAAATACGGATGCGCTATTTCGGCCATGCATGTATCCTTGTCGAAACAAAGGACGTCAGTATCCTGCTGGACCCCCTTATCAGCTATTACGGATATCATTCGGACGTCGAACATTATTCCGATATCGATTTGCCGGACACCATCGATTATGCCCTTATCACTCATAATCACCAGGACCATATCTTATTCGAGACCTTACTGCCCCTGCGACACAAGATCCGGACGCTAATCGTCCCTTCTACGCGAGGTGGAAGGCTGGAGGATCCACAATTGAAACTGATGCTGGACAATATGGGGTTCCGGAATGTGGTGGAGCTGGATGAACTGCAAACAGTGAAATTTGCAGACGCCGCGATCACCGGTATCCCATTCATGGGCGAACACTGTGATCTCAATATCCAGTCCAAATTATGTTATCATGTCCGCCTGGGCCATTTCAGTCTGATGTTTATGGCCGACTCAAGGGTCGTGGAGCCCAGGCTTTATGACCACGTTCATGGCCTTACCGGCGACGTGGATGTCATATTTCTCGGCATGGAGTGTGATGGCGCGCCGTTAAGCTGGCTTTACGGTCCGCTCCTGCCATTCAGGCTTTCAAGGGAACAGGACAACGGACGCAGGCTGGCGGGGTCTGACTGCGCAAAAGGAATGGCGTTGGTAGATATCTTCAATCCAAAGGAGATGTATGTATATGCCATGGGACAGGAACCCTGGCTTGAGTTCATCAGCAGTATAAAGTATACCAACGAGTCCAATCCAATCGTTCAATCCGACAGGCTGATCGATAACTGCAGGGAAAGAAATATCTGTGGTGAACGGCTTTTCGGCGAAAAGGAACTACTCTACGAGAAGGAAAGTGTCGTAAGCGCACTGTAATTCCTATCAGATAAAGCACATATCATTTGTATGAAAGAAGCCTGTTCTTATCACCAGGAAAGATTGTGGTTCGTTGACAAATTCGAACGAAAAGTCCTGTATGAGGAAGGTCCTGTGTACCATAACCTGCCGCTGATCCTCGAGATAGCCGGGGCGCTTGACCCGGCGGTCCTTGAAGCAAGTATCGCCGGGCTTATTGAAGCTCATCCGATACTTGCCTGCAGGATATTGGCGGAGGATGGCAGGCCATTCCTCGCCAGTGCAGATCCGTCTGCTATTACGGTAGAACAGGTGACCCTGGAGCCGGGGACTGACGACAGGGAACGGTTAGGACATTATTTCCGGCTGATCAATACTCCATTCGATCCCGACAAGTGCCTGTTCAGGGTATATCTTGTCGTTGTGGAAGATCGCCGCCAGACCCTGATCCTGGTTGCCCATCATGCCATAGCAGACAGACATTCGCTGGCTATCATAAAGGAGAAGATCTTTAAGCGTTACATGAATGCGATCTCGGGGAAGGCCCCGGGGCAGGAGATCCCAGGGCCACAGTTTACGACATTTGTGCATTGGCAAAGGAACCTCTCCGAAGCGGTTATCGACGAATTCATGTTCAACTGCAGGAGCCGGCTGTCGAATATCCCTCCGTTATACTTGCATACAGATTGGCCAAGGAAGAAGATACACCTGTATAAAGCCGGTTTTGCGACCATGGAAATACCTGATGCGTTGAATAGGTATCTGGGTTCCTTTGTTCATAGCAGCGGTTCTAGCCGGGAAACCGTATTTTTGACCTTCTTCGTCCTTCTTCTGAACAGGTATTCCCAGCAAAAGAACATTACCATCGGCGGCTTTTCCAAAAACAGGGGTGACGAAGCGCTCCGCGATATGGTAGGCCCTGTATCGAATCTCATAGCCATCAGGACCAGCGTGGATCCTACAGGCAGTTTCATCAGGAACCTCAAGGAAACAAAGGAAAGTTATGAAAATTCGCTGGCATGCCAGGATCTTCCATTCGAGTTGCTGGTAGAGAAACTCGATCCGGGGATAGACATGTCAAGAACGGCACTTTTTGATGTTCTCTTTCAATATGAGCCTGAATCGGATAATGACCCGGACGGGTTTTGTTTCGATGTACGCGAGATCGGGATCAATTACGGTCTGGGAAAATATGACCTCAACTTGCTGGTACGGGACAGCGACCAGCGTGGCAAGCTCTTTCTTACCTACAACAGCCTTTACTTTGAGGAGGTCTCCGCAATGGCGTTCCTGGAACATTTTTGTAATTTGGCAACTCAATTAATATGTGATCCCGACCGCGCGGTGATCGAGGGCGAAATAGCGGGCGAGAGAGAAAGGTTGCAGGTACTGGCTCAACTTGACAACACGTCGATACCTTTCGATCAGGATGAAACCATTGTCAGCCTATTTGAAAGACGGGTGATATTATCTCCCGGAAATACAGCCATTCGTTTCGGAAATGGAGCTGTTACCTATTTGGAACTGAACGGCAGGGCAAACAGGCTGGCCCGGTTCCTGCTTGCCCGAAGCACTATTGCCGCTGAAAGTCTGATAGCGATCATGCTGGACAGAGGCGAGTGGCAGATCGTAGCGATGCTCGCAGTCTGCAAATTGGGGGCGGCATATGTACCTATTGATACAAGCTATCCGCGGGAGAGAAAACAATTCATTCTCGACGATAGCGGCTGTATTCTTTGTATAGACAAACGTCTTATCGATGACTTTGTTCTTTATGGAAGTGATCTTGACAGGGACGATCTGCATATCCAGGTCCGGCCCGGCCAGGTCGCTTATGTGATCTATACATCCGGGTCCACCGGAACTCCCAAAGGCGTGTTGGTGGAACATCGGAATGTTGTAAGGCTTCTTACTCCGGCAAAAAACCCGTTTGTCTTCAATGAGCAGGACGTGTGGACCTTTTTTCATTCCTATTGTTTTGACTTTTCCGTATGGGAGATGTTCGGCGCATTGACTTCCGGTGCATGCCTTGTGATCGTATCGGCCGAGACCTCCAAAGATGCGTCGTTGCTGAAAGAGCTACTTGTTCGTGAAAAGGTAACGGTGCTGAATCAGACCCCTTCGGCTTTCATGAATCTTCAAAAAGTGACCGGTTCCGGGGATGATCTGCGGCTACGGTATCTCATTTTCGGCGGTGAAAAGTTAAAGCCCTTTTTGCTTGCCCGGTGGAGGAGAAGCTTTCCGCATACCAGGATCATCAATATGTATGGAATAACGGAAACATCCATTCACACGACATTTAAGGAGGTCACCGACTCCGATATTGAGTCGGGGACAAGTAACATTGGCGTACCGCTGCCCGCGGTCAGTTGCTTCGTCCTCGACGAGCAGATGCGGATACTGCCGCCCAATATTCCCGGTGAGCTTTATGTAGGAGGTGCGGGGGTCGCCCGCGGATACCTTAACCGGCCGGAGTTGACGCCAAAGAGATTTACCGGCAACCGATTTGGTCCCGGAATGCTTTACAGGTCGGGGGATAGGGTAAGGCTGCTCCGGAACGGGGAAATGGAATACCTCGAGCGGCTGGACGACCAGGTCAAGGTCAGGGGTTTCCGGATCGAGCTGGCGGAAGTGGAGTTTTCGCTTCTTAAACATGAAAGCATCAGTGATGCCGTTGTGATCCTGAGTGGAAATGGTGACAGGGACGCCGACCAGCTGCTTGCTTTTATCCGGGCTTCCGGAAAGCTGAACCTAAGCTCTTTGCGTGTATTCCTCAAAGCTTCGCTGCCCGATCACATGATACCGGACAAGTTTATCCTGGTAGGCGACATTCCCATCAATGAGAATGGGAAGATCGATAAACGATCGCTGCTGCAGGTACAAGGAGAGGTGCTTCGGGACGAGGTCCCCTTCAAGGACCCTTCCGACGAGATAGAGATCCGGCTTGCTGAGATCTGGAGGGAGGTACTCAGGATCGACAGGATAGGCGTCTGGGATGATTTCTTTTCGCTGGGCGGGCACAGTCTCAAAGCCTTCCAGGTCCTGATGCGCATCCAAACGGCATTCGATATCCGGATGCCCGTGCGGATCTTTTTTGAGCATCCAACTATCGAGAGCCTTGCGAAGCAGGTGAGCCTTTTTCAGTGGCAGAACGGTGCCAATACCGATAGGGTTGGAGACGTCGAAACATTTGTCATTTGAACTTATCCCAATTCAATATGTACGCTATATGGAACATCTTCTGAGGTATTTCGCGGATCTCGGGATCCGGATAAGAACAAAACCCGGGGATAGAGGCAATCTGGAGGTCTCTGCCGATACGGGAAAGGTTTCGCCTGAAATGCTGGACCTTGTGCGGCGCAATAAACAGGAGATCGCCCGGTACTTGCGGGATGTCGGCTCTTCCGGGCATTTCCGCATCGAACCGGCAGAACCGGAAAGCGACTATCCTTTATCTTCCGCTCAATTGAGGTTATGGGTGATCTGTCAGTTTGAAGAAGTGTCTATTGCTTATAACACTTCGCAGCTTACACGGTTGCCCGTCGATATGAATCTGCTTTGGCTTGATCTGGCCATTCGTTTTGTGGTAGACCGGCATGAGAGCCTTAGAACTGTATTCAGGGATGACGCGGGCAATGGGGTCCGGCAGATCATCCGGGATACCAGTGAACTGAACTTTTCGCCTGTCCATATTTATCTGGGGGAGGGGCAGGATGGCGCCGATGCCTTGTCTGCATTTGTGAACCGGGAGGTTTCCCGGCCGTTTGACCTTTACAAGGGTCCTCTTATCAGGGTTTTCTTTATCCGTGCCGGGGATGGGGTCAATTACTTTTTTTTCCTGATCCATCATATTATCTGCGATGGGTGGTCGAAGGAGATCCTGCAGCGGGAGGTGATGAAGTGTTACCGGTTACTGGAGAAGGGGGAGGGTGTGGTGTTGCCGGCGTTGCGGATCCAGTACCGGGATTATGCGGTATGGCAGCTTAAGCAGCTGGGGACGGAGGCGTATGAGGGTCACCGGGAATACTGG
>Ga0302326_10006078_pt1 | contig 27195 bp, 24 predicted proteins | sample Palsa_T0_3_FD_202264 | JGI IMG/M metagenome (GOLD analysis project Ga0302326, IMG submission 202264) | Peat permafrost microbial communities from Stordalen Mire near Abisko, Sweden - Palsa_T0_3 | ecosystem: Environmental > Terrestrial > Soil > Palsa > Peat permafrost | place: Sweden: Abisko... | reverse complement strand
GGGGTCAGCGACACGTTCGCGTCGGCGCTGTGGATGCTCGACACGCTGTTCGAGATGGTCAATGTCGGCGTCGACGGCGTCAACATCCACACGTTGCCCGGCTCCCATTACCAGCTCTTCAGCTTCACCAACAGCGCCAACAGCTGGCAGGGCGACGTGTACCCCGAGTACTACGGAATGCTGATGTTCGCCCAGGCCGCTCCTCCCGGGTCTCGCCTGCTCCCGATCAGCGGCGTCCCCGATGGACCCCTCAAGGTGTGGGCGACGCTGGCCCCGGACGGGACGGAGCGGATCGTCCTCATCAACGAAGACCCAGCCAACGCGCAGTCCATCGTGCTCCAGGCGCCGGGCAGCTCGGCCACGGCCGAGCAGCTCACGGCCCCCACCGAGGACGCGACGAGCGGCGTGACGCTCGGCGGCCAGGCCTTTGCGGACGGCACCGCTACCGGGACACTCCCCGGGCCGGAGCAGACGAGCACCCTCTACTCGCTGCTCGGCCTGTACTCGCTCACCGTTCCGCCCGGCACCGCGACGATGCTGACGCTCAACTGAGGGTCAGACGCCGGTCTTGTGCAGCTCGCGGTAGAGGTCGCGCGCGAGCCTGCCCGGGACGCCGGGGACGGCCTCGAGCTCCTCACGGGACGCGGCGAGGATGGCGTCGGGAGAGCCGAAGTGCTGGAGCAGGGCGCGCTTGCGCGCAGGGCCCACCCCGGTCAGGCCGTCGAGGATCGAGGCGGTCATGGCGCGGTCACGACGGATCCGGTGATGGGTGATAGCGAATCGGTGCGCCTCGTCCCTGACCCGCTGTAGGAGCTGGAGCTCGGGCGTGTCATGCGCGAGCGCCAGCGGCGCCGCGCGTCCCGGGATGAACAGCTCCTCGATCCGCTTGGCGAGCGCGACCACGGTGACGCCGCGCTCCCGGAAGGGCCCGAGGGCGCGTAGACCCGCCGAGAGCTGACCGCGTCCGCCGTCGATCACGATCAGGTTGGGGAGCGTCGCGAAGCTCGCGTCGAACTCCTTGTCGTGGGGCGAGATGTCGCGCTGCTGCTCCCACCGAGCAAGGCGGCGCGCGAGCACCTCCTCCATCGCGGCGAAGTCATCGGGGATCCCATCCTCGCCCCCCCTGACCTTGAAGCGCCGGTAGTCGGACTTCTTCGGCGCCGCGCCCTCGAACACCACCATCGACGCCACGGCATTGGTCCCCATCAGGTTGGAGATGTCGAAGCACTCGATCCGCAGCGGGATCGCGTCGAGGCCGAGCGCGCGCTGGAGCCCGTCGAGAGCCTCGACCCGCTGCTGACGCCGGCGCTCTGAGCGCAGCTTCTCCTGATCGAGGGCGAGTCTGGCGTTGCGCTCCGCGAGCTCGAGGATCCTGCGCTTGTCCCCCCGCTGGACGGCTCTGATCTCGACCGCGGTGCCCCGGCGCGCGGCGAGCGCTTCGGCGAGCACGGCGGTGTCGTCCACGCCCGGCTGCACGACGAGCAGGGGCGGGATCATCATCGCGCTCCCGTAATACTGGAGGATGAAGGCCTCCACGACGGCGGGAATGCCGTCCTCGGCCTCGTTGTCGAGATAGAAGCTCTGGCGGTCCGAGAGGACCCCGTCCCGGATCTGGAACACCTGGGCGTTCGCCTCGGTCCCTTCGACGGCCACGGCGATCGCGTCGAGGGTGCCGATCGAGTCGTTGGCCACGCGCTGGCGCTCGAGGAGCGAGCGCACCGCGCGCAGCCGGTTACGCTCGCGCGCGGCGTCCTCGAACCGCTGCTCGTCCGAGGCCGCCTGCATCGCGTCCTTGAGCGTGCGTTCGATCGACCGGTAGCGCCCCGAGAGGAAGTCGATCACGCCGTCGATGCCGGCGCGGTACTCCTCCTTGGAGACGTAGCCCACGCACGGCGCTTCGCAGCGCTTGATGTAGTAGTCCAGGCACGGGGATCCGCTGCGCCGGCCCGGCTCGGGTCCGTCGCAGGTCCGGAACATGAACACCTTGCCGAGCAGATCGAGGGTCTCGCGTACGCGCTTGGCATTACTGTAGGGCCCGAAGTAGGCGCGATCCCGCCGGTGTCGCTCACGCGTGAAGTACACGCGGGGAAACTCTTCGTCGAGCGAGATGGCGATGTATGGGTAGGACTTGTCGTCGCGCAGACGGACGTTGAAGCGGGGCTTGTACTGCTTGATGAAGTTCTGCTCGGCGAGTAGCGCCTCGGCCTCGGTGTGGACGACGAGCGCCTCGATCTGGTCGATCATCGGCAGCAGCTCGCCCCCCGCCTTTGTGCTCGGATTGGAGAAGTGCGAGGCGACCCGCTTGCGAATCGACTTCGCCTTGCCGACGTAGATCACCCGCCCGCGCTCATCGCGGAACAGGTAGACCCCCGGCTGGTCGGGCAGCTCGCGGCGACGATCGGCGGTGACTAAGGACATGCCCTTTCGAGGATAGGGAGGAGTCGGCTAAAGCCGACTCCTTTAAGGCGCATTTGGCAGAGCCAAATGCGCCGGGCGCGCGGCGGGACGCTAGTCGGTGGTCAGCGACAGCGTGAGCCCGCCGATGGCGCCGAGCAGCGCGATGATCGCGGCCGTCTCACCCGCCCCTGGCGCCGGCGATGGCGACACGTAGGTAGGGCCACCGACCCCCGGGCGGAAGTCGGTCGCGGCGCCGTTGGTCGGGGGGTCGCCCTCGGCGTGGATCGTGAAGGCGAGCGCCAGCACGCAGGCCATAAGCGTGCAGATCCGCGCGCGCCTAGGTCCCTTCAGCGCGACTCCCAGCAGTGCCACAGCCAGGAGCAGGAGCAGGACGTCGGCAGAGGAGTAGACCTGCCAGGCGGTGGGGCTGCGGGGGACGGTCTGAAGGGTCTGCAGCTTCTCGGCGATCGCGACGTAGGCCGGTGACAGGCTGCTCCAGGTCAGGAAGAGCGACAGGCCCAGCAGCAGCGCGCTGAACAGGACCAGCCAGTCGGCGATTACGCTGCGGTCGTCCTTGGTCACGGCGCGCCAGTCTACGGCCGCCCGCCGCCGGTCCGCCCCGATCGCCGCCGGGAGGGGGCGGACTCGCATCGGGTCGCCTCGTAGCTCGGTGGTGGTGACGCTCAGTAGCTTCGCGCGGCCCAGGCGATGGCGATCAACGTGTACACCGCCGCGCCGATGAGGACGAACCACACCAGCACACCGGCGCCACCAGCGTTCCACAGGCGCGATGTGGCGCTCAGGGTCAGAACGGCGACCCCGGCGGCGACGTAGAGCCCAACCCGACGGCTTTGACCAAGCGAGTACAGGGACACGTGATGCTGGCGGTACATGATCGACGCGAACCAAGCGATCGCGGCCAGGAAGGCGATGGAGACCGCCTGGATAACGATCTGGCTGGCGGTACCGCCGCCCGGCGCGTAGACGACGACCGCGGCGAGGGCGAGAACGACGACGATGTTGCGGGTGACCTTGATCATCAGAATGGATCGTACGCTCGCGGGCCGCGAATGCCTTCGAGATCCTCCACGCTGTGCTGGGTGCGCTCCTCGGGGCCGGCCGACCACGGCTGCGGCGCGGCCTCGGCGTCGGCGTCGGCGGGAGATGTCCCTCGCCGCTCGGCGGCGAAGCGATAACCGACGCCGAACTGGGTGTGCAGGTAGTTCCACTCGGCCGACAGGGGCTCGAGCTTCTGGCGGAGCTTACGCACGAATACATCCACCGAGCGGTCTCCGCGGACCATCGTGTAGCCCCACACGCGCTGATAGATCTCCTCGCGTTCGAGGACCCGGCCTTGCGCCTGCGCGAGGAGGTGCAGGAGCTCGAATTCCTTGCGGGTCAGATCCGCGCTCTGGCCGCTGACGAACGCCTGGAAGCGGTCGGGCCGGATCGCCAGCTCGCCGGCGACGATCGTCGCGTCCTCGGTCGGGAGATCGGCGAGCCGGCGCCGGCGCAGCACGGCTTGAACGCGGGCGACGAGCTCGTCGGGGTGACAGGGCTTGGTCAGCCAGTCGTCGGCACCGCCGCGCAGCCCGCGCACACGGTCGGCGAGGGTCGAGGTGCCTGTGCACACGAGCAGCGCGAGGCCAGGAAGCGCGCCCGCGGTCCGCTCCACGTAGTCGAGCCCGGTGAGCTCCGGGTTGACGATGACCACGTGCAGGCGCTGAGCCGCGAGCTGATCAGGGCCGGGGGCGTAGCCCAGGACCCGCCGATCCCACCCGAGGAGGTCGAACCGTCGGTCCAGAACCGCGAAGAAGCCGCTGTCGTCGTCGATCAGCGCGATCCGGACCGACGCCTCGTTGGACGGGGACATCTCGTACCTGAGTGTAGAGCCGCCGTCGGGCGCCTCATGGCCTCGCGGCGCTGGACAGCTCGCCCCGCGTTTCCTAGCTCCTAGCCGGCGGCTTTCTCCCAGCGCGCGTACAGGCTCTCCACCTCGTGCTTCGCCGCCTCGTGCCTGGCGGTCGATTCGGCGCTGCGGCGGGCGTCGGACCAGGCGCCGGGATCGGCCAGCTCGTTCTCGAGGGCGCGGAGCGCCACCTCGGCGGCCTCGATCTCGCGCTCGAGGTCGCGCTGGACGCGGGCCTGCGCCTTGTTGTTTCCCGCGCCGGGTTTGGGGCCGCCGGCTCGGGGCGCCCGCCCGGGTTTGGCGGCGGCCTTGGCGGCGGTCTTGGCGGCGGGCTTGGGCGCCGGCGACGCCGCCTGGTTGCCGTCGGTCGCGGTGCTCGGACGGCCGACGCTGGCCGCCGCGCGCTCGTCGCGCACGCGCACGTACTCGGGCCACCCGCCCACGTAGCTGTGCAGGGCACGATCCTCGATCGCGACGGTCCGGCTCCCGACGGCATCGAGCAGCGCCCGGTCGTGTGAGACGAGCAGCAACGAACCCTCGAACGCGCCCAGCGCCTCCTCGAGCGCCTCCCGGCTCTCGAGGTCGAGGTGGTTCGTCGGCTCGTCGAGGATGAGCACGTTGGCCCCGGAGTGGACGAGAATGGCCAGCGCCAGGCGGCGCCGCTCGCCGCCCGACAGTCCCTCGAGCGGCTTCTCGGCCTCCTCGCCCGAGAACAGGAAGCGCCCGAGCAGGGCGCGCGCCTTGCCGGGGGTGAGGCTGGTCGCATGCGTCGTGGCCTCGAGCACGGTTCGGGCGGTTCCCGCGGCGAGCTCATCGGCGTGCTGGGAGAGGTAGCCGAGCTTGACGTTGTGTCCGGTGCGGAGCTTGCCGGCGGAGAGCTCGCGGCGCCCGGCCAGGGTCTCGATCAGCGTCGTCTTGCCGGCCCCGTTGGGGCCCACGAGGGAGACGTGCTCGCCGCGCTCGAGCCACAGCTCGGCGTGCTCGAGCAGCGCCTTCTCGCCCGCGTCGACCTGGCCGTCCTCGAGCTCGAAGACGACCCGCCCGCTGCGCTCCGGAGGCTTGAAGGAGAACGCGAGCGCCGCGCCGTCGGCGGCACTGCGCTGCACACGGTCGATCTTCGCCAGCTTCTTGGCGCGAGACTGCGCCTGCCGCGCGCGGGTGCCGGCGCGGAACCGGGTGACAAAGCGATCGAGCCGCTCGATCTCCGCCTGCTGGCGCTCGATCGCGCGTCCGAGCGCGAGCTCGCGGGCTGCTTTCTCCTTGCGCCAGGCGTGCCACGGCCCGTCGAAGAAACGGGCGCTGCCCGCCTCGAGCTCGAGCACCGCCGTGCCCACCGCCTCGAGGAACCAACGGTCGTGGGCGACGAGGACGATCGCGGCGTCGAGGGTGGTCAGGTGTTGCTCGAGCCACTCGAGCGAGGCAATGTCGAGATGATTGGTGGGCTCGTCGAGCAGGAGGAGGTCGGGGTCGCCCGCGAGCACGCGCGCGAGCGACGCTCGGGTGAGCTCGCCGCCGGAGAAGGTGTCGAGCGAGCGGTCGAGGTCCCCGTCGGCGAAGCCGAGCCCGTGGAGCGTGGCCAGCGCACGGTCGCGCCAGCGGTAACCCCCGGCATGTTCGAGACGAGCTTGGGCCTGCGCGTAGCGGGCCATCGTCGCGTCGTCGTAGGCGCCCCCGGCCATCGCCTGCTCGAGCGAGGCGAGCTCCGCTTCGATCGCGACGAGCTCGCTCGCCCCTGAGAGCACGTAGTCGCGCAGGGTCAACGAGCGCTCGCGCGGCGGGCGCTGGTCGTGCAGCGCCACCTTCGTCCCCTTGGCGAATATGAGCTCTCCCGCGTCCACCGAGGCCTGGCCCGCGAGCATGCGCAGGAGCGTGGTCTTGCCCGCGCCGTTGCGGCCCGACAGGGTCATGCGGTCGCGGCGCTCGAGCTTGAACGACACGCCACGCAGGAGCGGCTCGCCGGCGATGTCCTTGCCCACGTCGGATGCGATCAGTACAGCCATCGCCGCCCATGGTAGGAAGGTGTCCGCCCGCGCGGCGCCTGGACCCGCGTAGCATCCGCTGGCGGTGTTCAGGTCCCCGGAGCACACCCCGCCACCGACGCCGCCGGTCGAGCTCCCGCCCGCGCGTACCCTCTACGCGCCTGGGCGCGGCGAGCTGTTCTTGCGCGATACCGGCGGCGACGGTCCCCCGGTGCTGCTCCTCCACGGCTGGATGACGAGCGCGGACCTCAACTGGTGGGGTTCCTACGCCGCGCTCGTGAAGGCCGGCTACCGAGTGCTGGCGATCGATCACCGTGGGCACGGCCGCGGCCTGCGCTCCCTGCTCCCCTTCCGTCTCTCGGACTGTGCCGCCGACGCGGCGGCGGCGCTGGAGCTTCTCGGTGCCGCCCCGGCGACCGTGGTCGGATACTCGATGGGCGGCGCGATTGCTCAGCTCGTGGCCCACGACCACGCTGAGGTCGTCTCCGGCCTCGTGCTCTCGGGCACCGCGCACGATTGGCAGGATCCCAAGGAGCGCTGGTTCTGGCGCTCGATGGGATTGCTCTGGGTGACGCTCGCGCTGGTGCCCAACTGGCTGTGGCGCCACGGGCTCCGACAATTGGGATTTCGCGACGCTGAGCTCGGGAGCTGGATCGCGTCCGAGCTGCTGCGGGCGTCCGCGCGCGACATCGCCGAGGCGGGGCGCGAGATCGGGCGCTTCGACTCAAGGTCGTGGATCGGCTCGCTGCCGATGCCGGCCGCGGTGGTGGTCACCACCAACGACACGGTGGTCTCGCCTCGTAAGCAGCGAATCCTGGCCGCCGCGCTCGGGGCGCGCGTGCTCGAAGCCCCCCTCGGCCATCTCGAGGTCACCAAGCCCCGATATGTTCCCGCCCTGCTGCAGGCGGTCGAGTCAGTCGCCGCGGTCGAGCCCGGTGGCGGGCTTGCCGCAGGCGAGCCCGCCACCGCGAGCCGACGCTCGGTCGGGAGGCCGTGACGACGTGCCGGGCCCGCCTGGAAACGGACGCCAAGGGTGGCGCACGCGCCCCGATGTCCGGTAGGATGCGGCCGCAGATGCGTCGGGCCCGGATCATCACCTTCCTCGTGTCGTTCGGCATCGTGATGCTCGCCGCGGCGCCCGCGGCGCTCGCGAAGAACGGCGGCGAGGGCTGGTACGGCGAGACCAACGACGTGGTCATCACCAACTGGATGTTCCTGACGATCATCTTCTTCGTGGTGTTCATCTCCGTCTGCAGCCTGATCCAGTGGCGCCTGGACAAGCGCAAGCACGCGCGCATGGACGCCAAGAAGCGCCGCGCGGCCAACGCGGACCCGCGCGGCGGCTGGTAGCCCCGGCCGCTCGCTTCAACACCCGCTGCCCACCACCGGCTTGCCCTCGGTCAGACCGGGCGGGGCGCCGAGCTGCGCCAGCAGGTCGCTGAAATCGTTGCCGCAGTAGGTTCGGTTGTCTCCGGGGTCCTCGCCATGGGCCTGCTGATCGAGCGTGCTCGCCTTGGCCACCACGAGCCCAGGCCCCGCCGCCCAGCCGGTCTCGATGCCGTCGGTGTTCGGCTCGGCGAACGTCGCGATCTCCTGGCCCGCCGTGACCTGCTCGCCCGTGTGCACCGTCGGGGTGAGGCTCTCCGCGACGTAGACGTAGCGCCCCGCGTAGGGCCCGTCGCTCAACGTGTAGTTGACCGCGCTTCCGTCCATCCATCCCGGGTCGGGGCCGGCGTAGTTGACCACGGCGTCGCCGAGGGCGAGGATCGGGTCGGCGGTGTCGTCGGCGTAATCGACGCCCATGTCGATCCGCTCGGGGACGAGATGGCCGGTTGGAACGTCGCCGAACGGGTTTGCGTAGCTTCCGGTCTGGACCCGGCACTGCTGCTCGCCGGGCCAGCTCACGTCCTCCGTCTCGCCGCCGGCGGCGAGACCCTGCTGGTAGTAGGCCTGGGCGCGCGCGAGAACGGCCTGGACGTACCAGTCGGCGTGGTTGTAGTCGAACACCGCTCGCTGCCAGGTCGACGGGTCGGCGGTCATCCCGTCGCCGGCGAGGTAATGGGCCGCGCTGTAGACGGCGTCGCCCTCGTCGTAGACATCGGGGGCCTGTCCAGGCGGGTCGCTCGGTGCCGATACCTTGATCCCGTCCCAGGTGTCCCCCGCCGCGCCCCCGATCCCGATCTGCATCGGCCCGGCGGCGCCCGCGCTGTTGGCCCCTGACTGCACGCCGGGGAGCGTCGACTGGCCAAAGTCCGATTCCTCGTAGTTGATGGCGGCGAGGATCGCCGCTCCTTCGGGACCGAGGCTGTACTGACTCGCCGCACCTTCGAAGATGGACGCGAGCGCCGCCGGCACGCCGCCGACCGGGCCTGACGCTGACGTGCACCCCTGCGACGCGAACCCCGCCACCGCCACGAGCACGACAAGCGCCATCGCCAGCCCGAGCAACCCCAGCACCGCCCACAGACGCCACATCCTCGCCTCCTCACACCACGGTGATAGCGGCCACGCGCCACCTCCCGGCGCGCGGGATCAGACGGATCTCGAACGCCCCCGGCGGCGGGCCGCGCCGCGCCGACCGGACGCCCGCCAGCACCACGGCCTGGTCGCGCAGCCGCTCGAGCGCCGTGACCCCGACGACCTGCTGGCGCACCTGGTCCGCACTCACGCCCGGCGGCAAGGTCGGGCGATGAGACAAGAGCTCCGTGGCGAACGCCGCGGTGCACGTCCGCGCGATCGTCCGCCGGACCGCCGGTCCGACCTCGTCGACCTCATAGCTCATGTCCGCCACCGCGAACCGGCGCGCGACGGCGAGGACCGGCCACCATCTGCTGTCGCGCGGCAACGGCTCGTCGGGGTCGATGAGCCAGGTGGGGTGGGTGGCGGGGTGGGGGTGGGGATCGCTGTGGCTGCGGCGGGGGTGCGCGGACGCGGACGCGCTAGGGACCGGCGGGTGCGCGATAGCCGCCGGGCGCGCCGGGACCGCCGGGCGCGCCGGGCGCGCCGGGCGCGCCGACGGGGGTTGACGGGTCTGCGCCTGAGCGCCACACGCGGCGAGCGCCGCGACCGAGGAGAGCGCGGCGGCCCACGGGGCCGCGCGCCTCCAGCCGAAGCGCCTCACACATGCACCGCTCTCCGACTCCATGCCCCCACGGGTTATCACCGGCCTGCCGGCATGCCCGCGCGCGTGACGATGATTTTGCCCGCGCGCTACACCGACAAGTCATGGCGGGAACGCGAGCGCGACATTTGGCCCCCGGGGTCCCCCCGCGCGCCCAACGTTGTTACCAGATGGCGGAAAAACCCGACTTTGGTGACAAGGTTCGCAACCGACCCGCCGGTCCACTCCCTCTCGCCCGGACTCCCCGACAGCCGCGCGGATCCGCTGAGCCCGGACTCCGATCAACGCCTTCTCCGCCCCCGCCGGTACGACTAGGCTTGACTCACCAAATCTCAGAGGGAGCGACATGACTTACTTCGTCACCGGCGCGACCGGGTTCATCGGCCGCAATCTCGTCGAGCGCCTGCTCGAGCGCGACGGGGACGTCCACGTCCTCGTACGAGAAGGCTCGCTCGACCGCCTCGAGGGTCTGATCGAGCGGTGGCGAGCCGGTGGTCGCGTCCACCCGGTGCTCGGCGATCTGACCGCGCCCGGGCTCGGCCTCTCCGCGGAGCAGGTCGCGGCGCTCGAGGGCAAGGTCGACCACTTCCTCCACCTCGCCGCCGTGTACGACATGACGGCCGGCGAGGAGGCGAACCGGATCGCGAACGTGGACGGGACACGCCACGCGGTCGAGTTGGCGAACAGCATTCGCGCCGGCCTCTTCCACCACGTCTCCTCGATCGCGGCCGCCGGGCAGTACAACGGCCTGTTCCGCGAGGACATGTTCGACGAAGGGCAGAAGCTCGACCATCCCTATCACCGCACCAAGTTTGAGTCCGAGAAGATCGCGCGCACCCACACCAAGATGCCCTGGCGCGTGTACCGGCCGGCGGTCGTTGTCGGTGACTCGCGAACCGGCGAGATGGACAAGATCGACGGGCCGTATTACTTCTTCACGGCCATCAAGACGGCCCGGCACTACCTCCCGGAGTGGTTCCCCCTCGTCGGACCCGAGCTCGGCTACACGAACATCGTCCCCGTCGACTACGTCGTCGCCGCACTCGACCACATCGCCCACCTCCCCGGCCTCGACGGACAGGCGTTCCACCTCGCCGCCCCCAAGTCCCAGCGCTCGGGCGACGTGATCAACACCTTGGCGAGGGCCGCCCATGCGCCGCAGCTGGCCCTCCGGGTCGACACCCGGATGCTCAAGGCGCTCCCCAAGGGCACGCTGTCGATGCTCATGCAGCTCCCGGCGGCGCGCGGCGTGCGGCGCGCGATGCTCGCCGACTTCGGCATTCCCGAAGAGGTGCTCGGGTATATCGGCCTCACGGCCCAGTTCGATACGCGGGACACCGAACGCGCGCTCGAGGGCAGCGGGATCTCGGTGCCGCCCCTCGACGCCTATGCCGCCAAGCTGTGGGACTACTGGGAACGCAACCTCGACCCCGAGCTGTTCAAGGACCGCAGCTTCGAGGGCGCCGTCGCCGGTAAGACGGTGCTCATCACCGGCGCCTCGAGCGGGATCGGCCGCGCGGCAGCGGTCAAGATCGCCAGGGCGGGCGGGATCCTGATCCTGGTCGCCCGCGGGGCGGAGAGGCTCGAGGAGACCAGGCAGGAGATCGAGGACCTAGGCGGGACCGCCTATGCGTACGCGGCCGACCTCTCGAGCCCCGACTCGATCGACGACCTGGTCGCTCGCGTCCTCGCCGATCACCCCGCGGTCGACATTCTCGTGAACAACGCCGGGCGTTCGATCCGCCGCTCGATCGCCCTGTCCTACGACCGCTTCCACGACTTCGAGCGGACGATCCAGCTCAACTACCTGGGCACGATCAAGCTCATCATGGGGCTGCTTCCGCATATGCGTGAGCGCAAGTCGGGGCTGATCGTCAATGTCTCCTCGATCGGAGTCCAGACGAGCCCGCCGCGCTTCTCGGCCTACGTGGCCTCGAAGGCGGCCCTGGACGCATGGACCCGCGTGGTCGGCTCCGAGTGCATCAGCGACAACGTCCACTTCACGACCATCCACATGCCGCTCGTGCGCACGCCGATGATCGCTCCCACGAAGATCTACGACAGCTTCCCGACGATCTCCCCCGACGAGGCGGCCGACCTCATCTGCGAGGCGATCAGAGCAAAGCCCAAGCAGATCAACACCCGCCTGGGCACCTTCGGCGAGGTCTCCTACGCCCTCTTCCCGAAGGCGGTCGACCAGATCCTTTCCGCGGCCTACAAGGTGTTTCCGGACTCCGCCGCCGCCAAGGGCGAGAAGGACCCCGAGGAGCACGCCTCGACCGAGCAGGTCGCGCTCGCGCATTTGATGCGCGGCGTGCATTGGTAGGGGGGAAGTCGGGAAGTCGGGAAATCGGCATCCATGCCGATTTCCTTGCGCATTTGGCTGCGCCAAATGCGCGGGGGGCGGAGGGGCGTAGCCGAGGGCGTGCGCCAAATGCGCGGGCGGCGCAGGGTTCTCTCAAACCCCCGCCGCCCTCAGCAGGACCCCCTCGCGGATGCCGCCGCTCCCGATCTGGAGCGCGGTGCCGAACAGGTTCGACACCGCCTCGAGGATGAGCAGGCCTGCGGGGAGCAGCCGCACGCGCTCGAGGTCGATCGCGAAGCGGCGCGCGACATCGGCAGCACGTTCGGCCGCGAGCGCGCTGAACGAGCGCTCGAATGCGGCCCGGTCGAGCAGCGATCCGGCCAGCCGACCCGTCGAGGTCGCGCTCCCGCCCACCGCGACCGCTTCGAGCAGCGGCGGCACCTCGACGCCGGCGAGGGCGGCCGCGACGCGGGCGCGCGCGGCGGCGAGCTCCTCGGCCAGCGGCGGGTCGGAGCGTAGGTACTCCTCGGCGAGGTCGCCGGAGCCGATGGCACACGAGACCCACCAGCTCACGTCATGTGGGGCGGTCCCGACGACGATCTCCGACGACCCGCCGCCGACGTCGACCACCCCGAGTGCGCCCACAGGCCGGTGGCCGAGCGTTCCTGCGGCGCCGATGAACGCGAGCCGCGCCTCCTCCTCGCCGGACAGGATCTGAACCCTCAACCCGCACGCGGTCTCGATCGCGCTCACGAGCGCCGAGCCGTTCCTCGCCCGTCGGATCGCCGCGGTGGCGACGCCGAACACCTCGTTCGAGCCGAGATCGCGCGCAAGCTCGAGCTGCTCGCTGACGACGCGCACGACCTCGGCGATCTTCGCCTCGTCGATCATCCCGTCGCTCGCGATCCCGCGCCCGATTCGCGTGAAGGCACGATCCTGGTGAACCGCCCTCAGGCGGTCGGGCTCGCTCTCCGCTACGAGCAGACGAGTGGTGTTCGAGCCGATGTCGATGCAGGCGCGGCGCACGGGCGCAGCAACGATAGATGGCGGGGGCGGCCTTTCTCAGCGTTTGGCCGCTCGAGTCGGTTGGGTAAGCAGGCATTTGGGGCGGCCTGTGCCTAGTAGGCATCGGTAGCTTTAGTGAGGAATTGGTAACTATCAGGAGGGTCTCATGCCACTGCGCATCGGCTGAGGGACCAGCACGGACACGCAGGGCGAGGCTCGCAGGGGTACCTGAACCAGCCTTCCACTTGCGTGAATACCGTTGGTTTGCACAAGATCCAGAGTCATGCACACAAGTTCGGCGAGATCCGATAGGGTTCTCGCGAGCCTGGTTGGCGCGAGGGGATAGCAACGCAACCAGGAGGCAATGGGACCCATGGGTGAGGCAACGCAAGACTCAAGGACGGTCGGAACGCGGAGGTTCGCGCTCCTGCTGCTCGCGCTCGCCGCCGTCGCCCTCCTGCCCGCGCTCGTGCTCCTCGCGCCGCATCACGGCCTCCGCCTCCGTCATCCGGGGCTACTCGCGATGCTCTTCGCGTTCGGGATCTGCGCTTACCGGGCTGAGGTCCACCTAAAGACCAAGGTGCCACTGAAAGTCGATGGCGGTTACGCGCTCGTTCTCGTCGCCGTAGCCCTGTCGGGGCCTCTCGCCGGTCTGATCGTGTTCCTTCCCTGGGACGTGGCGAGCCGGTTCATATGGCGCGAGCACAAGGTGTTCACGTCGGGAGTGCTGGCGAACTTCACCTCGTACGGGTGGTCGGCGCTCGCGGCCAGCGAGGTCCTCCGGCTCGCAGGCGGGGCGACGCTCGCCCCGCGGGGCGCGACAGGCCTGTTTGCCGCCGGGATGGCCATGGGGGTCGTCCAGTTCGCGATCGCCAGGGTCGCCTACGCGACTCTTTACCAGGGCCAGCGCGCGTGGCCGCTGCTCCGGGGCGAATTCCCCGACTTCACCACCCTCATTCTCGCCGACGTTCTTCTGGGCACCCTTACCGCCGTCCTCTTCGGAGCGGTTGGCATCCCCGCCTTCGCGATCTTGGCTCTGGTGATCCTGGTCCCCAGCCTCCTGTTCCCCGCCCTGACCCGTCATCACTCGGTCACCCAGCTCGATCAGGGCGCCGCGGCAGCCCTCTACGCCACCGCCCTGGTCGACGTCATGCGCCTCACCCGCGATCGCCGCCGCGTGGTTGCGGGCGCCGCGCATCTCGTGCACCACTCCAAGCACGCTCGCAACGCTCGCTGGTCTGACCTGCACGACATCGAGTTCACGGCCAGGTACGCCGGCGAGCACTACGACGGCAGCGGCGGCCCCGCCGCGCTCGCCGCCGGCCACATCCCCCTCGAGAGCCGCATCCTCGCTGTCGGAATCCACTGGGCCCGGCTGACGGCCGCCGGATCGCAGCAGCTCTCCCACGCCGAGGCGCTGCTCGGGCTCGAGCTCGCCGCCGGCTCGGAGCTCGACCCCTACGTGGTCGCCGCCGCCGGTGAGATCGTCAACGCCGAGCTGCCGTTCGCCCGCGACAACGCCTTCCAGCCGATCCTCCACCGGCTGCCGCTCCCACGCGTGCTCCGTCGCGAAGGGCTACCGCAGGCGCTGTCCAACCTCGAGCGCGTGTAGCACCGCCCGGCGCCGCCCAGAACCGGGCCGCCGCTCCCGGCGCCGCCCAGAACCGGGCCGCCGCTCGCGGCAGCCGCCGGATGACATGATCCCTGGCCGTGTCCGAACCCGCCATTGACGTCCACGGCCTGCACAAGGCCTACGGCGATTTCGAGGCAGTTCGCGGGATCGACTTCGAGGTCCGGCGGGGCGAGGTGTTCGGACTCCTGGGGCCCAACGGCGCCGGTAAGACCACCACCGTCGAGATCCTCGAGGGTTACCGAGCACGCACCGCCGGCGAGGTCAGCGTTCTCGGCTTCGACCCCGGTCGACGGCCACGCGAGTTTCGCGCCCGCATCGGGATCGTGCTCCAGAGCACCGGTCTGTACCGGCACATCCGCGTTCGCGAGGCGCTGTCGCACTTCGGCTCCATGTACCCCCATCCGCGCGATGTCGACGAGGTGATCGCACTCACCGGGCTCGAGGGCAAGGAGGATGCGATGGCACGAACGCTCTCGGGCGGGCAGCGGCGACGGCTCGACCTCGCGCTCGCGCTGATCGGCGACCCCGAGCTCGTGTTCCTCGACGAGCCGACGACCGGGTTCGATCCGGCGGCGCGCCGGACGGCATGGGACACGATCCGGTCGCTGCGGGATCTCGGCAAGACCGTGCTCCTGACCACGCACTACCTCGACGAGGCGCAAGCGATCGCCGATCGCGTGGCGATCATCAAGGACGGGCGGATCGCCGTCGAGGGCGCGCCCAGCGAGCTCGGGGCGAGTTCGGGCGCTCCGCGCTATCGCGTCGCCTACCGCAACGGCACCGGAACCGACGTGGAGCAGGAGACGGACGATCCGACCACCCTCCTCCACGAGCTCACGGGCGCTGCTCTCGCTCGTGGCGAGCGACTCGAGGGGCTCACCGTCACCCGTCCCACGCTGGAGGACGTGTACCTCGAGCTCACCGCCGGGCAGGCCGAAGAGGCGCATGCGCCCATCGGCGAAGAGCCGCCGCTCGCGGGCCACCGACGGGAGAGGCAGGGATGACCGAGGTCGCGGTTCTGGCGTGGCGCCAGTACCGGCTCGAGCGCCGGTTGTTCTGGCGCAACCCAAGTGCCGCCTTCTTCAACTTCCTGCTCCCGCTCCTGTTCTTGGCCTTCTTCGGCGCCGCCTTCCATTCAGACCATAAGGAGCTGCGGATCATCGTGCCCGGGATCGCCGCGATGAGCGTGATGTCGACGACGTTCACGGCGCTCGCCTACAACATGACCTTCCTGCGCGAGCAGGGCGTGCTCAAGCGCATCCGGGGCACGCCGATGCCGGGCATCTCCTATCTGCTCGGGATCGCCGGCAACGCCGTCACCAACACCGCCATGCAGATCGTCATCATCACCGTCGCCGGGAAGGTCTTCTTCGGCACCGGCTGGCCGCGCGAGTGGGTCGAGCTGGTCGTCTTCGTCATCGTCGGCGTCGTCTGCTTCGCCTCGCTCGGGGTCGCCTTCTCGCACGTGATCCCCAACTTCGATTCCGCACCGGCCTACGTCAACGCGGTCTTCTTCCCCGTCGTCGCCCTCTCCGGAGTGTTCTTCGACACCGCGCACGCGCCTGGGTTCATGAAGGGGATAGCCCAGGCGCTCCCGCTCTACCACCTGATCGCCGGGCTCTCGGGGGCGATGGTCAGGGGCACGAGCCTGTCGTCGAACGTCAGCGCCCTCGGCGTGATCGCGGCCTGGGCCGTGCTCGGGATCGTCTTCGCCGTGCGGGGCTTCAGCTGGGATCAGCGGCGGGCGTAGCGGTATGGCGGTCTCGAGGAGATCCGTGCCGGCGAGCCTCGTTCTCGCTGTCGTCCTGATGGTCGGGATCGGGTCTCCGGCAGCGACTGCGTCCGGGTCGCTCGTCGCGTCGCCGGCGTCCCCCGCGGTGGACCCGGCCCCCGCCCCAGACCAGCCCCTGGCGCTCGTGGACGTTGCCGTGGCCACGCTGTGGATGCGGCCGGGACAGACTCGCCCGCTCGATAAGCCCTCGCTCGCCAACCCGGTCGGGCTCAGTGCCTGGCTCAATGCCATGGGCACGGAGCAGCGGCTGTGGCTGGTGGGCCGGCTGGTCACCCAGGCGCTCTACGGGCAGGAGGCTGTGGTGCGAGGGCAGCGAGGCACGTGGGACAAGGTCTCCCTTACCGACCAGCCGACCCCGAACCACTTGAGCTACCCCGGCTGGCTGCCTGCGCGTCAGCTCGTCGCGGCCCCGGTCACGCCTGCCTCGCCGCCTGCGTCGGTGGCGCTCGTCACCCGGCGCTCGACCTGGCTGTTGGCGCCCAGCGCGACCGCGAACGCCGGCCGTCGCCTGATGCTTCTGAGCTTCAACACCAGGCTGCCCGCCCTCGGTGAGAGCGGGGCCTACACGGTCGTGGAGACGCCTGGCGGGGCGCCCGCGCTCCTCGCCAGCTCCGCCGTGTCCGTCATGGCGCCAACCGCGCCCGCGCCCCCGCCCACCGGCGGGGAGCTTGTGGCCGCCGCCGAGCAGTTCCTGGGCGTGCGCTACCTATGGGCGGGCACGTCGGCCTTCGGGTTCGATTGCTCCGGTCTGACCTACACCGTCTACGACCGCTTCGGCATCCTGCTGCCCCGTACCGCGGCGCTGCAAGCGCTGGCCGGCCGGCACGTGGCCAAGCAGGCGCTCCAGCCCGGTGACCTGGTCTTCTTCGCTACCGATCCCCCGTCGCGCGCGATTACGCACGTCGCCATGTACGTCGGCGGCGGTCTCATCATCGAGTCGCCTAACTCGGCCAGCGCTGTGCGCATCATTCCCTTGGCCGACCGGGGCGACGAGTACGTGACGGCGCGCCGCTACCTTCCCGTGGGCTGAGGGTCGGCGCGGCGGCACCAAGGCTCAGACGACCTCGACCACCAGCCCCTCTCCCCCTCGCCACACCCCACGCGGCATCGCCGGCGTCGAGAACGGCATCGCCACCTCGCCGCGGGCGTCGACGGCGATCAGGCCGCCGTGGCCGCTGCAGCGATGAACCTCCTCGAGCACGGTGCGCGCGGCGGTGTCGGGAGCGGTGCCCTGCTCGACAAGGACGCTCAGCAGGCGCGCGGCCCCGGCGCGAACGAACGCCTCACCCTCGCCGGTGCAGGACACGGCGACGTGGCCATCGGCCCACGTGCCGGCCCCGAACAGAGGCGTGTCGCCGATCCGGCCGGGAGGCTGGCCGATCCGCCCCCCGGTCGACGTGGCCGCCGCGAGGATGCCGCCGGCATCGAGGCACACCGCCCCGACGGTCCCGCGCTCGAGACGGGCCAGGTGCCCCTGCAGGCGCTTGCGTTGTCGATCGGTGACGAACATCTCGGGCTCCCACTGCTCCGCGCCGTGGGCGGCCGCGTAGTCGTCGGCGTGCTCGCCGATCATCAGCACCTGCTCGGCTTCCAGGAGCGCATGGGCGGCGACGATCGGATGCCGGGTGCGCTTGACGGCGGCCACGGCGCCGGCGGCTCGGTCGGATCCGCGCATGATCGCGGCGCTCATCTCGATCGAACCGTCCGCGCACAGCGCTGAGCCGTAGCCGGCGTTGAAGAGCGGGAACGACTCCATCTCCACCACTGCGCACCGGACCGCCGCGACGGCGTCCCGCCCGTCCTGCAGCGCATTCGCGGCGGACTCGAGCGCCGCCTCGAGCGCCTCTCGGCAGGCGACCTCGTGCTCGCGCAGGTCCTCGCTGAGGCTTCCGGCACCCGCATGGACCACGACGACGGTATCGGTCATGAAGGCGACGATGGTATATCTGCCCCGTGCCGGTCACCGCGCCGCTCTACGACGTGCGAGGAAACAAGAGGTTTGGCGATTCGCGAAAGCGCCGATACCGGGGGTGCCAGTGCAGCAACGCACCCACACGGTCGGGATGCTCGGATGAGCTCGCCCAGTGAGGCCGCCCCCGACGTGGCCCGACCGGCCTCGGTGCGACTGACCCTGCCCGCGCAAGCCGAGAATGTCGCCCTGGCACGGCAGGTGCTCGCTGGGCTCGCCGAGGCGCTGGACATCGGCGAGGAGCTGCTGGCGGACATCAATATCGCCGTCACCGAAGCGTGCAACAACGTGGTTTTCCACGCCTACCCCGACGGCGAGGGCGCCACCGAGATCACGATCACCTCAGTCTTCGACCAGCTCGTGATCAGCGTCCGTGACGAAGGCGCGGGGATGAATCGGTTCCCTGGCGAAGCCGGCGCCGTCGCCGAAACATCCGCCGGGCTCGGCTTCGGGTTCGCCCTGATGTCCTCCCTCTCGGACCAGTTCGGGGTCGATAGCGGGGCCTCGGGGACGGAGATCCGCATGCGCTTCGCGATCCGCGGCAAGCCGGCCCCCGACGGGGAGGACCTGTTCGACAGCGCCCGACTCCTCGACGCCCGGCCGGTGCCGGTAGGCGACATCGACCTGGCCCTCACTCCGGGAGCGCCGGCGGCGGCCGTGCTCGGTCGCTTCATCTCGCTCCTTGCGGCGCGCGCCCGCCTTTCCATCGATCGCATGTCGGATCTCCAGCTGGTCAGCGACGCGCTGGCCCTCCACGCGCCGCCACGAGCCCTCGACGGTTGCTTCCACGTCAGCGCCGCCGACGACGAATCCGGCTTGGACCTGCGCGTGGGTCCGCTCCAAGCGGGCGGGAGCGAGGCAATCGTCGCGGGCGCGACCCTGACGGGAGTGGGCTCACTGCTGCACCTGCTCAGCGACAGCGTGGCCAGCGAGCCCGTCAGCGGCGGCGCGCCTGGGGCCGAAGTCCTGCGCCTGCGGCTCGCCGGCGGGGCCCGCAGCGGCTGACCGCCGATCCCTCGGTGTCGCGCCGCAGGCGACCCTCACACGTGCAGCGGGATCGACTGGCCGAAGTGGAATACGTCGTCGGGGTCGTAGGTCCGCTTGACCTGGGTAAGGCGGCTCAGGTTCGACCCGTAGTACGCGCGTTGCCAATCGACCAGACGCGGGTCGATGTAGTTCTGGTACGCCCCGCCGGTCGTGTAGGGCGAGATGGCCTTGGCGGCGGCGGCGAGCCAGCCCTCGCCGGCGGCGAAGGCGGGGCCCGACGGCACGCTCCCCCAGCTCACGGTCGCCTGAATCGCGCAGATCGCGTCGCGGTGCACGAACGCCGTCGCGTCCGGGCGCACCCGGTTGATGGCGCCACCGTAGGCGTCGAAGGCGAGTCCCCCGCCGAGCCCCGGGTGCTCGGCCCGCAGGTGCTCGACCGCGTTCGCCGCCGCGGCCAGCCCCGCGCTCGGCAGCGGCTTGGCGACGTACGCGGACTTGGCGGCGTAGGCCGAGCGCTGAAGCGTCCCCGCTGGGTTCTGGCTCCGCAGGTGACACTCGGCCACGCCGCCGGTCTCGCAACCAGCCTCGACGAGCATCACGTGCAGATAAGGATCGGGACCCCCGACGAACGTCGAGGAGGGAGGCGATCCGACGCTTGCCACGAGGCGGTTCACGAGTGAGGTGAGCGTGCCCTTGCCGCCGACGAGCACGCCCGAGCTCCGGGCGATCAAGCCGCTGCTCCCCGCCGACAGGAGCTGGAAGTTCGACCACACCTCGTCCGGCGCCATACGCAGCCATCGGATCCACCCGCCGAGCGCTTCCGCGGCGGCCGCCCACGGCCAGTCGACGGTGAACAGGGTCAGCTCGGGGATCGGATGCGCCGTGAGCGTGAACGACGTGACCACCCCGAAATTGCCGCCGCCTCCGCCCCGCGAGGCCCAGTACAGGTCCGGCTGACTCCCCCCGTCGCAGGTGAGCAAGCGGCCGTCGGCGGTGACGATCTTGAGCGCCCGGATCGCGTCGCAGGTCAGGCCGTACTTGCGGGCCAGGACGCCGATGCCGCCGCCGAGCGCAAGCCCCGAGATACCCACGGTCGGGCACGAGCCGCCGGGCACGAGCACGCCGGCGCGCGAGCAGCGGTCGTAGAGATCGATCAAGCGCGTGCCGGCGCCGACCTCTGCGGTCGCCGGGCCCCCCCTCCTCGCCTTGGCGACCTTGACGGCGCTCATCCGCGTCACGTCGATCACCAGGCCCGATCCGGTGGAGTACCCGCCGTAGCTGTGGCCGCCGCAGCGAGGGATCGGGCGGATGCCGTGAGCGCGCGCGAAGTCCACCGCTCGTTGCACATCGCCCGGCGAGGCGCAGTACGCGATCGCCGCCGGCCGGGCAGCGTCGAAACGAGGGTCGAAAAGCTCGCGCGCGCTCGCGTAGCCGCGGTCGGACGGGCGCACCAGGCGACCGGACAGCGATCTCGCCAGCGACCGCCACGCCGCCGCGGTCGGCTTCGCCTCGGCGACTGTCGCGCGGGTGACGGCGGACTCCGCAGCGCGGCTCGCGCCGGTGGACTTCACGGCGCGGCTCGCGCCGGCAGTCGAAGAGGCGCCGCACCCCGCCAGCGCCGGTACGGCCAGCGCCGCGACCGTGGCAGCGCCGTCGCGAAGGAAGCGTCTGCGATCGACCGGGCTTACCGATGATGGCTGCGGGGAGATCCGTGTAGCGTATTGGCGCATGTCCGTGGTCACCCGCCCGCATGACGGCTACCTCGGCGCCTATCAGCGCCACTTTGGCGACCCTCGGCGCGAGCGCGGGTTCCTCAGCGCTGTCGGCTTCACGACCACGTTCGCGATCGTGCGGGTGATCACCCATTCGATCAGAGCGGGCATCGGTCCGTTCCACAATCTCAGCACCGGAGGCCGCCACCTCCACCACTGCACGTTCGGGATCTTCGGCCTGCTCGGCCTCGGCTACCTCTGGACCTACCAGATCGCGGTCGGGATCCACCCGCGCAGTCGCGTCGCGTCGCGCGCCGCGGCTGCCACCTATGGCATAGCCGGCGCTCTCACGCTCGACGAGTTCGCGCTGTGGTTCGACCTCCAGGACGACTACTGGACCAAGGAGGGACGCAAGAGCATCGACGCCGTCATGGTCTTCGGCGGGTTACTGACCATGGGCGTGGCCGGCCGCGGCCTGCTGCGGGAGCTCCTCCGGGCGCCCGAGGCCGGTCTGCACGAAGCGGAGAAGCACGAGCATCACCACGAGCGCACCGACGCGCCGGCCGGCTGACTCACGCACGGCGCGGCGTCGCTTCTGAGCGCCGAAACTGGCCGTTCGTCCTGAATGACGGGGGTGAATTTCGGCCCGACGTCCATATCGCGCCGATCGTGCTGCGGCGAACCTCAAGCTCCACCGCGTCAAACGACCAGAAGGAGCATGCATGGCGGTCGAGCCGAAGCTCAGAGACGAGGAGATCACCAGCCTGATGGAGATCCCCCACCCGACGAAGGGAATCGGCGAGTCGATTTACGGGCAGACGAAAGTCTTTCCCGATTACCAGGCGGAGCCGGGCGAGACCTACCTGGGGATGGTCCACGGGATCGTCCACGAGTCATCCGTCAGCTTCGTGGCGGTGCTCCTGGGGCTGCGCGCGCTGCGCAAGGGTTTCGACTCAGCCCTCTATTTCTTTGGCATCGGGGCGCTCAACTGCCTGGCCACCCGCGGCTTCCCCACGGTCGGCAACGAGCTGTTCCCCGGCATGCGCAACGAGAACAATCAGCTCGCGAAATTCATCGAAGAGGGCGGCAAGGTGTACGCCTGCCGGCTCGGGCTCTCCCTCCACGGCGCCCGAGAGGAGGATCTGATGGAGGGCGTGATCCCGTGTCACCCCCTTGATATGCAGGACGCGATGATCGAATACGCCCGCAAGGGCGCGATCATCAATACGACGTGGATGTTCTGAGGCCGTGGATCTCTCCCTCCGCGCTGAGCTCGCCGTCCGCGGCCTTCGCGCGGCGCCTCCTGTCAGGCGTCGCGCGGGGGCCGGGCCGAGCGACGACGGGCACTGGCGGCTGCCCGGGGGTTGCGCGGCGACCCTCCCGCTCGCCCCAGCGTCGCCGTTCGCCCTCGACGCCCACGGACGTCTCACCCGAGACGGGGTGGTCGTCGAGGACACCATGGTGGAGGCCGTCGAGCGACCCCGGTTCTACGACCTCGAGACCGCGGACGGCGTCCCGTTCGACCAGCTCGCACGACTCCACGGACGCGACGTACTCGCAACCACCGTGGTTCAGACGTGCATCCGCTACGCGTCTGCAGATACGCGGTGCCGGTTCTGCACGATCGAGGAGTCACTCCGGGCGGGAGCCACCACCCAGGTCAAGCGGCCTGCGCAGCTCGCCGAGGTCGCCGCCGCCGCCGTGCAGCTCGACGGAGTGCGGCAGATGGTGATGACGACCGGGACCTCGGCGGGGACGGACAGAGGCGCGAAGCACCTGGCCAAGTGCGTGCGGGCGGTGAAGGGCTCCGTCCCGCAGCTGCCGATTCAGGTCCAGATCGAGCCCCCGGTCGACATGTCCTGGATCGACGCGCTGCGCGACGCCGGCGCCGACGCGATCGGGATCCATGTCGAGGCGCTCGACCAGGACGTGCGCGAGCGGTGGACACCGGGGAAGGCGACGGTGTCGCTGGAGCGCTACGAGGAGGCATGGGCGCGCGCCCTCGCGGCCTTCGGGCCCAATCGCGTCTCCACATACCTACTGGTGGGGCTGGGAGAGGACGCCGACGAGCTTGTGGCCGGAGCGCAGCACCTGATCGAGCGAGGCATCTACCCGTTCGTGGTCCCGTACCGGCCCCTCGAAGGCTCGCTGGCCCACGCGGACGGCGTTGGGGCCCCGCCCGCCGATGTCCTGACCGATGTCACCCGGCGGGTGGGAATGGCGCTCTCGAGGGCAGGAATGCGGGGGCGCGATCAGGTCGCCGGGTGCGCGGCGTGCGGAGCGTGCTCGGCCTTGCAGCACGCCGGTGGGTGATCGCGTGATAGATGTGATCGAGTTTCTCGGTGGGCCACCGTCGAGGATCGCTGCGAGCCCCGCCGTGCCGGCCCCGCCCCTCGTCGTGGTCGACGGGGGAGACGACGAGGCGCGGCTCGAGGCCTACCGGCGCCTGCGTCGCACGGCCTTCGTCGAGGAGCAGCGGCTGTTCGCGCGCGACGACACCGACGAGTGGGACGAGCACCCAGCGACGATCTTCCTGACTGCAGTGGCGAGCGACGGCTCGGTCATCGGCGGCGTCCGCCTTCATCCGGCGCGCGAGGGCGGCGCCGAGCTCGGGTGGTGGCGCGGGAGCCGGCTGGTGGCGCGAAGCGGACCGGACCTACGTCGCGGCGTGATCGGCGCGGCCCTCGTCCGCGCCGCCTGCGGCCGCGCGCTCGACGCGGGCGCGCTCCGCTTCGACGCCCACGTCCAGAGCGCCCACGCCCCCTTCTTCACCGAACTGGGTTGGGAGACGATCGGCGAGATCGCGATTGGCGCCGCCCCCCACCTGCTCATGCGCTGGCCCGTTCGCCGGATCGCCGAGCATGCCCAGGCCACCAAGGAGCCACTCGGCGAGCTGGTCGGGGAGGTCTTGCCGCACGACCGCTGGCGCGGAGACGACGGGGTGCCGATCGGCGGCTCGGACGTGATTGCGTGCACCGACGCCATCACCCCGTCGATGGTCGACCGTGACCCCCGGTGGGCGGGGTGGTGCGGGATGCTCGTGACCGCCAACGATCTCGCGGCCATGGGCGCATCCCCGGTTGGTGTTCTCGACGCGGTCGGGGGCCGGGACGCGGCCCACGTCACCTCGGTACTACGAGGCATTCGCGAAGGCTCGGAGGCGTTCGAGCTCCCCGTGCTCGGAGGCCACACGCAGCTCGGCGTACCCGGAGCGCTCACCGTGACCGGCCTTGGTCGCGCGGCTGCGCCGGTACCCGGCGGCGGCGGCCTCGCCGGCGACGAGGTGTGGGTTTGCGCCGACGTCGACGGTTCGTGGCGGCCCGGCTACCGCGGACGTCAGTGGGACTCGACCTCGAAGCGCACTCGCGCCGAACTGCGGCCGATGCTCGATCTCGTGCGCCGGACGCAACCGAGGGCCGCCAAGGACGCCTCGATGGCGGGAATCGTCGGCACCGTCGCGATGCTCGCCGAGGCATCGGGGTGCGGTGCGGAGATCGAGATCGCCCGGATCCCGCGCCCCGAGCAGGCGCTGATGGCCGACTGGCTCACCTGTTTCCCCGGCTTCGCCGTCGTCCTCGCCCAGGCGCCCGGCGCTCCCGCACCCCGCGGCGGGAGCGCCGTGTGCGCCGGCTGCGGAAGCCTGTCGGCGCAAGGTGGAGTCCGTCTCAGGTGGCCGGACGACGAGCTAACGACCGTGATCGCCACCGAGGCGATCACCGGTCTCGGACCAGCAACAGGAGGATCCCCATGACCGAGCTCACGATCGCCGCCGCGGCCGCGCCGTTCAGCCGCGACATGGACCTTTGCCTGAAGACGATCGAGGACCTGATCGCCCGCGCACGCCTACAGGGGGTGGATCTCCTCGTCCTCCCCGAAGCAGCGCTCGGTGGCTATGTCGAGACGCTCTCGGGCGACGCCGACCCCCCGCCCGCGCTCGACCCCGCCGGCCCCGAGCTGGCGAGGGTGGCGGAGATGGCTGGGGACATGGTCATCTGCGTCGGGTTCTGCGAGGAGGGTGAGGGTGGCGCTCGCCACAATGTCGCCGCCTGCGTCTCCGGCGACGGTCTCCACGGCCTGCACCGCAAGGTTCACCTACCGCTCGACGAGCACCGCCTGACGACACCGGGCGACTCCCTCCAGGCGTTCGACACGCCAGTGGGGAGGCTGGGGATGCTCATCTGTTACGACAAGGCGTTCCCCGAGGCGGCCCGCACGCTCACCCTCGACGGGGCCGAGGTCCTGTGCTTCCTGTCGGCGTGGCCGTGCAGCGCCTCCGATGCGGCGCCGCGACTCGAGGACGACCGCCAGTGGCGCCGCGCCGAGCTCTGGGACCGCGCCCGCGCGGCGGAGAACTCGCTGATCGTCGCGTCGGCCAATCAGACCGGGAGCTTCGGGCAACTGCAGTTCCTGGGCGGTGCCCGCGTCGTCGGCCCCGGCGGCGACGTGCTCGCGCGCACCGGGGTACAACCGGGGCTGGCGCTCACGACGCTCGACGTCGCGGCGACGCTCGAGCGCGCCCGGCGCGCGCTGTCGCCGATCCGGGACCTGCGTCCGGACGTCTACCGGGTTGCCGAGCCCGTGCCTTACGCCTGAACCGATGCCCTCGGTCGACTTCACCCTGCGCTGGCCAGACGGCGTCGCGCAGCGCTGCTACTCGCCGTCGCGGGCGATCGAGCAGTCGCTCGTGACCGGCGGGGTGTATCCGGTGGCCGAGCTCGTGCGCCGCTGCCGCGCGGGGCTCGAGCGGGCCAGCGACCGCGTGCGCGAGCAGCGTGGGGTCGCGTGCACCGCCGCCGCCGAGCAGCTCGCGCAGATCGAGGCGCGAGCTCGTGACCTCGACGCCGGCGAGGACGCCACGGTGCGGGTCGAAGGCCTGCGGCGCGACCGGCAGCCGTCGAGCCACCCGGCGCCCGAGACCCTGAGCGGGCACGCGGAGGCGATCGTGATCGGAGGGGGACAGGCGGGCCTCACGGCGAGCTGCCACCTGCGCGAGCTCGGTGTCCCCCACGTCGTGCTCGAGCGCGACCGGCTCGCGAGCTCGTGGCGCGATCATCGCTGGGACACGTTCTGCCTGGTCACCCCGAACTGGCAATGCCGTCTCCCCGGCTACCCGTATCGGGGCGATGACCCGGACGGCTTCATGCTCAAGGATGAGATCGTGGCCTATGTGGACGGGTTTGCCTCGTCGTATCACCCGCCGCTCTACGAGGGCGTGACGGTCGAGCGCGTGGAACGCGGCGAGGAGGGCTTCGTCGTCTCCACCTCCCACGGCGAGCTCACCGGCGAACAGGTGATCCTCGCCGTAGGCGGCTATCACGTCCCCGCCATCCCGCGACTAGCCGCCGCCCTCGGTCCGCGGCTGACGCAGCTCCACTCCTCGAGCTATCGCAATCCGTCCTCGCTGCCCGACGGGGGCATCCTCGTGGTGGGCAGCGGCCAGTCGGGGGCACAGATTGCCGAGGACCTCCACCTCGCCGGCCGCGAGGTCCATCTCAGCGTGGGCAGCGCGCCGCGCGTCGCGCGCTTCTACCGCGGCCGTGACTGCGTCGCCTGGCTCGAGGACATGGGCCACTACGACATGCCCATCGAGGACCACCCCGAGGGTCTCGCCGCCCGCAAGGAGCCCAACCACTACGTGACCGGCCGCGGCGGCGGGCATGACATCGACCTCCGCGCCATGGCCCGTGACGGTATGCACCTGCACGGGCGTCTGCTCGGCGTCGAGGGGTCAGGCTTGGCCTTCGCGGACGATCTCGCCGGCAACCTCGACGCAGCCGACGCGACGGCGGAACGGATCAAGGACGCAATCGACCGCTACATCGGCGAGCACGGCTTCGAAGCCCCCACCGAGCCACGCTACACCCCCGTGTGGGAGCCGGCGGCGGACGACCCGGCACGCACCTCGCTCGCGCAGGCCGAGCTGAGCACGATCGTGTGGGCGACCGGATTCCACTCAGATTGGTCATGGGTCAAAGTGCCGGCCTTCGACGGCAGCGGCTATCCCACCCACCATCGGGGCGTCACCACCGTGCCGGGCCTCTACGTGCTCGGGCTCCCCTGGCTCCACACCTGGGGCTCAGGCCGGTTCGCAGGGATCGACCGCGACGCTCGGTACGTGTCCGAGCGCGTAGCCGAGTACCGCGCGGTCGAGTCTCGGGCGGCCGCGTAGGGGCGGGGGGGCGCAGCGCGCGGGCGTGGGCGCAGCGCGCAGGGCGCGGGCGCAGGGCGCGGGCGCAGGGCGAACGTTGTACGCAATCGCCTCAAAAACGCGACCTTTCGTACAACGTTCGAGAAAACGCAATACACCTCTCGCCCGCCGCGTCGCGCGAGGCCCGGCCCGCGGGCCGAACAGGCTACGATCGCCCCCCAAGCCCGACCGCCTGTAC
>Ga0302326_10006077_pt1 | contig 27196 bp, 19 predicted proteins | sample Palsa_T0_3_FD_202264 | JGI IMG/M metagenome (GOLD analysis project Ga0302326, IMG submission 202264) | Peat permafrost microbial communities from Stordalen Mire near Abisko, Sweden - Palsa_T0_3 | ecosystem: Environmental > Terrestrial > Soil > Palsa > Peat permafrost | place: Sweden: Abisko... | reverse complement strand
GCTGCGCGACTGCAATATCATCGACCCGACCCCTTCGACGTGAAAATCCATCTTTGGAAGTTCTCCCTCCTCATCGCCCTTTTCGCCACCGGCGCCAGGGCCGATCAAACGGTCCATTATCAGGGAGAAGCCCGGATCGACGGGCAGGTTGTCTATGTCGAAAAACATGAGGTGCTTTACGACAATGCCGGGAGGCTCCTGCAGGCGAAAACGCTCTATGACAGCCCGGCCGGCAAGCCGATTGCCGAAATAAACTCGGACTTTCGGGAGAGCGTGACGGTCCCCGACCACACCGTGAGAGACTTTCGGACCGGCAATATCCAGGGATTGCGGCGCGAGAATGGGGCGGTGGTTCTCTTTGACCAGGATCCGGGAAAACCGGAGAGAGCCCGGACGCTGACCGAAAAAGACGCGGGTGACCGCATCCTGGTCGGCTGCCAGGGGCTGAACTATTACCTGCTGGGCAATCTCGAACGCCTCGACCCCAAGGCGACGCTGCCGCTGCGATTCCTGATTCCCGGCAGGCTCGACTACTACGATTTCAATCTCAAAAGGACCGGGGAATCAGCCGACGGGATTGTCGCCTACGAGATCTCGATCCAGGACTGGTTCCTCCGGTTCTTTGCGCCGAAACTTTACGTCAAGTATGATAAAAATGCGAAGCATCTGATTTGGTATCAGGGTTTGTCCAACATCACCGATGAAAAGGGCGACCCCCAGAACGTCACCATCACCTACATTTACGGGCCTCCCAGGTGAATCTTGCGATGGATTCCCAGGGCCGCCTCGACAAAGACATTGGGTTGCAGGTTGTTGATGCCGGCATCCCGCGCCAGGAGCTCGCCAAGAGTGGTCTGTGAAATCATGGCTGCAGTCGCCGGGTCAAATCCTTCATTCGGCCAGAAGAATCGATCTCCCGCCCGGAGGGCATCAAACTGATCGGCGATGATCGCCTGGAAGGTGGGGCCGACGATGGCGCCCGGCGCATGACTCTCCGCCAATCCGCCGATGAACAAGTCGACATTCCCGATGTTCCCATAAACCACGGCCAGATTGGCCTGCAGGACGGGGTCGCCCGTCAGTTCGGCAAAAGAGGCGTACTTCCTGAGCCCGAGCGCCTGCCGCGTCTGGTTGAGCGTGCCGAGCCCGACATCCCGCTCGCGCTGGATGTCGATGGCGATCAGGTCAATTTCGTCCACATCGCCCCCGGGCAGCGGCGCAAAGAGCAGGTTGCGCAGCGCCGACACCACGTAAACGTCGGTCGCCTGGGAATAGTCCGCGCCGATGGAGCGCAGCAACGGGTCGATCCCATTCGCCACATCCACGGCCGCCGTGTTGAAGAATGCGTTCGCCAGCGGCTCGGTGAAGACCACGTTGCCGTTGCTGTCCAGCCCTTCCTGGGTGTCCGAAATCTGCGAATGGCCCACCCGAAAGGCGGCGGCGGAAAACTCCTGCGTCAACTGCGCGTTCACCGAAGGGTCATATCCCCGGTACGGTCCCAGCACCGGACCGATCAGGAGAGGCAAATACTCCTGGTAAACGATATTCTGATATTCCGCCGTCGTGATGGCCTTCGCCATATTGTAAAGCTGGTCGCCCGTCCAACCGGGATGGGCGGCCTTGAGATTGCCGACCCAGAAATTGTGCTCGCGCATGAACAGGGTTGTGACCGCGATCAGCTCCGGATTCTCCATCACGCGGGGATCGCCGGTGAAGAAGGCCGCGTTTGCCACCGGCAACGCCTGGCCGTTGTCCGAACTCAACAACGTCCCGTCGACATTGCGCAGGCTGGCGGCGGTGGCCGCGGTCGAGCCGTAGAGCTGGGAAAGATCGAGATAGCCTGCGACCCCATTGATGATCGTGTTGGTGGCCGGGCTCCGGACGGCGCGGGTCATCGCGATGCTGGTCCCGGCGGAAAAAGTCGGATCACCCGGCGGAACGACAATGTTGATTGCCGCCGCGGTCGTGGGCGTCTCGGTCAACCCGAGGTCGTGATCGACAAACTGGCCGAAGACATACAGCCACGCCGAGGCCACCGGATCGTTCGTCTCGCCATTTTGACCCTGGGCGCCCGTTCCTCCGGCGATGACGTTGCTGATGGTCCTGGGGTTTGGGCCGGTCGCCAGTCCATCGCCGGTCCCGGGAGCGAAGTTGAGCGGAGCCAGGGCGATTTCGGCGGCGCCGGGAATGGCGTCAAAGTCCGGATGCTCAAGATTGTTCCCCGAGCCCCCGATCGGGCGGAACTGGCCCAGGAGGCTGACCGGCGGGATCATAACTCCCGGACCCGGCGGTGGCGGGGGAGGTGGAGGGGGATTCGTATTGCCGCCCATCGATCGGGAGACGGTGGCAAAAAACATCAAACAAGCGACAGCCGGCGGAGTGAGCTTAGGGATATTCATGGTTCATTGGATTGAACCCCCACTCTAGCAGGAGCGACATTAAGGCCTCATGAAGGCAATGGGGACCCCTTTGGGAAATGGTGCTGGATGGGCCGCAGGAGGGTCGGGTCGGCCAGGGCGTTTTCTATCTCCGTGCGTTCGGAGAGGATGCTCCAAAGTGGCTGGGAAACGGTGTTGATGAGGAAAAACGCCTCCTGGGCGAGCCGGTTCCACTCCGCGCCGAGGCGGACGTGGTCGTCGGGCAGGACCACCTTGCGGCAGTTGGCCGCGGCGCAGGAGCACGGGAAGGGTTCGGTCGGGTTGAGCGTGCCATAGTCACCGGTCAGCTCCTCGCCTGCGCCGATGTCGCGCACCGCAAGTTCAAAGTCATACCCGACGCTCAGGCAGGTGGGGTCGCAGGAGTGGTTGACGAAGCGGGCGTGATCCCAGCAGAGGATATGGCTGCCGTGCAAATCGACGTAGCAGTACGTATCAAGCAGCGTGCGGGCGTACTCCGGCATCGCCGCGATCTCATCGCGCTCGAAGCGCTGGTCGATGACATCGAGCGCCCAGATAATCGTGCCGCGCGGAATGGCCCGCGTCGCGAATACCCCCCAGCCGAGGACGGGATTGATAAAGCGGAGCTCGGTATCGGGATGAACCATGGATTCAAGAAAGCCGATCAAACCACCACGTCAATGAGAGGGGCTCCCTTTTCAAAGGCCGCGAGGTTGGCCAGGAAATGATCCACCAGGGCTTCGTCCTGATCATGCCGGCCGCCGGCGGAGTGCGGCGTGATATAACAATTAGGCGCGGTCCAGAGCGGATCATGGGGCGGCAGCGGCTCCGGTTCGGTGACGTCAAGGTAGGCGGCGCCGGGGATTCCGGCGCGCAACCCGTCCAGCAATGCCTTCTGATCGACCGTGCTGCCGCGGCCGACGTTGTAAAACCGTGAACCCGCCTTGAAGCAGGCGAGGCGGCGGGCGTTGAGCCAGTTTCGCGTCGACTCGGAGTCGGGCAGGAGATTGACCACATGGTCGGCGACGGCAAGCGCCTTGGTGAGATCCTCCTCGGGAATGATGTGGACGCCGCGCTCGCTCCGAATTTTGCGGCGCAGCGCGTAGATCTTGCAGTCGAAGGGGGCGAGAAGCTGCACCAGCCGCCGGCTGATCGCGCCGAAGCCGAGCAGGAGCACCGTCTGGCCGGTGAGGAGGCGGCAGCGCGCCCGGTGTTCCTGGGACTGCCAGGACTTTTCGGCCAGCTGCTCGCGGTAGGACGAGGGAAGATCGCGCGCCAATCCGAGCATCATGGCGAGGACATGCTGCGCGACCGGATCGGCGAAGACGACGGAAGATTTGGTGAGGATGGCGCCCCGGGCGCGAAAGTTCTCGCGGAATGCGTCCGTGTGGTAACGGGCATACCCCGCGCTGCTGAGATGAACCCACCGGAGACGCTGGTAGAGCATGCAGTCCCGCGCCGCCGGCTGGCCGAAGGCGACGTCGGCATCCGAGAGCAAAGGATCCCCGGCGCTTTCGACCAGGACGGACGAATTCCGCACCGCGGAAAGAATCAGGCGATGACCGCGCACGCCCTCGTGCAACCGGCGCATCGCCGGTTCCGAAAACGAGGCATTGGACCAGATCGTCAGCGGCATGGTAACAATGGGGGCATGCCATAAGTTCTTGCTCCGACCCGCGGGCCGCAAGCACAGTCCGGGGCCGCCTTCCGCCAGGCGCCCAGGTCATGAACGTCACCCGCCGCAATTTTCTCCACCTCAGCGGTTCGCTCGGCCTGCTCCTGAGCCTGCGGTCTCTGCTCCGCGGCGCTGACGGCGCGATCCCGCCCGAGACCGCCGCCGGGCTTCTGTTCGACGACGCCGACCTGCCGCGCGTGCGGGCCACGCTTGCCACCCCCGAATTTGCCGCGGTGTGGCAGGGCATGCGGGAGCCGGATTTCACCGAGGAGGAAAATTTTCTCCGCCATGAGGTGCGTTTCGAGCGGCAGGTGCCGGACCTGGGCCGCGCCGCGGCCCTGCTTTTTCGCTCGGCGTTCGTTTACCGGCTGAATTCTGATCCCCGCCACCTGGCGCTCGCGCGGCTGGCCTATGAGCAGGTCGTGGGCTTCCCGCGCTGGGATTGGATCCTCAACGCGCGCGGGCAAACCGTCGGGGTCATGCGCAACAGCACCACGACGATCGCCACGATGCTGGCGGTCGAGTGGCTCGGCTCCGGCCTCGCCTCGTCCGAGCAAGCCGCCTTCCGCCAGCGCATTGCCACCGAGGCCGGACCCGCCGCTTATCGCGCCGTGCACGGCATGACCCATCCTGGCCAGACCCATGACTGGGTGATGGATCCCGCCGCCGCCGGCATGGTGCACAACGATGTCAGCGACTGGCCGGCCATCCTCGATCACACCAATCTTCGCGTGGTGGCCACGGCGGGACTCGTCGCCGCGGCCTGCCTCCTACACGGCGAGCATCCCGATGCCCCCGCGTGGCTCGCGCTCGGCCGCGACAGCATGAAACGCTTCGCCTCGTATCAGCCCGCCGACGGCTCCTTTGAGGAGGGGGCCAGTTACTGGACCTACACCTTCAGCCATTATATTTTCTGCCTGGAAGTCCTCCGCCGGAAGCTCGGCATCGATGACCGCGCGTTGCTGCCGTTTCCGGCGATGGCGCGTTATACGCTCGACATGCGCATGCCCACGGCGGCCAATCCCATCGACGCCATCAACGTGGGCGATGTCAGCTCCGCCGCCGAGGCGGTCGGGCTGGCCTGGATCGCCCGCAACTTTCGTGACACGACCGCGCAATACCAGGCCCTCCAGCCGGAAGCCGTGCGGCCCAGCTCCATCGTCAACACGGTCTGGGCCGCGCTCTGGCTGGATCCCTCCGTGCCCGGCGAACTGGTGGCGGACGTGCGGCTCGATCATCGTTATCCCACCGGCGTCCTCGTCTCGCGCTCCGGGCTGCAGCTGGAGGACAGCGTCCTGGTTTTCCGCAGCGGCCACGGCACGAATCACGAGCATGCCGATCGCAATGGCATCCTGTTCAAGGCGCACGGCGAACGCCTGCTCAACGATCCGCTCAGGGCCGCCTATTCCACGAAGGATCCGAAATGGCTTCTCCGCCAGACGCCGGCCCACACCGCGATCCTGATCGATGGCCACGGCCACTATTATCACGACGGCAGCAAGGGAACCAACTCCACCCTGGCGAGCGCCGAGATCAAGGCCTATCTCGCCGGGCCCGACGGGATGTTTGCCGCCAGCGATGCGCTCGACGCCTATCGGCGCGCCCAGCTTCCCGTTTTACGCGTGTTGCGGACGGTGCATTTTCTCAAACCCGACATCCTGATCGTCCTGGATCAGATCAGCCTGACCCGCGCGCTGCCGGTGCAGGCGCGTTTCCAAGCTTACAATGACGACGGCGGCGGACGAGTCACCGCTGATAAGGATGCTTTTCTGATCGAGCGCCCAACCGCATCGCTGCTCGCGTCGGTTTGGGCCCAGGGTGCCGTGTCGCTCGTCACCGGGCAGCTGCCGATTCCAACCGCGGATGGGATTTATCCCTTTGCCGAGGCGACCTCGCCCGCAGCCATGGAGCACACCCTTCTGACCGTTTGCACCGCGACTCCGACGGGCGGAGACCACGGATCCTTCACCCTGGATCGCACGGACCGCGGCCAGTGGCACCTCCAGGGCCGGCATCGCGGACGCACGGTGGATCTCCGGTTAAACCTTGAAGGCTGACGCAAGGTGGGGCGACATGTCCCCAAGGCGCCATTGTGACGATAGTCTGAGTTTTCTCTCAGTTAGGGGCAATCAGGCGTTTTGGGGACAAGTCGCCCCACCTCAAAGGGTGCGCAGGAAAGCCACCAGCGCAGCCTGATCGGCTTTCGACAGATCCATGCCCGCGTCGGGATGCTTGCCCAGGTTCGGATCGAGGTTCGGCGTGCGGCGCACACCGTGGGTGTAATGGGCCACCACCGCCTCCAGATTGGGCAGGCTGCCATCGTGCATGTAAGGCGCGCGCAGCGCCACATTGCGCAGGGAGGGGGTTTTGAATTTCCCCCCGTCTTCGGCGCTGCCGGTCACCGCGCTTCTCCCAGGGTCAGACGTTCCGCCCAGGCCGTTGTCCCGGTAGGCAAAGTCCCCGAACAACGCCCCGCCGTGGCAATGAAAGCAATCGGCCCCGCGGCGGCCGCGGGCGGGATCGTACTCGGTGAGAAACAATTCCAAGCCTTTCCGCTCCTCCGCCGTGAGCGCGCCGTCGCCCCGGGCGGCCCGATCGAACCGGGAGTCCGCGGCGACCAGCGTGAGCAGGTACTGTTCGAGCGCGAGGCCGATGCGCTGGGGGGTCACTGCAGCTGATCCGAAGGCCCGTCGAAATTGTTCGAGCGTCGCCTGGTCCGAACCCAGGGCTGATGCCACCTTGGCGAGGTCGCCGTGCATCTCCTTGGCCCCGGAAATGGCGGCGAGCGCCTGATCCCGGATGCGGGGCTTGGATCCGTCCCAGGCGAAAGCAGGCTGCCAGGCGAGGTTGAGCAGCGAGGGAGCGTGCCGCGCACCGAGGGTTCCATCCACGCCGGTGCTCCGCGCCGCGGGATCCGAGAACGCGTGCTCCGGCTGGTGGCACGAAACACATGACTGGCCCTGATTTCCGGAAAGCCTGCGATCGGAAAAAAGAGCCCGGCCCAGGGCGATCCCGGAACGGGTGAGCGGGTTGTCGGTGGGTAGTTCGGGTTGGGGGAATCCGGGGGGGACGATGAAGGGAATTGCTTCGGCGGGTCTGGGGATGTGCTGAGCGTCGAGGGGAATCGCCGCGTCGAAGCAAGGCGAAGACGGGCCAATGCCCCGCCAGCCGATCGCGCGCGTGGCCGCGGCCGCCAGCCAGCGGGCGAGCGGATCGTTGGGGCGGGAATGAGTGCTTGAAGTCCGTCCGTCCGCCTCGAATCGCAGCGGCCGCAGCATTCCGGCGAGATCCCACGCGCAACGCAGCGCCACCGGGCCGTGCACGGAAAAGGGGACGCCGAGACGCACCTTCATCGGTCCCGCTCCGGCCGCGAGGTGATATGAGAATCCGCGCGGCGGCCCGGCTTCCCTCCACCAGTTTCCCTCGACGGCCGCGAAGACGTAGCCTCCCTGCCAGCCCCAGTACAGATCATCGGTCAGCGGATTAAGGGGATCGCCCGCGGGCCAGCGGCTGGCGTCGCCGTGGTCGACCTCCGGGGCGAGCCCGATGGTGAATCCAAGGCCGGTGTAATCGCCTTCCGGAACGTCCCCGAGCGTAAATTCCGTGCGTCCGGAGCCAAAGTCGATGAATCCGCACCGGGCCGGCAGGACCACCACGGATCCGTCGGGCTTGCGGAGGACAAACTCGGAGAGGAGCGCGCTGAGGCGGGTGATGCGCACCTGCTGGCCGGCGGCGTTGGACGTCGCTGGAGAGGGCACGGTGACCGGCTGGCCCGCCCACTCCGGAACGATGTTCAGGCGCAACTCCGCGGCCCGGGCCGCCGCTGCGACCAGCAGAAAGCCGGCCATGGATCGAAGCAAAGGGAAGCCCCTCACGGCACTTCGTAGATTTCGACGGCGCCGATGCCGGTGGTGTTGTTGATACCGGAAAGCTCGGCGGTGTAGGCGCCGGGCGGGAGGGTGACGACCATGGCGGCATCCGTTGAATTGGCCAGAAGCGGATAGGCCCCGAGGGAGGTCATGAGCGAGGCGGTGGCCGGCTGGACGATGGCCGCGACCGAGGAAGGGCCGGTGGTCGGGGGGGTGCCCCACCCGGAGTTGGAGGCGATCACGTTGCCGGCGGCGCTGCTGTCAAAGAGTTGGAGGAGGGGATTGGCCAGATAGCCGGTGAGGCCAAAGGTATTGTAAATCCCCGGGCCGATGCCGCGAATGAGGACCGTTTCGGAGCCGGTGCCCGAGATGACGAAGCCGCCGATCAATATGTTCAAACCGGTGCCGACAGAGGCGCGCGCGGCGATATTATTTAGGCGGGTGGAGGCGGTGCCGGAGTCCGCGTCATATATCTCGGCCAGGGCCACCCCGGTGGCATTGCCTCCCGCGCCGCTGATCTGGAAGCTGTAGCTGCCCACGGGCGCCACCGCGATCATCGCCGAATCCAGGGAATTTGCCGGGTAGGGGAAGGCGCCCAGGGCATTCATGATCGTCGCGGTGGCGTTGTTCACCACGACCGCGGCGGGAGAATTGCCTAGGGTCGGGTTGTTGCCCCAGCCGTTGTCGGAGGCGATGATCTCGGCGACATTATTTTCGCCCGAGTAACTGCCGCCGTCGTACAGGCTCAATTGGGTGTCGTTGAGGTAGTCGGTGATGTTGAAGAGGGGGTACAGGTCCGGTCCGGCGCCGCGCAGCAGCAATGATTTGGCGCCCGTGCCGTTGACGCCGAAGCCGGCGATGAGGATGTTCGCGCCGGTGCCGACGTAGGCGCGGGCCGACAGGTTGACGAGCCGGGCGGTCCCGGTCGAGCCGACCAGCTGGCCGACGCCATTTCCGTCGATCGCGGTGACCGAGCCCGAGCCGGCGGAGTCATAGGTCGCGAGCGCGGTCAGGGTGACGCGGTAGTACGCCTGCACGTTGGCGGTGGTGAGGCTCGTGGCGGCGCCTCCGCTCGCCACATTCGAGGCCAGCGTGGTCCAGGTCGAGTCGTTGGCCGAAGACTCGACCAGATAGATGCCGCCCTCGACCGAAGCCCAGCTCACCGCTGCGCTCGAGCCGGTCTCGATCGCCGTCACGGTGATCGGGCGGGCGGCCCCGCCGCGGGCGTACTCGGTCACCGCTTCGGTGATGGACGACACCGAGCCGCCGGAGGCGACCCCCAGGTATTGCGGACCGACGGTATAGGGAAAGGCCGGCTGGCTGGAACCGTCGATGGAGACAAAGTAGGCCCAGGTCCCCTGGTGGTAATCGGGGGTCACGCAGTACCGCGCGTTGTAGGAATTGAGATCGAAGTCCACTCCCTGGGTGTATCCGTCGTCCCCGAGATAATCGTTGTCTTCCTGGTAGTAGCCCAGCGGCCGGGCCGTGGACACCGCCGGGCCGATCTGGGTTGCGGAAAGGGTGGCGGACCGGTTCTGCGCGGTCGCGGCCCATTTTGGAAGGGTCGTGCGGCCGGTCACCGCCAGATTGGCGGTGCCGTGGGTCCCGTCGCGTTTGACAAAGCCGCTCACCATCCGGCGCACGCCGCTCGTCGGGTCCATCGGGCTGGAATAGCCGTAGGGCCCGTAAATGGGATAGCCGTCAAAAGCCCAGCCGAGGATGGGCGAGTGCACGGGGGTTGTGGCCGCCTCGGAGTACGCGTTGCTGCTGGAGCTGTACGTGACGTGATCGCCCATCTGGTAGCGCAGGCCGATGGGGTTCACGTGATAGTGGTACTGCCCCGTGTTCTGCTGATGCGCGAGCGTGGGGTCGAAGGACACCCCCTCGCTCAGCAGCGCGTCGCGGTTCCAGACCCCGCCGCCCTGGGGCGCCATCAGATCGGTGCCCGATGAATAGGAATAGGAGAAGGCGTCCTGTCCGTTGTAATAGACGACCCCGTTTACCGCCATCGCAATCGGGCCGACACTGCTGGTCGAATGGGTCGTCGCGACCGCGGGCGAGCGGGGAAAGCGCATGAGCAGCCCGGTGTCCGACGGCCAGTTCTGGAAAAGGACCGTCTTCGCGGCGTCCTGGAACCAGGGCCCCATGGTGTAACTCGCCAGACCGGTCGCATTCACATAGACATAGCTGGCGGAGTACGTGACCCGCTGGACGTCGGAGTAGGCCGGGGTGGTTTGACCGCCGTTGATCTGGCCGCTGATCCCGCTCGGCCACGTGTCGATCGCGGTGGTGGAATTACCCTGGTAAACGGTGGCGTAGCGGACGGAATTCACCGTCTGCCAGGACGCGAGCTGCGGGTCGGCGCTGGCGCCGGCCGAAAAAACAAGGAACGCGGATAGAGTCAGGAATGGGCGCATGGGAGAGAATGGCGCCCAGTCTAGCCGAACCGAGGTTAAGCTAAGATTAATGCGGTCCATTCGATCGGCATAGCTCCCTTCGCGGCCGGTGATGCTCGATTCCCAATCTGCCGCCAAGGCAGCCCGCGGACGTGGGCACGGAGGCGGCAATGAGAGCCTCAAGGGCCACGAAGGGAGCTATGCCGATCAAATGGACTTAATATAATGAAATGGAGTGGGGCTTAATGCCTCCTTAAGGTGCGGGGTGGTAAAGTGGGGGTCATGAAAATAAAAATCATCCCGCTCGCATTGGCGGTCAGCATGGCCCCGAGTTTTTCCAACGCCCAGGATGCCGGACCCCCTCCGGGCGACGGGCAGCGTCCTCCGCCTTCCGAACCCGGTCACGCTGGTTTCAGGGCGCATGTATTGCCGCCGGGCGCGCGCGAGAGGCTCAATCTGACCGCCGTCCAGGAAAGGCAGATCGCCGTCCTGGAGGAGGAGGTGAAGGGGAAATTGGAGACGATCCTCACCTCCGGGCAAATCCAGCAGCTGCAACAAATGCGGCCGCCGCCGAGGCGCGGGGGCGGGCCGGGCGGCCCGGGCGGGGACGATCGGCCGCCGCCGCCTCCTCCGGGCGATTGATCAGGACAGACTCGGCAGCGAGACCGTGAAAACGGCCCCGCGGCCGGGCTCGCTGGCGGCCTGGATCGATCCACCGTGAGCCTCCACGATGGCCCTGGCGATCGCGAGGCCGAGTCCGACTCCCCCGGAGGAGCGGCTGCGGGAGGCGTCAGCGCGGTAGAAGCGCTCAAAAACGTGGGGCAAATGGGCGGCGGCGATCCCGGGTCCGCTGTCCGCCACCGTGAGGGTCGCCCGGCCGCACGCGGCCCGGGTCGAAACGCGGATCTCCCCGTTCTCGACATTGTGCTCGATGGCGTTGGTGAGGAGATTGGTGATGACCTGGTCGATCTGCCCGGGATCCCCGGCGCACTCCGCGGCATTGAGATCGGCCTTCACCGCGATCCCCCGCCGGGCGGCCAGCGGCCCGATGAGCCCGACGCAATCGGCGACCCGGCCGGCGAGATCAAACCGGACCGGGTCCGGGGGCTGCGCCCCGGAGTCCAGGCGCGCCAGCCGGAGCAGGGCCTCGGTGAGCGCGCGCATCCGCTGGGCCGCCCGCTGGCACGCGGCCAGGGCCTCGGCGTGTTCCTCGGGCGCGCCAGGCACGGCCAGGGCGTGCTGGGCGTGGGTCAGGATCACCGCCAGGGGAGTCCTCAGCTCGTGCGCGGCGTCGGCGGTGAACCTCGCCTGCCGGGCAAAGGCCGCCTCCAGCCGGGCAAACGTGGCGTCGAGCACCTGCGCGAGCTGGCCGAGCTCGCTTTCCGTATCTCTATTTCCGATACGCTGGTCGAGCCGGCCCGCCGCGATCCGGGCCGCGGCGGCGCTGATGTCGGCGATCGGCTGCAGGGAGCGGCCCGCCAGCCAGTGCCCCCCGAGGAGGCCGAGCGCGAGGATCATCCCGGCGGCGGCCGCCATCGCCCAGGCGGCGCGGTGGAGGCCCTGGAGATCGGCGGTCACGTCGTGGCCCACCAGGACAATGTCCCCCGGCCCCAGCGGCAGGAAGGCCTCGCGGAAGCTCCCCCGGACCCGGAGGGCGGGGCCCCGCAGCCGGGAGTCGGGCCGCGGGGGGCGCGGGACATCCGCGGGGCCGTTCGGCGACCGGGTGACCGGCGGCCCGTTGCGCAGCCAGATCACATAGTACCATTGGCCCGGCCCCTCCGCCGCGTAGTCCCCCAGCACCAGGGAGGGAAGCCCCGGCCTGGGGCGGTCCCGGCGGGGCGGAGGCCCTGACTCGCCGGGATTGTGAAATTCAGGCGGCCCGGGAGGGCCGGCGAAGTCATCGCCCGGAAGATCGTCGCGCCCGGCCGGCGGCGGGGGCGGGTGGACGGCCCGCGCCAGGGTGTCCGCCCGCCGATCGAGCTCCGCGTCGGTGGAGCGGGCCAGGCCGGCCCGCTCGATTTCGTAGGCCGACAGGCCGAAGCCGGCCAGCACCAGGGCCAGCAGCAGGGCGTGCCAAAACTGGAGCCTCCAGCGGATGGATCGAAAAACCTTCATTCGATGCAGTAGCCGAGTCCGCGCCGGGTGGTGATGAGATCGTGGCCAAGCTTCTTGCGCAGGTTGGAGACGTGGACATCGATCAGGTTCGAGAGCGTGTCGTCGTTCTCATCGAACACGTGCTCGTAGAGATCGCTGCGCGTGACCAGTTGTCCCCGGTGCAGGGCCAGGTATTCGAGGATGACGTATTCCCGTGCGGTCAGCACGACCGACGCGTCGTCCCGGGTGACCCGGCGGGCCGCCTGGTCGATCCTGACCGGGCCGAGGTCGATCGCGGGACCGGGCTGGCCGGCGCCGCGGCGGATGAGCGCCCGGATCCGGGCGAGCAGCTCCGGCAGGTCAAAGGGTTTCACGAGGTAGTCGTCGGCCCCGGTGTCCAGGCCGCGGACCCGGTCCGCCGAGGCATCCCGCGCCGTGAGCATCAGGACGGGGGTCTTCTTCGACCGGCGCAGATCCTTCAGCACCGTCCAGCCATCCTTGCGGGGCAGCATCACGTCCAGCAGCACCGCGTCGTAGTCGACCGACGCGGCCTTGAAAAGGCCCTCCTCGCCATCCCCGGCGGTGTCGACGTAATACCCGGCGGCGCGCAGCGCGCGGACAATCCCCGACAGCAAGTCCGGCTCATCCTCGACGACCAGGATTCTCATGGGAATGGAATGCGCGCATCGGAACAGGTTAGCGTGAGAATGATTAAGGGAGGGTTAAGGAGGCCATTTAAATTTTGCCCTCCCCAAAACCGGCTGGCACAAACGCCCGATGCTTCCTTCGCCGCAGACGCTGGCCGGTTCTCCGCGAGTGCGGCGCTGGACGGCGGTGCTGGTGGCGTCGGGGGCGATGCTGGTGTGCCTCTATTTCTTCTGCCCGCGGTTCAGCCTGTGGCGGGGCCTGGAAGTGACGGAGAGCAATTTCAATCCGGAGGTCAACCGGGCCCAGGACGTACTGCGGCAGGTGGCAAATCCCTTCGCGCCGATCGAGAACCAGAGCAACCGGGTGATTCGCTGGAGGCTGCTTTTCCCGCTGATCTGGCACACCCTGTCCCTGCCGCGGCTGACCCTGCTGGCCGTCCCCTGGGTGGGGGTCTGGCTGACCCTGATGTTCGTGGCGGCCTGGGCGGTCCGGGAGACGTGCAGCCTGCCCGCCGCGATGGCGATGACCGTGCTCGCGGGAACGATGTCATGGTTCTTCGTTTCCACCGGCTGGCTGGCCTACTATGATTCGTGGCTGATGCTGGCCCTGGTCGTGCTGACCTTCCAGCGCAACCGGGCCGTGGTGCTGGCCACCTGCTTCCTGGCCCCGTGGATCGATGAGAGGGTGGTTTTTGAATTGCCGCTGATCTGGGCGTTGCGCGCGGCGGAATACGGCAAGGGCAACCGTTCCCGGCTGGTGCGGGAGGCGGCGGCCGAGTCGCTGGCGGTCTCGCCTTATGTGGCGCTGCGATGCGCGCTCCTGCTGACGGGCCGCGACCCCCAGGCGCGCGGCTACCTTGCCTCGATCGCATTTGATCACCGATTCACCTGGATGATCCAGGGATTCTGGGAGGGCCTGCGGGCCGGATGGATCGCGATCTTCGGGGCGGCCGTGCTGTTTTGGCGGCGGGGCCGCCGCCGCGAGCTCGCGGCCATCGCCGCGGGCACGGTGGCCGCGCTGGCGCTTAACGATCATTTCGCCGGGGACGTCGGGCGCACGACCTCCGTGCTCCTGCCGCTGGTGCTCTTCGGCGGCCTGGAATTGTTCCGCCACGACGCCCTGAGGGGCGCGCGCGTGCTGGGCGTGCTGGCGGTGTTCAATCTCGTGTTCCCCGCCCGCAATTACTTCCTGGGCTGGTCGCTCCCGGTCTATTACTTTCCCCGCGAATGGGAAAGGTGGAACAATCCGCCGCTCGAGGTGGACCCGAAATTTTATCTGTTTCGCGCGCAGGACGCATTGAAGCAACAGGACGCGGCGAAGGCCGAACATCTCTTCAACGTCGCGATCCAGCTCGATCCGGGGCTCATGCTCGCGCATTACAACCTGGGCCGGCTTGCCCTGCAGCGCCGGGACTGGGCGCGGGCGCGGGCTTGCTTCGACACCGCCCTGGCCTGCGACGCCAGGGATCCCGATCCCTGGTTCTGGCGCGCGCTGACGAAAGGCGAGCAGAATGACCGGGCAGGTGAGCGCCGCGACCTGGAGCAGTCCCTGCGCGTGGCGCCTCCGGATTGGCCCGGACGGGCGGCGGCGGATCACCTGCTTTCGACACTAAACTGACCGGTGCTTAGCGATCGTGTTCGATGATAAAGGACACCACGGGAGCGGGGTCGGCGAGGCCGTGGGGGTGGTGGGCGCCGCCCGGCTTGTGGATGACCGTGATTTCGGCGCCCAGTTTTTTGCATTCCCGCTCGATCAGTGCGGTATTTTCGGCGTAGGGGACATTGATATCGGCGTCGCCGACGACGGTGATCAGGGCGATGCGGGCCCGGGCGATGGGTTTCATTTCCCTGATCGGCTGGGTGGGACAGGCCAGTGCCTCCGCGTCGGTCTTGAAGCCATAAAGGGCCAGGAGGCTCTGCCACGCCTCCGAGTGACTGCCGGCGCCATGGCCATAGGGCCAGCTTGCGAAATTGCACACGGGCGCATCGCCGTAGATGACGCTGACCTTTTCCGGATTCTGCGCGGCCCAATTGTAGGCATAGAGGCCGCCGCGGCTGAGGCCGAGGAGCACAGCCTTGGAGCGAAGGCCGGCGCCCGTCATCGCCCGGTAAAAGGCGCTGAGATGGGCGAGGGCGGAGGGCGCGCCGAAGGTGTTTCCGACGCTCATGTACGCATAATAATAGCCTTGGGCGAGGAGGGCGGTCACGCCGGTCCGGTCCGCGAAATCCGCGGGAAACATCATCGACCAGAGCCAGTGGTTGCCGGCCAGGGGGAGCTTCGGTTCCACGAGCCAGCACTCGCAGCCGTCCACCTGGAAGGTGTGCCGCTTGAAGCCAAGCCAGAGATCCTCGTGCCCGCCCGGAAAAGCCATCCGGGGCGGGGTGATCGGGAGAAAAGCCAGGACGCCGGACAGCAGGAGTCGGTTCATAAGCCGATCCTGACCGACCGGGCCCTGGCTCGCAAGATCAGGACGGAATGAAACGCTTCTGGGCGTCGAGGGTGATTTCCTGGTGCCTTTCCGGCTTGGCGATGTACATGAGCAGCAGCCGGAGCCCGCCGATCACGAGATACGCGAGAAAGACGTACGGGTAGTAGTTTTGGGGCGGAGCGGGCACCGGATAGACGCTGCCAATCGCGGGGATGCACATCATCAGGACGCCGGCCGCGCAGAAGACGACATCCTTGACCTTCATCTCCCCGCGTTTTTTGAGGAAAGCCGGCGCGGCGAGGGTCACGAGAAAATAGGCGCCCAAAAATCCGAACGCGCCCATGGTTCCCGCGTCGTTGAAGATGTCCAGCACCTCCATGCCGAAGGACTTGTATTTGCAGGCCGCCGCGATCCCGAACATCAGGACGCTCATGATGGCCAGGGCGACATAGGGCGTCTCGTGCACCTTGTGGACGGAGCTGGTCGACTTGGGGAAAAAGTCGTGGCGGCCCATCGCAAACATCACGCGGGCGCCCGAATTGAGGCAGGCGAGCGCGAGGGCGAAGAAGCTCAGCATGGCACCCGCCGACACCACCGGAGCGAAGGCGCTCACGCCGTACCGCACGGCGAGCACATTGAGGGGCGCATCGATGTTATCGAGCGTCTTGCTGTACCCGTGCGTGCCCAGCACCTCGACATAGGTGATGAAGACGAAGAACAGGCCGGTGGCGATCAGGCTCCAGGTGATGGAGCGCGGAATCGTCTTCAGCGGGTCCTTGGCCTCATCGCCAAACGCGGTCGAACTCTCGAACCCGACCAGGCTGAAGATGGCGACCACCACGCCGAGACCGAGGCTCGACAGGGTGACGGTCTTGAAGGCGAACTGCGCCGGATCGGGCGTGAGCTGGGTCTTGCCGAGAACGATGCCGGCGAGGATCACGATGAACAGGACGGAGATTCCCTCCAGCACGAGCGAAACGATCGTGGAAATCTTGATATCCTGGTAGGCGATGTAAAAACACAGGCCGACGCAGACCGCAAAAAGCACGAGGGGCGGGGCGTTGATGTGCACCATCTGGAGAAGCTTGTCGGCGAAGATCGTGAAGCCGCTGGTGCCCGCGATCCCGATGAAGAGGTAGGCCCAGACCAGGCACCACCCGCACATCGAGCCGGCGCCCGCGCCCAGGCCGGAGCAGGCGTAACTGTACATCGATCCCGTGCCCGCGCCGCGCTTGGCGAACTGGTTCAGGTTGTAGGCGACAAACAGCAGCATGACGGTGGCCACGGCGTAGGAGAGCCAGCTCATGTTTCCGGAGTTGGAAAACATGAGCGGCACGATCAGCGCGGCGGTCATCGTCGGGGATATCATGGCGATATTCTGCGCCAGGAGCTCCACAAAGTTGAGGACCTTCGGCTTGAGAGTTGGGTCCGAGGACCCCGACGGCGAACTTGTTACCGGGTTCATAATTTTGATTTGGTTTTGACGGATTGACCAGCAGCGGAACGGGACGAACTCGGGGTATTGACCAAGAAAGAAAAAGGGAAAGAACCTCCATCTGAAAGACGGGGAAGGGCATCCGCTGACAGCATTAAATATGCCACACGCTGGCCGGATGTTTTGCCTTAATTCCTGGCGCGAACGGCCGAAATTAAGGCGTCCCGTGCGATCGACCTGCGTAATTATACTGCAACGTTTAGGATTGTTGCCGCATGGAAACTGCTGACCGCTAGGGGCGATGGATAACAATCCCTATCCGACGCTGCTCCCCGCCCTCCGCGGACTCCTGGAAGGCATCCGCCAGAAAAAGCGGGTCGACGATGTGGTCCAGGCGGTGCTGGAGCAGGCGTGCCTCATTGCGAACGCCTCCCACGGCTCGTTCGCGCTGGTCGATCACGAAAAGTCGCGGCTTTCGATTGCCAATGTCTTTGGCTCGGCCTGGACGGAGGAAAAGAAACTTTGCCGGCTGGCGATCGGAGAGGGGCTGACCGGAACGGTGGCCGCCACCGGAATCCCGCTGCTTTGCGCGGACACGCGCGAGCATCCCTCCTTCTATCCCCTCTTCGATTTTGTCCGGAGCGAAATCGTCGTTCCGGTGGTGGTCAATGGCCGCGTCTGGGGAGTCATCAATATCGACGGACCCGAGCCGGATGCCTTCAACCAGACCACCCTGCAGCTCCTGATCGTATTCGCGGAGCTGACCGCCTTCGCCATCACGCTGCGCCAGGAGATGGACGAGCAGGATCGGCTCCAGCAAAAACTGCTGCAATCGGACAAGCTGGCCTCCCTGGGCGGGGCCCTCGCGGGCATCGCGCATGAGATCAACAATCCGCTCAGCTCCATCCTCGGTTTTGCCTGCCTCCTCGAGGTCGGCTTGGACCCGGCGAAGACCGCGGAGGGGATCCAGGTGATCAAATCCGAGGCCCAGCGGGCCGCCGACCTGGTCAAGGGCCTGCTGGAATTTTCCCGGAAGGAAACCGGCAAGCGCGAACGGGTGGAAATCAACCAGATCGTCCGCAAGGTGATCGGGCTCAAAAAGTTTCAGCTCACGGCGAACCGGATCAGGCTGGAGGTGAAGTATGAGGGCGATCCCTGCGCGGTGATGGCCTGTTCCCAGCAGATTTTGCAGGTCATGCTCAACCTGATCACCAATGCGGAACAGGCCCTGGGCGCCGAGCGTCTCGACGGGTGCATCCGGGTCAGCATCCAGCGCGTCGGCGAGCACGCGGTGGTGGACGTGACGGACAACGGACCGGGCATCCCGCCGGAAAAGCAGAAACTCATCTTCGATCCCTTTTTTACCACGAAGGCGCCCGGCCAGGGGACGGGCCTGGGGCTCTCGATCGCCCATTCCATCACCGAGGCCCATGGCGGCAGCATCCGCCTGCTCGAGAGCACGCCCAAGGGCACGGTGTTTCGCGTGGAACTTCCGCTCGCGGGCGGGAGCGGCGAGCCGCTCCCGCCGCCCCGAAAGTCGGGGACCAAGCGGCTCCGGTTCGCGGGCCCCGTCCTCCTCGTGGACGACGAACCCAATATCCTGGAGACCCTGGCCATCTACTTCAAAATCCGCCAGGTCGAGACCGAGCGCGCCCCGGACGGACAGGCCGCGGCGGATATTTTGAAGGTCCGGTCCTTTGCCGCCGTGATCAGCGACGTGCGGATGCCGCGGATGGACGGGATGCAGCTTTACGAGGCGGCGCGCCGGATCGATCCGCGCTACGAGAGCCAGTTCGTCTTCATGAGCGGCTACCTGATGAGCGACAGGGTGAAGTCCTTTATCGCCGAGACCGGGGTGGCCTGCGTCGCGAAGCCCATCAGCTTCGACGATCTGGATGCGGCGCTGGTTCCGTTTCTCGCGCGCAAGACGGCCTAGGAGGCCGCGCGCGACCGGTCGGGGATGGCATGCCGATTGCTTTCTGCCGCAATTGCCGGCCCTCGCCCCTGGGGATCGGCTGTAGGACAAACACTGGCAAAATTTTCAGCAAAATGCCGACATACGCGAAGCGAGAAATCCCTTACCTTGCGGCCATGACCAGATTTGCCAGCGCCGTGGTGCGGGCCCTGATTATGCCGATTGGCGCCATCGCCCTTACCGGGTCGATTTTCGCCGCCGACAGCGTCCCCCGGGCGGTGGCGGACCTCGCGGAGCACAATCCCATTGCGCAGCTGCGCCACGATGCGGAGAAGGGAAACGAAAAAGCCCAATATATGCTGGGATGCTGCTACAACGGCGACTATGGACTGGCGCAGGACTCGATCGAGGCGGCGAAGTGGTGGGGCAAGGCCGCGGCCAACGGGGTGGCCGACGCCCAATACTGTCTCGGGCTGTGCTATTACAAGGGCCAGGGCGTCGCCAAGGATGTCGCGGCAGCAGCGAAATGGTGGCGGACGGCGGCCGACCATGACCAGCCGGACGCCCAATATTTTCTCGGACTCATCTACTATGTAGGCATGGGCGTGCCCAGGAGCCCGTCGTTGGCAATCTACTGGCTGCATAAATCCGCCGACGCGGGAAACCTGGTGGCCGTGGATATGTTGGCAAAGCTGGACCCGTCGTCGCGATAGCTCGTCCCGATGGCGATATTTTGAGGCTGACGCACGCGCCGTTCTCGGCCCGTATTGCCTCCGCATCATGCCGAAACCCAAGTATTACGTGGCGCGAACGAAATCCACGGGGCGGGGCCTCTTTGCCGCGCGCCGCCTTCGCCCCGGGGAGAAAATCTTTGCGGTCAAGGGGTCGGTCATGCGCGATGCCTACGGTCCCAACTATTTGATCGGAAAGACGTGGCTTTGCCTTTCCCGGGGAAAGTGGCTGGCACCGACCCGGCAATCTCCCTGGTTTTACATCAACCATTCCTGCCAGCCGAATTGCGGCCTGCGCGGAACGGTCACGGTCGTCCCGATGAAGCCGATCCCGCCGGGCGCCGAGCTGACGATCGACTATTCGACCACGGAGGAGGATCCCTATTGGCGCATGCGTTGCGGCTGCGGCTCGAAAAATTGCCGGGGCGTGATCCGCAGCGTCTCATTCCTCCCGGAGGCTCTCGCCCGCAAATACTGGCCGTACATTCCCCGCTATCTGCAACGCGCCTACCTGCGGTCCCGGGCCACCGCTTGATCATTTACATCCGGCGGTTCGAACCTTCAGGATAGATTCGTGCGTGCCGTCGACATCTCCGCGGTCAAGATCCCAAGCCGCCGCCCGGCGTCGGGCCGCGACGACCTGTCCTGGTGGCGGGAGGCCCGCCTCGGGCTCTTTATTCATTGGGGGTTGTATGCGATTCCCGCCGGCGTCTGGCATGGGAAACGGGTACCCTATACGGGCGAATGGGTCATGTGGCGCGAAAAGATTCCCTTCGCGACCTACTCCAGGCTGGCGCGCCGCTTCCATCCCCGCCACTGGGATGCCGCTGGCATCGTGCGGCTCGCGAAGGAAGCCGGCATGGGCTATCTTGTGATCACGGCGAAGCATCACGACGGCTTCGCGATGTACCGCTCGGACGCCAGTCCCTATAATGTCGTCGACGCCACGCCCTGGCATCACGATCCTCTGGCGGACCTGGCCCGCGAGTGCCGGCGCGGCGGCATCCGGCTCTGTTTCTATTACTCGCAGGATCTCGACTGGCAGCACCCGGACGGCGCCTGGAACGACTGGGATTACCCCGGGAAGAAGGACCCCGATCGCTATCTGCGGGAGAAGGTTTTCCCCCAGCTCACCGAACTGCTCACGCGCTACGGCCCGATCGGCATGATCTGGTTCGACACGCCGCTCACGCTCTCGCGGCCGCGGAGCGCCGCCATCCGCCGCCTCGTGAAGCGCCTGCAACCGCGCTGCCTGGTCTCCGGAAGGATCGGTCACGGCCTCGGCGACTACAGCCTGCCGCGCGACAACTTTCTCCCTCCCGGCCGGCTGGAAGGCGACTGGGAGACCTGTGCCACGCTGAATCACACCTGGGGATTCAAGCGCCACGATCACGAGTGGAAATCCGCCGCCAACCTCATCACCACCCTCGTCGATCTCACCAGCAAGGGCTGCAACTATCTGCTGAACATCGGCCCTGACGCCGATGGCCGCGTTCCCGCGCCGAGCGTGGCCCGCCTCCGGGCCATGGGAGCGTGGCTGCGCGTCAACGGGATCGCGATCCGCGGGGCGGCGCCGAGCCCGTTTCGGAACGATTTCCCGTGGGGCCGGATTACGACCCGGGGCCGGACGCTCTATTTCCACTTCTTCGGGCAGCCCCCGCGGTGGTTCCGGCTGCACGGGCTCCTCAGCCGCGTCAGGCGGATCACCGCCCTCGCCGGCTCCCGCAAGGCCTTCCCCTTCCGCCAGATGGTCGAACCGGCCACCGGCACGCCGATTCTCGCCATCAATTTCACGGGTGCGCGCCGGACGAAGCCGGTCACCGTCATCGCCGTCGAGCTGGCGGGCCTCTCCCGGGTCGAAACGCTGGCGCTCCAGCAACCCGACGAGACGATCACGCTCATCGGCCCAATGGCTCGCGTCGGCACGACCGCAAAGCAGCCGGCGATGCGCATGGGCGGCAACGGCCTCAGCGAAAACTGGCGGAATACCGCCGACTTCCTCGAGTGGCGCTTCACGGTGCTTCATCCTGGAACCTACGAGGTGGCCGTCGTCACCACGCATCAGCACCTTGAGCCGTGGAGCGGGGGCCACACTTTGCGGGTCGAGTGCGCCGGAAGCACGCTGCGCGGCGTCACCCGCCGGGACGCCCTGCTTCCCGGGCTGCGCTCCGCCTATTATCCCCAGATCGCGAGCCGGTTCGGAAGCCTGACGTTCACCCGGGCCGGCGACTTCCAGCTCCGCCTGCAGGCGGACAAACTCAAGCTGCTGAAGAAAAACAAGACGCTTTTCTCCGACGGCGGCATTCAACTCTCCGAAATTCGCCTCACGCGCGCGTGAGCCTTCCCTATGAATACCACGGTAACCAACGGGCAAATCGCATCCTATCGCCGCGACGGATTCGTCGTGCACCCCAGCCTCCTCACCGCGGGCGAGCTGGCCGACTTGCGGGCGGCGGTGGACGAGGCGGTGGCGTCGCTGGGCAAGCGACGGGTCGCGGGATCCGACAATGCCTGGGAAGAGGGGTCGGGCGACACCTATTATGAGAAGGTCTTCACCCAGAAGCTGAACCTCTGGAAGATCAATCCTACGATCAAGCGCTTCATGCTCGGGCCCGAAATCGGCCGGATGGCGAGCGAACTGGCCGGCGTGCCCGGATTCCGGCTGTGGCACGACCAGGCCCTGATCAAGGAGCCATTCGGCAATCCCACGGGCTGGCATCTCGACGATCCCTACTGGTCGTTTTTTTCCCGCGATGCGATCAGCATCTGGATCGCGCTCGACGACGCGACCCTGGAGAACGGCAGCCTTTTTTATGTGCCGGGATCGCAGCGCCTCGCGGACTTCCGCAATGCCGGCATCGGCGAGCACCTCGACGACCTGTTCAAGATCTACCCCGACTTCAGGAAAATCGGCACAATCTCGACCCCGGTGAAGGCCGGCGGCTGCGTTTTCCACAACGGGCTGACCGCCCACGGGGCCGGCGCGAACATGACCAACGGCCGCCGGCGCGCGATGACCGCCGGCTACATGCCGGAGGGGAGCACCTTCAATGGCCAGCAAAACGTGCTGCCCGACGCGCTTTTCAAATCCTACCAGATCGGGGACGTCCTGCAAAACGACGAGCAGAATCCCCGGGTCTGGCCGCAATAGATCCTTGCATGAAACTGACCGACGCAATCAGCGCCACCCGCTCGTACATCGACGCCAACTGGGAGAAGACCTTCCGCGTTTCCCGCGAGGAGACGGCGAAGGAGATATCCCTGCCGCGACCGCACACCGTGCCTTCGACGGATCCTTCCATGTGGCTCTTTTTTTACTGGGACACGTACTTCACGAACCTCGGCTTGCTGCGCCAGGGGCGGCTCGAGCAGGCGCTCAACAACGCGGAGAACGTGATCTATCTGATCGAGCGCCTGGGGTTTGTGCCGAATATCTCGGTCAAGATCGCCCTCAGCCGCTCCCAAACCCCGGTGTCGGCCGTCCTGTTCTCCGAGATTTATGAGCGCACCCGCGACAAGGCATGGCTGGCCCGCGCCTACGCGGCGGTCGCGAAGGAATACGCCTTCTGGATGGCGCTGCGCCTGGCCCCCAACGGGCTGAACACCTGCGGCATCCACACGGATCCGGTCACGCTCGCGAATTTTTACGATGTCATCAAGCACCGCCTGCGCGACATCCCGGACGAGCCGGTGGCCCGGCTGATCTACCTCCGGCACAAGATGTCCGAGTGCGAGGCGTGGGATTTTACGCCGCGGTTCGACCAGCGCGCGGGCGACTTCAACCCGGTCTGCATCAACGGCGTCCTTTACCAGTTCGAGACGATCGCGGGGGATTTCGCGCGCGAACTGGGCCTGGCCTCCGACGAGTCGGCCTGGCGCGGCCGCGCGGCCCGCCGCCGCGAACTCGTGGACCGTTACCTTTGGAATGAGGCGAAGGGGTATTATTTCGACTATGACTGGGCCCGCGGCCGCCCGGGCCCGGTCGTGTCGGCGGCGCCGTACTTCGCGCTCTGGGCGGGAGTTTGCTCCGACGCCCAGGCGGCGGCGCTTGCGCGCAACCTGCCCCTCGTGGAGCGCGAGCACGGGATCGTCTCCTGCGCCGAGGGGAGCAACACGTCGGCCAACACCTACCAATGGGATGCGCCCAACGCCTGGCCTCCGCAGCAAACCGTGGCGATCCTGGGATTGCTGCGCCACGGGTACACCGCCGACGCGCGCCGGATCGCGGAAAAGTATGTCCTGACCTGTGCGCGGAACCTGGAAACCACCGGCCAGCTTTGGGAGAAATACAACGCGCTGAGCGGGCGGATCGACGTCGCCGACGAATACAAGATGCCCCCGATGATGGGCTGGACGGCGGGCGGCTGCATCCACGCCTGCGAGGTGCTGGAGAATTAGAGCGAGTTGGCTGACTACAAAGGTGGAGCGGGTTGCCCTCAACACGCTGTTGGGCTCGGCCGCAGCCAGCGGGTTGAGGGCAACTCGCTCCACCTCGGATACTTTGCCTCCGGAGCGAGGCTTGACCCGCCCCATTCGACGGGACACAAACAGGAAATTTCATGGCCGCTGAACTGACTCAATCCCAACCGGCGCAGTCCGAGAAGCGCAATGCCAAGGGCGAGTGGCGGCCGGCTTATCCCGTCCGATACGCCCCGGTCTTTGTCTGGCCGCCGCGGCCGGTCGCGTTCACCAAATGGCTGCTTGGCTGGCCGGGCTTCATGTGGCCGGCCAACTTCACGCTGCTGGCGATTTCGACGCTGTCGTGGTTCTTCACCCAGCCCGCCATCGCGCGCTGCGCCACCTTCAAGTGGGACTGGATCCTGCAAATCTATGTGCGGAATCTCGCCCTGATCTGGGTGGTGTACGGCGGATTTTACCTGTACTTGTACATATTCAAGGCGGAGGGCACCAAAAAGAAATACGACGCGCGCTGGCCCGCGCGGAACAGCCGGCTTTTTTTGTTCCGGGACCAGGTCTACGACAATATTTTCTGGACCTGCGGGGTGGGGGGCGCGATCTGGACGATCTACGAGGTCGTGACGATGTGGATGTATGCCAACCACCATCTGCCCTACCTGGCCTGGAAGGCCCATCCCATCTGGTTCCTGGTCTGGATTTTCATGATCCCGTTTTGGCGTGAATTTCACTTCTACTGGGTGCACCGCTTCATTCACTGGAAGCCGCTGTACAAGCATGTGCACTACCTGCATCACAAGAACATCAATCCGAACCCGTGGTCGGGCATGGCCATGCATCCCGTCGAGATCGTCCTGTATTTGAGCGTGGCGCTGATCCACTGGGTCATCCCGTCGCATCCGTTTCACTTCCTGTACGACCTGCAGCACGCGGGGCTGGCGCCCGCCTCGGTCCATCACGGTTTTGAGGGGCCGATCGTGAAGGAGAAATGGCCGACCGGCTCCTACCTGCACTACCTGCATCACCGCTACTTTGAGTGCAACTACGGCGCGCCCGTGCTGCCGTTCGACAAGTGGTTCCATACTTTCCGCGACGGCCTGCCGGACGGCGAAGGGTCCGGTCTCCAGGAAGAGCACCGGCTGGCCAATCGCCCACGGGTGACTTGATGAAGATCATGTGCGTCCACGCCCACTTCGACGACTTCGAGTTCGTCGCGGCGGGGACGTTCGAGCTGTGGCGGCGGCAACTCGGGCCCGAGTTGCGCGCGCGGGTGGTGGTTTGCACGGACGGCAGGGCCGGCCACCACTTCCGCACCCGCGAGGAGACCGGCCGCGTGCGGCTGGAGGAGCAGCAGGCCTCGGCCCGGGTGGGCCATTACGAATTCGCGCAGCTCCGCCTGCCCAATGGGGAGATTCCGCGCGAGGCCTGCCTCAGGGTGACGGTCGAGCTTCTCGCCGCCGTCTGGAAGGCGGTCCGCGATTTTGAGCCGGACTACCTGTTTTGTCCGCCGGTCCCGAACAGCCCCCTGGTGGGCATTCATGTGGACCACGTCGCCGTGGCGGAAGCGGTGCGCCAGGTCGCGTACATGCTCAACGTTCCCCACGCCTTCACCCCGGAGTATCCGGCCGACGAAACCAAGCCTGTGCCGTGCAAGGTCCCGGTCATCATCAATGCCTACGACGAGTACATGCACGGGGCCAACGCCTACGATCTCGCGGTGGACGTCGAAGCGGCCTTCGACGCCATCGCCGAGATGGCCTGGTGCCACCAGTCCCAGATCGCCGAATGGCTCCCTTGGGTGGGGCGCCACCAAATGGCCGTTCCCGCCTCGCTCGCCGACTTCAGGCAGGTCCTGCGCGGCAGGTTCGAACGGCGGAACCGGGAGCTCGCCCTGCCTGCCGGCACCGCGCGGGAAGTTTTTGCCGTCACCGCCTGGGGCGAGGTCGCGGGCGTGGATCAGTTGAAGAAGGATTTTCCGTCCTTGTCCCCGTCCTCCAACTTCGAAGCGTTGGGCGAGCGCCTCCGGCGCTGGGGAGCCGTATGAAGCGGTCCTCCTACCTGCCGGTCCTGATCATTGGGGCGCTCTTCTTTATCTTCGGCTTCGTCACCTGGCTCAATGGGACGCTGATCCCGTTTCTCCGGCTTGCCTGCGACCTGAAGACCGATTCGCAGGCGCTCTTCGTCACCTTCGCCACGTACATGGCGTATTTCTGCCTGGCGCTGCCGTCGTCGGTCATCCTGAGGAAGACCGGACTGAAGGGGGGCATCGTCCTCGGCCTGGTCGTGATGGCGGGCGGCTGCCTGCTCTTCATTCCCGCCGCCAACCACTCCAGCTTCGGGCTTTTCCTGACCGGCCTGTTCGTGCAGGGCATGGGGCTCGCGCTGATGCAGACGGCCTCAAATCCGTACATCGCGATCGTGGGACCGCGCGAGAGCGTGGCGAGCCGGATGGCCATCATGGGGATTTGCAACAAGGTGGCCGGCGCCCTGAGCCCGCTCATCCTCGGGGCGATTGTCCTGCGGGGGGCGGGCCGGGTGGAGGCGCAACTGAAGGTCGCCTCCGGGCCGGACCGGCTGCGCCTGATGGCCGAACTCTCCCACCGCATCATCCTACCCTACGCGGTGATGGCGGCGGTCCTCGTCCTGCTCGCCGCGCTGATCCGCGCCTCGCCGTTGCCGGAAATCGAGCCGGAGGGCCTGACAACTGCCGAAGTGCCGACTTCCGAAGGTGGGGCGGCGCGCCCCCGCGACGCCCGTTTGGCGCCGAAAACCAGCATTTTTAATTTTCCCCACCTCTGGCTCGGCGTCCTCTGCCTTTTTCTCTACGTCGGCGTGGAAGTCATGGCCGGGGACGTCATCGGCGCGTATGCCCGGAGGCTGGGGCTGGGTATCGACCAAGTGAAGAGCCTCACCTCCGACACGATGTGGTGCATGGTGGCGGGTTATCTGCTGGGCTCGATCCTCGTGCCCAAGGTCATCCGCCAGGAGGTGATTTTCCGGGCCAGCGCGGTGCTCGGCATCGTTCTCTCGGGCGCCATCTTCCTCGTCGGCGGGGTCAACTCGATCAAACTGGTCTCGCTGCTGGGCTTTGCCAATGCGATGATGTGGCCGGTCTTCTTCCCGCTGGCCATCGCCGGGCTGGGCAGGTTCACCAAGACCGGATCGGCGCTCTTGATCATGGGCATCGCCGGGG
>Ga0302326_10006076_pt1 | contig 27196 bp, 31 predicted proteins | sample Palsa_T0_3_FD_202264 | JGI IMG/M metagenome (GOLD analysis project Ga0302326, IMG submission 202264) | Peat permafrost microbial communities from Stordalen Mire near Abisko, Sweden - Palsa_T0_3 | ecosystem: Environmental > Terrestrial > Soil > Palsa > Peat permafrost | place: Sweden: Abisko... | reverse complement strand
CGTCGGGCCGCTGATCGCCCTGGCGCTGCTCGGCTCGGGTGCCGCGGATGACGTGGTGTGGCGGGTCCTGCTCGGGCTCGGGGCCGTCCCCGCCGCCGCCGTGATCTACCTGCGGGCGCGGATGCCGGAGTCACCCCGGTACCGGGCGCAGGTGCAGGGCAGGCTGCCTGCTGCCGCCGCGTCTGCGAGGCCGGCCGTCCTGCCGCAGCGAATGGGGCTGCGGGCGTTCCTCACCAGCCGTCACTGGCTCCTCATGCTGGCCGGGACGGCGGGCTGCTGGTTCCTGCTCGACTACGCCTACTACGGCAACACGATCTCGACCCCGCAGATCCTCGGCCTGATCGCGCCGTCCGCCTCCACCATGACCAAGATCGGCCTGCAGCTCGCGATCTTCGTAGTGGCCGCCGTGCCTGGCTACATCCTGGCTATCGCCCGGCTGGACCGGATCGGCCACCGGAAGCTGCAGCTCGTCGGGTTCGGCATGATGGCCCTGTGCTTCCTGGTCATCGGGGTGGTTCCGGGCATGACGACTGTGGTCGCCCCGTTCCTGATCGTCTACGGGATCAGCTACTTCTTCACCGAGTTCGGCCCGAACATGACCACCTTCGTGCTGCCGAGCGAGCTGTACCCCGTCTCCATGCGCACCACCGGACATGGCATCTCGGCTGGCATCGGCAAGCTGGGCGCCTTCATCGGCGTCTTCCTCTTCCCGGTCCTGCAGACCTCGCTCGGCCTGCGCGGCACCCTGCTGCTGACTGCCGGGGTTTCGGTGCTCGGGCTGGCGCTCACCCTCGTCCTGCCTGAGCCGGCCGGCCGCAGCCTCGAGGACCTCGCGGCCGGACCGGGCGACGCTGCCGCCTCGCGCCCGGTCCTGGCCGGCCAGGCCCCGGCGAGCTAACGGGATCGTGTCCCGGCAGGCTTCCCGCAGCGCTGTCGCCTACGGTAGGGACATGAGAGCGCCAGGTAGCGGAGCGGCTCCGGGCCCGGACGAGGCGGGTACCAGCGTGCTGATCGTCGAGGACGACGCCAGCATCGCGGCGCAGCTGGTGCGCGGCCTCACTCGCGGCGGTTACCTGGTTGACCACGTAATGACCGGACATGATGCGCTCAGCCAGGGCGACAAGGCCGACGTCGTGCTCCTGGACCTTGAGCTGCCCGATCTCGACGGCGTTCAGGTCTGCCGCCAGCTGCGGGCGCGGTCAGGCGCGGCGATCATCGTCGTCACCGCGCACGGCGAGGAGCCCGACCGGGTCATGGCGCTCGACGCGGGCGCGGACGACTATCTGGTCAAGCCATTCGGGCTGGCGGAGCTGCAGGCCAGGATCAGGGCAGTGCTGCGGCGGGTACGGCCGGGCGGTGACGTCGTCAGGCACGGGCCGCTGGTAGTGGACATCAGGACGCACCGGGTCACCGTGTCCGGCGAGGAGATCTCCCTGACGCCGAAGGAGTTCGACATCCTGGAGATCCTCGTGGCCGATCCAGGCCGGGTGGTCGGCCGCCAGGAGATCCTGGAAACCGCCTGGGACGCGCACTGGTACGGGCCGACGAAGGTGCTCGATGTGCACATGGCGTCGCTCCGCCGCAAGCTGGGCATTCCGGGCCTGATCGAGACCGTTTACGGACGCGGATTCCGGCTCGGCGAGGCATAGCCATGACACGCCGGATCGTCCTGGCGGTTCTGGCTCTGGTGGCGGCAGTCCTCGGGGTCGTGGCCGTGCCGCTGGGAGTGATCACTGCAAACCAGGACACGCGCGACTTCCGCGACGAGGCGGCCGCGTCCGCGACGACCCTTGCGAATGCGGCGGAGGAGCGGCTCGATGACGGCGCCAGCATCGCGCCGCTTGACCGGGCCGTGCGCCAGCTGTCCAGGGACGGCGACCTGGTCAGCGTCCTGAACAAGGCGGGCGCGAAGGTTGCCGGCACGTCTGTCTCGCCGCCGGTTACGGCTGGCCAGATCAGGCCCGCGGTCGCGGCGCAGCGGGCGGCAACCTACCCGGCCGACGGCTGGTTCACGGTGGTGCAGCCGGTCCTGCATGACTCCGGCCGCGGCACCGTCGGCGTCGTCGTGCTGGCACGGTCGACGACGCCGATCGAGCAGCGCGTCGCTCTGCTCTGGACGGTCATCGCGGCCATCGCCACCGCGGGCCTGCTCGCTGCTGCCCTCGTCGCGGTGGGGCTGGCCCGGTGGGTGAGCCGCCCGCTGCGGCGGCTTGAAACAGCGGCGCAGTCGTTCGGCGACGGCGATCTCGGCACCCGGTCACCCGACGGCGCCGGCCCGGCCGAGGTCCGTAGCCTGGCGGCCAACTTCAACCTCATGGCGGCCAGGCTGGAGGCGCTCGTGCGCGGCCACCAGGCGACCATGGCAGACGTGTCACACCAGCTCAGGACCCCGCTGGCGGCGCTGAGGCTCCGGCTCGACCTGCTTGCGCAGGACAGCGACGAGCAGGCCGCCGCGGAGCTGGCCGGCGCGCAGGAGGAGATTGCGCGGCTGTCCAGGCTGGTCAACGGTCTGCTCGCGGTGGCGCGAGCGGAGCACGCCGGCACCCCGCAGGTCTACCTGCCCGTCGATCAGGTGATCAGGACCAGGGTGGCCGCCTGGCAGCCGGCGGCTGACGAGCGCGGCGTCGGCCTGGTGGCCGACCTGGAGCCGGTCGGCGTGCGGATGGGCGACGGCCAGCTGGAGCAGATTCTGGACAACCTGATCGCGAACGCCCTGGACGTGCTGCCCGAGGGCGGCCGGATCCGCCTCGCTGCCGGGCCGGCCGGGGATCGGGCCAGGATTATCGTCGCCGATAACGGGCCGGGCATGAGCGCGGCCCGGCAGCGCGTCGCGTTCCGGCGGTTCGCCAGCAGCAACGGCGGCGGCAGCGGCCTCGGGCTGGCGATCGTCGACCGCCTGACGGTCTCCAACGGCGGCCGGGCTGCTCTGTCCGATACCCCGGGCGGCGGGCTCACCGTGAGCATTGAGCTCCCGCTCGGGCGGCGGGACCCGGTCGCCCGGCGGCGGTCAGCCCCGGCCGGTCAGAATCATCCTCGCTACTGATCATGATTTACCAGTTCTGAACCTTTCCTGAACCGGTCTCCAGGGGTGGGCCGGGCAAGCTGTTGAAGGCAGTCGCCGAGCGGGACTGCCGGACAGGGGCGGCCGTCAGCCCCAGCCGCTGGCTCCGGGGCTATCGGGGGAAAGCCCCGGCGCCATCGGCCGTCCACCACCAGCAGCGCGAGGAAAGGGTGAATTCTGCATGCGAGAGCACGTGCACAGTGCCTCACGCCGACGCGACCAGAGGCTGGCGCACGTCCGGAAACTCTCGCTGTGGATCACTGGCGGGGCCGCCGCCGCGTCGCTCGGCCTGGGCACCGCATTCGCCCACGCCCCGCCCGGTCATGCGGCCAGCTCGTCGGGGCACGCCGCCACCTCGGGGCAGCAGGCACCCTCAGGACAGGCCGCGTCCTCGGGGTCTGGCACCCCCGCCAGCAGCCATCATGCCGCCAGCTCCGCTCCCGCGTCTGCGCCGCGGCACGGGCATCACCACCGGCACAAGCTGGCAGCGCCGGCTCAGCAGCCAACCCAGAGCGCCGCGCCACCGGTCGTGAGCTCGGGCGGGTCGTGATCGCGTGCTGAGCGCGGCCAGTCACCACTCCCTCGCGCTCACGGCCGGCCACCTGCTGGCCGCGGGCGGCTCAGGCCCGAGCCCGCTGTGGTACGCCACCCGGGCGACTGGCGTCGTTGCCCTGCTGCTGCTGACCGCCACGGTGGCGCTTGGCGTCGCCGGAGTGGCGCGCGTGTCGACGGCGCCGATGCCCCGCGTAGTGCGGGCGGGACTGCACCGGAACATCTCGCTGCTGGCGGTTGCCTTCGTAACGGTGCACGTGCTGACCACGGTGCTTGATCCGTACGCGGGCATCGGCCTGGTCTCGGCGATCGTTCCGTTCAGCTCGCCGTACCGCCCGCTGTGGCTCAGCCTGGGCACGATTGCCTTCGACATGCTGCTGGCAGTAGTGCTGACCAGCCTGCTCAGAGCACGGCTGCCGTACCGGATGTGGCGGGCGGTGCACTGGCTGGCCTACGTGTCGTGGCCGGTGGCGCTGTGGCACGGCCTCGGCACCGGGACCGACAGCCACCTGTCCTGGCTGCTCCTGCTGGACGCGCTGTGCCTGCTGACTGTCGGCGCGTCGGTGCTGTGGCGGCTGCGGCTGGCCCGGCCGACCGGCGCGCGCACTGCGGGGCTAATCGCCACTGCCGCGCTCCTGGTCGCGACGGTCGTCTTCGTCTCCGTCGGCCCGCTTCAGCCCGGCTGGGCGCGCCGGTCCGGTACACCGCCGAGCATGCTCGGCTCGTCGAGGCCGACGCTGCCAGTAGCGGCCGGCCGGACCGGCGGCCCGCGATGATGCAGGCCGACCGCGACGATGCCCGGATACCGCGGCCAAGCCAGCTGCACAGGCTCACGGCCGGCTGGCAGCTATTGAACCGCCCGGCCACGCTGGACGAGCACGTCCGCCGGTTCGGGCCCCTGCCACCGCAGCACGGCAGGCGCGGCAGGCGCGACCTCCTCGACCAGGTGGCGGCAGCCGGGCTGACCGGCCGCGGCGGCGCCGGGTTCCCGACTGGTACCAAGCTGCGCGCCGTTGCCGACCGCCGGGGGCCGGCCGTGCTCGTGGCCAACGGCATGGAAAGCGAGCCGGCGAGCGAGAAGGACCAGGCGCTGCTGGCCAGGGCCCCGCATCTGGTCCTGGACGGCATTGCGCTGGCTGCTGCGGCCGTGGGCGCTTCCGAAGCGCATCTCTGCCTCGCCAGGACCAGGGACTGGCAGCAGGACGGCGTTCTCGCCGCGCTGGCCGAGCGCCAGGCAGCAGGCCTGGGCGCGGTGCCGGTGTCGGTCCATGACCTGCCACACCATTACGTCTCGAGCGAGGAGACCTCGCTCGTGCACTGGCTGAACGGGGGCGAGGCCCGACCGACGTTCACGCCACCGCGGCCGTTCGAGCGCGGCGTCCGCAAGCGCCCGACGCTGATCGACAATGTCGAGACGCTCGCTCACGTGGCGCTGATCGCCCGGTACGGCGCTGGGTGGTTCAGGGAGTCGGGTGCCGCCGGCGCGAGCGGGACCATGCTGACGACGGTCACCGGGGCGGTTGACCAGCCGGGCGTCTACGAGGTCGAGAACGGCAGCCGGGTCGGCGACATCCTGGCGCTGGCCGGTCTGCAGGGCGGCAGCGCGGCAGTGCTGATCGGCGGCTACTTCGGCGCCTGGCACGACATCGAGGCGGTCTCCCGCCTTCCGCTGACCGCCGCGGGCCTGCGGCCGGCCGGCGGCTCGCCGGGTGCCGGCGTGCTGATCGCCCTGCCGGCCGAGGCCTGCGGTCTGGCCGAGGCCGCGCGGATCCTCCGCTATCTGGCCGGCCAGAGCGCGCAGCAATGCGGCCCGTGCGTTTTCGGGCTGCCGGCCATCGCCGATGACCTCGGCCAGCTGGCAGCGGCCCGGCCTGACGGCGACCCGCTGGCCCGGCTGCAGCGCAGATTCGGGGCCATCTCCGGCCGCGGCGCCTGCCGGCATCCCGATGGCGCGGTCCGGATGGCGGCATCCGCGCTGCGGACTTTCGCGGCCGACGCGCATGCGCACTCCCGCGGCCGGCTCTGCCCCGGCGCGCGCCGCGGCCACCAGCACACGGCAGCCCTGCCGGTCCCGCGGCCGTTCGCCGAGGGAGTGTGGCGATGACCAGCACGCTGCGAGTCGACCCGATCGCCTGCGTCGGCCACGGGCTGTGCGCCGACCTCCTGCCCGAGCTCATCGAGCTGGATGAGTGGGGCTATCCGATCATCACCGGCAGCGTCCCGCCCGGCCTGGCCGCTCATGCCCGCCGGGCCGTCAACGCGTGCCCGGCCCTGGCGCTGCGGCTCAGCCGCACAACACAGCAGTTAACGACGAGATAGGCGGACCCGCAGGTGAGCACACGGAGCGTCGCGCAGCACCGGCAGACGGCGGAGCCGGCCGGCGTCGAGGGTAACGAGAAGCTGACGGCCATGACCGGCGCGATCCTGCTCGCCGGGTTCGCGGTCGAGGGCTTCACCGTCCTGGAGGTCCGGCGCCTGCTGGTGCTGCACATCGTCGTCGGCGCGCTGCTGATCGGCCCGGTCGTGCTCAAGATCGCGTCGACCGTCTACCGGTTCGCCCGCTACTACTCCGGCGCCGCGCCCTACGTGCGCAAGGGGCCGCCGGCCCCGCTGCTGCGCGTACTCGGACCGCTGGTCATCCTCACCTCGGTAGCAGTCCTCGGCACCGGGATCATGCTGGCAGTCGTCGGCCCAGGTGCCGGCCCGTGGCTGCTCCTGCACAAGGCCACGTTCATCCTGTGGTTCGGCGTGATGACCATTCACGTGCTCAACTACGCGCCGCGACTGCCCCGGCTGCTCGCGCCGCGCCCGGCCGGGCGCGCCGGGCCGGTGCCTGGCGCCAGCATGCGATGGCTCGGCCTGGCCGCCTCGCTGGCCATCGGCATCGGCGTCGCGGCAGTCACCATGCAGCTGTCAGCGAAGTGGGGCGTCAGCCTCTAACCGGCAGTCGCACATCAGGTGCTCAGCCGCCAGTTCGCGTCGAGCAGGGTGCCGTCGAGATCGAAGACGACGGCACCGCGGCGGTCACTTGCCATGGCTGGCCGAGTCCGGGCTGATGACGCGCTCCACGGCCTGAATCCGCAGCTGCTCGAGCAGGTCGGCCTGCCGTCGCGCACGGGCGATGAGCTCGTCGAGCCGGGCGGCATCGAGCCTGCCGTCGCTGTCGGCAAGCGTCCTGAGGGTCCGCCAGCCGGCTGCCTTGCCCTCGACCGCCAGCCGCAGCAGCTCGAGTTCCTCCAGGCTGCTGAGCGGAGACCGGCTCAGCAGGTGCCCGTTCAGTTTCAGACGGCCTGCCCTCTCGCCGATCCAGCCGGCGTAGATCTTGTACGCGCGGAGGGCGATGCCAAGCGTCCGCATAATGGCGATGAGCTCGGCGCGGTCCTCGCCGACCTCGCCGGCGAACTGCTGCAGGGCGGCGCCTCCCACCGCCTGGCCACGATGCGCGGCCGCCGCGCGCAGGGCCAGCTGCGCGCCGCCAGTTGCCCCGGCCAGGTGGTCGTTCAGGTAGATGCCAAGCAGGTCATGCCCGGTCTGACGGAGATGACCGGGACTGGTTCTGGCCATAAGGCGAGTTCCTCCTCGTGCGGATGGTCTCCCTCTCCTGCCCGCAGCGCGCGGGTCATGCACACTGATCCGGCCTAGGCTGGGCCCGATGACCGGCCACCAGGAGCGAGCTGCCCGGATTATCCAGGTGACGCTACCTCCGGACCCCGAGGCCCTGGTGCTTGTCCTGCACGGCGGCGCTGCCCGCCGGGAGGCCAGGATGGTCTCCCCGGCTCAGCTGTCGGTGCTGCGGATGATTCCCGTCGCGCGGCAGATCAGCCGGGCCGGACGCGGCCGGCTCGCGGTGTTCCGGCTGCTCAACTCACACCGGGGCTGGGACAGCCGGCATACGCCGGTGCAGGATGTCGACTGGGCGCTCGGCAAACTGCGGGGCCAGCTTGGCAGGCTGCCCGTCGGCCTGGTCGGCCACTCGCTCGGCGGCCGGGCGGCGCTGCTGTCCGCCGCGCAGCCGGATGTCGCCAGTGTTGTCGCGCTCGCACCGTGGGTGTACCCGACCGACTTCGCCGACGCGACCGGGCGGCAGGTCCTGATTGTCCACGGCAGCAGCGATCGCGTGGCCAGCCCGCAGCGCTCCGCGACGGTGGCCCGCGCCATGGGCGAGCGCGCGGCGGTCGGCTATGTGCTGATCGATGGCGGCAGGCACGCGATGCTCCGGCACCACCGGCAGTTCACCTCGCTGGCCGCGGACTTCACCACCGCGGCACTGCTGGAGATCTGACCGCTCCTGCCGTCGTCAGGATGCCGGCGCCGCCCGGTCAGGCACGTACCGGGCGGTGGCGAAAACGCCGCGGGCCTGCTGACCGTCCGGCTGCAGCCAGGTAGCGGAGACTCCCGGCTCAGCGGGGTCAGCCCCGGCAGTGGCCTGCAGGATCCTGGTCACGACAACGGCGAGCTGGCCGCTGCTCAGGCCGTCCGGGTCGACCGTCGCGATGCGCAGCTCGGTTCCGGACGGGCCGCTGCCCGTCACCGCTGAGGTCAGAGGCACCAGCGCGCCCGGCGCCGCCGGCCGGCCGGTCACGGTGGGGTCGGCCGTGTTGCTGACGCTCTGCGCCTGCGCCTGCGCCCCGCCCTGGATAAGCGCGACGAGCTGCGCCACCAGAACCGGATCGCGGACCCCGTCGTAGATCCAGCGCCGGCCGAGCACGCCGTGCTCGGCCGTCGTGATCAGGCCGGCCTCGGCACCCGCGAGCGGGCTGCCCCGGTAGGTCAGCGGAGTGAGATAGGCGGTGCCATCCCGTGAGCCGTCGGTGACGACCACGAACTCGATCCCGACCTCGCCATCAGGGTCATCAAGACGGAAGCCGCCTGCCCTGGCCAGCTCCGGCTGGCCGGCGGCCGGCCCGTACCAGGGCTGGGCCGGCAGCCAGGCCGCCAGCAGCTCAAGCTTGCCCGGACTGAGAGTTGTGCGGTGGATGACGGCCATGGTCGTGCGTGTCCTTTCGCCGCGTGCTTGCTGCAAGGCTGGCCTCGTCGTGGCGCGTTCCCTGCCCTGGACATGCCTTCGGGGACGCTAGCGGTCCCGCTGCGCGCGGGGGACACCGGGTCGTCCTGCTGGCCGCGCGTCGGCGATGATGGGGGAGAGGAGGCGATATGCAGCGCCAGTTGTACGAGGCAGAGCACGAGGAGTTCCGCGCGTCGGTCCGCGCGTTCATCGAGAAGGAGATCTTGCCGCATAGTGCGGAGTGGAATGCGGCCGGCATTGTCTCCCGCGACATGTTCCGCGCCGCCGGCGACGCTGGCCTCCTCGGCATCCAGATCCCGGAGGAGTACGGCGGTGGCGGGACGGCTGACTTCCGCTTCAACGCCGTGATCTGCGAGGAGCTGATGCGGGCGGGCCAGGCCGGGGCGGGCCTCGGGCTGACCCTGCATAACGACATCTGCCTGCCGTACTTCCTTGACTGCTGCACGCCGGAGCAGAAGCAGCGCTGGCTGCCAGGCATCGCGTCCGGCGAGCTCATCACCGCGATCGCGATGACCGAGCCGGGGATCGGGTCCGATCTGGCCTCGATGACCACGAGTGCCATCCGGGACGGCGACAGCAGCTACTACGTCGTCAACGGCGCCAAGACCTTCATCACCAACGGGATCAACGCGGACCTGGTGATCACCGCGGTGAAGACCGACCCCAAGCTCAGGCACCGGGGCATGTCGCTGCTGGTGCTGGAGCGCGGGATGCCGGGCTTCGAGCGCGGCCGCAACCTCGACAAGCTCGGCCAGCATGCGCAGGACACCGCTGAGCTGTCGTTCAACGACGTTCGCGTGCCTGAGGCGAACCTGCTGGGGCCAGCTGAAGGGCACGGCTTCAGCCAGCTCGTCACGCACCTGCCGCAGGAGCGGCTCTCGATCGCGATCGCCGGCGTCTCCGGTGCCCGCGCGGCCCTGGACTGGACGCTGGAGTACGTCCGGAGCAGGAAGGCTTTCGGGCAGCCGGTGGGCTCGTTCCAGAACTCGCGGTTCGTCCTGGCCGAGCTCGCCACCGAGATCGACCTGGCGCAGCATTTCGCGGACGACTGCGTCCGGGCGCTGAACGCCGGCGACCTCACCGCGGTTGACGCGGCCAAGGCCAAGTGGTGGTGCACCGAGCTGCAGGGCCGCGCTGTCGACAAGTGCCTGCAGCTGCACGGCGGCTACGGCTACATGAACGAGTACCCGATCGCGCAGGCCTACGCCGACGCCAGGATCACCCGGATCTACGGCGGCACGACGGAGATCATGAAGGAAGTCATCGGCCGCGATCTCGGCCTGTAGCAGACGCGGGCTCTGGTCAGTCCCGTGACTCGGCGGGCAGCCCGAGCGCGCGGAACACATCGGCGGCACGGGGAAACTCGGCGTCGCCCGGCAGGCTGCCGACGAGATCGATCAGCTGCTGCGGAGCGGCGTGCCGCGTCAGGGTCTCCAGGAGCCTGCCGCGCCGGGCCGGGAAAGCCGCCCGGTCGAGATAGCGGGCGACGTCGCTGCGGAGCTGGATGTCGTCCGGGCTCGGAACGCTGCCCGCCCCGGGATATCCGGCCAGCACCCAGGTTGCCTCTGGCTGGTCGTCGCCCGGAGGCTCAGGCTCGAGCCACTCCTCAGCCCTGGTCGCCCTGCCAGCCCGTACCTCGCTGCGGGTGTCCCGTTTCCTCGCGTCGTCCTGTACCCGGCCGTGCGTGCCGCCGCTCTGCGTCATCTCGTACCTCACCTCCGCCTGGCGGTGACTGGACTGAAGCTCTCTCTACTGTCGCTGCCCGGTCAGGGCCTGCTTATTCAGCCGCGACACTATTCGTCGTGGTTATGACGTATGTGCCCGATTATGCAGACCGGGCTGGCGGCGACTGTCCTGGTCCGCTGTCTCATTGCCGGCGCAGCCGTAGATAATGACCTCTGCGTTGAGGCGGGCCAGGGTTTCCTTGTCGCCGCCGGGGAGGCCTGTGCCAACGCGGTCGAGCACGCCGGCCGGCAGGGGCTGGCGCAGCTGATCCGGCTTACCGCCTCGGTCACCGCAGACGACCTGCACCTGACTGTCGTCAACGACGGACAGTGGCGTGAGCTGGCTCCTGTCCTGACCATCTCCGGGCTCGCCGCCATGGCCGTGATCCGCCAGGTCGAGCCGTAGCACCAGGGCGGGCGGTCAGTGACCTGCGATCTGCCCGCCGTCGATGTGCACGGTCTCCCCGGTGACGAACGGTGACGACTGCAGGAACAGCACGCCGCCGACGATGTCGCTGACGTCTCCCACCCGCCCCATGGGAGCGAGCCGGGCGGCAGCGTCATAGTTCTCGTTCGCATGCATCGGGGTGCGGATAACGCCTGGCGCGATGGCGTTCACCCGGATCCCGCGCGAGGCGTACTCGACCGCCAGTGACCTGGTGGCCGCCGCGATACCGCCCTTGGTGAGCGAGGTCAGCGCCGACGGCTCACTGGAATGCGCGTAGTCGACGATGGTCGTGGTGATGCTGACGACGAGCCCGCCGCCGCCCGTCAGCATCTCGGCGATGGCGCGCTGCGTCAGGCGGAAGAACCCGGTGAGGTTCACGCCGACGAGAAGCGCATAGTCGTCCTCGGTGTACTCCGTGAACGGCTTGGACATGAAAGCGCCGGCGTTGTTGATCAATGTGTCAATCCGCCCGAACCGGTCCAGCGCGCCGCCGACGATGCGGTCGGCGGTGCCTGGCTCGGAGATGTCGCCCTCGACGGCGAGGACCTGCTGATCCTGCGATGGCGGCATCGTGATGGCGCTGGCGACAACCGACCAGCCCAGGTCGCGGTACGCGGTCACGAGGCCGGCGCCGATGCCCTGCGATCCGCCGGTGATGATGGCCACCCCCGGCTCGTGCGTGTCCATGACGGTCCCTCCCGGCAGACGCCGGGTCCGGCGCACCGCGCCGGACCCGGGGCTGGTCTGTTGTCTCAGGCCAGGAACTTCAGCAGTGCGGAGTTGACCTGGTCGGCGTGCGTCCAGCAGATGGCATGCGGCCCGTTCTCGATGACATCGGCCTGCAGGCCCCGGATCAGGCCGGGAAGCCGCTGGCCGGTCTTGGGGTAGGGCAGCACGTTGTCGTCGTCGCCCTGGATGACCAGCATCGGCACGTCCAGCTTCGGCAGATCGGCGCGGAAGTCGGTCTCCCAGGTCGGGATGCAGGCCACCGTCGCCGCCGCCGACGCGGAGACGGCGATGTTCCAGCAGGTCTGGTAGTACTGGTCGCTGACCAGCGTGCCGCGGAACTTGTCGATGTTGAAGAACAGGTCGAGGAAGCTCTTCATCCAGGCCGACGCGTCCTGGCGGGCGGACTGGACGAACCCGTCGAATGCGCTGGCGGGCACGCCCTCCATGTTGTCGGGCGTCTGCAGCAGGAACGGCGGGATCGGGGAGATGAGCACCCCCTTGGCTACCCTCGCCGACCCGAACCGGCCGAGGTAGCGGGTCACCTCGCCGGTGCCCATGGAGTGGCCGACCAGCACGGCGTCGCGCAGGTCGAGGGTCTCTAGCAGCGTGTGCAGGTCGCTGGCGAATGTGTCGTAGTCATATCCGCTGACGGGCTGGCTGGACTTGCCGAACCCGCGCCGGTCGTAGGTGATCACTCTGCGGCCGTCGTCGAGCAGCACCGGAACCTGCTTGTCCCAGGCACGGCTGCTCAGCGGATAGCCATGGATCAGGACTACCGGCTGACCTGACCCGTGGTCCTCGTAATAGATGTCGATCGAGCCCGAGTTCTCCTGCCCGACCTTGACATAAGGCATGGTTTCCCCCCGTTGCGTTGAGCTCCGTGATTCCTTGCGGCACCGGTCGCTTCGCGCTAGCCAGGACAGCGGTAAAAGAGCATGACGTGCCGGGAACGCGCACCCCGCAATCCGCGGCCGCCTGGCGGCAATCGGTGCTTTTCCTGCCAGGAACCCACGCTAACACCGGACGCCAGCCGACCTCATCCGAGGTCATGCTGGCGCTGGCCGGCTCTCCAGATCCGCGAGGAACCGGACGATTCTTGCCGCGGTCTCGTGCGCTCCGCGACGGGGCAGGTGATGGCCGATGCCGCTCAGGAGCTCGATCCGGGCATCGGGCAGTGCTGCTGCCAGCTGGTACGACGTCTGGACCGGAATGAGGGTGTCGTCCGGGTCGGCGAGCAGGAGCACTGGCTGGCCGATGCCCGGAAGAGCTGCGCTGACGCCGGGCAGCTCACCGATCAGCGCGCGCTGCTCGGTGAGGAAGGTTCGCCACAGCGGCCCGTGATCGTGGTGCGCGTTGCCCCAGATGTGCCAGTTCACGTGCTCGCTCGCGGCAACCGGGCGCCGCTGCCTTCGCGCGATGGCGTCCAGCCGGGCACGGGCCAGCCAGGGCGTGAGCCACCACGCCGCCAGCGCGCACACTTCACCGGTGCCCGGCGCGGCGAGCAGCCGGTCCCAGCCGGTGAGACAGCCGGGTCCGACGCTCGCCAGCAGCACCAGCGCCTCGACCCGCTCAGGTGCCAGCGCGGCTACCGACAGCGCGACGGCACCGCCGTAGGAATGCCCGATCAGTACGGCGCGCTCGATGTTCCGCGCATCCAGGTCGGCCACGGCCGCGCGCGCGTTGGCCGCGAATCCGCCCGCTGGCTGGGGGTTAGCTCCATATCCGGGCCGGTCAAGCGCGACCACCCGCATATCGCCAGGAAGCTGGTCAGCCAGCTGCCGCCAGTCAGAACCCGACCCGGGCTGGCCATGCAGCATGACTACCGTGCGGCCGCTCATGATCCCGAGCTTATGGTGCCGCCGGAACGGGCCGGTGCGGCGCTAGACCAGGCCGAACCGGGTTGTTGTTAACTAGACCGGGAGGTGGACTGGTGGCAGCCTGGATCTGCGTGACCTGCGGCGTTCAGCAGGCTGATGCGCCAGACCCGCCGGACGTGTGCGCCATCTGCGCAGATGAGCGGCAGTATGTCGGCTGGGGCGGCCAGCAATGGACCACGATGGCCGACCTGGCCAGCGACCACGCCGTCGTCGTCCGTGCGGAAGAGCCGGGCCTGCTCGGCGTCGGGATGGAGCCGTCCTTCGCTATCGGGCAGCGGGCACTGCTAGTGCGGACGCCGCACGGCAACGTGCTCTGGGACTGCACCTCGCTGCTGGACGACGGCGCCGGGGCGCGGATCGCCGAGCTGGGCGGGATCAGTGCCATCTGCATGTCGCACCCGCACTTCTACGCCGCCAACGTCGAATTCGCGGACGCATTCGGCGCTCGGATCCTGATCCCGCGCGCGGACCAGCAGTGGGTTCAGCGGCCATCGCCGCGTATCGAGTTCTTCGATGACGAGGCCGAGCCGGTGCCAGGGCTGACGCTCGCCCGGATCGGCGGGCACTTCGACGGGGCCGCCGTGCTGCACTGGCCCGCCGGGTCGGACGGCCGCGGTGCCCTGCTCACCGGCGACACTATTACCGTGGTCCCTGACCGCGACTGGGTGAGCTTCATGTGGAGCTACCCGAACCTCATCCCGCTGGATGAGCAGACGGTGCTCGACATCGCCAGCCGCGCCGAGCGCTTCGCCTTCGACCGGATCTACGGCGGGTGGTGGGGGCGCGTTGTCGTGCGGGACGGCGCGGCCGCTGTGCGTCGTTCCGCCGACCGGTACGTCGACCGGCTGCGCGGCCAGCGGCCCTAGCCGGGCTGCCGGCTTCCGCACCGGACGTTTCCGCGGAAACGCGCGGGCTGGCGTGAGCCGCGGCGTGGCAACCGCGCGTTCCCGCTATGGTCAGCCCGGTCAGCCGGCCGCATCCAGCACGCTGCGCAGGCTTTCATCGTGCCGCCCATCCGCAGCCGGCCGGCCGGCAGCCGCTAGGGCGCCTGCCAGCCGGCTGCCGGCAGCCGCTAGGGGGCCCGCCACCAGGCGGGCTCACTCTGCACTGCGAGCGCGTGCACCTGACCGGCCGCGATCCTGACGGCCCGGCTGAACAGTCCCGTTCCGCCCGCGCCCTTCACCTGAACAGGCACCAGGCTGCACGCCGTCAGGTCAGTCGTGCACTGGCTGGGACCGGTCGTGCTGTCGATGCCGAGCTGGCCGTCGCTGTTCTCGCCCCACGACCAGATGGAACCGTTGGCGAGCCGGGCCAGGCTGAACCCGCCGCCCGCGGCGATCCCGACCACGTGCCGCAGGAATCCCTTGCCGTCCGGGCCCACGACCTCGTTCGGCAGGTTGTCGTACTCCTGCGAGAGCCCGTTGCCGAGCTGCCCGTAGTCGTTGACACCCCAGGCCCAGACGTTGCCGTTCGAGCTCAGCGCGAGAACGTGCAGGCCATAGGCCGACGGCTCAGCTGAGATGGCAACGATGTGGGTCAGATGACCGACGCCGCCAGGCCCGCTGACCTGAAGGGGGACCGTGCTGCAGGGTATGGGGCCGCCGTCGAACGGGTCGTCGCACCGGCCCGGCGCGGGCGACGTCTGGCCGAGGTCGGCGAAGGCGTCGGATCCCCAGGCCCAGACGGTGCCATCGGAACGCAGCGCCACATCGAAGTCCGCGCCTCCGGTGACCGCGACCACGTGGTTGAGGACGCCGTCACCGCCGGGCCCGACCACTTCGACCGGTTTGGTGCTGCAGCCGACTGCCGCGTAGTTGGTGTACGGCTTGCACTCCTCCGGCCCGGAATTTGTTCCGGTGCCGAGCTGTCCGTCGACGTTGATGCCCCATGTCCAGACCGTGCCGTCCGAGCGCAGCGCGAGGTCGTCGTCGCTCGACCCGGCGATGGCGGCGATGCGGGCCAGCTTGCCCGTGCCGGACGCGCTGACGACGGAAACGGGCAGCTTGCTGCAGACGTTGCCGGGGCCGGGGGTCTGGCTCGGGGAGGTCAGACAGTGATCGGGGCCGCTCACAGTTCCGTTGCCGAGCTGGCCCCAGATGTTGTCGCCCCAGGTGAAGACGTTGCCGCGCCGGGTGAGTGCCTCGCTCGCCACGTTGGCCGAGACGATGGCCTTGATGCCGGAGAGCCTGCCCGTGCCGCCGGGACCCTTGACGGCGACTGGCGTCGTGCTGTCCTGCTGGTTGCCGGTGCCCAGCTGGCCCTGGTCGTTGCCCCCCCAGGACCAGACGACTCCTGCTCCGGTCAGCGCCAGGCTGCCATCCGTCCCGGCCGACACGTCCGTGACCGACCGGCCCAGCCGGGTAATGAGGCGCGGCACTGACGAGTCGGTGTTGTTGCCCAGCCCGAGCTCTCCGGTTCCGTTGTTGCCCCAGGAGAAGGCCGCGCCAGTCGAGACCGCGGGATGAACGGCGGGATGAGATGCCGGGAACGCACTAGTCGCCTGCGCAGCCGCCGGCAGCCCGACCAGTCCGGCCGCCGCCGCGGCGAGCACCGCGCCGAGTTTGGCAGGCGCGCCGCGCCGGAATTTCCTCGTTCCCGAATTCAGCTGATCTGCCATTAATTCCCCCGTGTCACCGAGTAAGCACCGTCCACTGCAGAGCGACGGCAACCCTAGCCACCGGACGCGATAGGGCGCTGGAGGGAACGAATGCAGCGCGCCCGGCGCAAAGCCCGCAACTTGCCCTCTGCGAGTGACCAAGGTCCTTTCCGGGCCGGACTTTTGCTTCCTGCGGTCGCTGCGGTGATGGCGCAGAATAAAAGCTGGACGCGTATACGCTGCCTGTTCGGAACGGGCAGTTTCTACCTGATGGTGTAGAGCTGAGGCGATAGCGGCATGGCGGCTGACCAGACGACGTACCGGGGACCGTGACTCTGCGTGGCTTCTGACCGGCTCCGCAGGATTCTGGCCGCGCTGTCCGACGGCGGCGATGACTGGTCGTCGGCCCGGCTGTGCGGCGCCTGCCCGGCCATGCTGAGCGTGAGCGGGTCAGGGATCATGCTGATGTCTGGTGACCTGCCCGGGGGGTCGCTGTGCACCACTGACCAGCGGAGCGAGCTGATCGAGGACGTGCAGTACACGCTCGGGGAGGGTCCGTGCGTCGACGCTCACCAGCAGGGCAGGGTCGTAGCTGAGCCCGATCTGGCTGATCCGGTCAGCCGGCGGTGGCCGGGGTTCAGCCCGCCGGTGCTGGAAGCAGGGGTCAGGGCCGTCTTCGGCTTCCCCCTGGCGGTCGGCAGGGCTCGGCTGGGGGCGCTCAATCTCTACCGGGACGAGGCTGGCCCGCTCACCGCTGACCAGCATGCTGACGCGCTGGTGCTAGCCGACGTAATAGCACGCTGGGTGCTGGAGGCTCAGGCCGGAGCGCCTTTTGGCGCAGTCGCCGAGGAACTTGAGGTGAGCGCCGACTTCCATTTCGCAGTGCACAACGCGGCCGGCATCGTCTCCGTGCAGGAGGACGTCAGCGTCACTGAAGCGCTGATCCGGCTCCGTGCGCATGCGTTTAGCAACGACCGCCCGATCAATGACGTCGCTCAGGGCATCATCGCCCGGACGCTGCGGCTCAGCTAGCCACATGGGCCCGGACCGAAGCTAGAGTGAGTGGATCGGGCATAGCCAGGTCCGCGCTGCCGCTCGCTGAGGTAGTCGGCGGAGCTCAGGAAGGTGAGTGCAGATGACCCGAGAATCCGACCTACTCCAGTCGGTTGTGGACATTGCCGACACCCTGGTGTCCGACTATGACGTCGTGGACATGCTGACAGGCGTCGCGTCCCGGTGCGTCAGCCTCCTTGATGTATCCGCGGCCGGAGTCATGCTGGCTTCCCCGTCCGGCAGCCTGGGCCTGGTCGCTTCGTCAAGCGAGGCGATGCGGCTGCTGGAACTGTTTGAGCTGCAAGCCCAGGAGGGCCCGTGCCTGGATGCCTTCCAGACCAGCGCGCCCGTCGGGCAAGAAGACCTCCGCGCCGGTGCCGGACGGTGGCCCCTGTTCTCTGCCGAGGCCGTGCAGGCAGGGTTCCGGTCGGTGCTGGCACTGCCGCTGCGCTGGCGGGATGCCACTCTCGGCGCCCTGAACCTGTTCCGTACCACCAGTGAGCCGATGCCTGAGGCCGACGTCATCGTCGCCAGGGCCTTCGCCGACCTTGCCGCTCTCAGCATCACCCAGCACCGGGCCACCGCCTCTGCTCAGCGCCTGAACGAGCAGTTGTCAGCTGCCCTGACCAGCCGCATCATCATCGAGCAGGCGAAGGGCGTGATTTCAGAACGAGCGGGGGTCGACGTGGCCGAGGCCTTCTCCCGGCTGCGCGCCTACGCCCGCAGCGGCAACCGGCGCCTCACCGAGGTCGCCCAGGCCGCAGTTGACGGATCGCTGGACTCGGCCGCATGGTCCTGAGCCCGTGCCCACTCGGCGGCCGGCCCTATCGGTGGCAGTCGAAGACCACGTGCCTGACTTCCCTGATAGCCGTATCCAGCTCAGCAGCGGCCGCCCGGATTCTCCCGGCCGCGGGATGGTTCTCCTCCATCTGGGCCATCGCGCTCTCAAGCTCCAGCCCCACGGTGAACAGCCGCCGGACGACAGTGTCGCTGAGCCCGACGGCCACGCGATCGCGGTCCTGAGCCAGGCGCATGGCCAGGGTTGCTATCTCGCCGGACGCGGCGGACTGTCGATCGCCTTGCGGGCCGGCGGCAGGCTCGCAAGAACTCGGTACCGCCCCGTCGGCGGGAATGCTTCGCGGCGGATGCATCGCTCGGACACACTTGGTCCTATCCGGCCATAACTGGCCGTGCCGCCAAGGTCCGGAGCGACGCGGTCCCTGCGCACCTGATGTGGCCACGCGCAGGATCCCTCGGTAGACACTTCCTGCAATACGCTACTCGCCGCCGATACGCAATAGATGACCGGCGGTCCTAGGCCCAGCCTAAGCTAGCCCGGCAAACGCGGAGGACCTCCGCAGCCCAGCCGCAGCCCTCCGGGCCGTGCGGCGCCGGCTACTAGGGCAGCGCGGCCGGGTTGACAGTCTCTGCCTGGCCCGAGGCGTAATTTGCCACCAGCAGGACGCTGCCGCTGGCAGAGGCGGCGACGTCGCGCGGGAACCGGCCGGCCGGCAGGTAGCCCAGCAGCGCCGGCCGGCCGGCCAGCGCAGCTGCCACGCTGACCACCGCGAGGTTGCTCACCGGGAAGCCGGGCGCGAACCGGTTCGAGTCAGCGGCCACGATCAGCGTGCCCGCGCGGGCCAGCGCGAGGCCAACTGGCGCCTTGCCCACGGGCACGTCGGCAAGCAGCGCATGTGAGGGGTCGGTCTGCAGGCTGGCGGCCGAGAAGGCCAGCAGTGCGTCGCTGCCCCTGGCAGCCACCCAGACAACGCTCCCGCCGGCGGAGGTGATCACCCGGACCGGAGTGCAGCCGGCCGGGACTCTGGCCGCCACTGATCTCGCCGGATCGGATTCGGCACGGGCGACGCTGATAACGGAGAGCGACCCCATCGGGCCGCTGTTGCTCTCCGTGGTGGCGTACAGCCAGCGGCCGCCCGGTGAAACCGCCAGGCCGACAGGTGCGACTCCGGTGGGGATCGAGCCGATATATCCGCTGCCATCACGGAACCCGGCCGCCATAGCCCGGGCCAGGCTGAACACTGCGATGCGGTCCGCGTCCTCCAGGCTGACGAACGCGTACCGGCCGTCGGGAGTGATCGCAACCTCGATGGCACCAGCCAGCGGATTGCCAGGTGCGGCGAGCGTGCCTAGCACGGCATGCTCACCGCCCTGCTCCGCGGCCGGGACGCTGACGACAACCGCACCCGCGCCGCCGGCCACCAGCAGGAGCCGGCCGTTGTCGCTGAGCGCAGCGCCCGCCGTCGGTCCTGGCACTGGGATCGTACGAACCAGCACCGGCGCGTGGCCGGGCGCCAGCCGCAGCACATCGAGGCCGACTTGGCCGGGGCTCGCGGGCGGAGACGCCGGCGTGGCGTCCGGCGAAGGGCTGCCCGGATTTACCGCCTGCGCGCTGGCAGGGACTGGCACGGAGGTAGCAAAACCCCAGTTCCCGGTGGCGGCGACCGCGACTCCGAACGGGCCGGCCGCAAATGCCTGCGGCCCCTCAGGGAACAGAGCTGTCATCGCGGTGGCTGAGGCCGGCAGGTTCCGCCCTGCCTGACCAGAGGTTGTGCACCCAGGCAGCCCGACGCCGCCTGAGCCGGGCGCGGCTATGGGTGACGCCGACGGCGGCGCGCTGACCGACTGCCGGCCTGACGATGCCGGACTGCCGCTCGCGCAGCCCGCCGCCGCGCTGAGCAGGACAGCGATTGCCGCCGCTCGCGCGACGCCGCCGCTTGGTGTCATGGACTTTTACGCTAGCGACGGTTCCTGCGCGTGGCGGTAACGAACCGGGCAAGCTTTGCCCGGCCAAGATGGGACGGGAGCGATTCCTTTTCGGCGCAGGCCGGGTCTTCCTGGTTGAAGGCATTAGGCAAGCGAGACGATCAGGAGTGATTCACGTGAGCGAACTAGACATGGCCGTGAAGAGCACGCTGGCTATCCTGATGAAGGTGCAGCCCGCTGACCTGGAAGCCCCGACGCCCTGCGCGTCGTGGAGCGTTCGCGGGCTGATCAATCACTTCGTCGGGACAGCGCGCTGGTGGGCTGGCATCCTCGCCGGTCAAGCTGACGACACCGACGCTGACTACGCGGGCGGCGACTTCGTCGCGGCCTACGAGGAGAGCATCCGGATCGCGCAGGCGGCATTCGAGGCTGATGGCGCGCTGGACCGGACGGTCCGGCTGCCGTTCGGCGAGTTCCCCGGCACCGTGGTGCGGGGAATGGCGGCACTCGATCAGTTCACGCACGGCTGGGACCTGGCCCGTGCGATCGGATACCCGACGGATCTGGATCCCGACCTGGCCGCGCAACTGCTCGATCAGGCCAGGATGGCGATCACCGACGCGTACCGGGGACCGGACGGCGAGGCCCCGTTCGGACCCGCCGCGCAGGCGCCTGCCGGTGCCGGGCCGGCCGATCAGCTTGCCGCCTACCTGGGCAGGCCGGTGTGACCGGTGCCCGATAGCTCTGCATTCGTCCGGGACACCGAGCCGCTGCGGCGCGAGCTGTTCGCGCACTGCTACCGCATGCTCGGCTCAGTCCAGGACGCCGAGGATCTGGTCCAGGAGACCTACCTCCGGGCCTGGCGGTCTTACGGTGGCTTCGAGGGCCGGTCCTCGGTGCGCACCTGGCTGTATCAGATCGCTACCAATGCATGCCTGACGGCCCTGGCCAGGCGAGGTCGGCGGGTGCTGCCGTCGGACCGGTACGATCCGGCGCCGGATCCGCAGGTACCGCCGGAAGCCGCGGATCCCGGCGTCACCTGGCTGGAGCCGGTGCCGGACGCGCTGGTGACCTCTGAGTCAGCCGATCCCGCCGTCATTGTCGCCGCGCGCGAGGGGCTGCGGCTGGCGCTCATCGCGAGCCTGCAGTACCTGCCGCCGCGCCAGCGCGCTGTGCTGGTGCTGCGAGATGTGCTGGAGTTCCCGGCCGCCGAGGTAGCGGTGATGCTCGGCAGCACGACCGCGTCGGTGAAGAGTGCCCTGCAGCGCGCCCGGGCGCGGCTGGAGGAAGTGAGCCCGGCAGCCGATCAGATCACCGAGCCGTCCTGGCCGCAGGCCCGCGCTCTGCTGGATCAGTACATCGCGGCGTTCGAGAACGCCGATGCCGCCGCTCTGGAACGGCTGCTGGTGCGCGACGCGGTCCTTGAGGCCACGCCACTGCGCACCTGGTTCGCCGGCCGGAAGACGTGCGTGCCCTTCCTGCGCAACCACGTACTCGGGGCACCGGGCGACTGGCGCATGCTGGCTACCAGCGCTAACGGGCAGCCCGCCGCAGCGGTCTACACCAGGGACGGGAACGGCGGTATCCAGCCGTACGGAATCTGCGTGCTCACGGTAACTAGCGCGGGCATCCGGCGGGTCTCGTCCTTCGGCGACGCCGGCCTCCTTCCGCTCTTCGGCTACCGGCTCGACGTCCCGGCGCCCGTGGCCTCGCCTATCCGGTGATCCTGCGGCTGTGGCGCGCGATCTGGTCGTGGGTCTCCGGGTCTTCGAAGACCCGGGCAAACTCGGTGATGCTGGCGTTCACTGAGGCATCGAGCGGGTTGTTGAGCCAGATGTCGAACAGCCGGCGCTGGGCAGCGGTCACTGTCCGGGGGTGTGCCGCGATGCGGTCGAGCACGCCCTCAACAGCCGCGGCGAGTTTGCCGGGCCCGGCTACGACGTTGGCAATGCTGTCGGGCGGCAGTTGATCAAGCGCGTAGATGTCGCCGGTGAGGACCATTTCCCGCGCTTTGCTGAGTCCGACGAAGGCCGGCAGCAAAGCGGCGTCGATGACCGATGGCACGCCGACCTTGATCTCGGGCAGTCCGAATGACGCTGACCCGGCGACCACGCGCAGATCGCACGCGAGGGCCAGTTCGAACCCGGCCCCGAGGCAGTACCCGCTGACCGCGGCAACAGTGACGACTGGCGAGTGCCTGATGGCGCGCATGACCTGCGCGAGATCGGTGATCAGCGCCTCCGCTCGGTCCGGTGTCAGGCCGGCAAAGGCCTCGATGTTCATTCCGGCGCTGAAGGCCGACTGACCTGAGCCGGTGAAGACAATCGCCCGCACGCCTGAGGGAACGCCGGTGATGACGTCCCGCAGCTCGCTCAGGTCCTCCGGATGCAGGATGTTGAGCTTCTCCGGCCGGTCGAAGGTGATCCACAAAGCACTGGCGCGATGCTGCACCTTGATATACCGCATGTGCTATAGCTCCCATCGCCGTCGTACGGCAGCCCGTCAGCCACTAGGTCCCTTCAGTCTGGATATCAGCTCGGTGGCAAACCACTCCGGGCCGCTCTACCGGGCCTTGTTTGCTTCTGACGGGATGGGTAGGGATCGGAAGCAGGCCGGGGCGCACGGCTCCGGTCTATCTGAAAGCGGGCTCATGTCGTCTGACGCCATCGTGTTGCTCAAGGCCGATCACAAGCAGATCCGCCGTCTGTTCCGGGACTTCGAAGCCTTGGGTGAGAAGGCCGTGAAGAAGAAGACCAAGATCGTCGGTCAGATTATCGAGATGCTGACCGAGCACACCTATATCGAGAACGATGTCATGTATCCCCAGGTCCTGGCACTCCTCCCGGACTTGAAGGATGATGTGCTCGAGTCGTATGAAGAGCATCATGTCGCCGACGTCCTGTGCCTGGAACTGTCCGCCATGACGGCTGACGAGGACCGCTTCACTGCCAAGACGACGGTGCTCATCGAGAACGTCAGTCATCACATCGAAGAGGAAGAGCAGGAGTGGTTCCCGAAGGTGCGGGGCCGGGCTCAGCCGTAAGCAGCTTCAGGAACTCGGGGCCAGCCTGGAGAAGGCGCGCAAGAAGGCGCCCAGGAAGCCATCGCAGCCGAGCGCCCTCAGGAAGACCGTCGACGCCGTCATCTCCTGACGGTCTCATCACGGGCGGGTGAGGAAGAGCCGCTTCTCCGTTGTGAGGTGGGGTGCCCACTCGATGCGGTCGGCGCCGGCGAAGCGCAGGTAGGCGCCGAGCGCGTTGCGCATCGCCTCGACGAACCCGTCGGCGTGCAGCGGCGTGAAGCCGTCCTCCCACCACATGTTCAGCACCTCCACGCAGGCCCGGTCCCGGTCGATCCGCGGTTCGATGCGGCCGGCGAACCGGTCGCCGAAGACGACTGGCAGCACGTAATAGCCCCACCGGCGCTTGGCCGGCGGGAAAAAGCCCTCCCAGACGTAGTCGTAGGCGAACAGGCTCGACAGGAGAGCGGTGTCCCACAGCAGCGAGTCGAACGGGGCGATGAACGCGACGGAGGTGGCCGGCTCAGGCGGATCCTGCAGTAGCGCGACCTCCTCGTCGAGAACGAGGCGCTTGCCGCGCACGCCCTCGATCTCGACAGGCACGAGCACGCCAAGCTCGAGCAGCTCCTTGCGCAGTTCGTTGCGCTGCGGCGGCGCCGCGATGCGCGCGAACGTGCCGCCCGCGCCGCCCGCGCCGAGCAGGCCGTGGGCGCGGTAACGGGACAGCAGCTTGTGCCGGAGCTGGTCTCGCTCCGGCACCGCCTGCTCGAGCACCTCCGCCGGGAGCAGCCGTTCGAGGAGGTCGTAGTACCGGAGCCTGCCGTCGCGCCGCGCGAGGCCGATCACGCCGGTGACCGTGTACGCCTCGAGCACGGCGCGCACGGCGTTCTCCGGCATCCCGAACCAGTCCTTCGTCGGGCCGGTCGCCCGCTCGAAGTCGAGTGAGGACAGTGGTCCTTCCGCGCGGATCCGCTCGAGCACTCGCTCGGCCACGGCGGCGTTCTCGGCGAGGGCCGCACTGTGGAACCGGGGCCCCTTGCGGCCCATGACGTTACTGAACCAGGGGAACTCGCTCATCGGGACGAACGAAAGCGCTTTGTTGGTCGCCTCGAATATCTCCCGGCGTTCGTACAGCGCGTCGCACCAGGCGGGCTCGTAGCCGGCGATGCGCGCGTGCAGCATGAGGTCGTGGTTCCGGCCGGCAACCGCGATCGGGTCGAACTGGATCGACCCGAACCTGCGGAGAACCTGCATCACGGCCTCGGCGCCACCGGTGAGAGACCGCGCGGGCGCGAGGAAGTGCCGGCCTACGAGAAAGCGACGCGCCGCCTCAGCAGTTACCTCCACCCGCACGACATTAACCGCCGGAGCGCGTGTCATGCCGCCAGCGAGCTGGTGGCGTGCCGTAGCGGTGCTTGAACGCGCGGCTGAATGCCGCCTCCGATGTGTAGCCGACGCTCCCCGCGATGAGCGAGACCGGCTGGGAGGTGCCGCGGAGCAGGTCGGTGGCGGCGTCCAGGCGTACATGCGCGAGATAGGTGGCCGGCGGCCGACCCACGCGGGCGGCGAACCGCGCGGCGAACGCTGACCGGGAAAGACTGCACGCGCGGGCCAGCTCCTCGACTGTCCAGTTGCGGCCGGGGTCTCGATGGATGGCGCTCAGGGCCGGGCCGATCTGCGGGTCGAGCGCACCGGCCAGCCAGTTCGGTTCGGCGTCCGTGCCGGCGGCCCAGGCGCGCAGAATCTGGATGAAGAGCAGATCCAGGATGCGGGCGACCATTACCGCCGATCCCTGAGAGGGCGATTGCATCTCGAATAGCAGCATCCTGCGGGCCACTTCGAGCCCCTCGAGCGCCTGGCCGCGGGCGCTGCGCAGGATGATCACGGCCGGGAGGCTCGCGAGCAGGTGGCTCGCCTGCGGGTCGCCGATCGTGAATGTTCCGCAGAGCCAGCGCGCCGGCCCGCCGGCGTCGCTGATGTGGTGCGGGTCGCCGCGCGGGAGCAGGATGACGTCGTCGCGGCTCACGCTCTCGACGTGCCGGTCGCCGTCGATCCGAAGCACGAGTTCGCCCTCTTCAACGATGTGCAGGGTGCCGCTATCGGCGAAGCTGACGGAGAAAGTCCGCGCCGGAGCGTACGCAACGATTCGTTCTCCGCTCAGTCGGACGCTCCGCAGCAGCTCCGAGAGCAAGTCGTGCGGCTGCCCGGCTACGTCGAGGCCAAGCGCGGCGTCCTCGGGCGCTGGCGGATCGGCACACTCTCGCGGCGGCCGGAGCACATCGGCTGGCGTCGCTGGACGATCGGCAATCTGTTCCGGCGGAGCGGTCATTGTCTCTGCGAATCCCTCGGATTACGTTCGACGAGCAATGAGTGGATCGGCCAGCAGGGCGCGCTCAGGACCAGCTTGGCGGCTCAGTGAGGTCCGCTCGCCTGCGTCAATTTTATTGCACCGGACGGACGTAACCCGGCCAGAAAGGAAACAGAACCCATGACACCGAGAGCTGGTGAAGCTGGGCACGACATGCCCACCAAGATCACCTTTATCTATTCCAACCCAGCCGACGCGGCCGCCTTTGAGGCGGCTTACCCTGAGCAGCTTGCGCTGGCGCGGAAGCTCCCCGGCCTGATTCGGCTGCAGGCCTCGAAGGTCTGGCCAAAGGAAGACGGCAGCCCGACCCCGGCGTACCGAATGCTGGACTTGTACTTTGCCGACTACTCAGCGGCCAGCGACGCCGCTGCGGAGGCGGGCGCCCTGGTCGGCGCTACTCTCGAGCACGCCACCGGCGGCGTCGCGATCGCATTCGCGGAGGTCCTCGACGACGACGCCTAGGGCGACGCGAGCCTCGTACCAGCCGGGACGGCGGGTTTGTACCAAGGGAAAGGGGGACCGGCGCTGCTTCATCAGCGTCGCAGCGGCGAGCTGCCGTACTTCAGGCGTGGGACTGCCAGTGTGCATTCGGCGGATATGACGGCCAGCTGGGTGCCTCCTTCTCGAACCAGTGGGCGCGTAGGGATCGTTGTTGAACGCGGGGACCTGTCGGTAGCCGCACGCCCGGTACAGGGCGATTGCCTCGGTCAGCGCCTGGTTGGTTTCGAGCCGTGTCATCGGCGCTCCGGCGGTCCGGGCCCGGTCCTCGAGGGCGGCGAGCAGCCGCCGGCCCAGACCCAGCCCGGGAACGGCGGGGGAGACCCACATCCGCTTGATCTCGGCCGCGGCGCCGGGGTGGAACTTCAGGGCACCGCACCCGGCGGGATCGTCGTGGAGGGTGGCGACGAGCAGCAGCCCGGCCGGCGGAGTCAGCTCGCTGTCGTCCGCGTAAAACCTCGTTCCATGCGACGCCATGTGGGCAGGGCTAGCGCACCTGTCTGCGCATTGCGCAGGGTCTTCCTTCGTGGCTGAGGGCTTTGCCGCACGTGTGGGCAAGCCGTACGGCCGGCCGCTAGGGATTCCGTCTCGCCCACCGGCGAGATCTGACCGTCCGCGTCTTAGGTGCCGAGCAGGTGTTGACGATCGGCGCGGAAGTGTATCAGTCTGTCGTCAATCGTCGTCGATCGATTGCCTGGTTACGGCGGCGCGTGATGTCCCGTCGCGTTCAGGAGGCCCGACCTATGCATTTCGGCTTTTTCAGCATGCCGGAACATCCGCCCATCGAGAACTGGACGCTGTCCTACGACCGGGACATCGATAACGTCGTCCTGGCCGAGAAGCTCGGCTTCCACGAGTACTGGATCGGCGAGCACCACACCGGCGGGTACGAGAACGTGCCGGTGCCCGAGTTCATGATCGCGAAGGCCTCCGCAGTCACCAGCCGGATCCGGTTGGGCACGGGCGTCATCAACCTGCCCTACCAGGATCCCTTCCTCGTGGCGGAGCGTCTCGCCTTCCTGGACCACCTCACCCACGGCCGCCTCGAGTACGGCTTCGGCGGCGGCGGACTGCCGACGGACCAGGCCCTGTTCCAGCTGGACCGGTCTGAGGCCAGCCCGCGGACCAACGAGGCGCTGGAGATCATCTGGCAGCTCCTCACGTCGGAGGAGCCAGTCAGCTACGAAGGCGTCTACTGGAAATACGAGAACCGCCAGCTTCAGGTCGGGCCCTATCAGGACGTCCCGCCGTTCGCGATCGCCGGGCTGACCGGCACACACAACTATGCCCGGTGCGGCGCCAAGGGCTGGAAAGCGCTCAGCGTGTACTTCACCCCGATCGACAATCTAGGCTACCCGCACGCCCCTGACCTGGCCGGCCACGCCAAGGCGCTCACGGAAGCGGCTGCGGAGGCCGGGCTCGACCCGGCCGTGGCCCGGCAGGACTGGCGGATCAGCCGCGAGGTCTACGTCTCCGACAGCCGCGACCGTGCGATGAGCGAGATCCGGGCTGGCGTCCACC
>Ga0302326_10006075_pt1 | contig 27197 bp, 20 predicted proteins | sample Palsa_T0_3_FD_202264 | JGI IMG/M metagenome (GOLD analysis project Ga0302326, IMG submission 202264) | Peat permafrost microbial communities from Stordalen Mire near Abisko, Sweden - Palsa_T0_3 | ecosystem: Environmental > Terrestrial > Soil > Palsa > Peat permafrost | place: Sweden: Abisko... | reverse complement strand
ACCGTCGGTCGCGGCAAGACGGTGTTCGAGCCCCAGGACCGAACCGTCGCTTTACGGTTATCGGATCGCGAGCGGACCGTGCTCGAGCTGATGGCCTCCGGCGCGACCAACCCCGAGATCGCCGAGGTGCTCCACCTCTCCCGCCACACCGTCAAGGAGCACACGAGCGCCGTGTACCGGAAGCTCGGCGTGCGCAACCGGACCGAGGCGGTCCAGCGGGCGCAGCGGCTTGGGCTGGTGGCTTAGGCCTAGTCCGGCGGTGGCGCGGCCGGATCGGGAACCTGGTCGAGAAGCGCAACCCACAGTCGCGTTTCTCGACCAGGTTCCCCCAGCACCGACAGGAGCGGCGGTTAGTCGCGTCGGCAGCCAGGATTCCCGCGTTGAGGCGCCCGACGCATTTATCACTTCGTGATAAATGCCCGCGCCGACGGCCGCTAAGAGTCCGCCTCGCGGGGCACTCCTGCGAGCGCCGCTGCGGCGGCCTCCGCCGGAGGTGGAATCGCGGGGGCGGATTCGGATGGGGGGGCGGATTCGAGTCGGCCGGCGGACTCGGCGGCGGATTCGGGTCCGGCGGCGGATTCGGGTCCGGCGGCGGATTCGGGTCCGGCGGCGGATTCGGGTCCGGCGGCGGATTCGGGTCCGGCGGCGGATTCGGGTCCGGGGGCGAGCTCGTGCGCAGGCTTCCCGGCGAGCTCGGCGCTAGCCGACTCCCCAGCCTCGATCGCGGCGGCGGGCGGCTTCGCGTGATTGCCCGCGTCCACGCCCGCATCCACGACGGCGTCCGCGAGCGCGGGCCCGAGCGCTCCCATCAGCGGCTTGATCAGGTCGATCGGCATCGGGAACACGACGGTCGAGTTCTGGTTGACGCCGATCTCGCGCAGCGTCTGCAGGTAGCGAAGCTGGAGCGTCACCGGGTTGACGCTGATCACGTCCGCGGCCTCCGCGAGCTTCGCGGCGGCCTGTGCCTCGCCCTCGGCATTGATGATCTTGGCGCGGCGCTCGCGCTCGGCTTCCGCCTGTGCGGCGATCGCGTGCTGCATCCGCTCGGGGATCTCGACGTCCTTGATCTCGACCGCCGTGACCTTGATCCCCCAGGGCTCCGTGTGCGTGTCGATGATGTGCTGGAGGTTCTCGTTGAGGCTGTCGCGCTCGGCGAGGAGGGTGTCAAGGTCAGCTCCACCGAGCACCGAGCGCAGCGTCGTCTGCGCGACCTGCAGCGTCGCCTCGCCGAAGTTCTGAACCTCCACGATCGCCTTGTTCGGGTCGATCACGCGGTAGTAGGCGACGGCCGTCACCCGCGCGGGCACGTTGTCTCGGGTGATGATCTCCTGCGGGGGAACCTTCAGCGTGATCGTACGCAGGCTGACGCGCACCATCCGGTCGATCCCGGGCGTGAGCAGCACGACGCCCGGACCACGTTTGTCCATCACCCGGCCGAGCCGGAAGACGACGCCGCGCTCGTACTCGCGCAGCACACGGACCGACGAGGCCGCTGCTGTCACCGCCACGACGAGCAGCACGATCAGGATCACGACGATAGCTGTGATCACGGCGCCAGCTCCCATTCCTCGGCACGGCGGACGGCGAGCGTCAAGCCGCTCAGGCGCTCGACGACCACCTGATCGCCGGCATGCAGATCGCCGCTTTCCTCGTCGGCCCAGGACCGCTGCGCGCGCCAAAGCGCTCCGTCGACGCGCACGCGCCCGGTCGGCTCACCCCATGCCTGCACCACGCCGACGCGGCCCACGAGCGCCTCGGGACCGGACCGGACCCGGCGGCGGCGCGCGCTCTTGCCCTCGCGGACAGCGACGCCGGCGAAGGCCAGGCTTCCGGCCGTGAGCAGCACCGCCAGGATCAGGGCGATCACGATGCCCCCGCCGAGACCGCTGACGGCGAGTACGGCGCCGACACCGAGGGCCAGGGCACCGGGGCCGGCGAGCATTCCGAGCGAGGCCACGTGAGTCTCTACGACCACGAGCAGGGCCCCGATCATCAGCAGCGCAATCCCGAGTTCGGTCACAGTCCAACAATCGTACGCCCGTGCGATCGCGGTCGCGACACTTTACGAGTCGGGAAGCTGCAGCGGCCGGCCACCAAGTGCTAGCACGGTAGCGCGCCTGGTTTCGGCTGACTACGATCGCCGCCTTCATCAACTACGCAGGAAAGTGGGGTGTTGCGTCATGAAGGGCATCGTTCACCGCCCGTCGGGTGCGATGGCGGTTGCAATCACGGCACTGGTCGTCGCGCTGGGCGGTACTGCGGCGGCAGCCAGCCACCTGGTCAGCGGAAATTCGCTGATCAAGAAGAACTCGCTGTCCGGCAACCGGCTCAGGAATGGCACGCTGACCGGTAAGCAGATCAACCTGACCAAGCTGGGCACCGTGCCGAGCGCCACGTCCGCATCGACCGCCGTCAACGCGACCAACGCCGTCAACGCGAAGAATGCGACCACCGCGGCCACCGCGGCCAACGCGACCACGGCGGCCAACGCTTTGGACCTCGGCGGCATCCCAGCGTCCGGCTATACCCGCAGTAGCTGCTCATCCAACACGGGCCAGATCAAGGGGTTCGCGTTCGTGGCCGCAAGCACAACCTTCCCGTCGACGTTGACGGCACTGTCCAGCGGCCTCGAGTACAACTGCAGCGGCGAGGCGGTAGAGGCCAGCAGAGTGGCCCTCGGCCAGTATGAGGTGAAGTTCCTCGGAAGCACCTCCACCCTGGCCTACGGGAACGCGATCCAGGCGGTGAGCGGAGGGGGCATCCACTTCAATGACGTCGTCACGTTCGAGAACATCGGTCCCGGCGACTTCTATGTGTGGGTGACGGATACGTACCCCCCATCGGCGCTGATCGACGACAGCTTCGACATCGAGCTCCTTTAGGCAGCACGAGCACGCGTGGCCGAGGGGCGGGCCGCCCCTCCGCTTCGTCCGGCCGCGGGTCGGGGACCAGCTTCACGGTCCTCGGCCCGCGGGTCGGGGACTAGCCGGCGTACCCCCCGGATGTCTGGTTTGCGTGTCGCAGGTCTGGCTTCCGGGCCGAAGTTCCTCGACGGTCTAATCGATGTCCACAACACTAACTCCCCGCGAGACCGTCAAAACCGTTGCGGGCGCACGTGCCCAGCTGCGCGGAGCCGCGATCGCCTCGGTCGCGATGAGCCTGCCGCCGGACGTCATTTCGAACGACGAGGTCGCCGAGCGACTCGGCGTAAACCCGGACTGGATCGAACGCCGTACCGGCGTCCGGACGCGACGACGGGCTGGGGAAAACGATCGGCTCGACGCACACGCTGCGCTCGCCGCGCGAGCGGCGCTCGACCGGGCCGGCGTGTCCCCTGCCGCGGTCGACCTCGTTCTCGTCGCGACCACGACAGCCGATGAGGTGCTGCCGAACGCCGCACCGCTGGTGGCGTACGCGCTCGGGGCGACCCGAGCCGGCGCGTTCGACGTCGGGGCCGCGTGCACCGGCTTCCTGTCGGCGATGGCGGTTGGGTGTGGGCAGATCGAAGCCGGACGCGCGGGCATCGTCGTCGTCGTGGGAGCGGACTTCATGTCCAGGATCATCGACCCGGACGACAGACCGACGGCCGCGGTGTTCGGTGACGGCGTCGGCGCTGTGGTGCTGGCTGCGATCGACGAGCCGAGCCGCATCGGTCCGATCATCCTCGGCGCCGACGGCGGCGGGGCTGACTTCATCTTCGTCGAGCGCGTCGAGGGCCTCGTCCGGATGCGCGGTCACGAGACGTTTCGCGAAGCGGTGACATGGCTCGCCGAAAGCACGGTGAGAGCCGCCGAAGCGGCGGGCGTCGAACTCGAGGACATCGACCGCTTCGTCTACCACCAGGCGAACTCCCGGATCCTTCGTGCGGTCGGAGAGCGGCTCGGGCTGCCGGCCGACCGCGTCGTCGACTGCATCGGTGATTACGGGAACACATCGGCGGCGACGCTGCCGATGGCGCTGGCCTTCAGCGAGTCCGAAGGAGGTCTGCGGCAAGGGGACCGCGTTTTGATCGCCGCGTTCGGCGCGGGATTTACATGGGGCGCGACCGTCGTAGAGTGGGGAATGCCATGAGTCGTCGAGTAGTCATCACCGGTGTTGGGGCGGTAACGCCGCTGGGCGTCGGCGCCCGCGCTCTGCACGAGGGCTGGATGGCCCGACGGTCCGGGATCGAGGACGGACTCGGAGCGTGCCGCGAGTTCGATCCGCTGCAGGTGATGTCGACAAAGGAGGCGCGGCGCAGCGACCGCTTCGCGCAGCTCGCGATCGCGGCCTGCGCAGAGGCGATCGCCGACGCCGGTTGGGATCCTCAGGAGCCGCCGTACGAGTCGGACATGGTCGGCTGCGTGATCGGCACCGGGATCGGCGGCATGGAGACCTTCGAGAATTCCTGCGACGTGCTGCGGGAGCGCGGACCCAAGCGCGTGTCGCCGCTGTCGATCCCGCTGATCATGGGCAACGCGGCATCGGGGCTGCTGGCGATGCGCCACGGGCTCCAGGGACCAGTGTTCGGCGTGATGTCAGCGTGCGCGTCGGGCACCCACGCGATCGGTGCCGCCCTTCGGATGATTCAGGCCGGCGATGCGGATGCCGTGATCACGGGCGGCGCCGAGGCCAGTCTGACGCCACTCGCGAAGGCCGCGTTCGCAGCGATGGATGCGACGTCGCCGACCGGTCTGTCGAGACCATTCGACGCGCGGCGCGACGGCTTCGTGATGGGCGAGGCCGCTGGCGTTCTCGTACTCGAGTCGGCCGATCTCGCTGCAGCACGCGGCGCACGAGTGCTGGGGGAGGTTCTCGGCTACGCGGCGACCGCGGACGCGCACCACCTAACCGCACCCGACCCGAGCGGCGTCAGCGCGGCGCGGGCGATCACGCGCGCGATCGCCGATGCGGGCCTTCGACCAGACGAGGTCGACTACGTGAACGCACACGGGACCTCCACCCCACTCAACGATCGCTCCGAGACCGGCGCACTCAAGCTCGCCCTGGGCGCGTACGCACTGCAGGTACCGGTGTCCTCGACGAAATCCGCGATCGGCCACTCGCTCGGTGCCGCCGGCGCCGTCGAGGCGATCGCGACAATCCTCGCCCTCGCCGATCGCGTCGCGCCGCCGACGCTCGGTTACGAGGAACAAGAAGAGGATCTCGACCTCGACTACGTGGCCGACGGGCCACGGCCGCTGCTGCTGCGCCAGAACGGAAGCGGCCCGAAGCCGTCGATCGCGATCTCGAACTCGTTCGGCTTCGGCGGCCATAACGCCGTGCTGTGCCTCGGCGGCGCTCCGGCGCCCGGCCACTGAGCGGCGCGCTTCGCGCCCGGAGTGCTGACCCGCCCTTTAGGCGCGAAGCGCCTTAGGGTGCGCGAAGCGCCCCGGTAACCTTCATCCTGTGCGCTTGCCCGGTAAGACAGGCGTCTGCACGGTGTTGCTCGTCGCCGCCGGACTGATGACGGTTGGCTGCGGCACAGCCGCACACACGACCTCCACGCTGCGCACGACGCTGAAGCCCCCGGCCAAGGAAGCCGGCAGGCTCGCGAAGCCCGGCGGCGCACCGGCGAAGCCTCGCAATGACACGGGGGTGCCGGTCGGCACGACTGAGCGGGTTCCGGCGGATGGCACCACCCTGGTCGTAAAGGTGACCAAGGTGATCGACCCGCTGGTCGGCTCGGGAGCGAAGGTCCCGGCGGGAATGGAGCCGGTCGGGGTGGTCGTTTCTGCACGCAACGCCGGTCCCGGCGGCTACGACAGCTCCGCCACCAGCGACTTCGGCCTGCTCACCGCCGCCGGTCCGGTGTCGCCCGTCTACGTGCCCACGGGGATATGCCAGACGTACATCCAGGACTTCATGAACGAGGTTGGCCCCGGCCAGGCCCGTAACGGCTGTATCGCTTTCGCGGTTCCCCTCGGGAAGGCGCCGACTACTGTCCGCTTCTCGGCCGACGGCGGCACGGTCGGTCACGGCGTGTCGTGGCGGATAGGCTGACGCGGCGGTCAGGGTCGGTCACGCGGTGTCGTGGCGGATAGGCTGACGCGGCGGTCGGGTGAACACCCGGCGCCGGGGAGGTACTACGGAATCTCGCGCACCATGATCAGGCTCGTGGCCCCCGGCGTCCCGGTTCTCCTGCCGGCGGTCAGCACGACAGTGGCGCCGCTTGGGAGACCCCCGAGGTCGCGGGCGGCAATCAGGGATGACTCGATCAGCTCGTCGACCGAGTCGGCCACCCCCATCGGCTTCGGATAGACGGCCCACTCGAGCATCAGCTGGTTACCGACGACCGGGTCGAAGACGAGCGCGACGATCGGTCGCGCGGGCCTGTACTTCGCGCACGCGCGTGCGCCGCCGCCGGTCGCGGTCGGGATCACGAGGGCGGCAGTGTCGAGCGCTGCTGCGAGGTCCACCGCCGCGCGCAGGATCGTCCCCGCCGCGGTGTCCGGCGACGATTCACGTGCCCGGCCGTGAATCACGGGGTACTCCTCGGCCGCGTGCGCGATCTCCGCCATCGCTCGCACCGCAGCGACGGGGTACTGGCCGATCCCCGTCTCGGCGGAGAGCATCACCGCCGAGGTGCCATCGATGACCGCGTTGGCGACGTCGGCCGCCTCCGCGCGTGTCGGCTCGGGCGAGTGGATCATCGACTCGAGCATCTGGGTGGCGGTGATCACAAGCTTGCCCTGCTGCGTCGCGCGGAAGATCGTGTCCTTCTGCATCAGCGGCACGCGCGCGACCCCAGCCTCGACGCCGTAGTCGCCGCGCGCGACCATTACCCCGTCGGCGACCGCGAGGATCTCGTCGAGGTTCTCGTACGCCTCGATCTTCTCGATCTTCGCCACCGTTCGCGCACGCGAGCCGAGCTCCTCCAGGCGGGCGCGCAGGTCCTCGACGTCGGCGGCCGAGCGCACGAACGAGAGCGCGACGAAGTCGGCGCCGGACTCGGCGGCGATGGCAAGGTCGGCCACGTCCTTGTCGGTGATCGCGGGCAGGTTCGGGCGCGCGTAGGTCACGTTGACGCCCTTTCGCGCCGACAGCGGCCCGGCGTGGAGCGCGCGGGCGACCACATGGCCTTCCTCGACAGCGTCGACCGCGAACCGCGGCACGCCGTCGCCGATCACGAGGTCCGAGCGCTCGGTCACCAGGTGCACGAAATCGGCGTAATCGACTACCACGTCCTCCGCGCTACTCCCCGGGCCGGAGCCGGCGAAGTTCACGATCTGCCCGGCCTCCACCGCCCATGTCGGCGTGCTTGCGGACAACCGGAGCTTCGGCCCCTGCAGGTCGAACAGGACTCCGAGCGACCGCCCGGCACGGGCGGCCGCCTCCCGTGCCTCCTGCGCCCGGCGTCGCTGCTCCCCCGCGGTTCCGTGCGAGCAGTTGATCCGCACGCAGTCAACGCCTGCCGACACCAGCTCGTCGAGCACCCCCGGCGGATCCGTCGCGGGCCCGAGCGTAGCGACGATCTTGGTCCTGCGTGCGAGCATGCGGCCGCAGTCTCGCACGCCTGAGGGGACTCAGGGCCCGAGGCTAAGTGGCGGTGCGTTCGTACGCGGCCGCGAGCAGCTCGTCGAAGCTGCAGAGCTTCACTCGGGGCCGGTCGTGCGGCTCGCCGGCGGAGCGCTCAGCGCGGTCGATCGCCTGCCAGCCGGCGTAGGTGACATGGTCGGGACGACGCTCGGCGAGCAGCGCCTCGACCGCTTCGGCGGAGGGGTCCGCCGGTTCGAGCAGCGCCCCCCGGTCCAGGTCGGCCAGCAGGTTATCGACGGTCTCGTGCGCGTCCTTCTTGTTCGTGCCGATCACGCCGCTCGGGCCGCGCTTGATCCAACCGACCGTGTAGACGCCCCTGAGGGGCGACTGCGCCTCTGGATCGATCACCCGCCCCGCATCGTTGGGGATCGTGGCCCGACGCTCGTCGAACGGCACCCCCGGGAGCGCGACTCCGCGGTAGCCGATCGAGCGGAAGACGATTCCCGCATCGATCGTCTCGCGGCGCTCGGTGGCGACAGCGCGGAGGACGCCGCGGTTGTCGAGGCCGATCTGATTGTGTGCGAGCTCGACCGCCTCCACCCGTCCGTCGCCGAGGATCGCTACCGGCGAGACGAGGAAGCGGAGGATGATCTGCTTGCGCTTGCCGGTGGGCCGGCGCTCGGAGTAGCCGGTCAGGATCTCGACGTTCCTGCGCGCGGTGAGATCGCCTTCGTGATCGATCGATCGTGCGCTGTGGTCGTCGATCACGACGTCACGCGGGTCGACGAGAACGTCGGCGTCGACCATCTCGCCGAGCTCGAGAAGCTCCGGGTTCGTGAACGCCGCCTGGGCGGGACCGCGGCGTCCGAGCACCACGATCTCCTCAATCGCGGAGCCGCGCAGGACCTCCAGCGCGTGATCGGCGACGTCTGTGCGCTCGAGCTCGGCGGGCGTGATCGCGAGCATGCGCGCGACATCCATCGCGACGTTCCCGTTCCCGACCACGACCGCCCGCTTACAGCTCAGATCGAAGCTATGGTCGCGATAGTCGGGATGGCCGTTGTACCAGGCGACGAACTCGGTCGCGGCGACGCTTCCGGCGAGATCCTCACCTGGGATCCCGATCCGCTTGTCGGTCTCGGCACCGACCGCGTAGATGACCGCGTGGTAGCGCGACACGAGGTCCTCGTGCGAGAGGTCGCGTCCCAGCTCGACGTTCCCGAAGAAGCGAAAGCCGGGGCGGGCCGCGGTCTTCTCGAACACGCGGGAAACGGACTTGATGTTCGGGTGGTCTGGCGCCACGCCGCCCCGTACGAGCCCCCACGGAGTCGGCAGACGGTCGAACAGGTCCACTCCGACGACGAGGTCCGGGCGGCCCTTCGGGGTCAGCAGGTGGCCGGCGGCATAGAACCCCGACGGTCCGGAGCCGACGATCGCTACGCGCAGGGGGTTGGTTTCTGTGCCGAGGGGCGGCATGAGAGACATCAGGGTAGCGGGGGCGCTTCGCGGCGCTTGCAGTGGCGCGGGCGGGGGTTGTGGGGTTGGGCGCGCGAGGGCGGGGGCGGGGCCGGGGGGCGGGGCGGCGTCGCGCTGGGCATCGGCCGTCGCGCTGGGTATCGGCCGTCGCGCTGGGCATCGGCCGTCGCGGCGGGCATCGGCCGTCGCGCTGGGCATCGGCCGTCGCGCTGGGTATCGCACCGGATTCCCGCTTGATGAGAAGTGAACAACAGTTGTGCACAACTCAGCACGACCCCCCCGTGCGGGCCGGATGAGGTGCGCCCGGGCGCCCCGGGCGCCGCGCGGCGGGCGAGGTGAGGTGCGCCCCCGGCGCCCGGGGCGCCGCGCGGCGGGCGAGGTGCCGGGCGCCCGGGGCGCCGCGCGGCGGGCGAGGTGCCGGGCGCCCGGGGCGACGCCCCACCGCGCCCGCCCCCAGCCTCAGCCCGCCTCGATCCGCCGCTTCAGCTCACCTGCGCGGGCGCTCACGAGCAGGGCGCGGATCGCGCCCTCGACGGGCCCGCGGACGAGCATGCCGAGCACGCGGCCGAAGTCGACCTCGATCGCGTAGGTCACGCGGGTGCGGTCCTCGCCGAGATCCTCGAGCTCCCAGCGGCCGTCGACCGATTTCAGCTCGCCCTTGACCTGTGTCCAGCTCAGGAGCGTCGGGCCGTCGTAGTTGAAGCGCACGATCGACTTGACGGTGCGCACCTTGATGTCGGCCGCCGCCTCGCACAGCGTCGCCCGTCCCTCCTGGTCGCGTTCGAGCGCGCGCATCCCGTTCAGGCCGCCCTGCCATTCGGGCGCGACCTCGACGTCCTCGACCAGCGCCCATACCTGGTCGATCGGAGCGTTGATCTCCGCCGTCGATGACCCAGTCAGGTTCGACACCTATTACCTCCTGATCGCTGATTCGGACTGCGACGTTACACGTGACGGCGCGTGGCGGCCCCCTCAGGGTGCGGCAGGTGATAATCGCTCGCAATGAGCGTCGACGCCACAGCCTACGCGGGGCGGACGGCGTGGGCGCGGAATCTCGCGACGCCGGTGCGGGACTTCCTCAGCACTGAGACCGGGAGCGCCGTGGTCGTGCTGGGGGCGGCGATCGTGGCGCTGCTGTGGGAGAACTCACCGTGGTCGCACTCATACGAGTCGCTCTGGACCACAAGGCTCGCGATCCGCGTCGGCAGCGCCGGAATCTCGGCTGACCTGCGCCATTGGGTCAACGAGGGTCTGATGACGTTCTTCTTCCTTGTCGTCGGGCTCGAGGCCAAGCGCGAGCTCGACCTGGGCGAGCTGCGGGACCGCCGGCGGCTGGCGGTCCCCGTCTTCGCCGCGATCGGCGGGATGGCTATCCCGATCGCTATCTACCTGGTGTTCAACGCGGGCGGTCCCGGCGGTCGCGGCTGGGGCGCCGCGATGTCGACCGACACCGCTTTCGCCCTCGGCGCGCTGGCGCTGCTCACGCCCCGTGCGGCGACGCGGCTGCGCGTGTTCCTCCTCAGCCTCGCCGTCGTCGACGACCTCTGCGCTCTGCTGGTGATCGCGACGGTCTACACGACCCACGTCTCAGTGATCGCACTCGTGGTCGCGGTCGCTCTGCTCGGCGTTCTGGTCTCGCTCCGCTACGTGCCGGTCTGGCGGCATCCTTTGTCGGTCGCGGTCGGCGTCGGTCTCTGGGTCGCGATGTTCGAATCGGGGGTCGACCCGGTGATCTCGGGACTTGCGGTAGGGCTCGTGACGAGCGCCTACCCGCCGTCGCGCGAGGACCTCGAGCGCGCCACCGCGCTCGCGCGCTCGTTCCGCGAGCAGCCGACGCCCGAGCTGGCCAGGTCGGTCCAGCAGGGAGTCCTGTCCGCCATCTCACCCAACGAGCGTCTCCAATACGTCCTGCACCCCTGGACCAGCTACGTGATCGTGCCGCTGTTCGCCCTCGCCAACGGCGGCGTCCACATCACCGGGAAGCTGCTCGGCGATGCCCTCGGCTCCCCGATCACGCTCGGCATCCTGGTCGGTTACCTCGTCGGCAAGCCCGTGGGGATCGCCGGAGCGTCGTGGATCGCCTCGCGGCCGATGCTGCACGGGCCTCGCCCGCCGGTGAGCGGGCCGCTGCTCGCGGCCGGCGGCGCGGTCGCGGGGATCGGCTTCACCGTCTCATTGCTGATCTCGAGCCTGGCGTTCCGCGGAACGGCACTTGCCGAGGCGAAGCTGGGCGCGCTTGGGTCCGTGGTGCTGGCGCCGCTGATCGGGTGGGCCGCCCTGCGCTTGGTCCAGCGCCTGCCTGCCTCGACGCGGGCGCGCCAGATCGCGAGGACCGCCGAGGACATCCTCGATCTGGCGGTGGACATCGACCCCGAGCACGACCACATTCGCGGGCCGGACGACGCGCCCGTCACGCTGGTCGAGTACGGCGACTTCGAATGCACCTACTGCGGCAAGGCCGAGGAGGTCATCCGAGACCTGCTGACGTCGCTCGGCGACGAGGTCCGGTACGTATGGCGCCACCTGCCGCTGAACGACGTTCACCCGAGTGCGCAGCTGGCCGCCGAGGCCTCGGAGGCAGCCGCCGCCCAAGACAAGTTCTGGGAGATGCACGACCTACTGCTCGAGCACCAGGGCGAGCTCGGGATGCGCGACCTCCGCGAGTACGCCGAGCAGCTCCGTATCGATACCAAGCGCTTCCTCGACGAGCTGCGCAGACGTGAGTACGCGCAGCGCATCAGCGAAGACGTGGCCAGCGCAGACGAGAGTGGCGTCTCCGGGACGCCGACCTTCTTCGTCAACGGGCGACGCCACTATGGCGCCTACGACATCGCGACGCTCACCGACGCGGTGAAGGCTGCGCGGAATCGGGCACGGCTGACCGCCACCGCCGCGGCCGCCGGAGCAGCGAGCGGGCCCGGGCCGAGCTAGTCAGAAAAGGAGCCGGATCGAGCCTTGCCGCGGCTCGGGTCAAGGCGCGCGAGCCGCCGCAGGACGGACGGGGAGAGCTGCGAGAGCGTCAGCATCACCCGAGCTTCGGGGGTCACGGGAACGACTGCTGGATCCGTCCGCACGGCCCGCAGGATTGCGTCGGCAACCCTCTCAGGCGGGTACCCGCGGCGGCCGTATGCGCGCGCCGCGAAGCGCTGGAGCTCGCGCTCCGTCTCCGCTTGCACGCCGACGAAATGCGTCGTGCGGACGATGTTGGTGTCAACGATCCCCGGGCAGATCGCGCTGACGCCGATGCCGCTGCCGGCGAGCTCGGCCCGCATGCACTCGCTGAGCATCAGCACCGCGGCCTTTGTGGTCGCGTAAGCCGACAGGATGCGGGACGGGGTGAAAGCGGCCGCGGAAGCGACATTGATAACGTGGCCCTCCTGGCCGGCGTCGACCATCATCCGCGCGAACAGCCGTGCGCCGTGGATCACCCCCCACAGGTTGACGTCGATGATGCGCTCCCAGTCGGCGAGCGTGGTGTCGAGGAACGCTCCGCTCATGCCGATCCCTGCGTTGTTGACGAGGATCTGGGGGGCCCCGTGCTCGGCCTCGACGGCCGCGGCGAACTGCTCCATGGCCACGGAGTCGGAGACATCCAGGTGGACGGCCCACGCCCGCCGATCAACCTCCGACTTCGCAGAGCCGGAGTGCGCCTCGGAGCCGGAGTCCGACCCCGCGCGCGCCAGCGCTGCCGTCTCCGCCGCCGTGGCCTCGTCGATGTCGGCACAGATGACATCTGCTCCGGCCCGTGTGAGCGCGATCGCGGTCGCGCGTCCGATGCCGCTGCCGGCCCCTGTGACGATGGCGAGCCGGCCCTCGAGTGGCCGCCGGTCGCGTCGCCAGCGCGCGCGCCGGAGCGCTGTGCTCTCACGCGCGCCCTCTGCGTGATCGACAAACTCGCCGATCGCGCGGGCGACTTGCGCCGGATGCGAGCGCTGAACCCAGTGCCCGGCGTGCATGTCGCGTCGCCAGATGCGCCGGGCCCAGCGATCGGCGTCGGCGAAGAGGCCGACCGAGATGTGGCGATCCTTGGTGGGCACGATCAGCTGAACCGGCGCCTCGGCGGGGACCGGACGGCTCCTGAGTGACCTTGTGCGGAGGTTCGTCCGGTACAGCGCAAGCCCGGCGGTGGCGTCACGGGCGAGCGTCGGAGCGGGATGCCCGGGGCGCGGCTCGATCCCCTCGAGCCGGCGCATCATGCCCGGCCAGGCGCGCTCCATGGCGCGACTCGTGACGAGCTCGGGCACGACGGGCAGCTGGATCGCGGCGACATACCAGGAGCGCCGTGCCTGTTCAGCGATCTGCGCCAGTCCCTGCGGCCACGGCCGCAGGCGACGCAGCACCCAACCCGCACGATCGTCGACCCGCGGACCCGCGATGGCGGTGAAAGACGCGATCGCGCGGCCGGACAGCTCCAGGGGCTCGCCGGTGATCGCCTCCCAGCACTCGAAGGCACCCCAGTCGTGTCCCACGAGGTGCACCGGGCGGTCCGGGCTGGTGGCCTCGGCGACGGCGTCGATGTCCGCAGCCAGTCGCGACAGCGAGTACGAATCACTTCCCGCAGGCGCGGTTGACTCGCCGACGCCGCGGGTGTCGAAGGTGACGACGTGAAAGCGCGCGGACAGGAGCTCGACCACCTCGTCCCAGACCCCATGGGTGTCGGGCCAGCCGTGGACGAGGATCACCGTCGGCGCCGCCTTGTCCCCCGTCTCATATACCGCCAGCTCGGCGCCCTCCGATTGGACCCAACGGGTCGCTTCGGCGGGGTGCTCGGCGTCGCGCTGGTGCGTGCTCGCGTCCATCTCCGTCGGCAAAGTATCGTTCTCGCGCGATGAGCGCCGCCCCGGAGCACGAAGCGGCGGTCGGATGAGTCTCCCCACCCCGACAGATCAGTCGTACGTGCTCGTAACCGGCGCCGCTGCGGGGATCGGCGCCGAGCTCGCTCGCCAGCTCGCCACGCGCGGCCACAACCTGCTGCTCGTAGACCGCCAGGGCGATCGCCTCGACCTGCTCGCCGCTGGGCTCAGCGAGCGCCACGGGGTAGACGTCGCCACACGCGCCTGCGACCTGACGGTCAAGCGCCAGCGCGACGCGTTGATCAGCCTGGTGCGGCGCGATCCGCGCGCGTTGGTGGGCCTGTGCAACAACGCGGGCATCTTCAGCCTCGGCCGCTTTGACGAGCTACCGCTCGAGCGCGAGCTCGAGATGGTGCAGGTCAATGCCGTCGCCGTCCACCACCTGACGGGAGCGCTGCTGCCGGGAATGGTCGAGCGCGGCGAAGGGGCCATCCTCAACACGGCGTCGCTGGCGGCCAACCAGCCGCTGCCGGAGCTTGCCACGTACGCGGCCACGAAGGCGTTCGTGCATGCGTTCTCTGAGTCGATCCACGCCGAGCTCGCCGGAACCGGCGTCTCGTGCACCTCGCTGCAACCGAACGCGACCACCACCGACCTCGCGATCAACGCCGGCCTCGAGCACGAGTCGGGGCTGATCCCGAGCTTCGTCTGGGCGAGCGCCGAGTCGGTCGCCCGGACCGGGATCGAGGGCATGGTCCACGGCCGCCGGGCGGTCGTTCCAGGCGTCGCGAACCGGATCGTCGTCGGTCCGCTCGGCCGTTATCTGCCACGCGGGATCGGACTGCCGGTCGTACGGATGGCGATCTCGTCGGGACGGAGGCTGCAACGGCGGCCCCGGCCGCCAGGCACGCGGTCGCGATGAGCTCCGACGCGCTGCGCCGGATCGATGCGCTGTTCCAGGTCGGCCTGCGGCTCGCGCGTACGGCTCCCAGCGGGCGGATCGTGCTCGCCCATGCCGCCCGCACGATCGACCTGGAGTGGATCCCGCGGCCGTGGGGAGACGAGATCGCGGCCGAGCTCGAGAAGGCTCCAGGGCAGGCACGCGATCCGCTCTCTCCTCGCGCGGTCGAGCGCGCCCTGCGCGACGCCTGGGGCGCGAAGCCGACCGATGAGCTCGACGAGCTCGATCCCGAGCCGGTGGCCGTCACCCCCACGGCGCAGGTCCACCGGGGCGTGCTCGAAGGCGAGCCGGTGGCCGTCAAGCTGCTGCGACCGGGACTTGCCGCGTCGGTGCGCCAGGATCTGGTGCTGCTCGACGGGCTGCTCGGCCCCCTTGGGGCGGCGTTCCCCGGGCTCGACCCGGGAGCGCTGATCCGCGAGGTCCGCGAGCGCGTGCAGGACGAGCTCGACCTCGAACACGAAGCGTCCAACCAGCGCCGTTTCCATCGCGCACTCCGCGCCCACCCGTTCCTCACCGTGCCGGCGCCCGTGACCCGGCTCGCCCAAGAGGGGGTGCTGGTCAGTGCCTGGGTCGACGGCGTCCCGATCTCGAAAGCTCCGGATCCCGACACCGCCGCAGCACGGCTGCTCGTGTTCGTGGTCGGCTCCGCACGGTTCGGCGTGATGCACGCCGATCCCGATCCCGACGATGTGCTGGTGCTACCTGACGGACGGCTCGCGATCCTCGACTTCGGCGCCACCCGCGTGGTCGTACCCGAGCGGGTGGCGAGCACGCAGGCCGCGCTCGATGCGTTCGCCGACGACGACGCGGCCGCGCTCGGGGCCGCGCTCGCGCAGCTCGGCGCACTACCCGAGAGCGAGGGCGCGGCCGTGATCGAGGTCGCACGGCATATTCTCGGCGAGCTGGTGCAGCCAGGTGTGACGCGACTCGACACCCCGGCCGTGATCGGAGCGCGCGACCGGTTGATCGCCCGGCCCGATCCGCTGGTCCGTCTGGCGCTCGCCGGCTCGCTCGCGCCCGATGACCTGTGGCCGGCCCGCGGAATCGGCCAGATGTTCGGCGTCATCGCGCGGCTGGGCGCGACCGGCGACTGGCTCGAGCTCGCGCGGGCCGCGCTCCGCGATGGGTGGGGGTGAAATCGGCTTGCGGCGATTCCGCGGAGTAGGCATCCGTGCCAACTCCGTCGGCGGATTTGCAGAGCCAAATTCGCCGGCTCGTGGACGACCGCGCCGCAGTTTGCCGAGCCAACGTGCAGAATTCCACGCTCGGCTGCTATCACACAGCTACGGCCGACTGTCTCGTAGAGAGGGAAGCTGATGCGAAGAATCGTGCTGATGTCGCTGGCAGTCTCAATGTTGGTGGTAGCCGCCGCGTGGGCGGCGTCGACGCCGGCGGTGGTCACCGGGTCCGCGACCGCGGTCACGAACTCCGGTGTGCAGTTGAACGCGACGGTCAATCCCGAGGGAGACACCACGGTGTACAACTTCGAGTACGGGCTGACCGCCGCGTACGGGTTCTTCAGCGGCACCGGGCACGCGAGCGGCACGAAGGCGGTCTCCGTCCATGAGACGCTCGCGAGCCTCTACCCGGGCACCCTCTACCACTACCGCATCGAAGCCAACAACAAGCTGGGCGACGGGTTCGGCTCCGATCGCACCTTCACCACCACCGGCCACCCGCTGCCCGTGGCGGTCACCGACTACGCGTCGAGCATCAGCAAGACCACGGCCAGCCTGAACGGGACCGTGGTCACGAATGGCGAGACGACGAGCGCGTACTTCGAGTTCGGACCCACCACCACCTACGGCATGCAAACCTCCACCTTCAACGTCACGGCGCAGACCACGCCGAGCTACCCCTCATTCACGGTTCAGGGCCTGGCGCCCGGCACAACCTTCCATTACCGGCTCGTCGCCGAGCACGCGGGAACCACCCCCGAATATGGGGAGGACGTGACGTTCACGACGGTCCCGTTGGCGCCGCTGCGTTCGCGGGTCACAGCGCATACGACACCCGTCCATGTGCACCACAAGCCCTACCTTTTCACGACGATCGGCACGGTCGTGCCACCCTCGTCGCTCCCGTCCGGGGTCGGGTGCACGGGAGTGGTAACAGTCCACTTCCTGCTCGGGCACCGATCGGTCGCCACCAGAAAGGTTTCTTTGCAGGCAAATTGCACGTTCGGAACCCAGGTTCTGTTCCGTCATCTGGTCGACCGCCGCAAGACGCAGCTCCGGGTCGCGGCCAGGTTCGGCGGCAACGCGTATCTGCGCCCGGCGAGCACAAAGGGCCAGCGAGTCAAGCTCGGATAGCCGTCAGCCCATGACTTTAGGCCGGCATCCCGCTATCCTCCAGATGAGACACGGACGTCATCCGGCCCGCGAACAATGCCCCCTGTTTCGCGGGCTCCGGACGACCCCCCAGCCCTACCAGGGTCGTCCTCAAGGTAGGGCCCGCACCGCCGCCTTCTCGGCAGTGGTGCGGGCCCTCCGCCTTTGCAAACGCCCACCCTCGACCGGCCCTGAGTGGCCGGTTCGGCGTCTCAACGCGATCCCACGGACGAGCAGAGCGAGCAGGATCACGATCGCCAGCAGCGTGATATCGCGTCCGATCGTGAGCGCCCCGCCGCTCGGGCCCAGCGTTATCTTCACCGGCCCGCGACCGGGCACCCGCCGGCGCATGACGCTCAGTCCGTGGATCGTGCGGCCGGCACGGACGAGTCCCCCGCGGAGGGTGACCAGGTAGGGCGCGCCAGCGAGGTTGGTTGTGAACGGTGCGGTACCGGCGGGGGGCGTGACAGTCAGCGTCACGTCGTTGCCGCTGATCAGGTTCGTGTCGACGGCGAGCGAGCGGGAGGGGGGCGGCGCCACGATCGCCTGGGCTGCGTCGTCGTACACGCCCGGGTCGTACCAGGTCCGAGGGGTGAGATGGGTGGACACGAGGGCCGCGTCCCGGTCGCTGTATGACAGGGCGGCGTGCGTGTTTGGGACCCACAGCTGCCAGACGCAGAGTGCAACACTGATCAGGGTCGCGGCAGCGAGCGCGTAGCGCAGTCGCACCGCGATTCGCTGCGGCGCGACGCGCTCAACGGCGATCACGGCCGCGAGCACGAGGCCAGACGCGGTCAGATCGAGGTAGGTGTTGAGCCGGTAGGGAAACTGGATCTCTCGCAGGGTGCGCGGCAGGTGGTCCCACACCGGCCCGACCGTGATGCCGACGAGGAAGACGGCGAACAGGAGCAGCAGGGCCACCCCCGCGCGCCGCAGGGATCGGCCCGCGCGTGACCAGAGCGTCGCGGCGGCGGCGAGCACCCAGAGCAGGAACCAATCCGGAGCCTGAACGAACAGGGCCGGTGACGACGACTGGTGTGGGACGGTGCGCAGCGGGTCGAACAGCACGGCCGGCGTGTCGAAGAACGAGGTGTAATGCCAGGAGACGATCGGGTCCACCGCGATCAGGGTCGAACGCTGGTGGACCACGTCCGGAAGCAGGAACCAGGCATCGACAGCGACCGCGAGCGCGACCAGGACGGCGATCCTGAGCAGGCGGCCGAAGTCGACCGCGGCCACCTCACGGCCGAGCGCGATCCGCAGCAGGAAGAGGCCGCCGATCAGCGACAGCGAGCCGAACAGCAGCGTGATGTTGTGTGACCCGGCGAAGAACACCATCGCGATCACGAACAGCACGGCGGGCACCACCTCGATCCGAGACGCCCGGGCGAGCCTCCAGCCGCTCGCTACAACCAGCGGAATCATCGACGTCGCCATGAACTCGGGCCAGGCGCCACGGCCGTACAGATTCGTCACGTAGTAGGCGCCGGCGACGAACGTGATCGCGGGCGCGTGGGCCATCCAGGACTTGACCCCGAGCTGGCGGGCCAGCCACAGCAGCCCGCCGTAGGCGGCGGCAATCGCGAGCAGGGAGGCGCCGACGTACGCGACGGTCACGTGACCGTCGATCAGGGCCGCGAGGGCGCCCGTGGCGGCGTAGAGGGTCCCGCCGTAGAAGACGAAGAACGGATAGAAAGCGCCGACCACCGGGGCGTTCAGGTAGTAGGTCGGCACCAGGTGCCGGCTGAAAGCCTGCTCCTGCACGGACACGAGCCACAGGTGGTTCGTGAAGTCGTACATGAAGCCGTTGCGGGTGAACAGGGCCGGGCCGCCGATCACAAGCATCGCGAGCACGACGCCGGCAACGTCGCCCCACCATCGCTGCGGGCGTGGACGTCCGATCCCGTGGCGCACCGCCCGTATCGTAACCGCCCACGATGCACATCTGGACTGCTCTCCTCGCCCGCGAGGCCGCGCTGCTCGCGATCCTGGCGCTGCTCGGCGCGGGACCGGCGTCGCTGCTGTCCGAGCGGTTCGACGCGGCGATGCGGATCGCGCTTTCCCCCGTGCTCGGCTTCTGCGTCGGCACCTGTGTCGCGACCACCGTGATCGAGTTCGCGCCGGCCGGCGACACGTACTGGATGCTGATCCCGCTGGCGCTCGCCTCCCCGGGCGTCGCGGCGGCGCGGGCGGTCCGGGGGGGCGAGCGCGGCAGCGGCGGCGGGGGCAGCGGCGGCGGGGCCAGCGGCGGCGGCGGCGGGGGCCGGGGCGGCGGCGGCGGCGGGGGTCGAGCCTGGGCGGCACGGCTGCCCCTGCGCGAGCTTTTGGGCCTGCTGGTCGTCGTCGTGGCCGTCGCCGGCCCGCTCACGTACACGCTCCACGAGCACGGCACCGTAGGCCCGGCCGTCTACCACTACACGGACGTAGACAATTACGTGGCCGAACCGGATGCCGCTCAGACGCTCTCGGTATCCGCGGCGCGCAGCGCGTATGAGCGCCACCACGTGCCGGCCACGATCGGCAACTACACGCAGTTCTGGTGGACGTGGGTGGCCCACCTCGACTCGAACCTCGACGCCGCGCCCCTCTACGCGCAGGTCAACCCATTGATCGGGCTCAGCGCGAGCGACACCTATGCCCCGTTCCTGATCGTGCTGCTGCTGGCCGGGGCGCTCGGCGCGTTCGCCGCCGTTCGCTACTTCGCCGGGTCACGGACGCCTGCGGCGGTCCTCGCCGGCGCCCTGTTCGGCGGGTCCTTCTTCCTCGAGCTGTGGTTCGACAGCTTCCAGGCCGCGATCGCGGGGCTCGCGCTGGTGTTGCCGTTCACGATCCTCACGGCGGAGGCGGTGCGCAAGCGCCGCCGGGCCGGCATCGCCCTGATAGGGCTCTTGCTTGCGACGCTGCTGACCGTATACCCGCTCTTCATCCCCCTGCTCGCGGCGACCGCGGCGGTGATTCTCGCCGCGCGCGGTGTGACCATCCGCCGCGCCGCCGGCGGCGGCGGCGGCGCCGGCGGGGGCGGCAGCGCCCGCCGCGCCGGCGGGGGCGGCGGCGGCGCCCGAGCGCTGAGAGCGTCGGCGAGGGCGCTGGCCGGGTCGACCGCCGCAGTGGTTGTGCTGACCGTCGCGTTCGATCCGGTGGGGTTCGCGCGCGATCTGACCTACTACCGGTCGGTCCTCAACAGCACGATCGCGCTGCCGCGCGTCGGGTTCCGGCTCGGAGTCGATCTGCTGCCCGGCTGGCTCGCGCAGACGCGGGAGTTCTGGAACATGCCGAGCCTCGCCTCGGGAGGGGTGAAGCAGCTCGTGCTCGGCGGGTTGCTCCCACTCCTCTTCCTCGGGTTCATCGTCGCCGGCCTCCGTCGCTACCGGCCCGCACTGGTGCTGGTGGCCCTCGCCGGCGTGTGCGCGATCGCGGCCGAGTACTCGTATGTGAGTCGCAGCGCGTGCACCTACTGCGCCGAGCGGAACCTGCTCCCGCTCGGCCCGGTCGTCGCCGTGCTGATCGCGCTCGGGCTTTGCGCGCTGCTCGCGATGCCGGCGCGGTGGGCGAAGGTCACCGGGGTCGCGGGCGCCATCCTCGTCGTCGCCGCGGTCGCGCAGCGGGCACGGGTCGAACTGCAGCGCTTCTCCGACGCCTCCTACTACCTGGACACGGCCGACCGCACCGTCCTGTCACATCTTCCCGGTGGTGGTGGCTCAGTCCTCGTCGAGGGCTTCGGCGCGAGCACCTATGCCCAGGCCGAGCAGCCGCTGGTCTACCACCTCGTGAACGAGCGCAGCGGCGGACGAGCGTCGATCATCCTCGGCTCGGACGCCGGCAACGCGCTCGAGTACATCGACTTCGGCGCCGTCGAGGCCCCCGGACCGGCGCTGCACCCCGGCTACGCCTACGTCCTGACCCGCTTCGGCGGCGTCGCAACCGGCCGCCGGGTGATCACCCGCAGCGGCGGGGTCGCACTCGAACGCCGCGCCGAGCCGCTCGACGTGACCCCGTACGCCGGCCTCGCCGTCCCGCTCGAGCGACTGGACCCGACCGGGATCCCATGGGTGCAGCCCCAGTACCCGCTGAAGCTGCTGATCACAGGCTACGACGGCGCTCGCCCGGCGTGGGCACGGCTGACGTTCGTGGCAAGTGGCCGGATCGCGGTTCCGCGCCAGCCCGGGGTGCGCGCCCGCGTCACCGGCCACACCGTGATCGCGTGCGTGCGCGCGGCCGGTGACGCGCCGATCCGCTACGCGGCGATCCGGATCGCCGCGCCCGTCGTGCCCGGCGTCGCACCCGGCGAGGAGTTCCAGCCGCTGATGCCGCTGGAAGGGGTGTCGCTGACGGGGATGCGGGCGGTGGTGGGTCGATGCGTGGTTTAGGGGTGGGGCTGGGGGTGGCTGGGGGCGTAGGGATGCAGCGGCACGGGTCTCAGAGAGACCCGATGACGTAGATCTCCTCCGCGTAGCCGCGCCGCAGCCATGAGACGTCTCGGGAGATTCTCGTAAAGCCGCCGATCTGCCCGAGAACCTCAGGAACGACGATTTGCGGTGTCCCGGCGAACGACGCGGCCGCCTCCTGGTTGTAGCTGTAGAAGATGCCGTTGCACGCCGAGCGGGCCCAGGACAGATAGCCCGATGCGGCCCCAGGCGCCATCTCCGGCATGCTGTCCTTGTTGACCAGCGCGTCAAATGGCGTCTCCACGGAGGAGAGCGCGTGGCCCGGCACGATGCTGACAGGGCCTGTCTCCTCCCCGTACAGAGACACCACTGTGTGGCCGAGCGCCTGGGAGAGGAAGTACCCCTGCAAGACGTTGACGACCGGCAGGTCGATCACGACATATCGAACCGTCGAGTCGACCATGCGCAGCAGCCAGTAGGCCATGCCTCCGTAGCCACCCCCGATCTCGACGACGCGGAGCGGCTCCGGACGATCGGCGAGGTGCTTGCCGATCGCCTCGCGAAGACGGGCCGCGGCGTACACCTGGTCGGGCGTCTCCGGGGTAATCAGACGACCCGCAGCCATCACCCCATACGCTGCGCCGACATCGGGAAAGTCGAGCGATATCTCGAGATGGGTCTCGAGGCTTCGCACCAAGGCGTCAACGCCGTTCTCGAGTCCCACTCCCGCGGCGCCCTGCTCGGGGTTCTCAACGCGAGCAACTCCCTGCGACTCAGCCAGAGAGACGAGCTTGCTGAGCGTCGTCAATGACCCAAGCCGTTGCAGCATCGCCGGGCGCCGGCCAACGCCCAGGCTACCCGGCGCCATTCCCAGCACGAAGTCGGATCGGAACATTCCAGCGAGCAGTTCGGCCAGGACGGTGGGATCGCCTCGGTCAAGCGCGCGCACCAACTCTCGCTGACGCTGCTCGAAGATCCCATGTGACCACATGCCAGTGGGCGCAGGTGCATCAGCCTGAGCCAGCACATACGCGTCGATCAGGCGACGGCACAGGGCCACGTCCGGCTCCGCAGGCGGAACTGGGTCACGAAAGACGACGTCCAGATGTGGAATCGCACCCCGCGCCCGGTATAGCCACCACGGGCGATCGAAGACCTCGAGTGCGCGCCCGACGCCGGCGACCGCGGCAAGGCTCCCTTGCACGCGCTCGCGGCTGCTTGCACCTAAGGCCCCGAGGCGGCTCTGCCTGTTTTCCGGCGTCATCGGCGGCCACCTTAGACGTGCGGCCCGCACCATGCACGACCCCCGGGGAGATCTGACACGAAAGCGGCCGTCCGCGAACTGTGTCTCGGAGACTACGCTTGCGCACGAGCAAATGAAGACGCGGTCCTTACTCAGCGCCACACGTCCCGTCGTACTTGCGAGCGCGACCCGGCTGCGCGCCATGTCCGGCTCATCGACGCGACTGGAGCGCCGGCGCCGGCCTCAGATCCTGCAGCACGACCCCGGGCGACGGTCCGCGTCCGCGTTCGGAGTGCTGGTTGCAGACAAGACACCAGTTCCAGCGGATGTGGAGATTGCAAGTCGGCTGCTCCGAGCCTTTCGGGCGGCCACGAAGGATCGGACAGCGGCCAAGAGCTCAACGCGCGAGGACGTATGGACGGGCATCACCGCTCACCAAAGTCGCTTTGCATCGATCCTCGGTCGGGGGGACCACGATGAGCTTGCCCTATACCTCTGCAACATCTCGCGTCACGACGCCGCGGTGGGAATCATCCAGGGTGATGTGGAGCACACGCGCATTACGCGCGATCGGGCTTATCGAGACTTTCTCGCTCTCATGACCAAGGACAAACTCGTCTCGCTTGCCGAAGCCGTTGGCGCATTGGCCGTCGAGAATCCCGAGCAGGGTGCGTACGGTGTCAGCCTTCATACCGACCCGGACGAGCTGGTCGCCCGAATCTCGAATCGTCTCGGCCTCGACATTGCGCCACCCGACGTGGATGGCGGACTGTTCAAGCTGGCGACGAACGGCGGGCTGTTCGGTGAGCGCGACGTCAACGCGATCTTCACGGCATGGCTGCTGAAGGGCATCCTGCAGGCGCGCACACGCGCGCGCCACGAGTCCGCCCGGATATGCGAAATCGGTGGTGGGTCAGGGCGCGTCGCGTACTGGGGTCGGCGGCTCGGATTGACCTCGCACACGATCATCGACCTCCCGCACGTGAACGTCGTCCAAGGCTATTACCTCCTGAAATCGTTCCCGGCCGAACAGGTGGTGTTGTACGGGGAGCAGTCGACGGTTGGCGACGCCGCACTCACGATCTGGCCCAATCACGCCATTCACGAGTTGGAGGGTCGCGAATACGACCTTGTGCTCAACCAGGACTCGATGCCCGAGATGAGCCGCCAGACCGTCGAGGACTACCTCCTTTGGATCAGCCGTGCGTGTCAAGGGTTGTTTGTGAGCATCAACCATGAAAGTAAGCCACCGTACGGTACGAACCTGGTGCATGTGAGCGTGCCGGAGGCCATCGCTGAGATCGGCGGGTTCGAGCGTCAAGACCGTTACCCCTACTGGCTGCGGAAGGGCTACGTCGTCGAGCTATACCTGGTCACCTAGGAGGGCCGCGCGGGAACGTGCTCGCGGTACCACTCGATGGTGCGCCCAAGTCCCTCCTCGAGGCCAACCCGCGGCGCCCAGCCCGACATCGTGCGCAGCTTCGTCGAATCCACCCATTGGCGCGTGATCTCGCCCGACGGCGTGCCCTTGCCGCGGACGTCGGGCTCGACGCTCGTGCCCGCCACCTTGCACATCAGTTCGACGACCTCGAGCACCGAGTGGGGGCTGTCGCCGCCCGCATTGAAGGCCTCCCCTGCTCCCCGCCCGTCATCGAGCAGCCCGCAGATCGCGAGATAGGCCTCGACGGCGTCCTCGACGTAGAGGAAGTCGCGCTCCAGCGTGCCGTCGGAGCGGATCACCGGCGGGCGGCCCTCGATCACGGCCAGCGCGGACTCGGGGACGAGGCGCGAGAGATTCAGGTCACCGCCGCCGTAAAGGTTGGCGAAGCGAGTCACGGCCACGGGCAGCTCGAACGTATGCCAATAGGAGCGTGCGATCATGTCGGTCGCCGCCTTCGATACGTCATACGGGTAGCGCGGCTGGAGCGCGAAGTCCTCGCGGTACGGGAGCTCGTCGTGAATGCCGTAGGCCTTGTCAGAGGCTGCGACGACGACGCGCTCGACCGCGGCGTGGCGGCATGCCTCGAGTAGCGTCCAGGTGCCGCGGATGTTCGTCTCGAAGGTAGACAGCGGTGACCCGTTGGCGATCCCGACGATCGTCTGGGCGGCGAGGTGGAAGACGGTGTCGATCTCGTACTCGCTCAGCACTCGCTGCATCAGCAGCGCGTCGCAGATGTCGCCGTGGACCACGTTCACCCGCAGCTCGGTTCCTTCAAGCTCTAAGGCAGAGCCGACGGTGCTGTCGCGCTTGAGCACGGTCGTGCGCGCGCCGCGCTCGATCAGCGCCTTCACCAGCCAGCCCCCGAGCAAGCCGTAGGCGCCGGTGACGAAGACCGAGCGGCCGTGGAGTGTGTCGCGGCTCATTGGGTCGCTGGGCTCGCGGTGCGCATAACGGCGGGGGATTATGCCGGGGTCGGGCGACCGGGGGTGCCGGGGTCGGGCGACCGGGTATGCCGGGGTCGGGCGACCGGGGGTGCCGGGGTCGGGCGACCGGGGTCGGGCGACCGGGGGTGCCGGGGTCGGGCGACCGGGGGTGCCGGGGTCGGGCGACCGGGGGCGGGGCGACCGGGGGCGGGGCGACCGGGGGCGGGGCGGCCGATCGTCTAGCCTCACAACTTCGATGCCCGAGTCCGCCTGCCGCTTCTGCGCCGCGCCGCTCAGCGAGGTGTTCGCCGACCTCGGCACCTCACCCCTGGCCAACTCCTATATCTCGCCGGAGAACGTCAACGCGATGGAGCCGTTCTATCCCTTGCGCGCGCTGGTTTGCGGCAGCTGCTTCCTCGTACAGCTCGAGGAGTTCGAAACCCCCGACCACATCTTCACCGAGTACGCCTACTTCTCGTCCTACTCGACAAGCTGGCTCGCACACTCGCGTCGCTACACAGAGGAGATGATCGAGCGCCTGAACCTCGGGCCGCAGAGTCATGTCGTCGAGCTTGCCTCGAACGACGGGTACCTGCTGCAGTACTTCCGCGAGCGTCAGATCCCGGTGCTCGGCATCGAGCCGGCCGCCAACGTGGCGAAGGTCGCGCTCCAGAAGGGCATCCCCACGCTCGTCGAGTTCTTCGGCGCCGAGACGGCCACGTCGCTCGCGGCGGAGTCCTCCGCCGACCTGCTGCTGGGCAACAACGTGCTCGCGCACGTCCCGGATCTCAACGACTTCGTGGCCGGGATGAAGATCCTGCTCAAGCCTGGTGGCGTCATCACGATGGAGTTCCCGCATCTGATGCAGCTGATGGACAACAACCAGTGGGACACGATCTACCACGAGCACTTCTCCTATTTCTCCTTCCTGACCGTCAGCCGCGTGTTCGCCGCCCACGGACTCCGTCTGTTCGACGTGGAGGAACTGCCAACACACGGTGGCTCGTTGCGTATCTACGGCTGTCACGCCGAGGACGCAGAGAAACCGGACAGTGAGCGAGCGTCGGATTTGCGAGCGCGTGAGCGCGCGGCGGGCTTCGAGGATCTGGCCACCTACACCCGCTACGGCGAGCGCGTAGTCGCCGACAAGCGCCAGATCCTGTCCCTGATGATCGGCCTCAAGGAGGAGGGCAAGCGCATCGCCGGCTATGGCGCGCCGGCGAAGGGCAACACGCTGCTCAACTACTGCGGGATCGGCCGCGACTTCATCGACTACACGTGCGATCTCAACCCTCACAAGCAGGGCCACTTCCTCCCCGGCAGCCACATCCCGATCCGCGCGCCCGATGTTCTGCGCGAGGATCGGCCCGACGTCGTGCTGATCCTACCGTGGAACCTGCGCGCGGAGATCATCGAGCAGCTCGGATTCATCCGCGAATGGGGCGGGCGCTTCGCCACCCGCACTCCGCAGCTCGCGCTCGAGGCATGAGGTTCGAGCAGACGCCCCTCGCTGGGGCGTGGGTCGTCAACGCGGACTTCCGGCGATGAGCTGCACACTCTGCGGCGGCGCAACGGAGGCCGCGTTCACGACGACCGATCGCAACCGCGCACTGTCCGCCGAGCGGTTCGAGTACCGCCGCTGTGATGCCTGCGAGGCGTATCTGCTCGCCAATGTCCCCGACGACCTCGGTCCCTACTACCCGGCGGATTACTACGGCTTTCCAGAAGCGCACCAGCTCGACGGGGCCGCGGCGCTCGAGGCGCCGAAGCTCGACCTGATCACTCGGCACGCCCCACGCGGCCGGCTCGTGGAGGTCGGACCGGGGCCTGGCTCCTTCTCGCGCGCTGCGCGCAATGCCGGCTTCGAGGTGACGGCGATCGAAATGGACGCGGCGTGCTGCGAGTACCTCGAGCGCGTCGCCGGGGTCACGGCGATTCACAGCGACGAGCCGGACCGCGCCCTCGCCGATTTGGAGCCGGCGCACGCGATCGCGATGTGGCACGTGGTCGAGCACGTCCCACGGCCACTGCAGCTGCTGGACGCGGCGGCCGGTCGCCTGGCGCCTGGGGGTGTGCTCGCGGTTGCGATGCCGAATCCGCAGTCGCTTCAATTCCGGCTGCTACGAGGACGCTGGGCCCACGTGGACGCGCCGCGGCACCTGTTCCTGATCCCCTATGCGGCGCTTC
>Ga0302326_10006072_pt1 | contig 27214 bp, 32 predicted proteins | sample Palsa_T0_3_FD_202264 | JGI IMG/M metagenome (GOLD analysis project Ga0302326, IMG submission 202264) | Peat permafrost microbial communities from Stordalen Mire near Abisko, Sweden - Palsa_T0_3 | ecosystem: Environmental > Terrestrial > Soil > Palsa > Peat permafrost | place: Sweden: Abisko... | reverse complement strand
CGCGGCTAAGGCGGCAGCAGCCGGGATTTACGCACCTGTGATGCATTCAGTGAAACGCACCGGGAACAGGAGTTGGATTGCTTTGCTGGCGGCTGCAACCACAATAGTCGCCGTAACCACCCTAGATGGTACTGTAATATCCGGGCGCCAATCTCAATCGACTGCCACACCCCTTTATAAAGAGTTGACAAAGGCGCAGCCTCCTGAAGGGGCAATGCAATCGGGAAGAACTCCTGCTATATTTACCTGCACTAGCGTGCCAACGACGCGGCCACATTACTACCAGCTAGCCTGCGCCACAGGTCAGCAATATCTGACATCACTGCACTGGTCAGAATGGACTAATATAAGCGCTAGCGGCAAAGGGGAATTGGCGGCAGACAACTGCATACCAGACTGCGCCGGAGGCAAGTTCGTAAACAATCCTGTACTGATTAACCTGTCAGACCCGCGAACAGGTCAGCACGGAATTAGGTACTTCACAATGCTGATCATTAGCGGGCCGAGTATTTTTTCATTTAGTCTCCCATTGAATCATTTTGGGGCGGACCTGTATTAAATTCTTCGCTGTACACGACAATCTAGTTCATGCATAAAGTCTGGCGCCGCCGTCTACGAGCGGCGGACTTGCACAACGTCGGGTGTTTCCTGGGCGGGACATTACCGCAAGTAAAGTTAGGAATGCCAGCTTCACATGCTTACCCTTCACAATATGAAATATACGCGACTCGCTAAAGGTTCAGTGGGCTCTCATACTTACTGAGGTGCACTCGCATATCACGAACAGGCTCGGGCGCAATGGGCACGACTCGAGTCTTGGCGATGCTAAACGGCTAGCCGCCCGCCGGGAATTCTGAGCCGCCCAGCCAGTGCCAGGTCACCGACTGACGCCGGATCAGGCCGTCCGTCTCATGGCGGAAGTCTCGTCGCCTTCCGTGTAGGCCTCTTGACGGCAAGGGGTCTCCCGGGTGACCCTCGAAGAGCCGTCATGCAAGTCAGCGCAAACTTTTAGGGAGGACGGCCATGACGCTACTGTTCATCGCGATCGATCCGGAGACGGACAGCGATCACTGCCCGGCCGTTTTCGTCGAGGAAGAGACCGGGGACCTGCTGTTCCAGGGCTGGACCGTCACCGACGCCGCGATGCTGGCGGAGGTGGCCCGTCACAGCCCCATCGCAGACAGCGAATCGGTCGTCAGGCTCCCGGCCCGGATGCGGGCCATCATCCTGGAGGCGCTCAGTGGGCACGGTGCCACCGTTCAGCGAGCTGATCGCAGCGACCGCCACCTCAGCGGTACACATGGAGATGAGGGACGCGTACACGCCTGACGACCCGCGATTCGTCGACTGGCTGGCGGGAAAGCCGCTCCCCAAGCCCGCCAACCCGCGGTGGTCCGAACTGGTCCGGGCGCACACAGCCCGCGGAGTGCGGTTCCGCCGCGCCCGGGTGATCTCCGAGCCGCTGGCCGACTACATCCGCTTCGAGCACGCGATCACCAGCGAAGTGAACGTGGCGGCCGGGGAGGACGTCCGCTGGATCCCAAGACGGCGCGCATCGGACCTGTGGCTGCCGGGCAATGACTTCTGGCTGTTCGACGGCCGGGTCGTCCGGTTCTCGTACTTCTCCGGCGTCGGCGACATCCTCGAGGACGAACTCGTGCGCGACCCTGCGGTGACCAAGATGTGCGCCGCGGCGTTCGAGGCCGCGTGGGAACGCGGCATCCCGCACGCGGACTACCGGCCGGCCTGACCTAGCAGCCCGTGGCCATCTCACCGTCCTCTAGCGTCCAGCGCGCCCGGGCTCAACTGGCTGAACGGCTGCGCGATATCCGCCTGGATGCTGGCCTGTCCGCGCGGGAGCTGTCGGCGGCCGCGGGCTGGCACGAGGCCAAGACCAGCAGGATCGAGTCGGCCAAGCAGGCGCCTAGTGAGCCCGACATCCAGGCGTGGTGCCAGGTCTGCGGCGCGGACCGGGAGATACCGGACCTGATCGCGGCGTCCCGGGCGGCCGACTCGATGTACGTGGAGTGGCGACGGCTCAATCCAGCGGGCCTGCGCCGAGCGCAGGAAAGCCGGCGCCCGCTGTACGAGCGCACCCGGTTGTTCAAGACGTACTGCTCGGCTGTCATCCCCGGCTTCCTCCAGACTCCCGGTTACGCCTCGGCGCTGCTGTCCGCGATCACCGTGTTCCGTGGCACCCCGGACGACGTCGACGAGGCGGTCGCCGCGCGGATGACCCGGAACCAGATGCTGCGCGCCGGCCAGCACCGCTTCGCGCTGCTGGTGGAGGAGTCCGTACTGCGGTACCGGTTGGCCGGCCCCGAAGTCATGGCCGCCCAGCTCGGCGCCCTGCTGGAGGCGGCCGCGCGGCCAGAGGTGCAGCTGGGCGTGATCCCGTTCGCAGCGCCCGGCCGGCCGGTGTGGCCGCTGGAATCCTTCACCGTCTTCGACGATGAGCGGGTCCACGTCGAGCTGCTGTCCGCACAGGTCACGATAACCACGCCCAGCGAGATCACGCTGTATGTGCGCGCCTTCGAAAAGCTCGCCGGGCTCGCCATCTATGGCGCGGCGGTGCGGGAGCTGATCAACTCAGCGATCGACGCCCTGAGCTAATCAGCTTGCAAGTTCTCGCAAGTCCATTTACCGGCTTACCGTCCGCCGGGTTGGCTAGCAGTGACTCCGATGGCACCCGATGGTGAAGAGGCGCCCGCCATGCATCTGGCCGCACAATCCCGCCCTGGTCCGGGCGGTCAGCCGTGAGGTTCCGGGACGACGATCCCGCCGACCTGACCCGGGCCCGCGCCGCCGTCGCGACCTGGCGCGAGCGCAACCCCACCGGCACCGCCGAGGACCTAGTCGCCGCGCTCGGCCCCTGGTTCCGCCGCGACTGGGCTCCGGTACTTCGCGCCGTGCTCTACGTAACCGACAAGCACGCGGCGCGCGAGGCCTGCGGATTGCTCCGCGGAACAGCAGGGGCGTCCAAGTGAGCGGCGCCCGGGCCGCGCGGCCCCTGTACCTGCTGCCCGACGAGGCCGACCAGGTCGCGCGGCTGGCCCGGTTCCGCGCCGAGCACCCCGACGTGATCATTGGCGCCGGCGAGTTCGGTACCTGGCAGGCCCGCATCCCTGAGACGAACGGGGAGACCGTCACCACCCGGTACACGCTGAGGGAACTGCTCGACCGGCTCGCCGAACTGACCGGCACGGCGCCCGCCTGACAGTTCACCGAAAACGTCCTGAGCCTCCCCGGCCGGACCAGGTTTCGGCCATATCCGCGCGGTGCCGACGCCAGCTATCCGTGGCATTCCGGTCGAGATGAGGCCGAACGGATTCCGGATTCTGCCACCCGCAACCCGTGAGCGCCCGCGGCCGAGGCGCTTTTGTCAGCCATCAGCACCGCGACGAACGAGCGCTTTCTGCACCTGATCTGAAATTTCTTTCTTTCCTGGTCGGTGCCTCTTTTCCCGCCTCGCTGCACCCTCCTGCCCCAGTCGCTGCCAGCGATCATGAACCGCCTTTTGCTCACCATGGTCATATCGCCGCAGACCGTTGCATTCATCTCAATGATCATGGTCGGTCCCGCGGCCGCGTAACCGGGAGAAGGAGGCAGCCTATTGGCCGTTGTGGTTACCGTTTCCAAGGGGTACGACCTCGGCTACGTCTGGAAAACCCAGGCCCAGCCTGGCGCCGGGCGCATTACCGGCGGGTATTACATCAACGCCGCCCAGGGCGGCGAGCCGCCTGGCCGGTGGTGGGGACCCGGAGCCCGGGCCCTCGGCTTCTCCCCGGGCCAGCTCGTCGAACGCAAACCCTACTACGCCATATACCAGCAGATTGACCCGCGGACCGGCGCCCAGCTTGGCCGGCCCCGGGGACGCTACCCGGCGTTCGCCGATCACCTGGCCCGGCTGACGGCCGCCGAGCCGCACGCCACGGCGGAGCGGCTGATCGAGCTGGAACGCGAGGCGGCCCAGCTGACCCGCCAGCCCGCCGCCTACACCGACGTGACAATCTCCTTCTCCAAGTCCATCTCGGTCCTGCACGCTTCCATCCGCGAGAACGAGCGCCGCGCTCACCTCGCAGGAGACCAGCAGGCCGCCGCCTACTGGGCCAGGCGGGAGCAGCAGTTCCAGGAGATCCTGCACGAGGCCAACCAGGCGGCGCTGGAATACCTGCAGGCCTGGGCCGGGTTCACCCGAACCGGCTACCACGGCACCCAGGTCAACGGCCGCGAGCCCGGCCGGTTCGAGGCCACCGGGCTGATCGTCACGTCCTGGCTGCAGGGCACTAGCCGGGCCGGCGATCCGCAGGACCACGTCCACAACCAGATCGCCCGGATCACCCGGACCTTCCGCGACGGCAAATGGCGGGCCCTGGACACCGCGAGCCTGCGCGCGGTCCCCGGCGCCCTGCAGGCCATGGCCGCTACCACGGTGGAGTGCGCGCTTACGCGCGAGTTCGGTGTGGAGTGGATCCCGCGCGCCGACGGCCGCGGCAACGAGATCCGCGGCATCACGAAAACGCAGCTGGACGCGTACTCCACGCGCACCGTCCAGGTGCACGAAAAGGAACGCGAGCTCGCGCGCGTGGGAGCGCCGCCACGGTCGCGCGCCCACCTCACGCGAGCTGCTGCACATCGCCAACGACGCCACCTTGCGGTCCCGCAGGGGCAAGGACGCGGGCCCGGTGGACTGGGATGCGCTAGCTGCGCGATGGGACGCCACGCTTGGCGGCGAGCTCGCGAGCATCGCGCCGGTGGTGTCGAACGCGCGCGGCCTGGACGCGCACCCGGGTGAGCATGATGGTGGCCGGGCGCCTACCGGACCGCCCTCGCGTGAGACCCAGGCGCAGGCGCTGGCCAAGGCCCTGATCCTGGTGTCGGCCAAACACCCGGCCTGGACCCGCCATGACCTGGTCAAGCAGCTGGCCCTGGTGCTGCCGCCGGAAACCCGGCAGCTGAGCGCGCAGGCCGCGGGAGCTGGTGCTCGGCCTGGCTGATGAGGCGCTGGCCGGGCGGACCGGGGACGTGGCGTGCCTGGAGGCACCGGAATGGCCGCCGCTGTCCGCGTCGCTGCGCCGGGAACTGGACGGCCGCAGCGTCTACACGCGGCCCGGCACCGCGCGGTTCGCCACTGCCGCGCAGCTGGCCATGGAGGACAGGCTCGTCGCGGACGCGCAGGCGCAGGGCGCGCCGCGGCTGCCCGGCGAGCTGGCCGCGCGGCGCCTCGACACCGATCCCGCGCAGCTCCGGGCGGAGCTCGCAGGCCGCGCGCGCGTCGCGCGTGAGCATGGCGCCCCGCGCGGGCTGCGGCTGGATCAGGCGGCCGCGGCCTGGCACGTGCTCACCTCAGCCCGGACCGTGGAGGTGATCACCGGCCCGGCGGGCACGGGCAAGACCCGGGTGCTGGCCGCCATCGCCCGGGCGTGGGGCGGGCCGGTGGTCGGCACCGCAACGTCCCAGAACGCCACCAACGGCCTGCGCCACGCCGGGATCGGCCAGGCGGCCAACACCACCCGGCTACTCACCGACCTGGCCGCGGGCAAGATCCCGGCGGGCGCCCTGATCGTGGCCGACGAGGCCTCGATGCTCTCCCTGCCCCACCTGGCCGCCATCACCGGGTACGCGGCACGGCACGGCTGCAAGCTGATCCTGGCCGGGGACCAGGAACAGCTCGCCGCGGTCGAAGGCGGCGGCGCCATGACGCTGCTCGCCGCCCGGCTCGGCTACGTCCAGCTCGCCGAACCGGTCCGGTTCACCGCCGCCTGGGAACGTGCCGCCTCCCTGCAGCTGCGCGCCGGGACCGTTCGGCCCTAGAGGCCTACAACCAGCACGGCCGGATCCTCGGCGCCCCGACCCGACCAGGCCATGGACCAGGCCGTCCACGCGTACGTGTCTACCTACCTGGCCGGGCGGGACGTCCTGCTGATGTCCGCGGACTGGGCCCGGTGCCAGGAACTGTCCGCCCGGGTCCGCGATGACCTGATCCACCTCGGCCTGGTCGACGACGGCCGAACGGTCCGGATCGCCGAGGGCGCTCTGGCCTCGGCCGGGGACCTGATCATCTGCCGCCGCAACGACCACCGCCTCGAGGCCGGCCGGGCCCTGGCCAACGGGGACATCCTGCGGATCGAAGCGATCATCAGCGGCGGTGTTATGGTACGCCGCCTGCTCGGCCCGGATCCGGCGACCGGGCAGCGGCGGTTCACCGGCCACGCGTTCTGCTACCGCGACTACCAGTCGAGCGACCTGGCGTACGCGATCACCGGCCACTCCGCGCAAGGCAGCACCGTGCACACCGGGATCGCGCTGGTGACAGGGACCGAGGACCGGCAGTGGCTCTACCCCGCAATGACCCGCGGCACCGACCTGAACATGGCGTTCGTGTTCACCACCCCGGCCAAGGCGGACCCGCAGCCCGGCACCCGGCCCGCCACCGAACTGGGCCGCCATGACCGCATCCGCCGTACCCGTCACTGGCTCGCGCCCGCCCGGCATGCGACAGGCGAAGAGAGTCCGGACCAGCGGGAACCTTCGGCCGTGCTCGCCGACGTGCTGAGCCGGAACGGTGCGGAGCTGTCAGCCTCGCAGACCCGGGAGCAGAACCTGGCGAACGCCGACCACCTGGCCGTCCTTCACGCGATCTGGACAGCGGAATCCCGCGGCGCCCGCGACGAGGACTACCGGAAGCTGGTGATGGCCGCGCTGCCGCCCGGCTACCGGCAGGACCTGTCAGTCCAGGCCCGGTGGCTGTTCCGGACCCTGCGGGCCGCTGAACTAGCCGACCTGGACCCCGCCGAGGTCATCCGCACCGCCATCGCCTCCAGGGACCTGGCCGGGACCCGGGACATCGCCAGCGTCCTGGACGCCAGGATCCGCCCGCGCGTCTCCCCGCTCCTCCCCCGCCCGCAAGGCCCCTGGGCCAGCCGTGTGCCTGACCTCTCCGACTCCGGCCGGCAGGGCTACATGGCTGAGATCGCCGCCATGATGGACGACCGCACCCGCCGCCTCGCCCAGCACACCGCCCAGACCGCCCCCGCCTGGGCGATCACCGCACTCGGCCCGGTACCCGCCGACCAGGCCGGCCGCCACACCTGGGAGAACAAGGCGGCTCCGGTCGCCGCCTACCGCGAAACCTACGGCTACGATCACCCCGACGACCCGATCGGCCCCGAACCGTCCCACGAGACGCCGGACCAGCGCGCCGCCTGGCACCAGGCATTCGCCGTCCTCGGCCCGGCCGACGGCCCCGACATCCGGGCCATGCCCGACGGCCAGCTGTGGCTGATCCGCGACACCTACGCGGCCGAGACCGCCTGGGCACCCCGCATACCGGTAGGGAACTGCGACGAGCCCGGCTCGGCGCAACCAACGCCGACCTGAGCGCCATCCGCGCTGCCGCCGAGGCCGACGCCGCCCAGAAGGCCGACGATCACAGTCGCGCCGCACAGCAGGAGAAGCTATCCGCCTCCTACCACGCCATGGGCGAGCACTACCGGCAGCGAGAAATGATCTTCGCTCAGACGATGGCCGACCGGCAGGAATGGGAGCACGCCACTGCCCATTCGCGCCGACTGGCCGTCGCCGCCGACGCCGAACTACGCCGCCGCCATCCCAGCCACAAGATCGAGCCGCTGCGCTCCGCCGAACCCGCACCGGTCAGCGGCCGCCAAAACGATCAGTCACACCTGGAGCTAGACACGAGGATCGGTGAGATGAGTAGCCGGATCCGCGACCTAGAGATACGAGGACAAGCGTTCCGCGCCGCGCTCCAAAAGCGGCAGGCCCTGAAGGTACTTAACAACGATCGCCGCTTGGGCGACCTCGGCAACCCCTTCGCCTCCTGGAGGACACCCGGGCAGGACGCCATCCTGCAACCGCCGAAACCGTCCGTCGCACCTTCGAGCACGATCCTCCAGCGCGTCGCCGAGCACGATGCCGAACCCGAGGCCGGCAGCTGACCCATGAGCATGTGACGCGTGGACTGACAACACCACCAGGCCGATCGTGTCAGGCGGCAATAAGCGGGTGCGCCTTCGCCTGCTCATAGAGCGGCTCGGGCGCCAGGTCGATCCCGTCAGGCCACACGATGGTCCCCGCCTCCCGGTCCACCGCCACCTCAGCGAAGTACCCGAGGTCATTCAGCGGCGCGAGAACGCCGGTCCACTGTTCGGCCGAGAAGTCGACATCTCCTGCCGTGCCGTCGCTGAACAGCAGGCGCAGCACGTGGTCACCGACCACGGCCACACCCACGACGACTGGCAGGTAGGTCTCGCTCATACTTCTCAATGCTACGCCAGCGGCTCGATACCGAGCAGCCGCTCATTCCGCCGGGCCCGTTCCCAGTTGGCCGTGATCTCGTCCCGCCGCAAGCCTGCCCATTCCCGCACGAACTGCAGAGCGCGGGCATCGAGGCTGCCGGCGAGCACCTCTCCGTTCACCGAAACCGAGGCCCGCCGCCCGGCATGGTAGGCATGAAAGTGGGCCACCGGGTGATCGCGCTCGTTCCAGTACATGTAGATGACGACCCCGTAGAACGCGCTGACACGCGGCATGGCTCGACGATAACCGATTCGCCCTGCGCAAACCGGACAGCCGACCGGCAAGCCAAAGAGTTGGCCTGGCAGCCGTTACAGCCAGTGAGCTTTCGCCCTGTTTCAGGTCTAACAGATCTCCCTGCCGAGTATTCGCGGTTGGCGCCCGGCCTGCCACGGCAGGCACCTGTGAGCGGATGCCCCAGTTCTGCTCGGCGGCACAGCCGGGCTGACGCTGCTATCGCGGCGTTAGATGAGTGCGGCCGGACTGCTCGTAGTCGGCCGCCGCGGCGATGATCTCCGCGGGCACTGGTCACATGACGCTCGCGGGGCCGGGCGGCGGGGAACCGTGAGAGATTTCTTCTGGCAAGGCGATGGGATCGGGGCGAGTCGTTCGTCTATGAGTCAAGACACGGCCGGAGCAGGCCGCCGGGACATCGGAGTCGCAGATGACGCAGTACCTGATCTCGTTCGGTGCCCACGCGATGGACCATGTCCCCGACGAGGACGCGCCCGCCGTGGCCAGGGCCGCGCACGCGGCGGTCCAGGAGGCCGTCAACGCCGGCGTGTACGTGTCCGCCGGCGGCCTGGAAGACCAGCCGGCGAGCATCGTGGCCACCGACGGGGCGGTCACCGGCGGCCCGTACCCGCAGGCCATCGGCGGGTTCACGCTCCTCGACGTGCCCTCACGCGAGGAGGCGCTGCGGTGGGCCGCCAAGATCGCCGCCGCCTGCCGCTGCGCGCAAGAGGTCCGGGCGATCGGGGCCGACCCCGGACTCGACGCGATGCTCCGCCAGGCTGATAGCCGGCGGTGACGTCCCGGCTGCGCCTGATCGAAGGCGGCCCGCAGCGCTAGAGCAGGACTTGCCCGGGCGGCGGTCTGACAACGCGGGTCTGCGCGCCGGCCTGAGCCGGGGACGCGGGGCAGCGCCTCTTGGACCGGACGTGAAGCCCGGTCCTCGCGGCTGACCGGACCGCCGCAACCACTGACCGCCCGGTAGAGCGACAGCCAGGCCCGTCGCGGCGAGTGCGCGCGCTCACCGGCAGATCCAAAGCGTTGGCAGGGCCGTTGGGCTGCGGGAGTAGCCGGACGCAGAACATCCAGTTCGGCGCGCCGCGAGCCAGCCGTCTGGGAGACCAGGTTGCCGCGCCGAACGGCGGTTAGCGCTCCCCAGCCATGTTGAGGCGTGGCCACGGTCCGTGATAGACCCCGGCACTCCGCATAGGGAGCGCAGCACGGTTGGTCATGGCTGTAGTCGCGGTGCGGCGCGTTCCCACCAGTCGATGGTCTCTGCGTCGGCGGTCATGCGGTCGAGGAGGTCGGCGATGAACTCGACGTGAGCGCCGCCGCCTCGGGCGAAGCAGAACTTCCACAGTTCTGCGGCGGCACGGTGGTAGTGGTGGATTGTCTCATCCGCGGCATAGGCGTCGATCTCGCCGGCGCGGTAGCGGTCGATCTCCGCCCCGACGCGGCCGAGAAGTCCGGCCAACTGCGATTCGTGGTAGGCGCTCACGCGTTCGCGCGCGGCGCGCCGCTCGGCTTTGGTGGCCATGCCCAGGACGGTACCGTGTTTCAACGAGCCGACCCTCGGCTTGGGCTCACCAGCCGATTTCGCGCGATTGCTGTGATCAGCAATCGCGTGCTGCGCGACTCTTGGTCCCGAGGCTGAGCAAACCGAGCGCTGAATATTTACGGCTTGAGGTTGCCCCGCTGCAGGCCGCATGTGCATGCAGATGATCCAGGTCTGGCGCCGCCTCGCCACCCAAATGACGCATCATCAAGTCGGCCGGATCACGGTAGATCGTTCGCTTGTAAGGGAACCGAGCTACTCTGCCCCAACCAGCCTCGATGCAGCGCCGCGGGAGGACTTGGGCGCGTATAGGGCATGATCAAGCGCTCAGAGCCAATCTGACAGGCCCGTCGCCGCGCCGTCACCTACCATAGCGCCAGCGTCCGAACGTGCCGCTACGCCCTATCTCTTCCACTTGCTGGCGCGGGAACCGGCGGCCTCCTCGTCACGAACCGCGCAAAGGTTGCCAACAGGGCCTAATGAGGGGGTGTAAACGCTGGTCAGCGCCCACATGCGCACGGCTACGCTAAGCGCATCTGACAGTAGATGCGGGCGGCTGACCGCTCCCGTTGCGCTCCCAGAATCGGATACGCGCCGTCCTCGGAGCTGGTCACGTCGATGCCGAGGATCTGCCGGCACCCGTCGGCGTTCACCCGGTGGCGATCAGGCAGTGCACGTTGACGGTGCGGCCGCCCTCGCGGACCTTCTGGGTCAGCGCATCGATCCACACGAACGTGTACGGCCCGCGGTCCGGCGGCCGGTTCCGGAACCCCTCCACCAGCTCATCCAGCTCGCCGGCCATCGCGCTGACCTGCGACTTGGACAGGCCCACCACGCCGAGGGAGGCGGCAAGCTTCTCCACCCGCCGGGTCGAGACGCCCAGCAGGTAGCTGGTCGCGACGACCGAGGCCAGCGCCCGCCCGGCCCGCCGCCGGTGCTCCAGGAAGCCCGGGAAGTACGACCCCTGGCGGAGCTTCGGGATCGCCAGCTCGACCGTCCCGGCCCGGGTATCACACTCCCGCCGCCGGTACCCGCTCCGGGAGTTCACCCGGTCCGGCGTGACCTCCCCGTAGCCCGCGTTGCATCGGACCTCGACGTCCGCGTCCATCATCCGCTGGGCGCCCCGCCGGGGCGGCGCCAGCGAGGCAGCCAGGATCTACCGCCGCTGGCCGGCCAGGGAGTCGCTGCTGTGCGACGCCCTGGCCAGCGCTGTCGGCAGGCGGTAACAGGGTTGGCAGCAGAACCTGCTTAATGCCGGCCGATCCGTCCAGCACTGTCTGGTAGGCCCCGGCGCTGTCCTTGAGCGGCCAGGTCTGCACGGGCGGGGGGACAAGGTAACCGCGGTCGAACAGCGGGCGGAGCTGGTCGAAGATGCGGGCGACGTCGGCCCCGTCCATGAATACGCTGGCCAGCCCCGTGACGTGCAGCTGCCGGTTGTAGATCTCGGCCACGGAGAAGTCGGCCTGGGGTTCGGGGGCGCTGAAGATCCCGGTCAGCCGGCCGCCGAACCGCAGGCTGCGCAGAGCGGGCTGGAACAGGGCCCCGCCGACGGTGTCCAGGGCCAGGTCGGCGCCCTGCCCGCCGGTGAGTTCGAGCACCGCCTCGCGCATGTCGGTTGAGGTGGTGTCGATGAAGTGCCCGGCGCCGTCGGGCTTGTGCGTCCGGCCGGCGATGATCGGCTCGGCGCCGCGCCAGCGGGCGATCGCGGCCGCGGCCTGGCCGACCATGCCCGCTCCGCCGGTGATGAGGATCGTCTCGCCCGGCATGAGCTGCATGATGTTGATTACCGTCTGCCAGGCTACGAAGTACGACCGGCCAACGGCGGCGGCCTCGGCCATGGTCAGCTGCTCAGGCTTGCGTGAGAGCCAGGTTTCGGGAAGGGCGACGAAGCGCGCGTGGGTGCCCTGTCGCTTGGTTCCCATTGCCATGCCCAGCGCGGGCCCGCTGCCCCACACTTGCTGGCCGGCGTGGTCGCCGTCAGAGACGACGGTGCCGGCGTAGTCGCCGCCGGGGATAACCGGCAGCGGCGTGCCGAGCCAGCCCGCGGCGTTGACGACGTCGAGCGGGTTCACCGCCGCGGCGTGCACCTCCACGAGCACCTCTCCCGGGCCGGGCTCGGGCACCGGCTCGCGACGGTAGGCCAGCGACTGCGCCGGCCTTCCGCCGGCCTCGATGACGACTGCGTCCATCTGCTTGGTGTCGATGGTCATTGTTCAGGTCCTTTCGTTGCTTGTCCTCGGTTACCGCTCGGGCTTGCCGGCTATTCGGACTGCCACGTCACCAGGTAGAACTCGTTGCCCTCCGGGTCGGCGAGCGTCGTCTGGCGGAGCGCCGGAAGCGTGATCTCGCTGACCGTGCCCGCGCCCAGGCCGCGCAGCCGGCAGGCCTCCTCGTCGTGGTTGTCGGTCAGCAGGACGGGACGGAACCCGGCCTTGACCGTGGCGGGCTCGGGCACCGGGTGGAACAGCATCCGGGGGCCGCCCGCCGGGTCGCTGGCGTCGACTGCCATGTCGCCGGGGACCGCGCCCGGGCTGACGGGGCCCCCAAGGGCCTTCCCCCAGAAGTCCGCCAAGACGGCGGCATCGGCGCAGTCGATGTTCAGGGCTGCGAAGCTCAGGCTGATGGTGGTGGTCATGATTTCTTCCTTCCGGTGGGTGGTTCACAGACGGCGGCTCGGCACCGGCGGGGTGCCGATGACTTAAAGCGTTAACTGACAATATCTCCAAATCACTTCAAGATGCAAGTCATCAGGTTGCCGCTTTACTTCAACCGTTAAGTTATGCTGTCGTCATGGACGCCACCGAGGAGCCCCGCTGGCTCGACCCCGAGGAAACGCAGGCCTGGCGCGCCCTGGCCAAGACGCTGGAAAGGCTGCCGGCCGCGCTCGATGCCCAGCTGCGCCGCGACTCCGGGATCAGCCACTTCGAGTACCAGGTGCTGGCCCTACTGTCCGAGGCGCCCGGCCACACCCTGCGGATGAGCGAACTCGCGATGTGGGCCGGGAGCTCGCTGCCGCGCCTGTCCCAGGTCATCGCCCGGCTGGAACAGCGCGGCTGGGTGCGCCGCACCCCCGACCCGGCCGACGGCCGCTACACCCTGGCGACCCTGACCGACCAGGGCCAGGCGAAGGTGACCCAGGCCGCGCCCGGCCATGTCCAAGAGGTCCGCCGCCTGGTCTTCGACCCGCTGACCAAGACCCAGTCCCGGCAGCTGCGCGAGATCGGCCAGCGCATCACCCGCGCCATCGACCCCGACGACCAGCCCGTGCCCGCCGCCATGCCCGCAAAGGCACCCCAGTGACCGGCATCCTTAGCCACAGCGCACCCACGCTCTCGGCGACCGGCCCTGACTGCAGCAGCCGTTCGACTGGTGCGGGTGCCGAAAACCTCACGGCCGCCCCGGAAGAAGCACGCTGAAGTCCCGGCCCTGACCAGACGACGTAGCGTGCTCCGGACAGCACGGCAAGTCCGCTTGCAGCTGAGGCACCCGCGTTGCACGCCAGATCGGGACGTTCTGAGTACCCTAACCGACGAACGCCGCAGTTCCCTGTGCCGTCCATAACGGCGGGTACGCGCGCGGGTTCGCCACTGGGTGTCGATGACACGGCGTTAAGAACTGGACAGTAAGGCTCGCCGTCTTAGCGGCACTCTCCATACGCCATCGACATTGTTTTCGTTTATTCGAACATTAGCGAAGGCAACTAAATTTCGGGGAGCCAATCGGGGAGCCAATGGAGACAGGCCACGCGCGACGCTCTCCGACAGTCAGCCATCATAGCTGCTGCTAGATGGCTCATAGAGCGATGCCGGGCGACGTCCAGCGACCCTCCAGCGGTACCTTCTAAGCAGCCGGTCGCGGGTTCGAATCCTGCCGGGCGCGCTCACTAAAATGCCAGCTCAACGGCCATATGAACTGATCGGCCAAAGTGTTAATCACTGGTTTCCGCGCTCGCGTGCCACACCCGTGCCAGATGCTGTGCCTGGCTGCTGCGCTTTCTGGAGTGCGGCTCGGGCCGCCTGTCCAACCGCGTTGGACGGAGCAGCGTGGCGGCCGGAGAGCGGCCACGCACTATCTCCAGTTGCGCCTGTTGGAGCGCCTGTTGACGTACTCGCGGCCGACGAAGTACCCGGCCGCTAGTAGGGCGATCACCACCAGGATCGCCAGAGACGCCGGGAAGGTGCTGTGCGTCGCCATAATCGAAGAGTACATCTGCAACGGAAACCGGTGCCAGGCTGAGCGTGCCACGTCCGCGCCAGAGCGGGCAGAAAACAGCGGGTCGCGGGTTCGTACTTCAATGTCGCCGATGCCCGCATCCCCGCCGGTTGACCAGCACCCGATATCGGTGTCACACGTCGATCGAGCTCACCCCGGGGAGGTCACCGAAGCGCGCCTTGGCGTCGCGGCTCAGGATCATCCGCCCAGTCTCCGCCGCGTGAGCTGCGAGGATCAGGTCGTGTGCCCCGCGCGGGGATCCGGACCGGCGGACATGGGCGAGCAGGCGCCCATGATGGTCCGCTGTCACCTGGGTGTAGTCAAGAACGTCAACGGCAGACGTTATCGCTACCAGCGCCCGGGCTCGCTCGGCCGCCCGGCTGGCCGTATCGGCCAGTTCGATCCCGGCGCGGTACTCGGCGACCGATACCGAGGCTATGGCAAGTTCGTCGTCATCCAGCGACGAACGGTCGATGGTCCCGCGTTCGTAAGCGATCAGGATGTTGAGGTCGAGGATCAGGCGCCGGCCCACGGGTCGCCTACTTCCGAGTCAAGCAGGGCGATGGCTGATGCTATGTCCCGACTGAATGCATCATCTGGCGGAGGCACATCGGCGAGTACAGCGCGTAGGCTCGCACCGGTACGCCGATGGGCCGGCCCTATTTCCGCGACCGGATGGCTGCCACGGACAATGGTAATTGTCTCGCCACGCTCGACAGCATCCAGCAGATCTGAGAAGTGCCGGGATGCTTCAGTCGCCGTGATGGTCTTCACATCCCTATCCTATCTGATAATCAGATTCTCCGGGAAGAGCAAACCTTCCTGCGGAAGTAGCAGAGTCGCCAAGCATGACCGTCGTCTCATCATGTGGGAGCAGATAATTATGGCGCGCTGACCAGGTAAAAAGCGTTGTTTGAGCTGGACGGCCCCGCGCGAGGGGCTGCCGCTGAGCAGGGCGCGGCCGAGTACGGTGAGCGAGTGGCGGACGCCTGGCCCGTGCCGTTCGGTCCGGATCAGGTCCGCGGCCCTCAGCGCGGTGGCGTGTTCGGACGCGGACGACACGCTAATGCTCACACGGGCGGCGAGCTCGGTGGTGCTGCAGGTGTCACGCAGGGCCCGAAGCACCCTCGCGCGGGTCCGGCCCAGGACAGCGTCCAGGTCGGAGGGCCGGGTGCCGTTGCCGGTGCGGAAATCGCGCCGGCCCGGGTAAATCATGATGCTGGGGAGCGGACCTGGCGGGTTAATCGAGAAAAGCGGCGGACCGGTCCACAGCATTGACGGCAGGATCTGCAGGCCCTGTCCCTTTAGCTGAAGTCGAGCTGGCCTGCCCGCCCTGGCTAGGGCCCGCCCTGCTCGTTCCAGCGAGCCGTCCCGCAAGGCCAGGTCCGGGTGCAGCGAGCCGAAGAGGTCACCAAGACCGCTGCTGGCCAGCACCCCGGCCCGCTCAGTCACGTCACCGCGGAACGACGCCGCGATCTCGGGCCAGGCCGGCGCTACACACGCTAGGTAAAAGGCCCGCAGGGCCTGGACAGCCGTCGTCAGCGCTTCCCGGTCGCCGTCCGCCAAGGCCCTCAGCCACGCGGACGGGCGGCCGGGCCCGCGCCATGACAGGGCCAGCTGATCCCGCAACCGCGACCGCGGGGTGGCGCTGACGATCTCGAGCCCTTCATCCAGCTCTGCGACGGGCGGATCGAGGAATTCCGGCCACGACCCGGACGCCGGGATGAGATCACGCAGCGGCCGGGCGGCTACCGGGAAAGCCTGCCGTGCCTGGCTGGCCCAGCTGTCCGGGATCGGCCGACGAGCATGGTGCCTGAGTTCAGCGAAACCAAGCGCCGTTTCCACCAGCGGTGCCGGGGCCGCCGCGAAGCGGACCCGGGCTAGGTCGTCGGCAGTGAAACGGACGACGGTCGCGGGCCTGCCGGCACCGGTCCCGAAGCCCGCTGTGTCGCTCCCGTCGCTGATCGCCCCGTTCATGGTTCCCTGGGCCAAATGCTAGCCGATGTCCCACCTGCCGGGCTGCACGTCTGGCCCTTCGGTCAGGCCCGAAAGGCCTTGCGGGCGTGCACGCGTCATTAGTAGACAGGCAGTTAGAGGTTACTGGCGACCGGCTTTCCAGCGCCGTTATACGGAACGACGGGAGAGAATTAATCAGTCCCATTCCCCGGTCACTTTCTGCTGTCCGTGATGAAAGCTCGGCGCGATTGTCACGTCCGGGATGCCACTGCAGAGTATGGCCTTGCCGACGGGGGCGCAAAGTCATGATCAATATATGGGTCCAGTTTTTTACATATTTTTGACCGCTCTCATCCGAGCGGTGTCACATGTATTATCGCCAGCTTGGCGACGTCGATCGGGGTATGTCGTGAGAATTGTCGTGCGGAGGCGAAGCAGGATACTCGTCGTCCTGACATCGCTGCTTGTACTGTTTTCATTCATCTTCGTGGTGGCGGGAACCCCCGTCGCGAGGGCGACGGTAGACGACGACGGGCCGGGGCCTTCTTCCGCCTTGGACGGATACGGTCATCAGTATGTTTTCTGGCAGGACAGCACTACGACTATCGGCGAGGCATACTACACCGGAGGTACGTGGCTTGAATACACGCCGATCAAAGATGCAGACATAGGTTCGGAGCCCAGCGTAGTGGTGTCTCCCAGCCAGTCCACCGGCGGCGAGAATCCCTGTGCCTACCAATTCCTTTTCTGGGTCGGCAACGGCTCGGACCATCAACTCCACATGGCCTACTACGGCAAGTCCGGCTGGAGTGGACCTTACGATCTCGGTATGGGCAATATGGGGCTCAATTCGTTCGCGCCCTCTGCGACAGTCTACGACTATAGTTCCAACAGCACGGCGATAATGGTCGCGTGGATAGTCGATAATTATGTCGAGTACGCCTATTCCACCAACGCGACCGATCCGAGCTCATGGAAAGGCCCGATCAAGATTTCGAACGCCGGTCCGACAAACGCACCAGCGCCTTCACTGACCACCGTACCCGGTCCCAATGGCCAACCGCCTGACGAGAATCAGATTAATGTTATTTACCCCAGCCTAGGATTCGAGAACCTGGAGGATGGAATAATAGCGGCACCAGGGGCAACAACCGCCAAGGTTCTTAATCTTGGCGACGGCCCGCTGGGATCGGTTCCTACCTCATATAGCTATTTCGGAACCCTCGGCGGTGTCGGTACGTACACTGACTTTAGCTTCTGGCAGGGTACGAGCGGCGGCATATACGGTATGTACTACACCTTCGTGAACGGATTTAACTCGGGTTCTGAGGAGTTTTACGCGGGTCAACTCGGCTCCACTCCTAGTGTAGTTTCTGACAGCACGGGCAGTAATGTCTGGTTCTACTTCATATGTTCGGATGATACGACCCTCTGCCAGTATTACGAAGACACAGGCAAGCTTACGAACCTGGGCTTCAAAATTCCTATCCCGTCGTAGGTTGTCACGTCTCGCGATCTGAGGCACATTACGGCCGATGAGGCAGCCATCAGCTGGCTGCCTCATCGGCGGCCATCACGTCCGCCAGGCTCTTCGGGCGCATATCGGTCCAGGACTTCTCGATGCAGGCGAGGCAGCTCTGCCTGTCGTCATCGAAGGGATTGCTCGTCTCGGTCTCCGTCTCGTAGGACCATGCTGACCGTGTCAGGACGGTAAAGACCAAGTCGGGCGCAACGGCGGCCCAGGTCGTGTACGTGTCGCGGGGGGCTCGCGATCAGCGGTCGCCAGCTTGCGCGCGACCTGCTCCGGCGTGTGCTTCTTCCTCGTAGCCATGTTGATGTCGAGCCTTCCTGCCCGCAACGCGGGCCGCAAGGCTCTCAAACGACCTGGATCAAGGAACACCGCCGCCACCGCCGGCAAAGGCTCCGCCGTCAGTCCAGGATGGATATATATCGACCCGCCGGACCCGGAAGGCCGTATCCGCATCAGCGCGGCCGTCGCCGGTGAGCTCCCGGGCGAGGCTCTTAGCGTCGTCTTCGCAGGCCGCCCCGACGATGAGGTGCCTGCGGTGCGGGCGGACCTGCCATCCCTGGGCGGCAAGATACGCGGCCAGGTGCACCACATCGTCGTGTGACGGCAATTCGACCCACACCTCCCGGGCGGGGCGGCCGGACATCGCCGACGCTTGCCGCTCTCGTTCCTGACGGGCTTCGTGCAGAGCCTGCTGCTCGGCAGCGGGATCGGCGGACGGCTCGTCCGCCGCATCCCGCCACTCCTGGTCCCGCGGGCTCCAGAACTCCGTCCGGACGGGCGCGCTGACGTCGTGCCGCGCGAGCACCTCACGCGCCACGTGTGCGGCCTCATCAGCCGATCCGGCGCTGGGGGCGTACAAGAAGATCTGGGTACCCCACCGGCTCGAGCTGACCGCTACCTGATCACCGAGGCGGCTGCCCAATGCCGAGATCAGCGCCTGCCGGAAGGAACGCCGACTGCGCGGCAGGACACCAAACGCAATGCAGACGCGCCACCCGTCGTCCATAGACGCACGATAGCAACCCGTCCGCACCGGCACCTGCACCATCACCGCCGCAGATCCCCTGCCCGACCTCCCCGACGCGCTTGACCGCATCCACAGGTAATCAGGTACGCACTGAATTGGCCCAACTCGGGTCGCCAAGGGCTACGACCTCGGCTACATCTGGCGGACCCAGGCCGAGCTCGGCCCGTCGCGCACGACCGGCGGCTACTACATCAACGCCGCTCAGACCGGCGAACCGCCCGGCCGCTGGTGGGGACCCGGAGCACAAGCCCTCAGCTTCACCCCCGGCCAGATGGTCGAGCGGCAGCCGTATGACGCGGTGTACCAGCAGATCGACCCGCGCACCGCTGCCAAGCTCGGACGGGCCGGCGGCCGCTACCCGACCTTCGCCGACCACCTGGCGCGGCCCACGGCAGAATCTGCGCCGTACCCAGTCGCCCACGCCGGCCGGACCGCGCCGTAGCACAGTTCCGGCGCGCTGATGCCGCCCGAGGCGGCCGACTGCGCCTCGCCCACGCCCTTGACCAGGTCGACTCCGATGTCATGGGACATCTGGCTCCGCCGCCGACGAGGCCAGCGGTCTCGTCCCGTGTGCCGGACGCCTTCGTATATGCCGATCCCGATGCCTGAGGCAGAGGCATCTGCGTTCCACAAACCTGGAAGCCGGTTGGCCTGTGGCCGGTTAAGGGCAGGAGCAAGGCTGATCCGAGCGACTGCACGGATATCAATGGGCGGCACTAACGATCTTCAATAGCGGGGGTTACTGGGTCTAGCCATCCGGGGCCTGGTGAGTTATGCCGGAGGTATGAGGTATCCCGAGGGCGGTGGCCTGGACGCGGCGGAGCGGGCCCGCCGGGAGCGGGTGCGGCTGGCCGCGGCGGAGATGATCGAGGCCGGGGCCGGCGATAAAGAGATCGCCAGGGCGTTCCGGGTGTCGCGGATGAGCGTGAACCGGTGGCGGCGGGCGCTGGCCTCCGGCGGCCGCCAGGCGCTGGCCTCCAAAGGCGCGGGTGGCGCGAAGTGCAAGCTGTCCGTGGCGCAGGTGGCCGAGCTGGAGGCGGTGCTGGATGCGGGGCCGGCGGCCGCGGGTTACCTGGATCAGTGCTGGACGCTGGCGCGGGTCGCGGAGCAGGTCTGGCGGCGGTTCGGGGTGGAGTACACGCTGGCCGGGATGGATGTGCTGCTGCACCGGATCGGCTGGTCGGTGCAGGTCCCGGCGCGGCGGGCGGCGGAGCGGGACGAAGGGAAGATCGCCAGGTGGCGGGAGGACACCTGGCCGGTTATAAAAGCGCGGCGGCGGACCTGGGGGCCTGGCTCTGCTTCGAAGACGAGTCCGGTCAGGGCCTGAGGCCGCCGAAGGGACGCACCTGGGGACGGCGCGGCTGCACGCCCGTGGTCAAGGTAACTGGCGGGCATGACACGCGGGTGTCGCTGGCCGCGCTGATCGCCGTCCGGCCAGGGCAGCGGCCGCGGCTGATCTACCGCACCCACCGCGTGCGGCGGGGGGGACAAGCGCAAGGGGTTCACCGAGACGGACTACGCCCGGTTCCTGGACGCCGCGCACCAGCAGCTGGGAGGTCCTGTCGTGCTGGTCTGGGACGGCCTGAACACCCACACCAGCCACGCGATGCGCGAGCTGATCGCCGCCCGGGACTGGCTGACCGTCTACCGGCTGCCGCCGTACGCGCCCGAGCTGAACCCGGTCGAGCCGGTCTGGTCACACCTGAAACGGTCGCTCGCCAACATGGTCAAGCACGACATCGGCCAGCTAACCACGCTAGTCAGGACCCGGCTGCGGCGGATGCAGTACCAGCCGGGCCTGCTCGACGGCTTCCTCGCCAAGCCCAGACTCGACCTCACACCCCTCCAGTAACTTCCACAATTGAAGATCGTTAGGCGGTGGAGTTCGATTGAATTCACCGTTACGAACCCCGCCTAGGAACGCATCCCACTCGGCGGGGGTAAAACGGAGAATTGCCCCTTTGGCGTCTTTACTATCACGAACCCGGATGAGCTCGCCGGAAAGGTCGGCAACTTCGACGCAACTACCATTTGCGTGGCTTGGGAACTTTTGGACCAGTCCTGGATGCCGTCAGCATTTCGGCGACCGCCAGTTCAGCCTTTAGCAAATATCGCATGCGCCTAATGCCGACTATTTGTGAAGCTGAATCATGTGCGCTATTTGGGCGGTCAGGTTCTCGGGCGCTTGCGAGTTCATAGCTGGCTAGAAACTTGTAGCCGTGACTCTCTCGGGGTGCCCCATCTGATAAAAGCGATCGTGAAGTTCATTATCGGGACAGTTGCATGCGCCATCTGTTGTCCAGTGAGCGTGCGAGGACCGCGAAGGCGGACGGGTCCAGGAGCAGTACCGATGTCGTGGCGGTTGTCCACCGCCCGGCTAGGCAGATGGCTGCGGCCACCCGGCACGCGGAGTGGGTATCCCCAGCCCGGGACAGCGTCTCCGCCACATGCGTCAGGGCGTCAACCTGCTGGTCCAGTTCGGCGATGGAGCGGGCGACCGCTTCGGCCTGCCCGGCGACCCTTGCAGCCTGCTGGTCCTCTCCCGCCATGGCCAGCGCCTGGACCCATGCCAGAACAGCCGCCTGTGTGTCCGGGTCGGCGATAGAACGGGCCATCGCCTCGGCCTGCGTGTGGCGTCCCACCATAGCCAGCGCCCCCGCGACTTGTCTCAGGGCCGCTGCTTGCCTGTCCGGATCGGCGATGCAGCGGACCACCGCCTCGGCCTGCGCGTGCTGTCCCACCCTAGCTAGCGCCTCCGCGACCTTCGTCATGGCGTCGGTCTGCTGGGCCTTTTCGGTCTGTGGGTTCTGTCTTGCCCAAACCAGCACCTCCGCCACGTGAGTCAGGGCGTCGGCCCGCCGGTCTGGATCGGTGATAGAACGGGCCACCGCCACTGACTGCTGCTGTCCTGCCCTGGCCAGCGCCTCCGCGACCCGCGCCAGAACACTCGTCTGTAGATCCGGGTCGGGGATGGAACGGGCCACCGCCACAGCCTGCTGATGCTGTCCTGCCCTGGCCAGCGCCTCCGCGAACCGCGTCAGGGCGCTCGCCTGCTGGACCCGATTGGTGATGGAACGGGCCACCACTTCGGCCTGCTGGTGCTGTCCCGCCTTCACCAGCGCCTCCGCCACCCGCGCTAGGGCAGCCGCCTCCCGAACCGGATCGCTGATCGAACGGGCCACCGTCACGGCCTGCTGCGGCCGACCCGCCATGGCCAGCGCCTCCGCCACCCGCGCCAGGGCATTCGCCTCCAGGTTCGCATCGGTGATAGTACGGGATATCACCTCGGCCTGCCTGGCGACCCTTGCGGCCTGCTCCTGCTGTCCCGTCTTGGCCAGCGCCTCCGCGACATAGCTCAGGGCATCTGCCTGCCGGACCGGGTTGGTGATGGAACGGGCTATCACCTCGGCCTGCCCGGCGACCCTTGCAGCCTGCTCCCGCTGTCCCGTCTTGGCCAGCGCCTCCGCGACATAGCTCAGGGCATCTGCCTGCCGGACCGGGTCGATGATAGAGCGGGCCACCGCCACGGCCTGCTGCCGCTGTCCCGCCTTCGCCAGCGCCTCCGCCACCCGCGCCAGGGCGCTCGCCTGCTGGACCCGATTGGTGATGGAACGAGCCACCACTTCGGCCTGCTGGTGCTGTCCCGCCCCCGCCAGCGCCTCCGCCACCCGCGTCAGGGCGCTCGCCTGCTGGACCGGGTTGGTGATGGAACGCGCTATCACCTCAGCCTGCCCGGCGACCCTTGCAGCCTGCTCCCGCTGTCCCGCCTTGGCCAGCGCCTCCGCGACATAGCTCAGGGCATCTGCCTGCCGGACCGGGTCGATGATAGAGCGGGCCACCGCCACGGCCTGCTGCCGCTGTCCCGCCTTCGCCAGCGCCTCCGCCACCCGCCAGGGCAGCCGCCTCCCGAACCGGATCGCTGATCGAACGGGCTACCGCCCCGGCCTGCTGGCGTTGTCCAGCCTTCGCCAGCGCCTCCGCCACCCGCGTCAGGGCACTCGTCTGTAGATCCGGGTCGATGATTGAACGGGCCACCGCCTCGGCCTGCTGGTGCTGTCCCGCCTTCGACAGCGCCTCCGCGACGTGCGCCAGGGCGGACGCCCGCCGGTATGGGTCGGTGATGGAACTGGCGGCGGCCTCGGCCTGCCCGGCGACCCTTGCGGCCTGCTGGCGCTGTCCCGCCTTGGCCAGCGCATCCGCGACTCGCGTCAGGGCGGACGCCCGCAAGTATGGATCGGTGATGGAACTGGCGGCGGCCTCAGCCTGCCCGGCCACCCCTACAGCCTGCTGCTGTCCCGCCCTGGCCAGCGTCCCCGCGACCCGTGCCAGGGCGGACGCCCGCAGGTACAGGCCACTGATGGAACTGGCGGCGGCCTCAGCCTGCCCGGCGACCCTTGCGGCCTGCTGGCGCTGTCCCGCCCTGGCCAGTGTCCCCGCGACCCGCGCCAGGGCGTCAGCCTGCCTACCCGGGTCAGTGATGGAGCGCGCAGCCACCGCAGCTTGCTGGTGCTGCCCTGTCATGGCGAGCTCGTCCGCGATATGCGTCAGCACGTCAGCCTGCCTACCAACGTCGGTAATGGAGCGGGCGGCGGCCTCGGCCTGCCCGGCGACCCTTGCAGCCTCGTGGTGCTGTCCCGCTCCCGCCAGTGTCCCCGCGACCTGCACTAGGGCGTCAGCCCGTCTGTCAAGGCCCCGAATGGAGCGGGCGACTGCCTCAGCTTGCTGGTGCTGTCCTGCCCCAGCCAGCGCCTCCGCGACCCGTGCCAGGGCAGCCTCCCGCCGGTACAGGCCGGTAATGGAGCGGGCGGCCGCCTCGGCCTCCCCTGCGACTGTCGCAGCCTGCTGGTGCTGCCCCGCATCCGCCAGGGTTCGCGCAACCCGCACCATGGCGTCAGCCCGCCGATCGGGGTCGGGGATCGAAGTGGCCAGGGCCTCGGCACGGACTACTTGGCCGACGGTGGCCCATGCAGCGGGTAGGCCGAGTGGGATGTTGGTATTCCGGTCGGTGAGAAGGTCGCGATTACACGCCAGGCACAGCGCGCTAGCCAGGTCCGGAGCATCTTGGGCGGCTGTCAAGTCCAGGGCTGTACGGATCTCGACCAGCGCAGCTGCGTCGCCGCCGGTGATATCAAGCAAGCGGTCATGCCGGGCCGCATCACTGGCACATACGATCATGCGGGATAGGTCGCCGAGCGTAACCAGAAGCCGGTAGTAGCTGCTCAACAGATACTCCGGGGTTCCATGGGGCCAGCCTCGGGATCGATACTCATCGGCCCAGCCGTGCAACCGCTCATGGTAAACGTACAGACGGTGGCCGAGGTAGTGGCTGGCGGCGGTATGCAGTTCTTCGTGGCCTAGGAGGTACATTTCCGGGCCAGCCCCAGGCGCCGACTGACTGGCCCTACGGGTAAAAGTACGCCCTGCTACCGTGTGCAAGATCTCTTGTACCTCCCCCAGTGGGGCGTGTGTCAGCTCTTCCAAGTCGGCATCGGACAGGCCACCGCGGGCTGCGGTCAGCAGCCCGAGCAGGTCCTGTTCCACGGCGGTGCCGTGCAGCAGGCGCCGCAGTTCCTGCCGCCCCAGTCGCTCGACATCCCGTGCATACGGGGATCCGGAGAGCGTGCGGATGATCTCCGGATCCCGCAGCGGATGCCAGCCGGGCACGTCATCGGGAATCGGTGGGCTGGGCCGCCCGGCCACGATCACCCGCATGCCGTCCGGCGGATCCGCAGGCAACAGGGCGGCGATGCTGTGCGCGTGCGGGCCGACGGTCACACCTCGATCCTCATCCAACCCGTCGACCACCAGCACCAGCCGGCACCCTGTCCTGTGGCACGCGGCCGCGGCTTGGGCCAGTAGGTCCAACAGGTGAGCATCTCGGGTCGCCTCGGGCAACACAGCTGGCAGGTCTTGCCCGGTCACCTGGGCCAGCTGCTCCAGTAGCGCCTGGGTGAACGCATCCCGGGTGTCCTGGGCCGCTAGCCGGGCCGTAATGAAGAACGACACGATCCGCACCTGCCCCTCCATCTGCGGCGGCGGACGCAGGACGAACGCTGACAACAGCGCCGACTTCCCCGCCCACGCGCCCGCCTGCCACCACGCATAAGGGCCCTCGTCGGACTTTAGGCAGAATGCGGCCAACTCCGCCAGTTCTGCCTCTCGGCCGATGAGCTCTGGCGGCGCGATCCGCCCGACTTGCTGCAAATACGCCGAGCGGGCAGCGGTGCCCTCGGCGAGTTTGCGGGTGCGGGTCGGCTGGGCAGCCTCGATCAGGTCCATCCAGTACCGCTGTTGAGGTGCCTGGTCACCCGCCCACTCTGACCACACGCGGACCAGCGCCCACACCTTGTCAGCATCACCAGTCCGCGGCACCTGAGCTAAACCAGGATCTCCCGGCAGCCATGAACTGATCCGCCTGGCATCGACCTCGATGCCATACGGCGGTCTGCCGGCAGCAGAAGCGGCCTCCCGCCGCGACGCCGGCAAGCCGACCTTCCGGCGCGCGTCGGCAGCCCGGCGCTCCAGCACACGCAACGCCTCATACAAGCTCCGCGCCGGACCTGGCATCGGGCCCTTGGCCAAGTTTCACCCCGCCCGCATTGTCCGGATGCCCGTTCTGGGCATTCCGGGCTCCCGCTCTTACCTGGGAGCCTAAAGCCTCACCTCCCGCATCGCCCGCCAACCCGGACGGGTTCTCCGCGGTCAGGCCAACCTCCCCTTAATAGTTCTCATCCTCCCGCGCTACCAGTCAAAGGGGAAGCCATGACCCGATCCACTAAGCGCACGCTTCGTAAGCTCGCTCAGGCCGCCTTGTTCAGCGCTGTCAGGGCCGCCGCAGCCGCCGCTGGCACAGGCATTGTTGCTGCCATCATCTGGTGGCTCCACCACTGACATGCATCCTGCCGAAATTGGGCCCAGCTTGGCAGCTCCCTGCACTACATGGGAGTACTCATTAAGAAAGTCATCCATGAGCGAATCTCGAGCGGCGACTTGTTGTTCGGCGACTTTCTTTTTGAGCGCTTAGAGGCGGGTTGGCGTGGTTGACCGTGAGCTGCCTGTCCCGGGCGGGCGGCCCGGATCTCCTCTCGTTCGCGACGACAACGTGAGCGAACACGGCATAACGCGCCCCGGCGACAACGACCCATCACCTCAGCAGTAATCCACGAGGCCGACACACGCACTCCGCGCAGACGAGTGCGCCAGCTCGGCCCAGCACAATCCAGTTCACCCTGCGCGGGCTTGACTGTTATGCACTGCTGTCAGTCATTAACCGATCTTGGCGCCTGCTGATGCATTAGGCGGGTCGGCGCGATTATCAAGAGCTCTCCGCACCGTCATCAACCTCGGCTACAGCCGGGCAGGCGGCCAGGCCGCATTTTATGCATCGCCCGCGCTTGGCATGAACGCACTCTGGGTGCCGCGGACAGGGTCGAGCAACTGGTTAAGCATCACCTGACCAGCGATGGCCGGCAACTCGTCCGCTGTATGGGCTGGCACATCGCAGCGGACGGTCGTGTTCAGGGGAGGCGGCTGACTATCTCGTCGGGGTTCTCGACTGTGACGACTATCCGGTCATACGGCTGGCCGGCCAGGTCAAGGACCACGGCGGGCCGCCGCCCGTGGCAGACCGCGAAGGTAACACTGCCACTGTCCCGGACGGTGCCCACCAGGATTACGCCCGGCAGCCCGGTTCCGGTTCTCAATCCGTGAACCTCGGCCATCCCGTCCGGGACTCCTCGTGCGCCGACCACTGCTGTCCGGGGTACCGTGACATTCCCGTGCAGCGCTTCGAGCTTCTCCATCGCAGACAGCGATACGGTAACCGACCAGTCGTCAATCCGCAGGCGCGCCACACGGCTCATTTTCAACCTGCCGGCCTGTTTTGTCATGCGCCTGCTCGTGCCCGTAGTCCGAGACGCGAGAACGCCTCTGCTTACCGTGCCCGGGTGATGCTCGCAGACGAACGCGGACCAGCCGGCCGGGTCAGGCGGACACCACCCCCCGGCTACCGATGTCCCGGAGCACTCCTCATCTGATTCTGACCGAGTTCACTCTCATGACGCTGTGCATGCGCACTTCGCCCACGAGCATCGGCCGCAGTCTAGCCAGCTAGCCGGATTCGAGGGTTCTGGCGCGCCTGACCAAAGGGTTCGTCTGCAGGCGGAGGCTGGCGCGCCGTCCGGGCCGGGTCTACGATTTTCACACTGCGGCGGTCTCCAGCCTTTTTCCTGCCCGCATCGGCACAAGCTGCCGGGCGTCACAGGGACTGGCAGGTGATCCCTTCGCCTGTTCTCACCCGAGGGGAACCTTGATGGCGCTCTACATGTACCAGGCCTCCTATACCGCAAAGTCGATGGCGGCTCAGCTGAAGGAGCCGCAAGACCCC
>Ga0302326_10006071_pt1 | contig 27216 bp, 20 predicted proteins | sample Palsa_T0_3_FD_202264 | JGI IMG/M metagenome (GOLD analysis project Ga0302326, IMG submission 202264) | Peat permafrost microbial communities from Stordalen Mire near Abisko, Sweden - Palsa_T0_3 | ecosystem: Environmental > Terrestrial > Soil > Palsa > Peat permafrost | place: Sweden: Abisko... | reverse complement strand
ATGCCATTGCCAAAGCGGGACTCGACCCGAAGGAAATCGAAGACGTCTATATGGGCTGCGCCAATCCGGAAGGCGCAACCGGGTTCAACATTGCGCGCCTCTCGGCGATCTGGGCCGGCTGCCCCGTCACCACCTCGGGCACCACGATCAACCGCTTCTGCTCGTCGGGGCTGCAGGCCATCGCGATGGCGGCGCAACAGGTGATGACGCAGGGCACGCCCGTCGCCATCGGCTCGGGCGTCGAATCGATCTCGCTCGTGCAGATGGGCGGCATGAACACGAAGAACCTCACCGAAGCGCATCTGATGGAGATCAAACCCGAATTGTGGATCTCGATGATCGAGACCGCGGAACTCGTCTCGGCACGCTACGGTGTCGACCGTGCGCGGCAGGACGAATATGCGCTCGAAAGCCAGCGCCGCACGGCCGCGGCGCAACAGGCGGGCCGCTTCAAGGACGAAATCGTGCCGCTCGAAACGAAGATGAAGAAGATCGACAAGGCGACCGGCGCGGAATCCATTGTCGACTACGTCGTCGATCGCGATGAGTGCAACCGCCCCGACACGACGCTGGAAGGCCTGCAGGCGTTGCAGCCCGTGCTGCGCGGCGGCATGAAAGTGAAGGAAGGCAAATACGTCACCGCCGGCAATGCCTCGCAATTCTCCGACGGCGCATCGGCCTGCGTCATCATGGATGCGCAGACGGCCGCGCAGAAGAACCTGACACCGCTCGGCATTTTCCGCGGCTTCGCGGTGGCCGGCTGCGAGCCCGACGAAATGGGCATCGGTCCGGTGTTCGCCGTGCCGCGCCTGCTCGAACGGCAGGGCCTCAAGCCCGACGACATCGATCTGTGGGAACTTAACGAAGCGTTTGCCGCCCAGGTGATCTACTGCGCCGATCGCATCGGTATTCCCTATGAGAAACTCAACGTGAACGGCGGCTCCATTTCGATCGGTCATCCTTACGGCATGTCGGGCGCGCGCATGACGGGCCACATCTTGCTGGAAGGACGCCGCCGGAAGGCGAAGTTCGGCGTCGTCACCATGTGCATCGGCGGCGGCATGGGCGCGGCCGGGCTGTTCGAATTCGTGCATTGACGCGGACGCGCGCATTCGTCGGGCGGACGCTCGCGCTGGCCTTTGTGCTCATCGCCTGCGCCGCCTGTGCCGGCGGCGGACAAGTCGCGCGCATTCAGCAGGCGCCGCCTCCGCCCGATCCGAAAACGGAAATGGCGGCGCTCGAACAACGCATCTTCGAACTGATCCAGGTGGAGCGTCACAAGATCGATCCGGCGGCGAAAACGCTGGCGCTCGATTCCGAGCTGGTCGGCGTCGCGCGACAGCGCAGCGCGGATATGGCGGCCAAAAACTATTTCGCCCACAAGGGTCCCGACGGCGTCACCTCGGCCAGCCTCATCATGGACGAGGACCAGGATTTCCAGGGGCTGCTCGGAGAAAACCTCGCCGCCCAGCACTACGTCACGCAGTCGGGCGTCGACGTCGAAGCGTTCGCGCAGCGTTTCGTCAAATCCTGGCTTGATAGTCCCGAGCACAAGGACAATCTCGCCTTCGCGGATTACGACCGGAGCGGCGTCGGCGCCGCCGTGAACGGCGACACGGTCTATGTGACGCAACTCTTCGCCACCAATATGGGATTGCCGGCCCATGTGGCGCAGCCGAAGAAGCGCGAGGTCAGCGAATGGAGCAATGCCAAAGCCGCGACGGCGCCGGCGACGCAACCGGCGTCGCCATGACGGCCGCGCCGAGGATCGAAACTTACAAGGATTTCTGGCCCTTTTATTTGCGCCAGCATTCGAAGCCGGCGACGCGCGCGGTCCACTTCCTGGGAACGGGGCTTGCCACGGCGTCCCTGGCAGCGCTCATCGCGACGGGCAATTTGCGGTTCGGGCTCGTGGCCCTGTTCGCAGGCTACGGTCCTGCCTGGTTAGGCCATTTCTTCATCGAGAAGAACAGACCCGCCACCTTTACTTACCCAGTCTGGTCGCTCGTCTCCGATTACCGGATGGCATGGATCTGGCTCACGGGCAGACTTGACCGCGAACTCGAACAGGCAGGCGTAGCCTCGCGCTAACGCGGTATTAACCCAGTTTCTTAAATATAATGTGGACCGCGGAGGCAAAGTCGCACCTACCCGGGCTCGACGGGGGTAACTTTACTTTACACTACCTCTGGACGCAGTTACTTTATCTTGTATAGGCGGCCTTAGGCGATTCGAAATGCAGCCCGAACTTCCCTGGAATCTTGCCGGCATCCCACCAGAAGCTCGCGAGGCGGCCCGTGCCGCTGCCCGCCGTGACGGTCTCTCGGTCGGCGAGTGGCTGACGCGGCGCATTCTGCGCAGCTTTGTCGAAAACGACGCGGAAGCCGGCCGCGAAACCTGGCGGCACACCGCGGCGGGCGGCTATCGCGTCGTCGCCGACGAACAGCCTTCCTCCACGGCGCGGGAATCCGCCGACATGCTGGCGCGGGTGTCGCGCAGCGAGTCGGAAGCCCAGGGCGCCGGCAAACGCATGGAGGACCAGTTGCAGGGACTGGCGCGCCGGCTGGAAGCGGCCGAGCGGAGCCAATCGGAAAACAGCCGCGCCATGACCAGGGCCGCCACCGAGATCAACGTCGCCGCGCGCGAACAGGCCCAGGCCTTCGACCAGCTCGGCGCGAATGTGATGAACCTGAACGAACGCCTCGCCCGCATCGAGCAGCAGGCGCAGGCGGACGGCTCGAAGGAAGCGGTCAAGGCGCTGCACAACGGCCTGTCGCGGCTGGCCGATCAGGTCGCGCAAACCGCCAACCAGTCGGCGGCGCAGATCGCAGCTCTCGCGTCGAATGTCGAAGCCGTCGCCGGCAAAATTTCCGAGGCGCGGGACGAAGCCGCGAACACGTCGTTCGCGCTCGACGACCGCATCGCCACGCTCGCCGCCAATGTCGGCTCCATCGCGGGCAAGCTCACCGAAGCGCGCAACGATGCGGAGACCGCCACGCGGTCGCTGGATCACCGCACCGCGCAACTGACCACGAACGTCGAAACGCTGACGAGCAATGTCACCGAGGCGCGCGACGAGGCCCAGAACACCTATCGTTCGCTGGAAGACCGCATTGCCACACTGGCCGCGAATGTGGGCTCCGTGGTCGGCAAGATGATGGAGGTGCGCGGCGAGGCCGAAGCCGCAGCGCGCACGCTCGACGAGCGCATCGCGTCGGTGTCCGAGCGGGTGCGCTCGGTCGAACACGGCGCGCAGACGAGCGCCGGCGCGCTGGCCGCGACCCAGGAGGCTCTGCAATCCGTTCAGGCGGAACGTCAGACGAGCGAAGCGGAAATCGCGCGCCATAACGCGGCGCTCGCGCAATTGAACGAAACGCTCGACGAACTCACGCAACGCTTCGCCGCCAGCGAGGCGCGCCATGACGGCGCTCTGGCACGGCTCGAAGAGAGTGTCGAGAAACTCGACACGCGCAGCCGCGAGCCGGTCGTCGAAGGGCGTCTGCAGGGCATCGAACACGCGCTGACCGACATTGCGGGCCGGCTCGAAAAAACCGAACGCGTCAGCGCCGGCACTGCGGGCGCCATCGAAGAATCCGTGCGCAACCTCACTGAGCGCGCCGACGCGGCGGACAAGCGCCAGCTCGACGATGTTGCGGAACTGCACGCCGCGATAAAGGATGCGGCGAGCCGCGCGGTCCCGCCGGCACCGGTCGTTGTGCCGCCCCCGACGCATAGTTTCGACCTGCCGCCATTCTCCCAGGCTGCCGCGCAGCCCGCCGCTGCCGCCCAGACTGTCGTTGTTGAAGAGCCCGCGCCGCAGGCCGTGGCCGAAACCGTACCGCCTTTGGCGGAAAGCGTGCCGGAACCGCCGCCGCCTGTTTTTGAACACCCGTTCGCTTTCGCCGCGGCACCTGCCTCGCATGACACAGCGGCGGATGCGGAATCCTTTCTGAGCACCGCGCGGCGCAAGGTTCGTTCGACCGCAGAGATGGATAGTGAGAATGCCGGCCGCGGCCCGTTTGCCGCTTTTTCCTGGAGCCGCTTGCAGGAAGACGCCGGTCCCGCGAAACGCGAAGGCGTCACGCGTTATGCGCTTATCGCCGCCCTGGGACTCCTTATCGTGGCCGCCATCCTGGCCGGCATCTTTTTGAGTCGCGGCCTGTCCGCGCCGGCCAGCGCGCCACAGACGCCCGTCGTCGCCGCGAAAGCCAGTGCGCGCCCGACAAGCAGCGTCAGCGTGCCCGCGAAACCCGTGATCCCGCCGCCGCAGGCATCCGTTCCCGATGGCGCAAATGCGGGCCTGGAAAACACCATCCCGCCGGTCGCCACAATCGCGCCTCCGGTATCCAACAGGCCGGTCGTGCCGGAATATCGCCGCGCGCATATCGTGCCCGCGCCGGTGCGCATGAAGCCGCCCGCTTTTGTGAGAGCCGCCGCAAAAGCGCCACCCAAACAGACGGCGCCAAAACAGGTTGCAACGGCCGAACCCAAACTGGTCGCTTCCCTGTCGCCGGTCGATCGTCTGGCCGCGCTCGCCAACACCGGCAACGCCAAGGCGCAATTGCTGCTCGGTCTCAGATATCTCGACGGCGACGGCACCTCGGTCAACGAAGCCGAAGCCGCCAAATGGCTGGAGCGGGCCGCGAACCAGGGCGAAGCCGTTGCGGCCTATCGCATGGGAACGCTTTACGAGCGCGGCCATGGCGTGCCCGTCGACGCGGCGAAAGCGACCCAGTGGTACGCGACCGCCGCCAAACAGGGAAATCGCAAGGCGATGCACAATCTGGCCGTCGCTTACGCGCAAGGCACGGGCGTCGAGAAGAACCTGACGATCGCCGCGCAATGGTTCACCCACGCCGCCAATCTGGGCCTGGCCGATTCGCAGTTCAATCTTGCCGTGCTGTACGAACGCGGCATGGGCGTGCCGCAAAGCCTGCCCGACGCCTACAAATGGTACGCGATCGCCGCGGCCCAGGGCGATTCGGAATCGAAGGCCCGCATCGACGCGCTCTCCACCCAACTGAGCGCGGACGACAAGGCGGCGGCGGAAAAGGCGGCGGCGAATTTCCATGCACAGACGCCGGACCGCACCGCGAACCTGCCGCCGGACCAGATGATGCTCATGGGCGGCTGAGCGCCGAAATCCCTGCCAATCGATCGCTTCGGAACAGGGAATTTCGCGGCGGTACTTTCGGGCAACGAATTCCCTGCTAGCAGGGAAATTAGCAGGGAATAATAGGAACAGGGAATTGCAGGCGCGGGTTCCGCCCGCCCGATTGCGGTTTTTCAGCATGTCAAAGAGCCTCCCGGCAGGCCGCGGCCCAGCAGGTTATTGCGAGATCACTCTATAACCAATTTGGTTTTATGTCAACCGGTGACAATACCGGCGCGGCGCGCGAAACTGCGCCGTTCCGCCGCCGCGTCCCCAGCCAGGATCCCTCCCGATGCGCCTCTCCAGCCGCGCCATTTCCGTCTTCGCGCTGTGCGCCCTGCCCTTTGCAGCGCCCGCCATTGCCGCGCCGTTCACCATGGCGCAGGTGCTGGACTATCCCTACGCAAGCGAGCTGGTCGCTTCGCAGCATGGCGACCGCATCGCCTGGACGCGCAATCTCGGCGGCGTACGCAATGTGTGGGTGGCGCAAGGCCCCGCCTTCAGGCCGCGGCAGGTGACGCATTTCACGGCAGACGACGGCCAGGACATCACGCAGCTCACCTTCTCGCCCGACGGCGCGCACCTTCTCTATGTGCTGGGCGGCGATCACGACGCGAACTGGCCCGCCGAAGGCAATCTCGCGCCCGACCCAACCTCCTCGGCAGAGCAGCCCATCGTGACGATCTGGGCCGCGTCGCTCACCGGCGGCGCGCCCGTGAAGATCGCCGAAGGCGACGCCCCGGCGATCTCCGCCCATGGCCGGCTCGCCTACATCAAGGACGATCAGGTGTGGACCGCGCCGCTCGACGGCCGGGGAAAACCCGAACGCCTGTTCTTCGATCGCGGCAAGGACGCTTCGCTCGCCTGGTCGCCGGACGGCAGCCGTCTCGCCTTCGTCTCCAACCGCAACGATCACGCCTTCATCGGCGTCTTCGCGTCGAAGGACAAACCGCTCGTCTGGCTCGCGCCGTCCACCGGCTTCGATTCCTCGCCGCGCTGGTCGCCCGACGGCAGGCGGATCGCGTTTGCGCGCCAGCCGGGCGCGGGCGGTCCGCCCACGCCGCTCCTGCAGCAGACGCCCAGGCCCTGGTCGATCCTGGTGGCCGACGCGGATGGCTCAGCCAGCCATATGGTCTGGCAAAGCCCCGACACGCTCGACGGCTCCTGGCCCGATATCGAAGGCGAAGCGAATCTGCATTGGGCGGCGGGCGACCGGCTGGTGTTCATGGCCGATCTCGACAATTGGCCCCACCTCTATTCCATTCCCGCCGCGGGCGGCCAGCCGCTATTGCTGACGCCGGGCGCCTTCATGGTCGAGCATGTCGCCGAAAGCGGCGACGACCGCTTTATAATTTTCGACGCGAACACGGGCACCACGCCGGGCGACGGCGAACGCCGCCATGTGTTTCGCGTGCCCGTGGATCGCGCCGCACCGATGGCACTCACCTCCGGCGATACGCTCGAATGGCGCCCTGTCGCGGCCGGCAACGATCGTGTCGCGTTCATCGCGGCGGGCACCGAGCAGCCGCCCGCGGCGGCCCTGGTCGGCATGGACGGCACGCATCGCACAATGCTCGACACGGGCGCGTTGCCGGCGGATTTTCCCGCCAACGCGCTCATCGCGCCCAAGCCGATCGCGTTCGAAGCGGCCGACGGCCAAATCGTGCATGGGCAGCTCTTCCAGCGCGCGGACGGCGCGAAGACCAAACCCGGCATCGTGTTCGTGCATGGCGGCCCGTCGCGGCAGATGCTGCTCGGCTGGCACTACATGGGCTATTACAGCAACGCCTATGCCGTGAACCAGTATCTCGCGGCGCACGGCTTCGCTGTGCTGTCGGTGAATTATCGCCTCGGCATCGGCTATGGGCGCTCGTTCCACCAGCCGCCGCATTGGGGGCCGACGGGCGCGGCCGAATACCAGGATGTCGTGGCGGCGGCCCATGTGCTCCAGCGGACGCAAGGCGTCGATCCCGACCGCATCGGCATCTGGGGCGGCTCCTATGGCGGCTATCTGACCGCACTCGGCCTCGCGCGCAATTCCGATCTGTTCAAGGCGGGCGTCGATCTCCACGGCGTGCATGACTGGTCGCGCGAACTCGACGAATGGTTCGGCAAGCCCGGCGGGCGCTTCGAAAAAGGCGATCGCGAGCAGGCGCTGAAGACGGCGTGGGAATCCTCGCCCGCTGCTTCCGTGGAACATTGGAAATCGCCGGTCCTCCTCATCCAGGGCGACGACGACCGCAATGTGCGGTTCGCCCAGACCATCGATCTTGCGCGCCGGCTCGACGCGCGGCATGTGCCCTATGAAGAGCTCGTGATCCCCGACGAGATCCACGGCTTCCTGCGCCATGCGAGCTGGCTCCGCGCCGACACGGCAGCGGCGAACTTCTTCGCGGAGAAGTTCGGCGTGCGGTGATGGGGGGATGCCGGTGCCACCCTCCCGTCGTCATGCCCCGCTTCATGCGGGGCACCCAATTTACTTGCGTCGGGCGAGACGATGAATTCCGATAGCGTCCAACAGATGATCGGCGATGCAAACGCAAAAACAGTTCTTCGTTTACATCATGACCAACAAGCCCTGGGGAACGTCGGCGTGACGAACGACATCGGCAGGCGCGCATATGAACACCGGGAAGGTCTGGTTCCGGGGTTCACGAAGAAATACGGCTTGCACAGCCTCGTATATTTCGAACGACATGCTACCGCGCCCGCCGCCATCCACCGCGAAAAACGCCTCAAGAAATGGCCACGCGTCTGGAAGATCAATCTCATCAGAACCGACAATCCGGACTGGAAGGATCTGGCGGTGGATTGGCATTCCGAGATGAGTGCGCAGGATATAGAAAATTGGATCACCCGCATTCGCGGGTGAAGACGACTTAGGAGTGACGGGATAAATCGGAAGGGAACACGATGTTCCCACCCACCCACAATCGTCATACCCCGCGCCCCCCGGTCCGCGCGAGAGCGCGGCCGGAGTGTAAACACGCGGGCGATGACGGCAAAAGGGCTGATGGAATTACGTGCAAGCATGCCTTTCCTGTGCTCCATCCGCGCTGTGTGTTAGCCTCTTGCGGTGCCGGGAGACCTTCATGCAAACAGATGACATGGGCAAGAGCATCGCACTCGCCATATTCGCAGCACTCCCGTCGCAGGCAAGCAGCGCCCACGCCGCCGTCACGATCTCAGCGGCCGCGACAGCGAATGTGACCTGCTCCGGTGGCATTTGCGCGCCAACGGCAAAAAACGCTGTCCTCAATGTGGGTGATCTGGAAACGCTGCTCGCTGCAGGCAGCGTCACGGTTACGACGACAGGTACCGGCGTTCAGGCGAGCAACATCGACATCAAAGCGGCATTGAGCTGGTCGAGCGCCGGCACGCTTTCGCTATTGGCCAAAAAATCTGTCGCCGTTGACAGTCCGGTGTCGATTGTGGGCCTCAGCGGCCTGACGATCGGGACAGGCGGCAAGAACGGAACGTTTTCGTTCGGCAAGAAAGGCAACGTCACGTTCGCGAACCTGTCCAGCAATCTTTCCATCAATGACCTCGGCTATATACTCGTTGACACCATCCAGACACTGGCGTCCGACATCGCATCCAATCCGAGCGGCGGTTTCGCGCTGGCCACGAACTATGACGCAAGCCAGGACGGAACCTACCCATCGTCGCCCATCCCGACTGTGTTCACCGGGGCTTTTGAAGGCCTCGGCAACACGATCTCCAACCTCAGGATCGCCGGCTTCACCAACGTCGGTGGATTCGAATTTACCGGCCTGTTCGCCGAAATCGGGGCGAAAGCCACGCTAGAAAATATCGGCCTCGTCGATGCCAATATCGCCGCGCCGAAAAAAGGAAAGCTGCCTTCCGTCGGTTCCCTGGCCGCTCGCAGTTCCGGTACAATCATGTTTTCTCATGCATCCGGCGCCGTTGCCGGCGTGAAGGAGAGTTTCATCGGCGGACTGGTCGGCTGGAATGACGGAACGATTGCGAATTCCTACGCGGCTGTTGCTGTAAGCGGCAAAAAAAGCGACGACGGCGGTCTCGTGGGCTACAACACCGGCAGTGTCAGCAAATCCTATGCGACGGGTGCGATATTTAGCGGCGGCGACGCCATCGGCGGCCTCGTCGGCGAAAACGACGGCGACATCGATGGTTCCTATGCGACCGGAACACTGTCGGATGGCGTTTATAGCGGCGGATTGGTCGGTCTTAACGAGGCGACAATCACAAATTCTTTCGCGACCGGTGACGTTATCGGCCTATCGGTGGCAGGTGGCCTGGTTGGTGCAACCGGAGCATCTGTTGGAGGCAGCGCAATCGTCAGCAACTCTTATTCCATTGGCGCAGTTAGCTGCGAACCGGGAGGCAATGCGGGTGGCCTGGCCGGCACCAATGGCGGTATCACCGCGATAAGCTTCTCATATTCGACCGGCGCGGTCACCGGAGGTATGGGAAGTTTTATTGGTGGGTTGGTCGGAGAAGACAACGCGAACGCCGGCAGCATCACCGATTCCTATTGGGACACCGACACGAGCGGCATCACCAATCTCGGTCAGGGCGCGGGCAACATCGCCAACGATCCCGGCATCACGGGTTTGACCACCGCACAATTACAGTCCGGCCTGCCAGCAGGATTCGATCCTGCCATCTGGAACGAAAAATCCAATATCGACGGCGGCTTTCCCTATCTGATCGCCAACCCGCCGGCGAAGAAGAAGTAAAGAAAGCATCCCCTATCGGCATGCCCCGCTTCATGCCACCGATGTTCGATTGATTTCACAACACAGGCGTAAAACGTGAGTTTGTAGGTCTCCCCCAACGCGAGGTCGGTAGCGGCAGCGTACCGACGGAGAACCAGGCGCTGCGTGTAGCGCAGGGCGCAGGCGAACCGGGTGGGGGGCGTCGATATTCCCCCCACCCGATTCGGCTATACGCCGAATCGACCTCCCCGCATTGGGGGAGGTGAAACGCCTTTCCGTGTCAGCGATCCGATCGATGACGAGCCCCCCTTGAACCCGGCGGACTTCCATATAACTATCATCATGCAAGTGACTTCGGAGGCCGCCGTGAAACGCAAGAGCCTGGGCAATATGCAATGCCCGATCGCCCGCAGCCTGGAGCGCGTGGGCGAATGGTGGAGCATCCTCATCCTCAGGGACGCGCTTTATGGCCTGACCCGCTTCGACCAGTTCCAGAAGAGCCTGGGGATCGCGCCCAACATGCTGACGCGCAGGCTGAACGCGCTGGTGAAGGCGGGCCTCCTCGTCAGGCGCCGCTACAATGCGCGCCCGCCCCGTTACGAATATGTGCTCAGCGATCGCGGCCGCGAATTCCGCGATGTGCTCATCGCGCTGGTCGCCTGGGGCAACAGGAATTTCGCGCCGGAAGGCGAGAGCGTCGTCATCGCCGACCGCAAGACGGGCGCCGTGGCCGACCCCATCGTCGTGGACCGCATCTCGGGGCGAAAGCTCGACGCGGCGGCATTCCGCCTGGCGCCCGGCCCCGCCGCCAATGCCCGCACGCGGCTGCGCACGGCCTTCGGCGCGGGCGAATTGTCGTCCGACGACTACGCGCGCGAACTGGCCGCGCTGAAGCAGCCCGCCAAAAGTGCGAAACGTGAAGGACGCGGGCTATGACCACCGCAGACGACATTCACACGCAAGGCTGGACACCGGCCGTTCACAGACCGCGTCTCAATCTCAAACGTCTCGCGATCATTGGCGGCGTGCTCCTCGCGGGCGCCGCTGCTCTCACCTATGCTTATGATTGGTGGACGACGGGCCGTTTCGTGGAATCGACCGACGACGCCTATGTCGGCGGCGACGTCACCGCCATCTCGCCGCATGTGACGGGTTTCGTGGCGCAGATCTTCGTGCGCGACAATGAGCGCGTGCGCGCGGGCCAGCTCGTTCTCCGCCTCGACGACCGCGATTTCCGCGCGGCGGCGGATCATGCCGCAGCCGCATTGCGCGGGCAGCAGGCGACGCTTGCGAATCTCGAGGCGAAAGTCGCGCTGCAGCAATCGCTGATCCGGCAGGCCGACGCCGATGTCTCCGCCAAGACGGCGCAGGCCGCCTTCGCGCATGACGACGATCTGCGCTACCAGGGCCTGATGCGCGCGGTCGCCACTTCCAGGCAGGATGTGCAGCGTGCCGGCGCCAATGCGCGCGAGGCGGAATCGGGTGTCGCCTCATCGCATGCCGGCGCTGCCGCCGCGCGCCAGCAACTGGCCGTGCTCGACACGGAGATCGACGAAGCCCGCGCCGCGATCGCGCAGGCCGAGGCCGATCTGCGCACCGCCGAACTCAATCTCGGTTATACGGAAATCCGGTCGCCGATCGACGGCTATGTCGGCAATCGCGCCGCGCGCGTGGGCTCCTATGTCACCGCCGGCGCCTATCTCGTCAGCATCATTCCGGCGCACGGGTTGTGGATCGACGCCAATTTCAAGGAAGACCAGCTGGCGCGCATCCGCCCCGGCCAAAGCGCCACGGCCGTCGCCGATGTGCTGCCGGGCCGCGTGTTTCACGGCCATGTACTCAGCCTCGCGCCCGGCTCCGGCGCGGTGTTCAGCGTCATCCCGCCGGAAAACGCGACGGGCAATTTCACCAAGATCGTGCAGCGCGTGCCGGTGCGCATCGTGCTCGACGGCGCGGATGCCACGCTGGGCGATTTGAGGCCCGGCCTTTCGATCACGGCGCAGGTGGACACGCATTCGACGGCGGACAACGCGCCGTGAGCGACGCGCGCACATCACGGGGCTGGGTGCGCGACATCCTGCCCTTTGTCGTGATGTGCGTCGGCATGTTCATCGCGCTCCTCGACATCCAGATCGTCGCGTCGTCGCTGCAGAATATCGGCGGCGGCCTCTCGGCCGGGCAGGACCAGATCAGCTGGGTGCAGACCGCCTATCTCATCGCCGAGATCGTGATGATCCCGCTTTCCGGCTGGCTGACGCGGGTGTTCTCCACGCGCTGGCTCTTCACCGCTTCGGCCGCGGGCTTCACGCTCGCCAGCATGCTGTGCGGCCTCGCCTGGAACATCGAGAGCATGATCGTGTTCCGCGCGTTGCAGGGACTGCTCGGCGCCTCGATGATCCCGACGGTGTTCACCTCGTCGTTCTACTATTTCCAGGGACCGAGGCGCGTCTATGCGGCGGCCGTCATCGGCACTATCGCCTCGATCGCGCCCACGCTCGGCCCCGTGATCGGCGGCTGGATCACCGATTCGCTCAACTGGCACTGGCTTTTCTACATCAACCTGTTCCCGGGCCTCGCCGTCACGCTGCTCATTCCGCTGCTCGTCGATATCGACAAGCCCGATCTCACGCTGCTGAAAGGCGCGGATTATCCCGGCATGGCGCTGATGGCTGTCGGACTCGGCACGCTCGAATATGTGCTGGAGGAAGGCACGCGCTGGAACTGGTTCGACGATGCCACGATCCGCAATTGCGCCTGGGTGGCGGGGATCGCGGGCGCGCTGTTCGTCATCCGCAGCCTTACCTTCGCGCGACCGGTGGTCGACCTGCGGGCGCTGGGCAACAGGAATTTCGCGCTGGGCTGCACACTCTCGTTCATCACGGGCGTGGGCATTTTCGCGCCCATCTATCTGACGCCGTTGTTCCTCGGCTATGTGCGCGGCTTCAGCGCGTGGCAGACGGGCGTGGCGGTGTTCTCGACGGGCGCGGCCTCGCTCGCGGGCGTACCCGTGTTCATCGCTTTGTCGCGCAAATTCGATCCGCGCTGGCTGATGATGGCAGGCCTCGCCTGCTTCGGGCTTTCCATGTGGAGCTTCAGTTTCATCACGCATGATTGGGGCGCAGCCGAACTTCTCGTGCCGCAGATCCTGCGCGGTTTCCCGCAGGTGTTCGCCATCGCGCCCAGCGTCAATCTGGGGCTCGGCAGCCTGCCGCCGGAGCGGCTCAAATATGCGAGCGGGTTGTTCAACATGATGCGCAATCTGGGCGGCGCGGTGGGGATTGCCGTGTGCGGTGCGATCCTCAATGACCGCACCAATCTGCATTTCGTCACCATCGCGTCCAACCTGACGCCGGCCAATGGCGCGATGGCGCGGCTGGTCGATGGCGTGACACAGCGCTATGGCGCGCTGCCCGGCAGCGCCGATGCGGGCCACGCGGCCGCGCTCAGGCAATTGTGGGAACTGGCGTATCGCGAAGCGTCCACGATGGCCTATGCCGATGCGTTCCGCGCCATCATGTTCGCGTTTGTCTTAGCCACCCTTCTCGTGCCGCTGCTGCGCAATGTCGCGCCGGCCCCGGCGGCGGGGCATTAGGACATGCACGCATTTGGGCGCTGCCAAACTCGAATTGTGAAGGCGGGCGATGAGCCGGATTGCTGCAAATAGGTCCGCTTCGGCTCAATTGAGAGTCGCCAGATAGGCTGCCACATCGGCCGCCTGCTGGGGCTGCGGGAGCCCCCCAAACGTCATCTTGTTGCCGACCACAACGGTTGAAGGCGATATCAGATATTTCGCGAGTGTACCTTCGCTCCAGACAATGCCGGAAGCCTTCATTGCGGACGAATAGCTATATCCCGCGAAACTGCCGGCTTGGCGGCCGACGACGCCGAACAGATTCGGACCGACACGATTGCCGCCGCCTTTTGCCGCCGAATGACAAACCGCGCAGCGGTTGAAAAGGCTGGCGCCATTCGCCGCATTTCCGGCCGCGAACGCGGTCGACATCTCCATGCCAACGGAAAAAACGAGTGCGAGACCTGAAATCGTTTTCAGAATGCGAGCCATGCGAATATCCTGAAAGTGTTGTTGTCCGACGCATTGTGCCCAAGGCCGTCGTAATTGTGCGACGCCCCGTCGAAGAGCGAATAGGCTGTGTATTGCAAGCCCACCCGGATGTTGACTCGCGGTCCCAAAAAAGAGGGTTCTGCGCCGAACGGTGTTCCGTCGACCTGGAACAATACGCCCTGGCTATTCGGGCTGAGGGTGCGGTTGCCTGCATAAAGCAGCGAGTCGCCAGATCCCCACGTATTGAACGGTTGCACCGTGCCGCCGATCACATTGTGCCAGTAATAGGAAGCATCGAAGCGAATGTCGTTCAGCGTATTGTGAAGATTCGCCGAAGCGCCCATCGGCTGCGAACCCGCAAGATCCTGACCTTCATGCGTATAGATTGCGTTGATTGAGTAGATGCTGCTGCTGTCGCCGATGAATTGATACGACGCGTCCAGTCCGACGTCGGAATAATTGTCGGGCGTACCCGATATTCCGCCTGGCTCCAGACGGGGGAAGAGGCCAAATGCGCCCACCTCGAAGTTCTGATCGCCATAGTCCTTTTGGTACGCCACGCGAAAATAGGGCGTGGCGTCGCTGAGCACAGGACCACCCTCATACGCATCGGCGCCCATGGCGCGCAGGAAACCCCGCGGTGGCGTCCAATAAACCCCTGCCTCGGCATAGACAGCCGAGTTCCAATACGCATAGACATTCACGCCCAAGACGCTCTGCGCAAGGCCGCCATCGAAGACGGTCGCGGCGGCGGGCGCGGGCGAAAGATCGGAGCTCGTATATGGAAAGCCCCATGCCGGTAGCGTATTCCAGACATCTTCCACGCCCGGATTGTTGTTCAGACTGACACCCAGGAGCACGTCGTCGCCCGCGATGGTCGTGTGCGTTACGGCGCGGATGTCGAGATTGTCCCATGAGACCGCACGACCGACGCCGTCATAGGTGATTTGCGCGAGCCCACCGAAATGATCGCCGATGCCGCCGCCGACAAAGACGCTCGCCTGATCGAGCGTCGTATTGTCGTTCGGCGCGTAATGCGGGGCCGGCGCGCTCGGCTGAGCTTCCGCGGTATGAACATAGGAAGCCATAACCATGGCCGATACCGGCAGCGTAAAATCCGTTCCCGCGCGCATCGTATAGCCTTCAAGCTTGAATGTGCGTCCGAATGGCGTCAGTTGCGGTCCGAATCCGCCGACATGACAGGTCGTGCAGGGTTGTCCGGTTTGAACGGCGAAGGCGGGAACTGCGCGTGCATCCTGCGCTGACGACACAAACGCAACCACCGCCGCGAGGACGGATATCATCAGCCTGATCGGCAAATGCGTCGCGTTGGATGGATAGGGCAGATATTCACCCGCTGCTGAGGCGCGCGCCACATCGCTCATGTCGCTCCCCCAAAATTGCGCAGACGCCAAAACTCTCTCTAGCAAGCTTTCAAGCAGCGATCTGAGCAAAATTGCTCACTGCGCGATTTTGTTGCGATATCGCGAAATACGATATTGATTTGCTGTCTTCAGCGACGCGCACACGATCCGTGCAAAGAACGCTCAGCTTTCGCACAAACAGACCTTCATCATCTGGGTGGCCCGTTGTTACGGGCCATGACATTCAGGGGTAAACAGTTGAACCCTTGTCACCACGCCATCCACCCTCACCCCGCCTTGCCGATCACGCCCAGTTGCGCCGCCAGTGCTATCGCATGCGTGCGCGTGCGGGCGCCGAGCTTGTCGGCGGCGTTGTCGATATGGAAACGCACCGTGTGTTGCGACAGGTGCAACGCGCGGCCGATCTCGACATCCGAACTGCCCGATGCCGCGAGCGTGAGGCATTCCACTTCGCGCATGGTGAGGCTGGCGAGGTCTTCCGGCGTCGTGGCCGGCCTGCGCGGGAAAAGCGCGAAGAAATAATTCGCAAGCACGAAAAGGTCCGGACCATGCGCATCGAGCAGCGCCTGCAATTCCGCGCGACTCTTGCGGCCCCACCAGTGCACGCCGCCGATGCGCCCATAAGTGAGGCGCACGGGAACGGCAAGGCCCCCCGCGATGCCTATGCTGGCGAGCCCGTCGGCCACGCGCCGCGTCGTCCGCACCTCGCCGTCCGTCGCCTGAGCCGCGTCGTCGAGCATCCACACGAAGGGCAGATGCGAAAAACGCGACTGGATGAAGACGGGGTTGGTGAGCGTATAGGCCTTCTCCACCCAGCGATCGACGAAATCCTTCGGCCAGCCGAAGCGGTCGGCGAGTCGCGCGCCGTTCTCGTCGCAGAGCGGTTCGAGTCGCGACATGTCGTCGAGCGCGCCGATGATGGGGAGCCCCAGTTCCGTGCCGGCGGCGACGAGCAGATCGGCGCCCTCGCCGATGGCGCGCGCCCCGATCATCGCCACGGCAAGCTTTCGCAGCGGGCTCACACAAATTCCTCCCGGAAGCGGGAGGTTAAATCGGGAGGCGAACGATGCCAATCTGTGGGTAGCCACCCGGCGCGGAGAATCCGCCGCCGGCACAACAATCGTATCGGGAGAACAGCATGGACGCCCAGGACATTCGCGATCTGCGCCGCTTGATGGAGTATGAAGGCGGCCGCAACGGACCGCCGCCCACATTCCCGAAATTCCCCGACCTGCCCGGCGGCCGCTACAACGACATGCGCTTCTTCGAACTGGAGAAGCAGCATGTCTGGCGGAAGTCCTGGCTGCTCGCCAGCCATATCGACGAAATCCCGGAACCCGGCTGTTACAAACTGTGGGAGACATCGGGCCAGCCGGTCGTCATCGTGCATGCGCGCTCGGGCGAGATCAACGCCTTCTACAACACCTGCAGTCACAGGGGCGCGCCCGTGGTGCAGGAAGAGACCGGCAAGCGCGCCCGCCTCGTGTGCAAATATCACGGCTGGACCTATGACGACGAAGGCAAGCTCATCGCCATCCGCGACGCGCGGGATTTCGTCGACCTCGATTTCTCCTGCCGCTCGCTCACGCGCGTGCGTTGCGAACGCCTCGGCAATCTCATCTTCGTCAATTTCGACGACAATGCCGTTTCGCTCACGGAATGGATCGGCGCGGTGGCGAACGACTGGGAGGAATTCCGCTTCGACAAGCTGAGACTCGTGGACCGCTATGTGTGGGATCTCAATTCCAACTGGAAGATCGCGATGGAGGCCAATACCGAGGTCTACCATGTGAAAAGCATCCATCCCACGACGGTCGATCCGCTGCTCGATTCCAACCGCAACGTCAACACGTTCTATCGCCATGGCCATGGGCGCATGGTGGCGCCCTCGCGCGAGAACGGCCCCAACAAGGCGTATCTCAGGGGCGCGCCCGACATCGACATTGAAAGCGTGGGCGAGATCGCGCGCAGCTGCACGCAATCCTACGGCATGTTCCCCAATTGGGTGTCGCCGCTGGGCTCCTACGGCTTCCCGGTGCTGCTGTTCTGGCCCAACGGCATCGACAAATGCAAAATGGAAGTGTGGTGGTTCGGCGCCGATTGGGGGGCGGGCGAGAAGCCCACGCAATGGAACGACTATATCGGCGCCTTCAACGAAGTGCTGAAGGAAGACACCGAATTCGGCAAATGGATCCAGAAGTCGATGCAGTCCTACGGCTTCAAGGGCGTGCCGCTCAGCTATCAGGAAGCGCGCATCTATTACTGGCACCAGAGCGCCGACCAGATGATCGGCGCCGAGAGGATTCCGCCGGAACTGCATGTGCCGCCCGTGATCGGTCCGGAATGGGTCTATCCCAACGAACCGCGCCTCGATTACGCGCGCATGGCGGCGGAGTAAATCGTCTCCATCGGAGAAACGCCGATGGCGGAACATGACGTCGTGGTTCTGGGATCCGGCGCGGCCGGGCTGACGGCGGCGCTTGCGGCGCATGATGCGGGCGCGCGCGTCGGCCTCTATGAGAAAAGCGATACGATCGGCGGCACGACCGCGCTCTCCGGCGGCGTGTTGTGGGTGCCGATCAACAAATACGCCGCTGCCGCGGGCATCAACGACACGCGCGACCAGGCGCTCGCCTATCTCCTGTCGTTGTCGCATGGGCTCATCGACCCGGAGATGGCGGAGGTGCTGGTCGATACGGGACCGGAACTCCTCGACTGGCTGGAAGCGAAGACGCCGCTCCGGCTCCATCTCGTCGCGGGCTTTCCCGATTATCATCCCGAACGGCCGGGCGGAAAGCCGCGCGGCGGGCGCTCGATCGAGCCCGATCTGTTTTCGCTCGCCGCGCTCGGCGAATGGGCGGATCGCCTCGGCGGCAAGGACGTGCCGCTGACGATCTCCGAGACGCCCTTGGGCGGCGGCACGGGATTTCTCACGCCCGACGAACTTGCGGCGCGGGCGCGCGACAGATTGCAGGGCACGGGACGCGCGCTCGTGGCAGCGTTGCTCAAGGCGTGTCTCGATCGTGGCATCGTTCCCGTCACGGGCGCGCGCGCGATCGAGTTGGTGCGCGAGAACGGCCGCGTGTCGGGCGTGCGGTTCGAAGGCTTCGATGTGACGGCCAGACGCGGTGTCGTGCTCGCCACCGGCGGCTTCGAATGGAATCCCGAACTCGTGCGCGGCTTTCTGCGCGGACCGATGCGGCATCCGCCATCCCATCCCGCGAATACGGGCGACGGTCTCAGGATGGCGATGAGACTGGGCGCATCGCTCGGCAATATGCGGGAGGCATGGTGGGTGCCGGTGGCGCTCCTGCCGCAACAGTTCGAACACGATGTGCAACCCGTGGCGCTCATCCTGCGCGAGCGCACCCTGCCCCGCTCGCTCATGGTCAACCGCAAGGGTGTGCGATTCACCAACGAAGCGGCGAACTACAATGCGCTGGGCGCGGCGTTCCACGAATTCGATCCCACCGAATTCGAATATCGCAACCAGCCCTGCTGGCTCATCGTCGACCAGGAATTCGTCACGCGCTATGGCGGCCTCGGTTCGCCGCCGGGCGAATTTCCGTCCTGGGTTATCAAGGCCGACACGCTGGGCGAATTGGCGAACAAGCTTGGCCTGACGCGCGACGCGCTGGAAGAGACCGTGCGGCGCTTCAATGCCAATGCGCGCGAAGGGATCGATCCGGACTTCCATCGCGGCGAGAGCGCCTATGACGGCTGGAGCGGCGATCAGAGTCTTTATCCCGGGCCAGCCGCGACGCTCGGACCCATCGAGACAGCGCCCTATTACGCCGTCGAAATCCATTCGAGTTCGCTCGGCACCAAAGGCGGCCCGCGCACGGATACGAATGCGGCCGTGCTCGACGTCGACGGCGCGATCATCAAGGGGCTCTACGCGGCGGGAAACGCGATGTCGGCGCCGACGGGCATGGTCTATGGCGGCGCGGGCGGCACGCTCGGTCCCGCGATGGTGTTCGGCTATATCGCCGGCCGCCATGCGGCGGGCGCGCACTGACGCGGCTCACCCCGCCACAGCATAGACGCGGCGCTGGCCGAGCAGATAGGCGAGAAACGCGTCGGGAAACAGCGTGCGCACGGCGCGGTCGCGCACGTCGAGCCCGCCCGCATAGGCGCCGAAGGCCGGCATCACGAGCCTCGATCCATCCGACGCGAAACAGCGCCGCCTAAGCGTGCGGCCGCGGCGCGTGACGCTTTTGCAGGGATGCAGATGCCCTGCGATTTCGCCCACGCCGCGCAAAGGCGAAGGCTCGTGGCGGAACACAAGGCCGCCGATCGCGATCTCATCGGCGATGTGCCCGCCCAGCCAGGCGGGAATGGCCGGATCGTGATTGCCCGCGATCCAGATCCATTCGACGCCATGCCCCAGCCGCGCCAGCATTTCGCGCTCGCATTCGTCCAGCCGCGCGGCGGCATCGCGATCGTGGAAGCTGTCGCCGAGCGCGATGACCCGCGTGGGCGCATGGCGCGCGACGAGCGCTGCGATGCGCTTCAGCGTCGTGCGCGTATCGTAAGGCGGCAGCAGCTGCGCGCTCCGCGCATAGGCCGAGCCTTTTTCGAAATGCAGATCGGCCATGACGAGCGTGCGCTCCGCCGGCCAGTAAAGCGCGCCGGCCGCGTCGAGCAACAGCCTCTCGCCATTGACGTCGATCAGCGTCTCATCCAAGGCGCATCGCCTCCTTCACCAATTCGTCCTCCGCTTCGTGCAGCAGATCCTCATGCGCCTCGCCCGCCACCATCTCGCGCCCGATTTCGAGCAGCGCGGGCACGGCGAGCGGCGATACGCGCTCCAGGCGTTTGAGCACGATTCGCCCCTGCACGCGCTTCAGCATCTGTGCCAGCCGGCCGATGTCGAGCAGGCCCGTGCCGGCATCCTCATAGGTCGCGCGCAGCAGGATGTGATCCGGCTCGTGCTCGCGCAGCACATCGTAGATGAGGTCCGAAGAGAACGTCACCTGCCGGCCCGTCTTCTCCTTGCCGGGCATGCGCCGTTCGATGAGGCCGGAAATAATAGCGCAATTGCGGAAGGTACGTTTGTAGAGCGAGGATTGGGCCAACCAGGCGTCGAGATCGTCGCCCAGCATGTCTTCATCGAACAGCTTCGCCATGTCGAGGCCGCCCATGTCGCGCAGGCCCCAGATGGCGAGCGCATATTCGTTGGTGGAGAAACCCAGCGGTCGCATGCGCAGCCGCTCCAGTCTGCGCGTGAGCAGCATGCCCAGCGTCTGATGCGCGAGCCGCCCTTCGAACGGATAGCACATGAGGAATTCGCGGCTGCCGCGGGGAAAGGTCTCGACCAGCAACTGGCCCGCATCCGGAATAAGCGAACGCCATTGCTGGATGCGCAGCCATTCGCCCACCGGCGCGGGCAACCTGCCCCAGCTCTGCGGGTCCGCCAGGATCTCGCGCACGCGGCCGGCAAGAAAGGTCGAAAGCGGAAACTTGCCGCCCATATAGGACGGCACCTGCGCCACCGTGTCGTTGCTGCGCGTAACGTAAGCCGACGTGTCGCGAATTCCTTCGAACCTGAGCACCTGGCCTGCGAACACAAACGTGTCGCCGGGTGCCAGCTGTTCGAGGAAATATTCTTCGAGATGGCCGAGCACCCGGCCGCCGGCGCCGGCGGGCCTGCCCTTCGCCTGCAGGCGCACATCGAGCATGGGCTCCTCGACGATGACGCCGACATTGAGCCGGTATTGCTGGGCGAGCTTCGGATGCGCGAGACGCCACAGACCTTCCGGCGTGCGCCGCAATTTTGCGTAACGGTCATAGCTCTTGAGCGCATAGCCGCCCGTGGCGACGAACTCGACGACGCGGTCGAAATCGCCGCGCGACAGCTGGCGATAGGATGCGGCGGAGGTGATTTCTTTATAGAGCGCATCGGCGTTGAAGGGTGCTGCGCACGCCATGCCCATCACATGTTGCGCCAGCACGTCGAGCCCGCCCGGGCTCGGCGTGTCGCCGTCGAGTTCGCCCGCCATCACCGCCTCGCGCGCGGCTTCGCATTCGAGCACTTCGAAACGGTTCGCCGGCACAAGCAGCGCCTGTGACGGTTCGTCGAGCCGGTGATTGGCGCGGCCGATGCGTTGCACGAGACGTGCGGCGCCCTTCGGCGCGCCGACGCAGATGACGCGATCGACGGCGCCCCAGTCGATGCCGAGATCGAGCGTGGAGGTGCAGACGATCGCGCGCAACGCGCCGCGCGTCATGGCGGCTTCCACCTTGCGGCGCTGCCCCGGCGCCAGCGAGCCGTGATGCAGCGCGATGGGCAGATTGTCGTCGTTCAATTGCCACAGATGCTGAAAGGTGCGCTCCGCCTGGCTGCGCGTATTGACGAACACAAGCGCCGTCTGCGAGGCGCGGATCGCATTCATCACGTCGGGCATCGCATGAATGGCGAGATGTCCGGCCCAGGGCACATGCGCTTCGGACGCGCTGATGGCGATCTGGGGTTTCGCGCCCGGTGCGCCCAGGACGAGCGCCGCTTTCGCGTCGTACCCCTCCTTTTGCGGCACGAGATAGCGTTGCAGCGGCGCGGGATCGGCGACGGTGGCCGACAATCCGATGCGGCGATGGCCGGGTGCGAGCTTCTCCAGTCGCGCGAGACCCAGCGCCAGCAGATCGCCGCGCTTGGTGTTGTGAAATGCGTGCAATTCGTCGAGCACGACGGCGCGGATGTGCGACAGCAACCGTTCGGAATCCCGCGCGGCGAGCAGCAGCGCGAATTGCTCGGGCGTCGTGAGCAGGATATCGGGCGGCAGGTGACGCTGGCGCTGGCGGCGGCCGGGCGGCGTGTCGCCCGTGCGCGTTTCTATCCGCACGGAAAGACCCATCTCGGTCGCGGGCACTTCGAGATTGCGCGCCACGTCCACGGCGAGCGCCTTGAGCGGCGAGATGTAAAGTGTGTGGAGCGTCGGTTTGCGGCGCGCGGGCAACGCGGCCAGCTCGATCAGGCTCGGCAGGAAACCCGCCAGCGTCTTGCCGCCGCCCGTGGGCGCCACCAGCAGAACCGATTCGCCGCGGGGGGCATGGCCGAGCAGCGCCAGCTGGTGCGCCCGCGGCTGCCAACCCCGGCTCGCGAACCAGGCCGCAAACAAGGGCGGCAGCGCGGAACCCGCATCGGTGTCGGCCAAGGCAAGCATGGCGGGACTATCCGGAGATGGCCGACCCGCCGCAAGGTGCAAGACGGCCATTCCTTTGCTACGACTAGACCTGTCGTATTTTCCGGTCCCTTTCATGTTCCTGCTCGTAAAGAATGTGCTCACGCCGGCCGAAGTGGCGCAGATTCACCAGATCGCCCAGGGGCTGCGCTTCGTGGACGGGCGGCAATCCAATCCGCACAATCTCGCCAAGAAGAATCTGCAGGCCGATCTGAGCCAGCCCGAGGCGGCCAAAGCAGCGCAGATCGCGGGCGCGGCCATCACGCGCAATGAAGAAGTCAAGAACTTTGCTTTCCCGAAACGCATCGCCACACCGCTGCTCTCGCGTTACGAGCCGGGCATGACCTATGGACCGCATGCGGATGCGCCGTTCCTGCAATTGCCGAACGGCCCCATGCGCTCCGATGTGTCGGCGACGCTCTTCATCGGCGAGCCGGCCAGCTATGAGGGCGGCGAACTGACGATCCATCTGGGCAGCGAAAAATTGCGCTTCAAAGGCGCGCCGGGCGAGATGGTCCTCTATCCCTCGACGACGCTGCACGAAGTGGCACCGGTGACAGCAGGTCACAGACTCTCCATGTTCACCTTCATGGAAAGCAATATTCCGGATCAGATGAATCGCGAACTGCTCTACACGCTGGGCGAGGTGAGCGCGCTCGAAGGTTTCAACATCGCTTGGGAGAACCGCACCAGGCTGCAATTCGTGATCGCGAATCTGCATCGCATGTGGGCGGGATAGGAGAAAAGACATGAATATGTTCAGGGACGGATTGCTGGCGGGCAAACGCGTGCTGGTGACGGGCGGCGGCACCGGCCTCGGCGAAGTGATGACCGAGGCCTATGCGAAGCTCGGCGCCACGGTTTACATCTGCGGCCGGCGCGCCAGCGTGCTGGACGAACCGGCCAGACGCATTTCCGGCGAGACAGGCGGCAAAGTGAGCGGCATCGCCTGCGACATCCGCGTCGCCGAAGCTGTGGACGACATGGTCGCGCAGATCTGGGCGGATGGCGGCGCGCTCACCGGGCTCGTCAACAACGCCGCCGGCAATTTCATCAGCCGCACGAAAGATCTCAGCCCGCGCGGCTTCAACGCCATCGCCGACATCGTCTTCCGCGGCTCGTTCTATGTGACGCTCTCCTGCGGCAAGCGCTGGATAGAAGGCGGCACGCGCGGCAGCGTCATTTCGATCCTCACGACCTGGATCTGGAATGGCGGTCCCTTCACGGTGCCGTCGGCCATGTCCAAAGCCGGGCTCAACGTGATGACGAAATCGCTGGCCTCGGAATGGGGCCCGCACGGCATCCGCCTCAACGCTATCGCGCCGGGGCCGTTTCCTACCAAGGGCGCGTGGGAACGCCTCAGCCCGCAATCCGCTTCGCGCGGCGACAGCGGCAGCACAAACCCGATGGGCCGCGTCGGCGAAATGTACGAGCTGGCCAATCTCGCCGTGTTCCTCATGTCCGACGGCTGCGATTATCTCACGGGCCAGACCATCGCCATCGACGGCGCGATGCATCTGGCGTCCGGCGGAAATTTCGCCGCGCTGTCGAAGCTGGGCGATGAGGATTGGGACCGCATCCGCAACGAAATCCGCGGCGCGAACGAGAAGGACAAAACGCAACGGGCGGTTTAACTGAACGCCTGGATGCCCGTCTGCGCGCGGCCGAGGATCAGCGCGTGCACGTCATGCGTGCCTTCATAGGTGTTGACGGCTTCCAGATTCAGCACATGGCGGATGACATGATATTCGTCGGAAATGCCGTTGCCGCCATGCATGTCGCGGGCGGCGCGCGCGATATCGAGCGCCTTGCCGCAATTGTTGCGCTTCATCAGTGAGATGGCGGCCGGCGCGGCCTTGTGTTCGTCCATGAGGCGCCCGAGCCTGAGCGCACCCGATAGCCCGAGCGCGATTTCCGTCTGCATGTCGGCGAGCTTCTTCTGGATGAGCTGGTTGGCGGCGAGCGGCCGGCCGAATTGCTTGCGCTCGAGCGTGTAATTGCGCGCGGCATGCCAGCAGAATTCCGCGGCTCCCATCGCGCCCCAAGAAATGCCATAGCGCGCGCGGTTGAGACACCCGAAGGGGCCACCCAGTCCGTGCACATTCGGCAGCAGATTTTCTTCCGGCACGAAACAATCCTCGAGCACGATCTCGCCGGTGACCGAGGCACGCAACGAGAATTTGCCTTCGATCTTGGGCGTGGAAAATCCCTTCATGCCGCGTTCGACGAGGAAGCCGCGGATGATGCCATCCTCGGTCTTCGCCCATACGACCGCCACATCCGCGATGGGCGAATTGGTGATCCAGATCTTGGCGCCGTTGAGCCTGAAGCCGCCCGGCGCCGGCGTGGCGCGCGTCGTCATGCCGCCGGGATCGGAACCATGATCGGGTTCGGTCAGGCCAAAGCAGCCGATCAGTTTGCCGCTCGCGAGCCCCGGCAGGAATTTGCGCCGCTGCTCCTCGGTGCCATAGGCGAAGATCGGATACATCACGAGCGAGTTCTGCACGCTCATCGCCGAGCGATAACCGGAATCGACGCGCTCCACTTCGCGCGCGACAAGCCCGTAGGACACGTAGTTCATGTTCGCGCCACCATAGGCTTCCGGCAGCGTGATGCCGAGGAAGCCCATCTCGCCCATGTCGGTCATGATCGCGCGGTCGAAGGTCTCGTGGCGAAAGCTGTCGCGCACGCGCGGTAATAGCTGCTCCTGGCAGAAGCGATGCGCCATTTCGCGCACGGCGCGTTCGTCTTCCGTCAGTTCCGCGGCGAGACCGAGCGGATCGGTCCAGTCGAAATGCGCCGCGGCTTCCTGTATCGCGGATTTTGTCGCGGGCGCGCTCATCGTGTTCTCGCTATGTGTGGGGCTGATAAAATTTTGGATCGCACCGAATCTACAATCTTCTCCATGGCCGGGCTTGACCCGGCCATCCATCCGTCGCGTGTCCGTGCGGCGAAAAGAGTTTGGATGGCCGGCTCGGAGGCCGGCCATGGAGAATTTTTGGGAGCAAGGTCCGACCGAATCTGAAAATTCCCTAGCCTTCGAAAAACTCCAGCACTGCCTGCTTATAGACCTTGTCGCCCACCGTGGTCATGTGGTCGCGTCTGGCGACCGTGATGGAGCTGCCGTCGCCGAACGCTTCGGCAAGCGGACCGGGCGGACCGGTCAGCGCATCATTCTCGCCGCAGACGACCAGCACGGGCCGCGTCGAGCGGGCGAGTTCTGCGGCCGAAAACAGCCTGCGATTGCCCCGCATGCAGGCGGCCAGCGCCTTGATGTCCTTGCCCTTCTGTTCGGCGAAATCGCGGAAGCTGCGCTGCACGGGATCGGTGATGCTGTTCCTGTCGGGTGCGAGCAGCGCGTCGGCGACCGCCTCGCGCGGCCCGAACGCGCCGGCCAGATAGGTCGCGCCCACGCCGCCGATCGCCACCTTCCGTATCGCTTCGGGATGCTCCATGAGCAGATGGATGCTGATATAGCCACCCATCGAATAGCCCATCACGAAAGCGGCTTCGATTTCGGCCGCGCGCAATACCGCGACGGCGTCTTCGGCCATGATCCGGTGATCGTAAGCGGCCGGATCGTGCGGCTTGTCGCTCTCGCCATGGCCGCGGCAATCCATGGCGACCACGCGATAACCCGCGCCCGTCAATGTCTGATACCAGCCAGTCTCTTTCCAGTTCTGCACGCGGCTCGCCGCGAAGCCATGAATGAGCAAAACGGGCTCGCCTTCGCCGACATCGTCATAGGCGATGCGGGTGCCGTCCGATGCTTGCGTGAAATCGGTCATCGCCGGTTCCTTTCCCGCGTCGACCTTCGCAAAGAGGTCCGCCTCTGTCTATGATGGCGGGATCGGAACCAGGAACGCCCCCATGACCGTGGAATCGCTCAAGAAAGACGTCGCCGCCGCTATCGATTCCTTAAGCGCCGAATTGTTGGGGCTGAGCCACGCGATCCATCAGGAGCCCGAGCTCGCGCTCGAGGAATACAAGGCCGCCGCGCGGCTGACGGCGGCGGTCGAAACCCATGACCTCGCCGTCCAGCGCGGCTGCTTCGGCCTGGAGACCGCCTATGTCTCCGAATTCGGCAAGGACGCGGGTCCCACCATCGCCATCCTGTCGGAATACGATGCGCTGCCCGGCGTCGGGCATGCCTGCGGCCACAACATCATCGCCACGGCGGGCTATGGCGCCGCGATGGCATTGGCGAAGCTGGGCGCGCGCCTCCCCGGCCGCGTGCGCTATCTGGGTACGCCGGCGGAGGAACGTTTCGGCGGCAAGGAGATCATGGCGCGCGAAGGTGCGTTCGACCGCGCCGATGCGGCAATGATGATCCATCCCTCGAATCTCGATCTGGTGACGATGCCTTGCATCGCCATCGCGGAAGTGGAAGTGACCTATTTCGGCCGCGCCGCGCATGCCTCGGCCGTGCCGCATCGCGGCCTCAATGCGCTGGACGCCGTGGTGACGGCCTATCAGTCGATCGCGCAATTGCGCCAGCACATCAGGCAGACCGAACGCATCCACGGCATCATCACGGAAGGTGGGCTCGCGGCCAATATCGTGCCCGAGCGCGCCGCCTGCCGCTTCTATGTGCGCGCCGCCGACATCCACGATCTCGCGCCGCTGAAGGCGCGCGTGCAGGCCTGCTTCGAAGCGGGCGCGCTTTCGACCGGCTGTACTGTCGAAACGAAATGGGGCACGGCCGATTATCTCGATCTCAAGACGAACTGGCCCA
>Ga0302326_10006068_pt1 | contig 27234 bp, 22 predicted proteins | sample Palsa_T0_3_FD_202264 | JGI IMG/M metagenome (GOLD analysis project Ga0302326, IMG submission 202264) | Peat permafrost microbial communities from Stordalen Mire near Abisko, Sweden - Palsa_T0_3 | ecosystem: Environmental > Terrestrial > Soil > Palsa > Peat permafrost | place: Sweden: Abisko... | reverse complement strand
TCAGCGATTCGGACTGCGAGGCGGGCGTACCGTGCATCTGCCGCCCCTCGGCCGACAGCGGCGCCCAGAACCTCTGCATCGGCGGAGGCAACTGCGCCGTGGACAGCGACTGCGGTCCCGGCGGCTACTGCTCGCTGAATGCCCCGACGCAGTGGTGCGGGGGCCGCTACTTCTGCCACACCCCCTGCGACGAGTGCCTCGACGACAGCGACTGCCCTACGGACGTGCCTTGCATGTACTTCGCCAGCGTCGGCTACTGGTCCTGCAAGAGCTGCGGGCCGCCCCCGCCGGGTCAGTAGCAGGATGCCGTCCGCTTGGGAGGAGGCACCGGCCGCGGTCACGATTTCGGCCTCGTCGTCGCAGCTCCGGGCACGTCCCCGGCTCGCCGCCATGCTGGTGATCGGGTTGCCCGCCTTGAAGATGGGTGCGGCCCTTGGCCTGGTTGCCGGTGACCTCGTCGGATTCACGCTGCTCGGGCAGATTGCTGATCGCCTTGGCGCCGTGCTGGGTCCCGTGCTCGGAGCTATCGTCTGCGAGATTGCTCGGGTCTCTGGGAAACGCCAGCTCGTGTTGGCATTCGATATCGGGATCGCCTTGAACTTCGTTCTGGCCGGTCTGTTCATTGGCCTACTGGCGCGTTGGTACCTACTTCGGCACTGGTCGGTCACCGGCCGCGGCGTTGTCGTCGTGGCCTGGGCTGCTGCGGTGTTCACGAACCCGATCTGGGGTGTCGCAGTGATGGGGCACGCGGACTTCCCTGGTCCAATCGGGGAGGGTCCCGTCGTGAACGGGGGCCGGTCGAGCGCGGCCTGACCCCTCTGCGGTCACGCCGGACGGGAGCGCGGTCGGACCGGCGGCAAGCCTCGCCACGGGGGGCGCGCGACCTGTGATGTCCGACCGGGCTCCGGTCGCGCGTGACGCAGCGGTGGTGCCTCCCGCACGCCCCCCCCGGAACCGGAAAGCCATTCGAGTGGAGCCTCCCCTGGCCGATATGGGGGAGCGGGACCCGCGAAAGCGTGCTGGTCACCGTCGCCCGCGGCGCCTCGAGTCCGCTCGCACGGCTTCTCCGGGCGGAGACGTGCTCGACTGGCACGTGGGATGCCTCCGGGTGGCTCTCCGGTATGGGCGGTGGTCGCCCGCGCCGGCAACCACGACCCAGAGCGAATGACTCGATGGCTTCGCCCCGGAGTCTGCACGGCCTCGATGGCCTGAACTTCTTCCTGGCCGACGTGCAGACGGGCGTGGGGCCGTTCGTGGCGATCGTCCTGGCGTCGCGGGGCCTCAGCGCCGGCGCGATCGGGATCGCGCTCACGTTCGGGGGGCTCGCCGGCGTTTTGAGCCAGATACCGGTCGGTGCATGGGTCGACGCGACCCACCACAAGCGCGCCCTGCTCGCAGGCGCCATCCTGGCGACCGCGGCCGCGGCGATGGGCCTCGCGGTCGGGCGGGCGCTGCCGCTCATTTTTGCCGCGCAGGCCCTCCACGGCGTCTCGACGAGCCTCATGGGGCCCGCCGTCGTCGCGCTCTCGCTCGGCATGGCCGGGCGCAGCGAGCTCGGGCGTCGCCTGGGGCGAAATCGCCAGTTCGACTCCGCCGGCAACCTGGCGGCCGCAGCCGTGATGGGTCTGGTGGGCTACGCGATGGCGCCGGCCGCGATCTTCTGGGTCACCGCGGCCCTGGCCGCGCCAGCCCTCGCTTTCGTCGCGATGATCAATCCGCGCGACATCGACGACGCCGCTGCCCGGGGCAGCGCGACCGAAGGCCCTCCGGCCCGGTTCGCCGACCTGGCGACCAACCGGAGGTTTCTCGTGTTCATGGCGTGTGCGGTCCTTTTCCATTTCGCCAACGCCTCGATGCTGCCGCTGCTCGCCACCGTGCTCGCGGCCGGCAAGGCGCGCCAGTCGTCGCTGCTCCTCTCTTCGTGCATCGTGATGACCCAGATCGTCGTCGTGCTCTTCGCGCCCTGGTGCGGGCGGCAGGCCGAGCGGTGGGGGAGGCGGCCGCTCTTGCTGCTCGGGTTTGCGTTCCTGCCGCTTCGTGCGTTGCTGTTTTCGATGACGACCCGCCCCGAGCTGCTCGTGGCGTTCCAGGTCCTCGACGGCCTCGCGGCCACGGTGTTCATGATCGTGGCTCCGCTCGTGGTCGCCGACGTCACGCGCGGTACCGGCCGGTTCAACGTGGCTCAGGGCGCGATCGGCACGGCGACGGCCGCCGGGGCGGCGGTCAGCACCACCGTCACGGGCTACGTGGTGGATCGCTTCGGCGAGGCGACCGGCTTTCGCGGGCTCGCCGCCGTCGCGCTGGGCGCGCTGGTGCTCCTTGTCGTGGCGATGCCGGAGACGCGAGACGGGCACGAACCGGGCGCCGTCGTGCGCGAAGAAGGCCGTCCACGAGGTGATCAAATTCGCAGCTCGGTCGTCCCTCACCCGCGAGCGGACCCGTGAGATCGAAGATGCGCACCAGTCCGAACGTCGACGGCGAGCCGAGGGGCCGGGTCGCGATCGCCGCGCTGGCGGCGGTCGGGGCCGCCTTGCTCGCAGCGGCGGCCCTCGCGACCTACGACGCCTCGCTCGCGAAGGGGCACGCCGTGCGTGAGGCGGTCCCGCCCTCCCCCGAGCGTGCGCCGAGCGCGCTGCGGTACCTCCCCGGTTCGAGCCAGATCGGGACATTGCCCGAGCCGCTGATGGCAGCGCGGCGGGCGGCGCTGCGGGCCGGCTTCGCGCAGGACGAAGCGCCCATCGACGCGTTCGACCGGCTCCGAAGCGTCCCGGGCCACGACGAGGAAGCGCGCGCACTATTGGCGCAGTTCTGGGAACGCAAGGCCATGCTGACGGACGATCCCGTTCGCCGGGTGCTCTATGTCCTCCAGGCGCGGATCGTGGACGATGACGACGGCAACCGTCGCGCCGTCGCTTCGGCCATGGCCGCGCTGGGACCGCTCCGGAGGGCGCGCCACGTCGCCGAGGGAACGGTTCTCTCGGCCGACGATCGAACCCTGGTCGTCCAGGGCTCAGGGTGGCTCCACGTCGTGAATCTCGACGCGGGGACTTCGTTCGACCTCTCGGACAGCGACGCCGGCAAGGCGCTCGTCGACGGGCGCCGCTTGCTCACGTGGGGCGACTCCACGGCCCGGATCTGGGATCTCGACGCCGCACCCGCCGCTACTGTCGCTTCGTTCAAGTTGCTACCGGGGGAGACCCCGCTCTCCTTCGCGGCCCCCTCGGGGCAAGCTTCGGCGGGCGCGTGCGCGGTCACGAGCGAGGGTCGGGTGTGGCGTGCGGACGGCGGCGCCGGGCCGGTGACCGTCGCCCGCGGACGGTGGGCGGCCGGTAGCATCACCCCGACCTGCGACCGCCTCGTTCTGCAGGGCGCCCGGATCGCCTCTTATCGACGCCGCGGCGGCGCATGGATGGCCGAGCCAGTCAGCGCATCGGCCAAGCTGGCGAAGGGGAGCCCCGAAGGGGTCGACTGTGAGGCGACGCGTTTCAGTCCGGACGGGACACGACTCATGTGCCGGGCGTCGCAGGACCGGATCACTCTCTACAGCGAGGACGAGGCCGGAAAGTGGAACCGAGCCGACCTGCTATTGCCCCCCCTGACGGGTGTTTTCCTTCAGGACGACGCATCGATCGTCGGCACGGTCCCGTGGAAAGACCCCGCGGCGACCGACCGGGCGGACGTGCTGTTCTTCGCTCCGACGGAGTGCCGGGCGCCACCCGTCATCGAGCGCGCGTGGGCGTCGATCCGGATGTTCCCGAACGGCGTCGGCGCGCTCTTCACCTTCAAACCCACTGCGCAAGGGGCGCCCGGGTACTCGGCGTTTCTGGGGTTCGATTCGAAGGGAGAGTCGCTCGCAGCGGCGTCGAGCGCATGGTTCGGCGCGCGCAACGACGAGCAGCTGCTCGAGCACGACGCCATCGACTCGGCCGGCGAGAAAACCTACGAGCTCGCCGGGGCGCCGTTCGACCCGGCCCGCGGGCTCGGACTGCTGGAGCGCGTGTCCGCCGTCCAGATCGACGACGCATTCTTCGTCGAGTCTCCCGCGCCGTCCGTGATCGTCGAGCTTGCGTACAAGAACGCGTCCCTGGATGCACCCGCCTCGCCGCTTCGCGCCGTTGCGCGCTGGGATCTCCGCGCGAAGCGTTTCTGCGGGCCCGCGCTTCCGGGCGCCCTCGACGGCGTGTCCCCCACTGGCGACGCGATCGCAGTCGAGGGCCGCATCTACAAGGTCGGCCCCTGCACACCCGATGGTGGATTCGAGCCCACCGACGCGACCGGCGTCGTGGCGGTGGGGCCGGGGGGGTGGGGTGGTTTCGGGGGGGCGGGGGTGCGGGTGCTTTTGCTGGGGCCCCCGGGCGCCCCCTCGCCCGTGGCCGTGCCGTCTGCTGGACCGCGCGGGGACAAGCCCGGCAAGGCGCAAATCGAGTTCAGTCGGGGCGGCGACCGCTTCTTCGTGAGAACCGCCAGGACGCTCTGCGACTGGGTGATTCGCGACGACGGGACGCTGGACCTCGACGGGTGCCGTTGGTCCACGGCCGGGTGGGCGTCGGATGCGTCATGGGCGCGCGCCGACAAGGGAGGCGAAACGGTCGTGGTGTTCGATCGGACGGCGGAGGGGGCGGCCATCCGGGAATTCTTCGGCGGCCGGGAGAGCGTCGGTGCGGCGGAGAGCGGCGGGAGCGTCGCGTGCCGCGCGATCCCGAGGCCGGAGGAGCCGCCGCTCGCCGTCTTGCAGCAATGGCAAGAACGGCTCGGGCACCGGTTCAAGGAGCAGGCGACGACGCTGCAGGATGCCCGGGAGATGGCCTCGTCGGAGATCGTGCCGGCGGAAACGAAGTAGCGGTCGTAGAGCGCCCCGAGGCCGCCGGCTGCGCGCGGGCCTACGGAGGCACACCGAAAGCAGCGGACGGGAAGAGCGCGCCGCCTTCCGGGGGTTGGGCTCCTCTGTGGCGCTCGACACGGGCAGCGCGATATCGCTCGGGACCTGAACCGCCGGCGTCGGTTTCTCGGCTGCCGACGGTTCTTGTTTGCTCCCGACTGTTCCGGGCGCGGTCCGCCCGCAGCCGATCGCCTGGGCGGCAAACGCCAGCGCGATAGCCATGCGCGACATCCCCAAGGGCATCGCCGGCAGCGTACATCTCACCGCGGCTGCCTATGGCGCGGGCTCACGATGTCCAGGCCGTCACTCGGCGCCGTTCAGCTCGCAGAAGCCGGTCGTGCCCCCGCCGAAGACGTTGCAGACGCGCGCCGGGACCGCCGAGGCGCAGTCCGCGTCGCTCATGCATACGGTGCAGTCGGGGTCGGGCACGTCCAGCGGCACGACCGCGTCGTAGTAGCAGCTGCAAGCCGTGCGCCCGGGTGGCTGGTACGCGCTGTAGCCCTGTCCGTCGCTCAGCCGCGAAACGTGCATGGCGCAGTTGGGCACGATGAAGTGCGTCGCGTAAAGCTTGACCACGTCGAGCTTCGCCGCGAGGCCCGGGTCCTGGCCGTTCAGGGCGGCGTACAGCCTGTTGACCACCGGATCGGTAGGCAGCCCGCCGGTGACCGACGTGATGAGGTGCGACGGACCCCAGATGGGGTAGTGCCCGTCGCGAACGTTTCTCTTGTCGAACGCGCTGGGCGACGAGTCAGGGGTCCAGGCGCACGACTGTCCCTGGTCCTGGAAGGCGAGCGCGCGCAGGGTCAGCGCGTTGGCACCCGTGTAGTCCGAGCTGAGGATGCCCATGGCCGCCGCGATTCCTCCCGTCGTTCCGGGGCCACCGTCGGGGAGCAGACCGTCGATGACGTTCTCCAGGCCCGTCACGATGCTCCCGCTCGACTGGTTGGTCACCCCCTTCCAGACGCGGGGATCCAGCCCGATGGCCGCGCCGATCATCGTCTGCGTTCCGGAGCTCGGGCTCCGTTTCAGCAGCACGCTCGTGTCCGTCCAGGGCGCGATGCCCGCCGCCCCGCCGTAGCCCCACACGAGCTCCGCTTGCTCGAACGTGATCGAGGCCGCGGGCGAGTTGGTGGGGACCACCATCTCCATCACCTGGATGGGCCCGAAGAAGTCCTGATAGGCCGTGTTCGCGAGGGGGTCGGTGGGAGGGGTGTCGCCCCACGACGGCGGGAGCCCCGTGCAGCTCGACGGAAACACGTCCGAGAAACCGACGTTCGCGTAAAGCCCCTGATCGCCCAGGTTGGCAGGGTCGATGGCGCACGTGTAGCTCACCGGAAACTGCCCGACCGCGGGCGGCGTCGGGTCGTAGTACGTCGCCGTGAACACCTGGTCGGCTCCGGAGGCCACCATCGCCACGCCGTTTCGCTGCAGGGCCGTGACGAGGCTCTCGGGCGCGCTGCCGCCCGGCGGCGTGTACGCGGCTTCCACGCCGACGCACGATCCAGCGCCTACGTAGATGATCGTCGCGCTGAAGATGCCGCCGTCGCCGCTGCCGTCGGGGACGCCGGCCGCGTACTGCTGCGCGATGGAGCCGACGTACGGCTGGATGGCGGTCGATCCGATCGCGAAGACGGCGGGACCGGCCGGGTACACGAAGCCGGGGTTCGAGGCCATGGGACTCGAGCCGGGGATCGAGGAGCAAAGAGGAATCGTTGGCGCCGAGGCGGAGCCCGCGTCGGCAGGCGGCGCCGGGGCGGCGTCCGGCGCCACATAGACCGGCACGACGCAGGTGAGGCCGGCCTCGTCGGCGGAGCAGTATCCGCTGTCCAGTACGGCGCCGTTGTTGCCCGAGGTGCAGGTGAGCCCATTGCACAGGTTGGCCTCGAAACCCGCCTTGCCGGTCGTCGCGCTCGGGAAGTCGGCGCAGGCGTCGGCGTCGGGCGAAGCCATCGCGTCCAGCGCGTCGGGTTCGCCGGATGCCTCGGCGAGCGCGTCGGATGAAGCGTCCGGGGCGGAGGCGTCGTTGCCCGAGTCGTGGGCTCCCGCCGCGTCTCCGTTCACGACGCTGGCGTCGGGCGCGAGCTGGTGATCGTCGATGCCGAGGACCATGGCGCACCCGGCGAGGCCCAGGACGGCGAGCCACGCGAGCCCCAGGCGAAGAGCCAGCCGTCTCCTCACCACGCGCCGCTCACGCGAAGGGCGCCTGGGCCGATGCCCACCTGCGCCCTCGCGTCGCCGACGGCGGGTGCCGTGAACCAGAGCACGGCGGCGCCGGCGAGCCCGATCCCACCGACGACGAAGCCCACGGTGGAGACGTTGGCCGTCGACTTGGCGCCACTCCACATTGAAACGCCATCCTGGGTGGCGCACTGGGCCGGGCACTCCTGCTGAGCGCTGTTCCTCTTCGAGAGAGCCGCGAGTCCGAACGCGGTGCCGAGCCCCAGTCCGACGATGCCCACGCCTCCGGCCACGAGCGCGATCATCCTCTGCGCGCCCATCGCGTCGGCGCGTTCGGGCGCGGGAGGCGGCGCCGTCGCGGGTGGAGGCGGCGGCGCGGGCTGCGCCGTCGGGGGTGCCGGTGCAGGGGGAACGAACGTGACCGTCTCGTGTCGGCCTTTCTGACCCTCGCGAAGCACGAAGTGCTTCTCGACGATGGGCAGTCCGGCGGTCTCCAGGACGAAGGTGTGCTCGCCCGGATCGATGGGCAGCGCCGTTCCGTCGAGGCGCTCGGCCAGAACCTCTCCGTCCATCGTGACCTTGACGGCGCCGAGGTCGTTGCCGCCCGCGTCTTTCGCCTCGAAGATCAGCGTGGGGATCGCGGCGTCCACTTCGTCGACGCGGTGGATGCACTCTTTCCGGATCTCGCCCGGGCAACTGGTGGAGGCGCAGGTCAAGAGCTGGGCACGCTGGGCGCGCAGCAGGTGCTCGCGGCCCAACTTGATCGAGGCTTCGCTGGCGGTGAGGCAGTCGGCGATGGAAGGGTTGGCCGCCCGCGCGGACCCGCACAGAAGCACGACGCCCGCGGCGGCGAAGCCGGTGGCGCGAAGCAAGTCACGTCGCATGGCGCAAGAGCCTCACGGTGGGGGGGCGTCGCTCGGGACTACTGAGGCAAGAAGCACTCGGGCTTGAACCTCTTCTGGCCCTGATCGTCGAGCGTGTAGGGAGGGTCGCAGTCGCGCGCCGACGCGCTCGAGCGCGAAGAGTGGGGCGAGGGCGACGCCGAGTCGTGCTTTGCCGGCGCGGTGCGCGCGTGCGCCGCTGGGGCCGGGGTCGGCGTTGCCGGGACGGGGGGGGACGTGGACGGCGCCGGTTCGCCCGCTGTGGTCGCGGCGACCGCGAGGGCCTGCGCCACGCCGAGCGCCTGGGCCGGCTGCGTCGGCGCCGGAGCCGCCGAAGGAAGCGGCGCGGCCGAACCCGAGAGAGGGACCGCCGTGGGGCCCGGCGCCGCCGCTTGCCCCGACGACGCTCCGTGCAGGATGGCCACGCCGACCGCGATCGAAAGGGCCACGAACCCGGCGCCCATGACCGCCTTCTTGCCGGGAGCGCCGCCGTGGGTCCTCGACCACGGCGGCACCGATCCCTGCACTCTCAGCGACTCTCCCTGCTCTCTCACGACGGGCGGTATGGACGACGGCATGGGCAGCCCGCTCGCCGACAGCTGGGCCACGCCGATGATCCCCGTGACGCGGTCGACCAAGGCCCTGGCCTGATTCGAGCCGTAGGGCAGGAGCGCCACCGCGAGCTCTGCCACGTTCCGGTAGCGGCGCGTGCGATCCTTCTCGAGACACCTGAAGATGACCGCCTCGAGCCCCGGCGGGATGTTGGATCGAGCGCTGCGCAGCCGGGGCGGCTGCTCGCTGGCCACCTTGATGGCGAGGTCTGTCACCGACTCCGCGGTGAACGCCATCGTCCCGGTGATGAGCTCACACAGGACGATGCCGAGCGCCCAGATGTCTGCCCTGGCGTCGACGTCTCTCGAGGAGCGCATCTGCTCGGGCGACATGTAGAAGGGCGACCCCATCATCGCGCTGGTCTTGGTCATCGACATGTCGCTGCTGGAGGGGCCCACGTCGGTGACCTTGGAGATCCCGAAGTCGAGCACCTTGATGCACAGCTGGCCGTCGGAGCGCCGGACGCAGAAGAGGTTGGCCGGCTTGAGGTCGCGATGGACGATGCCCAGCACGTGCGCGTCGGCGACGGCGATGCAAGTCTGGAGCACGAAATCCACCGCCTGGTCGATCGGCAACGGCCCCCAAAGTTTGAGCCAGCCGGCGAGGTCTCCGCCTTCCAGATACTCGATGACCATATACGGCGAGCCGCTTTCCAGCGTGCCGACGTCGGTGACCCGGGCCACGTACTCGCTCTGGATCTTGACGGTCGCACGCGCCTCGCGGGCGAAGCGCTCGACGGCCTCCTGGTTGGAGATCAGCGCGGGCAACAGAAACTTGATGGCCACCCGGCTGTCGAGGTCCACGTGGTGCGCCGCCACCACGACGCCCATGCCCCCCACCCCGAGGATCTTCTCTACACGGTACTTGCCTGCGAGGATGTCGCCTTCGCGAACGCCAGCCTCCAGATCATCGGCCCCTTGATCCACGTCTTACCTCTGACTTGAGCGGCATGGGAGTCCGCCCACCCCACTCGACGCTTATCTGACTTGCCGTATGCGTGTACGTCAAGGCTCCCAGGCGTAGATATCTCGCCGTCCTGCGCCTGCCTCGCGCACCGCCCGCGTCCACGCCCGCCGCCGGCGCGCCCTCGGCTCCTGCGCGGCTTTTGCGCGATGGACAAGGCCGTGGGCCGCGGGAAGAGCGCGCAACGTCAACGGTTGCAGGCGCTTACCACGCTTCACGGGGCCGGCGGCGCGCGGCGCGCGCCACGCGCGCGCCAGGGGAGGGGCGCTCGCCATCGTACGAATCGAAACACTGGAGAAATCAAAAGAGCATGCGCACAAAATAGTGATTCAACGATTGGACGCCGGGATAGCGGTGACGGCTGGTTCTTGTGGGCGTGCGCCTTGCGGTGCAACATCTCTCGCGTGCGTCGACACGTCCGGGCGGCGATGGCTCTCCTGGTTTGGCTGTCGGGCGCCTGCGGGGGCACGGCTGCCCAGGAAGGCCCGTCGGACGCGGCGACCGTCGATGCGACCACTAGATGCCGACGTTCGCAAGCGCGTCGAGGAGCGCCTTTGCGTACGGCATCAGCGTCGCGATCGTCGACAGTTCTTCGGCATGCCTCCGCACGTTCTCGAGGTTGCCGGACGCCGCGTGCTCGTGAGCTTTCTCGGCCGCGGCGATCGCGGCCTCGTCGCCGTGCTCACGGGCTTTCGCGCGAAGCTCCTCCGCCAGTCCAACGAGGTCGCCGGGTACCTTGATCATGACGCAGACGCCATCACGGGGGTGCACACGGCGCAAGTCGCGCGACCGTGGCGCGACGACCTGGTGGTGAGGGCCCTCCTCAGTGCATCGTCTGCCCCGGCGGCGGCTGCCCCACCCTGCCGTTCTGGATCGGGTTCGGCGGCGGCCCCCCTGCGTTGATCACGAGGTCGGCCGGCAGGTACAGATCGATGACGAACACGAGGTCGGTCCGCGGAGGGATCTCCGGGGGCCGTCCGGCGTCGCCGAAGGCAAGCTGCCAGGGGACCTCGATCCGACGTTGTTCACCGGGGCGCATGCCGGCGAGGGCGCGCTCGAAGCCGCAGATCGTCTTCGTGCTGCCAAGAATGATCTCGCTCGGCAAGTCCTCGTCGTGGACGACGTGGCCGTCGGACATGCTCGCGACATAGTGCGCGCGAACGGTCATGCCCGGGGTTACCGGAGCCCCCGTCCCCTCGGCGAGCACCTGGATGCGCAGGTTCGCATCGGCTGGGGTGTCCGCCGTGCACTGGGCCCCAAGAAGCCATGGGTCGTCGCTTCGTGCATTGTTCGCGGTGGTCGGCCGCGCGAAGACTGGAGGAGGACCGCAGCTGATCGCCAGCGATGCGATCAGGATCGACGTTTCGAACAGAATCGGGCGCATCTTTGGAGCACCGAGAATGCGCGGAAAAGCGCAAGCGGGTGGCGACCGAACGTACACCAAAGGAAGCCGGCCGGGTGGCGTCGGTGTCTCTGGACCCCCTGCCCGCGTAACCTTTGCCGGGGGGGGCCGTACTCTTCAGCGTGGGCGTCGGCGTCGACAAGGTGATCCGCGGAGCTGCAATGGCCGGGACCGTGCTTCTCGCGTTCGGGTGCGCCGCACGGGTCCCGCTGCCGGTGCGCGCAGCGAGCGCAGAAGCGTCCGAGTGCCGGGACGCTCTGCCGGCCGAGGACGAAGCAAGAGCCGTGGATGCGATGACGGTCCTGAGCACGCGCGGCGCGCTCTACCAGGATCCCTGCAGAGGCACGTGCCAGATCCGCTCGGTGAAGCTCGTCGTGCGGCCGCCGCAGGGAGTCACTCTTTCGCGCTTCGATCGGATTCTTCGATGCCACAACCTACGCGTCCTCGACGGGGAGGTGGACGCGTCACGGATACCGAACGATCCATATGGCCTACGCGATTCGTGGCTGGAGATCGAAGTGAAGCCCGAGGACGGCAATTTCGACGTGACTCTGAGCGGCGACCACGTCTCGGACACCTTCCGAATCCTCGACCGGGCGAAGGCGTATGCCGCAGCGCACGCCCCCGCTTCCCGCTAGACTGCGCTAGGTCACGAGAAGGATCTTTCCGCTCGTCTCGCGCGCCTCGAGCGCCCGGTGTGCGGCGGCGGCTTGGGCCAAAGGCATGGTGCGATCGATCCTCACCCGGAGGTCACCTCGCGCGATCCCTCCGAGGACGTCGCCCGCGCGTTCGAGCAACTCGGCCCGTGTTGCGGTGTAGTCGCGCAACGTGGGGCGCGTGACGAAGAGCGAACCGCGCGTGTTGAGCGTCTGCAGATCGAACGGAGCCACGCGGCCGCTCGACTGCCCGAAGAGCACCATCATCCCGCGTGGCCGGAGGCATAGGAGGCTCTGGTCGAAGGTCGACGCGCCGACCGAGTCGTACACGACGTCGACTCCGCGTCCGCCCGTCCGGGCGCGCACGACCTCGTCGAACGCCTCGCGCGTGTAGAAGATCGCTTCGTCGAGCCCCGCGTCGCGCGCCAGCGTCGCCTTTTCGTCCGTGGAGATCGTGCCGAAGACGCGGGCGCCCATGCGCTTTGCCATCTGCACGAGCAGCAACCCGACGCCTCCGGCGGCCGCGTGCACCAGGCAGGTATCGCCCGCCTTCAAGGGGAACGTCGCGTGCGCGAGGTAGTGGGCCGTCATGCCCTGCAGCATCGCCGCCGCCGCGTCGTGGGTGTTCACGTCGTCGGGCACCGGCACGAGCTTGTCGGCGCGCGCGACGACGTGGGTCGCGTACGAGCCCGGTGCGCCGGCCCACGCCACCCGTTGCCCGGCGCGTACTTCGCTCACACCGTTCCCGACGGCCTCGACGATGCCCGCGCCTTCGGCTCCGAGCGTCACGGGCATCTCGCCCCCGTAGGCTCCGGTGCGCACGTAGACGTCCATGAAATTGACGCCCGCGGCCTCGACGCGGACGAGCGCCTCGTCGGTGCCAGGCAGCGGCGTCGGAAGGGTCTCGAGCTGCAGAACCTCGGGCCCGCCCTTTCGATGAACGCGTATCGCCTTCATGGTCCCTTGCGGCCTGGCGTCGGTCACGCGCTCAGGACACAGGCGTTAGCACAGCTACGGCAAGACGAGCGTCTTGCACGCGTCGACGGCCCCCGCGGCCGGCGGTTTCTTGGGCTGGTAGGCGAACGAGCACTTGAACGTCATGCCCGCGCCCTTGATGAGCGTGACGATGCGCGCGTACTCGGCGTGGGTCCCCTGAAACCACTTGTTGCCTCCCGGCAGGTCGCCCTTTTTCTCGAGCTTGTCGCCGCCGAACTTCATCTCGCCCTCGACGTCCTTCGCGAGCGCGGCGATCGCCGTCGTGTCGTAGCTCACCGTAAGAAGATCGGTGGTCGTGCCCGTGTCGTAGTCGATCGATCCGCGGGTCGCCGTCGTACGCGCCTGCTTCACGGTGTAACCCGCGGGCAGCTTGATGCAGTACGGAGGGACCGCGTTGCCCGTCAGGCCGGCGGGGCACTTGGGGAGCGGCACCGACGCGGCGCTCGCGCTCGGCGCGGCGCTCGGCGTGGGGGCCGGCGGCGTGCTGGGCACCGCGGCCGCAGCGCTCTCCGACGCGGACGCGGGCGGGGCGGTAGCCTTCGGCTCCTCCTTGTCGCAGGCGACCAGAGGGAGCGCGAGGAGAAGTCCGAACGAAGCCATCTTTGCGTGCATGCGAGGACCGAGTCTACCGGAACTTCCGACCGCCGAAGATCTGCTCCGCCCACGCGTTCACGAACTTGCCCTCCGGGTCGTACGCGCGCGTCAGCTGGCGGAGCTCTTCCAGCCTGGGCCACGCCTTCTTCAGGTAGCCCGGGTCGAAGCTCGCCTCCTTGCCCCAGTGGGGGCGGCCTCCGCGCGCCGTGGCGAACGCCTCGAACCGCGCGAGCTGATCGTCCCAGCGGTCCGCGCGGTCCATGTTGTACATGGACAGCCAGATCGAATCGCGCTGGTAGGCAGGGCTCAACCAGAAGTCGTCGCTGCACGTGAAGCGGATCTCCTGGATGAAGCTGTACGTGTGACCGCTGCTCGAGAGCAGGTCCCGGTACTCCTTGAGCAGGTCCCGGGCGTCCCGGTAGTCGAAGGCCCACTCGGTCTCGCGGTGCACGGGGGGCGAGGGGACCAGGAACCCGACAGGGCTCTTGCAGATCCGATCGTAGGGCCTGCCGGTCTCTTTCGTCAGCATGTCGTTGATCGCGGGGACGAGCCTCTTGCGGTCGAGCGACTCGAGGGCGACGAGGGCTCGGTAGACGGCGACCGAGAGAAATTCGTCCTTGAACCACCGCTTCAGGGTGCTGTCGTTACAGGCGGCGTCGGTGCGGTTGTTCTTGAAGAGGATGACCGTGTCGCAGGGGACGAGCCACCAGAGCTTGAAATGATCGTAACCGGCCACGTAGTCGTCGAGGTGGTCGACGAGCGCGTCGAACGTCGTCGTGCTCGTGACGGCGTGCATCTGGAAGGACGGGACGACCGAGAGCGTGAGCTCGTGAACGATCCCGAAGCACCCGAGGCCCACGACGACCGCGTTGAAGTCGGGGTGGCTCTTGCGCAGGTGCCTCGGCGTCGCCGTCCCGTCGATGAGCTCGAGGCTCTCGACCTGCGAGGCAAGGCAGCGGAAGGCCTTGCCGGTCCCGTGCGTCCCGGTGGAGATGGCGCCGGCGAGCGACTGCGCGTCGATGGATCCCAGGTTGGCCAGGGCGAGCCCCTGCTCCTCGAGCCGCGCGATCAGCTCTCTGAGCTTGATCCCGGCCTGCACCGTCACGCGGAGGTTCGCCCGGTCCACCCGCACGATCCGGTTCATCCGGTCGAGCGACACGAGGGTGCCGTCGGTGACGATGCCCTTCGACCACGAATGCCGCGATCCCATGACGCGAACCTTGCGCGCGCCCGCCACGACCGCCTGCAGCTGCGCGGCGCTCTCGGGATAGGCGATGGTCGAGGGACGGAAGGCCCACGTCCTGCCGTAGTTCTTGACGGTGCGCATCCAGCGCGGATGTTCGCTCCTACGGACCGTCGATATCCAGTGTCCCGTTGAGCAAATCAGCGGTCCACTGCGCCATCGTCTGCGTGCCCGTGTCGGTGTCGACCGTGTAGAACTCGCTGCGGAAGATGTGCTGGTGATACGTGGGATTCGGGAAGTTCGGGTTCATCCCGCCGATGTAATACGTCGCGAGCGCTCCGGTGCACTGGTAGGCCGCGAGCAAGTCGTCGAGGCCCGTCGTGTACTGCGCTCCCGTCAAGCCGCCGGACAGGGCGAGCTCCGTCGCGTTGTTCGTGGCGCAGTCGTTGTTGCTCGACCCGAAGAAGAGCCGCATCACCTCGTCCTGCACCGTCGACACGAGGCCAACCCGGGCATGCGGGTACTTGTGGTGCCAGTACTTGACGATGTCGGTGAGGCCGCTGCCATCGGCGTTGTTGCATTCCACGCAGTCCGAGGGCAGAGCCGCGTTGAAGCCCCAAAGCTGGCGCCACTGCTGCTGGATGCACGCGGGGAGATCGGCGGTGAGGAAGGGCGGCCCCGAGTCGTCGAGCACGACGACCGGGACGCTGCCGAACGAGTCCTGCACCATGCCGTAGTTGAGGCCCGCCCCGAAGCCTCCGGCGCTGGCTCCCGTCAAGAGGACCTGCGTCAGGTTCGGGAACGTCGGCACGATGTGGCCGATGAACTTCTGCATGTTCAGGTACCCGACGAAGTGCTGGTTCGTCAGCGCGGGCAGGACATCATCGCTGGGGATCGTGACGTTGTCGGCCGTTCCAAAGTGAACGTCGCCCGTGCAGTAGGGGACGTAGACGCCGCTCCAGTCCTTGACGGGATTCGCCGCGTTCGTGAAGTCGAAGATGCCTGGGCTGTACGCCGCGGTGAGACCCGAGGCCGCGGTTGGCACGTACGGCGCCTGGTAGGCGCCCCCGGTGACCGATCCCAGCGAATCGCCGATGGTCTGTCCTTGCGTCGGCGCGCCTCCGGAGAAGGCTTGCGCGACGGCCGCGGGGTTGTGGCTGCAGAACGTGGGGCTGGAGCACGCGCCGCCGCCCTCCAGGTAGATGAAGAGCTTGTTGGCCGTGCCGGTATGGACGTAGATGCCGGCCTGCGAGCCGTCGCGGCACATCGCCCCGTTGATGTTGTAGTAGTTCCACCCCTGCGGGACGGCCAAGGGCGCGCCCGCGTCCGTCGGGATCAAGTCGTTCTCGTCCGGGCTGAGGGCCGAGAGCATCGGCACGGCAAGGTTCACGAACGACGTCTGAGGATATTCGTTGCCCGCGCACGCCGTACCGGCGTCGCCGCCGTCGGCGTCATCGGCCGACCCTTCGCCGGACGAGGTGGACCCGCTCGAGGATGCCGTCCCGCCCGAGCTCGCGCCGGACGAGTTGCCCACCGAGGCATCGGTGCCGTCGTCCGACCCACCGGACGAGCCGTTGCCGCCCGACCCACCGCCGGTGCCGCCGCTGCTCGAGTTGGTCGTCGATGCGAAGCTGCCCGTTCCCGGATCGCCGGTGGAGGCGGCGGTACAGTGCGCGAGGGCGCAGCCGAGGCCGAGGACGACGACCGCGCCTCGAAGGGTCAAATTCATCCCTCTCCTTTGCCCGCATCGCCTCGGGACAGCCGTCATTAACAGCGCTCAATCGGTTGCCTTTTGGGCTCACGTCGAGAGCGGAGACGACGTTGCGACGCGCGCGCGGCCGAGCACAGTCTTGCTCACTCGTGCTTGCTCACTCGTGCGCCTCCTTTTGCTCCTTTTGCATCAAGCAGGGCTGTGGCGCTACGAAAGGCATCCGTGACATCCGCCCCGCCAGCGCGCGAGTGCACCCTGTCGATCCGTCTTCTGTGGCCCTTCGTCCGGATTGCGCTCGCCGACCCCGAGATCGTGGCCCCGCTCTTGGGCGCCGTCGAACGTCTCGGGGTTGGCGCCACCGATTTCGCCAACCCCGAGATACGGTTGCCGCACCGCGCCGTCATGGCGCTCCTGCAGCAACTGGTGGACCTGAGCGGCGATCCGTCGATGGGCCTGCGCGCGGGGTGCGGCGTGGAGACGGGGGACTTCGACGCCTTGGAGTACGCCGCGCGCTGCACCGTCGACCTGCGCGGCGCCATCGATTGCTTGAGCCGGTACATGAACCTCATCAACGAGGCCGCTCAGGTGGCGCTGCGCGAGGAGGGCGATCACGCCATCTGGGACTTTCGGATCACCGACGGCGTGCAGCAAGTCGCCGCGGCGAACGACTTCGTCGTCTCGACCGCCATGACGCTCGCGCGCATGTACGCGGATGTTCCCGAGGACGTCTCGCTCGAGGTCCACCTGATGCACGCGCAGGCGACCGACCCCTCGGCCTACGCACGGGTCTTCGGCGAGAACGTGAAGCTCGGCATGCCGCAGAACGCCTGGGTCTTCCCTCGGAGCTTGCTGGCGCTACCGATGCGCCTCGCCGATCCGAACGTCCACATCGCATTCGAAGCGCGCGCGAGAGAGCTTGCCGAGCGCCTGCGGGGCCAGCAGGGTATCGCCGGCCGCGCACGTGAGATCGTGTTTGCGCAGCTTCGCGCGGGCAACGCCAGCATGGCCTCCGTGGCGAAGGCGATGGCCATGAGCGTTGCGACCCTGCGCCGCCGCCTCGAGGCCGAAGGGACGACGCACAGCGAGATCCTGGACCGCCTGCGCAGCGATCTCGCCATGATCTACCTCTCCGAGTCGCGGCTCTCCGTGCGCGAGATCGCCTTTCTGCTCGGCTACTCCCAGTCGAGGGCGTTCCACAACGCCTTCCGACGCTGGACCGACGGCTCGACGCCGGTCGACTACCGCACGAAGCACCAGAAGTGACACCACGCGAAGTGCGCTCTTGCGGTTTTCCTCAATTGGGTCGCGCAGCCCCGCACACCGGGCACGGTGCGCGGCGCTCGGTCGACGCGTGGCACGTCTTGCACTCGACCCGCGTCATGTGAAATCCAGGTTCCTCGGGCGCCGCGTGCGGTCGGGGCTTGCTCGGGCGCTTCCCCTCGTACACCACGACGGCGGGCACGAAGGCCGTGGCCACGAGGAGCTCGCTGCCGCAGCCGGTGCATTTTACAGGCAGCGGGGCTAGGTCGACGCCGTTCAGCGCTCTCTCGACGCCGCCGTCCGCGTCGCAGAGAGGGCAGCCGGTGGTCGCGAAGAGCTCCTTCTTGCAGCCCTCGCACGCGACGCGGTAGGTGCCGCGCACGACGTCCTCGCCCTTGTAGCTCCACGAGGGAGGCCCATAGGGCTCGCCGCCGAGGAGGGGAACCTTCTGCGGGACGAAGATCTCGATCGCCAGTCGCTTGCCCGAACAGGCCGGGCAGCCCGCGTCGACCAGCTTCGTGAAATCCTCTTCGGAGAGAAACATCGGCGCGGACGATGGCACGGGGAAACGTTCGCGGCGACCGGCGAGCGCTGGCACACTGGAGAACGTGAGCACGCCGAATCCCCCCCTCGCCGACGAGCCGTACATCAACCTCGAGACGTTCAAACGCGACGGCAACGGCGTGAAGACGCCCGTCTGGGTGGCGCCTCTCGACGGCAAGCTCGTCGTGATGAGCGCGGGCAATGCCTTCAAGGTGAAGCGCTTGCGGCGCGACGCGCGAGCACGCGTCGCGGCGTGCGATTTCAGGGGGAACGTCCGCGGTGCCTGGCTGGAGGCGACGGGTCGCGTCCTCGAGGACGGCGAGCACGTGAAGCGCGCGCACGCGGCGCTGCGGGGCAAGTATCGATGGCAGATGGCGATCGGCGACTTCTTCGCGAGGCTCTCGGGGCGGATGGCGAAGCGCGCGTTTCTGGAGATCACGGTCGCGTAGATCGCGGACGCCGACGTCGCCGAGTGAAGCCGGTTCGCCGTGCGGCGCTTGTCAGTTGCGCGGGGGTGGCGCACTCTGGAGATAATGCGCCAACTCTGGGCAATCACCCGCACCATCGCGCTGGCGGGGGTTCTGGGGGGTTGCGCCCAACTCGCTGGGCTCGGCGACTACTCGTCGGGCGACGGGTCGGTCGGCGGCATCGGCCTCGACGGGTGCGTGCCGGCGGACGAGGGCGGGGCACTCATGCAGGAGGCCCGGGACGGTAGCGCGACCGCGGCCTCGGACGCATCGCGCGATGCGGCGCACGACGACGCCATGGCGTCGACCGTGAACGATGCGAGCACGGCCAGCGACGCGACCCTTGGGTCGGACGCGGGCGCGCTCGCGGATGTCAGCGAGGCCGAAGACAGCGCCCTTCCGGACTCCAAGCCCGGCGGGGGAGATGACGCCGCCCCCACCTGCGCTGCCTCCACGCCGACCGCGTGCGACGGCGTGTGCATCGACGAGCAGTCGAACGTCGACAACTGCGGCGGCTGCGGCGCGTCGTTCGCGTGTGCGACCGGCCAGGCGTGCGTCAGCGGGCAGTGCCTGGGATGCGGGACCACGTGTCCGCTGTCGACGGTGACCCACGTCGCGTGCGCCGTGGGTGGCTGCAACGCCGCGGGCGGGGCTTGTACGGCCGCCGGCCAGGGCTGCCACTGCGCGATGGACAGTCAGTGCAAGAGCGGCGCTTGCGTCCGCATCAGTGGTGAGAACGACGTCTCCTGCGGCTCCAGTTGCACCGGCACGGGTGCGGCCGATGGATTCGGATGCGCGCTCGTGGCCCCGGGCATCCCTGCGGCCTGCATGGGCCTCTCCTTTGGCTACTCGCCCAGCAATTTCTCTCCCGGCAGCTACACGCCGCCCTCGACGAGCACGACCATCAACTGCAATACGACGTACAGCTCGACCAGCCACTCGTTCACGGGCTGGTGCTCCGGCCAGACGGCGCCCACGATTTATTCGAGCGTCACGCAGGCGAGCGGTCACGTCGTCGACTTGCTGGCCTTCGCGGGCCTGACGATCGATTCGGGCGACACGCTGACGCTCACGGGAAGCAACCCCGTCATCCTCGCGGTGTACGGCGCGGCAACGATCGCCGGGGTCATCGACGCGAGCGCGCAGGGCAGCACACCGGGCGCGGGAGCGATGGCATGCGCGGTGGGCGCCAGCGGAGGCGGAGCCTCGGGCGCGTCGTACACGCCGAGTGCGACCACGGGCGCGGCGGGGGGCGGAGGCGGGGGTCTTGCGGTGGCGGGTGGCGCCGGGGACTTCTCGTCGTACAACGGCGTGGACGGCGGCCCGACGACGGGCACCGACAGCGACGGGACGGCCGCGGGCGGCGCGCACGGGAGCAGCTCCGTCGTCCCGCTCTCGGGCGGATGCCCCGGCGGCGCGGGGGCGGCCGGCACGGCCGGCAACGGTGGCGGCGCGGGCGGAACGGGGGGCGGAGGAGTGCAGCTCTCGGTGGCCGGCACGATCTCGGGCTCGGGCACGATCACGGCGAATGGCTCGGCAGGTGCGGTTGGCGCGTCGGTCTCCCCAGCTGCCGCCACCACCGACGGAGCCGGTGGCGGTGGCGGCGGTAGCGGTGGGGACATCTTGATCGAGAGCTCGAGCAGCAACCCGCTCGCCGTCCAGGCGAACGGTGGCGGCGGCGGCGCCGGCGGAACGGGGTATGGAATCGACACCACCTCCGCCAACACCTGGTCGGGCTTTCCCGGTGGCAACGGAGGGACGAACGCCGGAGGCTCCACGACGAGCCCCACCAATGGAGGCCCGCCAACCCTTCGCGGCAAGTCTTACACCGGTGGTGGGGGCGGCGGCGGTGGCGGGTACGGGTGGATCAAGGTCAACTCCGGCGGCGGCGCGCCCGCGTACACGTGCGCGACTACGCTGTCGCCGGCCCCGGCGTGCAACGCGGCCCACACGCAGTGTCTCTGCGTCGCCGACTCGGACTGCTCGAGCGGCAAGTGCGTGAACACGAGCGGCCAGTGCACGGGCAGTTGCAACGGGAGCGGCGCCGCCGACGGCACCGCGTGCCAGGTGCTCGCCTCCGTTGCGACGGCGTGGTCGTGCTCCGTCGGCGCGTGCGACACAGTCACGGCGCCCGGCGGCGCCTGCGGTGGTGCCGGCATCCCGTGTTGGTGCACGGCCGACTCCCAGTGCGGTACGGGCCATTGTGCGGCCTGGGCGGGCTGCTCCAGCGGCGCCTGTTCCGGGTCCGGTACGCCCGACGGAATGAACTGCACGCCTGACTAAGGAGACGGGGGCTTCGGGACGAGGAGGCGAGGGCTCGGTAGGTCGCGCGCGTCGAGGAACGTCTCGAGCGTTTCGACGAAGCGCGCGGGCTCTTGCCGGTGCGGGAAGTGGCCGACCCCCGGGAAGCGGGTGAGGATCACGCCCCCGAGCAGCGAGGCGGCGTCGATGCCGTGGGCGACGGGGATCAACGGGTCGTCGTCGCCCCAGAAGATGGCGATCGGCGGCAGCGACCGGACCTCGTGAGCTCGGTCGAGGAAATGGCGGTATTGCCCCCTCCCGTTGATGACATCACGAACGCTCCGGGAGAAAGCGCGCGCCGTCCCCGGGATCGAGTTGTACTTCGCGAGGATCGCGATCTCTTCGTCCGAGAATGCTCCGCCGGCGGCGTTGAGGGCGCGGGTCGTACCAAACGACATGAACTTCTGGCCGAACCGCTCGACGAAGAAGGGAAACGACGCCCATCTCAGCGAAGCCCCCACCTCGCGACCGAGACCGCCGGCCGACTCGAGGCCGAGCCTGCGCACGCGGCTGCGATGCGCGAGCAGCATCCACTGCGCGACGCCGCCTCCGAACGAATGGCCGACCAGATCGACCTCGTGAAGCTCGAGCGCCTCGAGCCAGGCGGCGACCATGTTGGCGTGCCAGTCGAGCGTGTAGCTCGCGTCCGGGCGCGACGACTCCCCGTGACCTGCGAGGTCGAGCATCAGCACGCGACGCTTTCGAGCAAGGGCAGGGGCGACGGGAAACCAGGTGCGGTGCGAATCGCAGAGGCCGTGCAAGAGAACGAGCGGCGGCCCGGCACCCATCTCGGCCCAATGAAGGTCGACGTCGCGCACTCGCACCACCGAATGCGTCGGGGCAAGGGCTTGCGGAGCGGGATCGCCCGGACTGGAGTCGCTCATGGCCCAGGCTACTCGTAGCAGATCACGCGCGCCGCCGGCGTACCCCTTCGACCAGCGACGCGATGACGGCGAGCAGCTCCGCGGGCTCGATGGGCTTCGTCAGGTGCATGTCGAAGCCTGCTCGCAAGGCCAGCGTGCGATCCTCGCTTCGCGCATAGCCCGTCAAGGCGATGGCGGGGATGACGCCGCCCTTCTCCGGCGGGAGCTCGCGCACCTGGCGAATGACCGCGTAGCCATCGACCCCCGGCATGCCGATGTCGCTGACGAGCACGTCGAAGGCGCCGCTTCGCACGACCGCTGGGGCGCGCGACGGGTCATCGACCACGGTCACGACGCACCCGCACTCTTGCAAGAGGTATTGCAGGAGGTCGCGCGTCTCGGACTCGTCGTCGACGACGAGGATGCGCGTGCCTTCGAGCGACGGGGGAAACTCGACGGCCGGCTTGGCTGCAACCTCGACCGCGTGCGAGGGGCTTTGCGCCGACGCGTCGGCGCGGAGCGGGGCGACGGGCAGACGCACCGTGAACGTGGCGCCGTGCCCCTCGCCGTCGCTTTGCGCGCTGACGATGCCGCCGTGCAGCTCGACGATGGAGCGCACGATCGCCAAGCCCAGCCCGAGGCCCCCTGCCTTGCGCGACGTCTTCGCGTCGGCCTGGCGAAAGCGATCGAACACGTACGGCATGAAGGCGGGATCGATTCCCTCCCCATCGTCGGCGACGGCGAGCTCCACGTACGACTGCAGCCGGCGCAACCGCAGCTGCACGCGCCCCCCGCGCGGCGTGAACTTGATCGCGTTCGACAGCAGATTCCAGACGACCTGCTGCAACCGGTCGGCGTCGCCGACGATCGTCGCGTGCGAATCGAGGACGGGCTGCAGGCGGACGCCCTTGAGCTCGGCCGCCGGACGCACGGCGTCGAGCGCGGCCTCGACGACGCGCACCATTTCCGTCGGCCCGACTGAGAGCACGACCTTGCCTTGCTCGATGCGCGCGAGGTCCAGCATGTCCTCGATCAGCCGCGACTGCAGGAGCGCGTTGCGCTCGATCGCCTCGAGCGCCCGGGGGATCTGCGTGTCCGAGACGTTGCCCGCGCGCAGCAGCTTGGACCACCCGACGATCGCGTTGAGCGGTGTTCGCAGCTCGTGGCTCATCGTCGAGAGGAACTCGTCCTTGGCACGGCTGGCTCGCTTGGCCTCTTCGAGCGCGCGCGTGCGCTCGGCCGTCGCGGCCTGCAGCAGCACCATCGCGCGTTCGGTCTCTTCCCGCGCGCGCACCTGCGAGATCTCTCGCTCGTGTGCGCCGCGCGCCGCGGCCAGGTTGGATGCGACGCGCACCAGGAGCTCGCGCGCCGAGAAGGGCTTCGCGATGTAGTCGTTGGCGCCCGAGCCGAGGCCCATGGCCGCTTCGTCCTCGCCGGCGCGCGCCGACAGGACGACGATCGGGATCGCGCGCAGCGCGGGATCGGCGCGGGTCGCCTTCACGAGCGAAAAGCCGTCGAGGCGCGGCATCATCACGTCGCACAGCAAGAGCGCCGGGGGATCCCTGCGCATGCTCTCCAGGGCCTCGACGCCGTCGTGAACGGTCTCCACGTCCCACCGCTCGCGCAGCAGGCGCGCCACGTAGTCGCGCATGTCGGCGTTGTCGTCCGCGAAGAGGATCCGCCCTTCTTCCGGGCGCTTGGCCAGCCGGAAGAGAGGATCCGGACCCTCGCCCCCCTGGCTCGACGGACGCCCCCAGCTCTCGGCCTCCTCGACGAACGGCTTTGCGCCGAGCGCCGTGGCCGGAAGGCCGCGCCCCGAGCCGATGCGCGAAGGAGGCAAGTGCGCCCGACCGCGCCGGAGGCGCACCGTGAACGTGGTCCCTGCGCCGGCGCGGCTCGCCACGCCGATTTCGCCGCCGTGGAGTCGGACGAGCTCGTGGATGAGCGCCAGTCCGATCCCGGAGCCTTCGTGGGTGCGCGAGCGCGCGCCCTCGACGCGGTGAAAACGCTCGAAGAGGCGCGGGATCTCGTGCTCCTCGATGCCCGTCCCCGTGTCGGCGATCTGGAGGCTGACGTGATCGCCGGTCAACCCGAGCCTTACGGCGATGGAGCCCTGGAACGTGAACTTGAAGGCGTTCGAGAGCAGGTTGAGGACGATCTTCTCCCACATCTCGCGGTCGACGTAGACGGGCTCGGACAGCGGCGGACACTCGACGACGAGCGCCATGCCGGCGCCCTCGACCGCCGCGCGGAAGGCGCTCGCGAGGTCGGACGTGAGCAGGGACAGGTCGACCGGCTCGTAGACCGCCTCGACCCGTCCGGCCTCGATGCGCGAAAACTCGAGCAGCGTGTTGACGAGCTTCGTCAGCCGCAGCGCGTTGCGCTGCAGGAGCTCCAGCGCGCCGCGATCGGCCGCGGCGCCGTCGGGCATGCCGAGCAAGTCCTGGATCGGCCCGAGCATCAGCGTGAGCGGTGTGCGAAATTCGTGGCTCACGTTGCTGAAGAACGTGGTCTTCGCGCGATCGAGCTCGGCCAGCGACTCGGCCCTCTGCTTCTCGGCCTCGTAGGCCGCCGCGTTGCTCACGCCCTGCGAGATGCTCGCCGAGAGCAGGTTGTGGAACCGTTCGTACGAGCCGGAGGCACGGAGCAGCGGGCTGAGACCGGCGACGATGAAGCCGAGCGGCTGCCCCCCACCGGCCCGTTCGATCGGCAGGATGACGGCCCCCCGCGCGCCCCTCGGTCCGTCGTCGAGCGAGACCGCGCGTGCGGTGGTCATCGCGGGATCGAAGGGCCACGTCGACACGTCGCCCGGGGCGATCGTCAGGGGCGAGCGCGCGGTGCCCGGCTCGATGTTGGCCGCGCCGGCCAGGCGCGCGATCGACGACGCCTCGTCGAGCAGATAGAGGAGCGCGAACGGGACGTCGTTCGGGGCGCGCGCGATCTGCGCGGCCGCGAGCGAGCATGCCTCGTCGGGGGTCTTCGCCTGGGTGACGTCGGCCAGGGCGTTGAGCAGGCGTAGCCGTCGCTCTTCGATGACCTTGTCGGTCGTCTCGAGCACGGCGCAGAACACGCCGCCGACGCCACCGCTCTCGTCGCGGATCGGACTGTAGGTGAACGTGAAATAGCCCTCTTCCGGCGCGTCGCCGCGGACCAGAGGGAGCATCAAGTCTTCCGACCAGATGGCTTGCCCCGTGCCGACGACGCGGTCGAGCATCGGTTCGATGACGGCGCGGATCTCCGGCAAGACCTCGAACGCGGGACGCCCCATCGCCCACGGGTGCTTGTTGGCCCCCACCATCGGCAACAGGTCGTCGTTGTAGAGCATGACGTAACGCGGCCCCCAGTAGAGGGCGATCGGGAACCGCGAGCTCAGGCAGATGCTGAGGGACGTGCGCAGGCTCTGCGGCCACCCGTTCGCCGGGCCGAGCAGCGTGGTGCGCCAGTCGATCGAGCGAATCAGTGCGCCCGTCTCGCCGCCGCCCGTGACGAACGGGGCCCCGGCGTCGATCGCGTCGTGCAACCGCTTTGCGGTGGGATTGGCAGCGTCCGCGCTCATCGCCGGGGTGGGCTTGGCGGTGCGACTCTGAGCGCTCGCGTCTGCATCGCCCGCGAGAGCGTTACCCGAGATCCGATGCCTGACAACGGAACTCGTACCTGAGCTGGCTGGCCCGAGTTTTCGCTTTCTCCCCGCCGAGCTAGGCTCGGACGCGCACGCCCAATGAGCTCCGACCCGCCGAAAGACTCCTTTGCCGAGCTGTTCGAGAAGACCGACAAGGCAACGCTGCGCAGACGCGGCGCCCGGATCGGCGAGACGGTCGACGGCGTCGTCGTGCAGGTGGGGCAGGGCGGCGTGTTCGTCGAGATCGACGGCGGACGGCAGGGTTTCATCGAGACGGTGGACCTCACGGCCCCCGATGGAGCGATCCGCGTCGTCGTGGGCGACAAGCTTCGCACGCGCGTCGTCAGCGTGGACGCCGAAGAGGGGATCCGGCTTGCGCCGACGATCGAGGCGGCCGTCGGGGTGGGCGCGGCGGTCAGCGTGGGCCCTGGCGCAGGGGACTCGGCGGTCAAGGTCGCCGTCGGGCAAACGGTGTCCGGCGCCGTCGAACGCGTCGAGACGTACGGTGTCTTTCTCCAGATCGAAGGCACCCGGGGCCGCGCTGGCCGCGGTCTCGTGCCGACGGTGGAGCTCGGCGTGCCGCGCGCGACCGACCTCCGCAAAGCGTTCCCTCTCGGGACGAAGCTCACCGCCAAGGTGCTCGACATGGCCGAGGGCAAGATTCGCCTCTCGCTGCGCGCGCTCAAGGACGACGAGGAGCGCGCCCAGTTCGACGGCTTCCGCGAGCACGAGAAGAAGGCCACGGCAGCGCCCGGCTTCGGAACGCTGGGAGATCTCGTTCGCACGCGCAAGTAGGCCACGCGTGACTCACGCAATCGCCGGCGAAGCAGCGCATCTCGCAACCGACCCGGTGGGGAGCTCGAGGGGAGCGGAGGCGCGCTCCCCTCGACCGTGACTACTGGTATTCGGCCACGCCCTCGAGGTGAAGGATCCGCGCGCAGGGGCTGGGGCCGATGGAACCGTGACACTCGTCGTCGAGGGCGAAGCGCGCCTTGCCGGCTTGCAGCGCGGCCATCATCGGGCCGGTCAGCTCGTGTCCGCCTTCGGTGCAATACGAGTCGCCGCAGGGAACGACAAAGAGCGCCGGCGCCGTGGAGACGACGACGAAGCGGGTGTACTTCCGCTGGAGCGTCGAGCCCCCGGACGAGGTCTCGTCCACCTCGAGGCGCAAGCTCCGGAGGCTCGGGACCTCGCTCGAGAGGCGCGGCGCCGCGTCCTCCCGCGCGCGACGTTCGGCGGCTCGCGCTGCGGCGACCCCGTATTTGCCGTGTCGATTCATAGGCTGTGCTGCGAGCATAGCGCGCACGCCGCGCCCCGCCGGCCCCCGCCGGCCCTACCCCAACGCGCCCACTCGGCCGCTCGCTCGAGGGCCCATTCACCCTGTTTTTCGGCGCGACTCCGTCGACTTGCGCGAGGGGGGAGAAGATCCTAATCTGGAGCGGCTCACGACGTTACTTGGCTCACCACGCTCTCTCGACTCTTCCGAGTTGGTTCGCGACTGGCCGTGCCTCATGACGCGATGTGCGGTCGCGGTGGATCATCTGCCGAGACCGTCCCCTCCGACTCCCGGCTCATTCGGATGGCAGGCACTTGCAGGGGCCGATCGAGAGAAGTGAAGAATCATGGGCAATCGACTTTACGTTGGCAACCTTCCGTTCAGCGCCACGGCGGAGACGCTTCGCGCGGCTTTCGCCGCGTCGGGTGACGTGACCGACGTCCACATCGTGACCGATCGTGAGAGCGGCCAGTCGCGGGGCTTCGGCTTCGTGACCATGGGCAACGCGCACGAGGCGGCCAACGCGATCGCCGCGATGAACGGCGTAAGCCTCGACGGCCGCGCCCTCCGCGTGAACGAAGCCGAAGAGCGCCCGCAGCGCAGCGGCGGCGGTGGTGGCGGTGGCTTCGGCGGTGGTGGTGGCGGTGGCGGTCGTGGTGGCGGCGGCGGTGGTCGTGGCGGCGGCGGCGGTGGCCGTGGCGGCGGCGGCGGCGGCGGCCGGTGGTAGCCCACGCGTCATCGAAACCACGGTCGCGGGGTTTGCCAACAGCCTAGATGACCACGACGTCCGATCTCGACGTCGCTTCGCGCGACCCCTTGCGGGTGTACTTGGCTCAGATCGGGCAGGTGC
>Ga0302326_10006067_pt1 | contig 27241 bp, 22 predicted proteins | sample Palsa_T0_3_FD_202264 | JGI IMG/M metagenome (GOLD analysis project Ga0302326, IMG submission 202264) | Peat permafrost microbial communities from Stordalen Mire near Abisko, Sweden - Palsa_T0_3 | ecosystem: Environmental > Terrestrial > Soil > Palsa > Peat permafrost | place: Sweden: Abisko... | reverse complement strand
ACGGGCACGACGTACTTCGGTGTGAGCGCCCCCTACCTCATGAGCTGCCGCAAGGCCGGGGTTGTTCCCTCCTCGGTCGCCCGGCTGGACGGGGTACGGGGCGTGGGCTCGACCGGGGCGCCGTTGCCACCCGAGGGATTCCGCTGGGTCTATGACACGGTGGGGTCGGACCTGCTGCTGGCATCGGTCAGCGGGGGAACGGACGTGTGTACCGCCTTTGTCGGTGGTTGCCCCCTTGTCCCGGTGTACGCCGGTGAGATCTCGTGCCGCTATCTGGGCGCCGCGGTCGAGGCGTACGACCCGTCCGGCCGGCCGTGTGCGGTGGGGGAGCAGGGAGAATTGGTGGTGACCCGCCCCATGCCCTCCATGCCCGTCGGCTTCTGGGGCGACGCGGACGGGTCGCGCTACCGGGCCGCCTACTTCGAGGAGTACCCGGGCGTGTGGCGTCACGGCGATTGGATCACCTTCACCGACCGGGGTACCTGCCTGATCTCGGGGCGCTCCGACGCCACCCTCAACCGGGGCGGGGTGCGGGTGGGCACGGCCGAGTTCTATGCCGTGGTCGAGGCCCTGCCCGAGGTGGCGGACAGCCTGGTGGTGCACTTGGAGGACCGGGCGGGCGGCCCGGGCGACCTGCTGCTGTTCGTGGTACTGGCGCCTGACTTTGCCTTAGACGATGAGTTGCGCGGTCGGTTGGTGAAGGAGATCCGCTCCGCTCTGTCGCCTCGCCACGTGCCCGACCAGGTGTACGCGCTGCGCACCATTCCCCGCACCTTGTCGGGCAAGAAGCTGGAGGTGCCGGTCAAGCGCATCCTCACCGGGACCCCCGCTGACCAGGCCGCCAGCCGGGGTGCCTTGGCCGATCCCGGTGCCCTGGCCCCGTTCGAGGCTCTGGCCCGCTCGCGGCTGTCGCTGTCGTCAGCCGATGGCAATCAGGTCCGCCCGGGTCTCCCGGCGCCGCCGGGCGGCCGGCCGCCCCCAACACGGTGGGGGCGGCCAAGTGGATGATGTCGGGGCTGAACCCCTCGAGCAGGTTCAGCACCCGGCAGGTAGGGATACCGACCGAAAGGGAGCGGTACAGGGGGCAGGGAAAACTGACCTCGGGCAGGAAGCATTCGGCGATGATCGCCACTTGCATTACTTCGCACGGTAAACCGCCGAAATGACGCTACGGCGCATTTCAGTTAACGAGAATGCGAACAGTTGGGTGGGTGTGGGAAAATCCCTACTCCTTGGCCCAGGGGAGCCGGCCCAGCCCGATCGTGTACTCGAGATGGGAAAAAGTGAGTGCGTCGCCGTCGGGCGCCAGGCGGCGCGCCAGGTCCGCTATCTCGGCGTCTTCCACCATTCCCAGGGTCGCGGTGAGCGTTTCGGCCAGCCAACAGAGCGCCTCGGCCGCTGTGGTCACGGGAATCCCATACTCGTCCGCCGCCACCTTGAAGGTATGGAAATCGAAACGCGCTCGTTGGTCCCATTTGGGCGTAACTTTCTCCCCCAGGTGGGTGCACGCCCGCAACTGGCGCCGAAACAAAGCGCTGCCCTCGGGGCCGCCCCCGGCCTCGTGGCTCGGCTGGCCTGCCGGCTGGGCAGTCGGCTGGGCAATCGGCTGGGCAATCGGCTGGGCCAACTCGGTGCAGGCGTTGCCCAGCGCCAGCAACGCCAGCTTGCCGTCGGCCATCGTCACCTGCCCCAGCCCCTCGGCATCGGCCAGGGCCAGGCCGGCCAACGTGGCGCCTTCGGCCAGCCGGGCCAGCGCCGTCTCCGGCCCGCTCAGCTCGTGCAGGTAGCTACGACCGATCACGTCCCAGTCGTTCTTGATCGTGGCATCGGCCAGACGAGCGCGCAGGACTCGCCGAGCGTCGGCCGGTCGCCCCGCCGCCCGGTAGGTCCGGGCCCGAGCGACCGAGAACAGCAGGAAATCAGGCAGGGCCTGCTCCGCCTCGTCCGCCACGGCACACGCCACCTGGTCGCACCGCTCCCGCTGCAGTCCGAGTTGCAGCAATTTCTCCGACAGCAACGGCCCGCAGTTCATGATGGCGCCCCCGGCCGCCAGCGCCTTGACGTCGTTGCCCGTGGTCGCGGTGCCCCGGATCAGTCGCCGGTACAGCTCCTCGATGTCCCCGGGGACCCGCTTGGCCGCCAGCAATTGGATCGCCACCCGCGCCAAGGCGGGGTGGCGGACCCGCAGAACGCCCCCGCTGCCGCTGGCCAGCCCCGCCTTGGCCAGCCGGCCCCCGATCGCTTCGCGCCCGTCGGCCCGGGCCAGCCCGATCAGGTCGGCCAAGACCAACAGGTCGAGGCCGTCCACGCCCGCCACCTGGGCTGCCGCGATGAACAAAAACGCCTCCTGGGCCGGATCCCCATCCAGTCGCGTCACGCTCTCTTCCACCAGGCCCGCAAGCCCGTCGGCGCCGTAGCGCAGCTCAAGCGAGGCTCCCAGCAACGTGGCGTCGGAGATCTCATGCTTCTTCTTGGCCCGGACCTCCAGCGCATCGGCCCGCTCCGACGGCGCGACGTCGGCCAAGGCGCCCAAGCAGCCCGCTGTATCCCATGCGCCCAGGATGTCCGGGGCATCGGCCACCGCCCCCTGCGTGCCGCTCGCCGCCCAAGCCCCCAGCCCGGCGCTGGCGGCGGTGGTAACAGCGGTCACGGTCAACACCGCCGAGCGATTGCTCAACGTGGGCCACAGGTCGACGAACTGTTCCCAGGCCGGCTCCAGGCTCCTTCCGTTGCGGATGAACCGCGCCTTCCAGGCCACGTCCCGGGCGCACAACAGCCAGCGAATGTCCTTCCGGCCCGCTCGGGCCAGCTGCTCGACCGCCTTCTCGATGTCTGGCGCGATCTCGTCGGCCTCGTCGCTGACCAGGATTACCTCGTCGCCAGCCGGCATCCCGGCGATGTCCAGTCGCGCCCCGGGGGAACGGAACCAAACCCGCCGCCCGTCGGCCACCAAGTCGCACGCCATCTGGCACAGGGCGGTGGACTTGCCCGTCCCATCAGGGCCCACCAGGAGGACCATGGGCGGGGCGCCCGTTGGGTTCTCGCGCAGTTTGGCCAGCCCGTCTACCGCCACCGGCCGGCGAGGGATCTGCCCCGGGGGCGCCAGGGCGTGGCGCCACTGCGGCTCCTGACCGTCGTAGAAGCGTTTGAGGTCCTCGGCGCAAAGCGCGGTCCGGCGCTCCTCGAGGAGTTCCGGGGTGAGCTCAAGCCATCCGTCCAGCACCCGCTCAGCCTACGGCTCCGCCGGCGCCGAAACGTCGCTCACGCCGGGCGGCGCTGCGCTCGGTCCATTTGGCCGCCTCGGTCGCGGTAAGCGCGGAGCACGGCTCGGGCTAGCAAACCCGGCGTGGTGCGCCCGGTCACCGGGATGATGAACCAACCGGCGCTGGTCAGCCGGGCTCGCCGGTTGCTGTCGTGGTCTTTGTCCGAGGGGAAGCTGTGGTAGCGGTCGCTGTCCCATTCGATCCCGATCCGGTACTCGATGATCGCCCGGTCGAGGCGGTAGTTGTGCCCGTCGACCGTGACTCGGTATTGCCGTCGGGCCGGCGGAAGCCCTAGCCGGTCCCACTCCCGGTTCATCTCGCGCTCGAAGTCGCTGTCGTCCGGGCGGTACCCCGGAATCCGCTCCGACAGCACCTTCATGATCGCGGCCAGCGAGCGGCTGCCGCGAGTCGTTGCTGCCTGGTCCACCAGATCCCTCAGCCGTTCAAGCTTCACCAGCCGTCGCCGAATGGCGTCGTCGACACACTGGCCAAGTTGCTCGACAGAGAGTTGGCCAGGCATCGCCGCCCAGTCGACGATCGTTCGCTCGGGCGAGGTGACAGGCACGCGGCCTGTGACGTCTCGGTCTGCCGCCCGCAGCCGAGTGCGGTGACTGACCACGCCGGTGATCCGGACCTGGCGGTCGCAGCTGATATGAATCCCCGCAACGTGCCCGTCGCTGTGACGCAGATGCCACAAGGCCGCGGCCGTGGTGTGCGAGACCACGACGTCGGGGCCGGCGCTGAGAGCGGCCGCCAGCACAGCCTGTTCCCAGCTGATGGGTGCCCCTGCGAGGCGGAACACATTGGTACGAACTCGGATGAGGATGCCACTGACCACACGCCGTCGGACTTGGGGGACGCTCAGGCCAATGCGTTCGAGCTGTTCTGCGGTGACGAGTCCCAGTTGACGGCCCGCCACTCCGTCAAGAGCGGTGGTCACGCATCACATTGTGACGTGACCCAGTGACATTCAGCCGCCTTCAACCTATTGTGTGCAATTTGTATACGGATATGATCGGAAATTGCACACAATAGACCCCACCAGCCCCACCAGCCCCACCAGCCCCACCAGCCCCACCAGCCCCACCAGTCACAGGAGCCCGGGTCAGCCAAGGGCGAGGGCCGCGGCGATGGCAGCTGCAGTGGCCACCACCCGGGGCCCGGCGAGGGCTGGGTGCAGGCTGGGCCCGATGGTGACCACCCCCACGCTCGCCTCGAGCCCAGCCACGCCCACCACCGGGGCGGCAATGCCGACCGCGCCCGGCTGCAGCTCCCCTTCGGTGACCACGAAGCCCGCGTCGCCCAAGCGACCGGACAGGATCGCCCGGCCCGCGGCGCCCCGATCGAGCGGGTGGCGCGACCCGACCCGGTAGGCCACGTGCATGTCGCTGTGGGCCGGCTCGACGACGGCCACCGCCACGGCTGACTCGGACCCCGGCCCTAGTTCGGCCACCGTCAAGTGCGCGGTTGCCCCCATCTCGTCCGCCAACCGGCGCAAGTGGGGCACAGCCACGTCGTGAAGCACCGGTGTCACCCCTCGGGCCAAAGCCAATACCCCCAGCCCCAGCCGCACCAATCCATCGGAGGGCGAGCGCGAGACCATGCCGTGCGCCTGGAGGGTGGCCACCATGCGGTACACCGCAGGCCGGCTCACGCTGAGCCGGGCGGCCAGGTCGCTGACCGAGAGCCCCTGCCGGTCGTCCGCCAGCACAGTCAGGAGTCGAAGGCTCCTCTCAAGGGTGGCCGTCAACGCGGTGCCAAGGACGGGTGGATGGTGGCGGTGACCGACCCCCAGCCCAGGCGGGTGCCGCCTGCGCCCGGCGCCCAGCCGGACACGGACACGGTGTCGCCGTCGTGCAGCCACGAGCGGGTGGTGCCATCCGCCAAAACAACAGGCGCCGTGCCGTTCCATGCCAACTCCATCAGCGATCCGCGCTGACAAGAATCCGGCCCGGATACCGCGCCGGAGGCGAACAGGTCGCCGGTGCGAACCGATGCCCCGTTGGACGTGAGGTGGGCCAGCTGCTGACCCGGCGTCCAGTACATCCCGGCGAACGGCGGACGGGCCACGACCGAGCCGTTCAAAAGCACCTCCAACGCAATGGCCAGCGACCACGGGTCGTCGTCGTGCAGGTAGGACAGGGGCGGCGGATCCTGCACCGGCGGCGCCACCCGGGCCGCGCGCAGGGCGTCGAGGGGCACGACCCAGGGCGAGATGGAGGTGGCGAACGACTTGCCCAGGAACGGCCCGAGCGGTTGGTACTCCCACGCCTGGATGTCGCGGGCGCTCCAGTCGTTGACCAGCACGACGCCGAATACGTGCTCGGCCAACGAGGAGGCCGGCAGCGGGTGGCCCCGCCGGCTGCCTACGCCGACCACGAACCCCACTTCGGCCTCGAAGTCCAGCCGGGCCGAGGGGCCGAACAAGCCCGCTGCCAACTGGCCCGAAGGTCGCACCACGGGTCGGCCGGAGACGACGACGGTGCCCGCCCGCCCGTGGTAGCCGATGGGCAGGTGGCGCCACGCCGCGGGCAGAGCCGGGCCGTCGGGCCGCAACATGCGCCCCATGTTGGTGGCGTGGTCGAGCGACGAGTAGAAGTCCACGTAGTCGGCCACCTCGAAGGGAAGGCGCAGCCGCACCGAATCAAGTGGGTGCAGGGCGGGCGACACGGCAGCCCGACGCGAAGGCTGGCGCAACAGCACGGCCAGCCGTTCCCGCACCGCGGCCCATGCCCGGGGCCCATGGGCCAGGAACGAGTTCAGCGACGGCTGGGCGAACGCCCCATCCAACCCCGGCAGGAGCCCGGTCCCGGCCAGGGCGGCCAGGTCGAGCACCGAGGTGCCGATGGCAACGCCGACTCGTGGCACCCCGCCGTCGGGCGAGAACACGCCGTAGGGAAGGTTCGTGATGGGAAAAGGGGAGCCTTCGTCCACCGGGGCCCACGTGGCCCCACTCACCTCGGACACGGACCCAATGATACAATATCGTTACGCAAGCGTCCGAATAACGGACGAATTGGAATGGGAGAGCGACCATGCCCTACTACCGAGCGGTGGGGGAGGTGCCCAAGAAGCGCCACACCCAGTTCCGAAGGCCCGACGGCGGCCTGTACGCCGAGGAACTGATGGGCAGCAAAGGGTTCTCAGGCGAGTCCTCATTGCTCTACCACCGCCATCCCCCCACCGCGCTGGTGGCGGTCGAGGCGTGGGAGCGACCCGAGCAGGCGCTGGTGGCCAACCACCCTCTTAAGCCGCGCCATTTCAAAGCCCACAAGCTCGATGCCGGACCTGTCGACGTGGTCAACGGGCGGCAACTCCTGCTCGGCAACGACGACCTCCACGTCTCCTATGTCGTTGCCGAGCAGCCCTCGCCCCTGTATCGCAACGCCGTGGGCGACGAGTGCGTGTACATCGAATCCGGGCGCGCCGTGGTCGAGACCATGTTCGGCTCGCTGGCCGTGGCGGCGGGCGACTACGTCATCCTGCCCACGTCGACCACCCAGCGATGGATCCCCGATGGGGTCGTGCGGGCGCTGGTTCTGGAGGCGTCGGGCCACGTCGGGCCGCCGTCGCGGTATCTGTCGGCGGCGGGCCAGTTCCTGGAGATGGCTCCCTACTGTGAGCGTGATCTGCGTTGCCCCAGCGTGCTGCCATCCGAGCCGCTGGACCGCGGGGAGACCGAGGTCTTCGTGCACCACGCCGGAGGTGCTACCCGTTGCGTTTTTTCCCATCATCCTTTCGACGTGGTGGGCTGGGACGGCTGCCTGTACCCCTACGCCATTAACGTCGCCGATTTTGAGCCCCGGGTGGGGCGGGTCCACCTGCCGCCGCCCGTGCACCAGACCTTCGAGGGGCCGGGGTTTGTGGTGTGCTCGTTCTGCCCCCGTCCGTTCGACTTCGACCCGGCCGCCGTGCCCGTGCCCTACAACCACGCCAATGTCGACAGCGACGAGGTGCTGTTCTACGTGGGCGGGGACTTCATGTCCCGGCGGGGCGCGGGGATCGAGGTGGGGTCGCTGACCCTGCACCCGGCGGGCTTGGTGCACGGGCCCCAGCCGGGGTCGGTCGAGGCGGCACTCGGGCGGGCGGCGACGGAGGAATGGGCGGTCATGGTCGACACCTTCCGACCACTCGGCCTCGGGCCGGCGGCGCTGGTGGCCGAGGACAGCGGCTACGCCTGGACGTGGACCGTCCGATAAGTCGCAAGATACGCAACACTGGCGCATGACAGCGGCGCCGGGGGAGGTTCGCTTCGCCTCAGCAGAAGGGCGGTGGATCCTCGTCGCCACCATCCTGGGGTCGGGGATCGCCTCGCTCGACGCCACGGTGGTCAACGTTGCGCTGCCCACCATCGGCCGACATTTCGGTGCTGGCGTGGGGGGGCTGCAATGGGTCGTCACCGGCTACCTGATCACCCTGTCCGCCTTGATCCTGCTGGGCGGCTCGCTGGGGGACCTGTTCGGGCGCCGGCGGGTGTTCGTGATCGGGGTCATCGCCTTCAGCGTGGCGTCGCTGGTCAGCGGGCTGGCCATCAGCCTGCCCATGCTGGTGGCGGCGCGGGCGTTGCAGGGCGTGGGCGGGGCGCTGTTGGTGCCGGGCAGCCTGGCCATCATCGAGTCGAGCTTTGCGCCGGGCGACCGCAGCCGGGCCATCGGGGCGTGGTCAGGCCTGGGCGGTATCGCCACCGCAGCCGGGCCGTTCGTGGGTGGGTACCTGGTCTCGGCGGTGTCGTGGCGGTTGATCTTCCTGCTCAACCTGCCCTTGGCCGTCGGGGTGCTCCTCGCCGCTCGCCATGTGCCCGAGTCGACCGATCCCTCGACCAACCGTCACCTCGACCTGCTGGGCGCCGGGCTGGTCGTGGTGGGCTTGGCCAGCCTGACCTTCGCCCTGATATCGGCCCCCACGCCGGGGCGCATCGGCGTGGTCATGGCGTCGGGGGCGGTCGGGGTGCTGGGGTTGGTCACCTTCGTGCTGGTCGAGCGGCGCAGCCCACATCCCATGCTGCCGTTGGGGATTTTCTCGTCCCGCCAGTTCACCGCGGCCAACCTGGTCACCTTTGTGGTGTACGCCGCGTTGGGCGGGATCCTGTTCTTGTTGGCGGTGGATTTGCAGCAGGCGTTGTTGTTCTCACCGGTGGCGGCGGGGGCGGCGCTGTTCCCGGTGACGGTGATCATGCTGTTGTTCTCGGCCCGAGCCGGGGCATTGGCGCAACGCATCGGGCCCCGCCTGCCCATGACCGTTGGGCCCTTGGTGGTGACGGCGGGGCTGTTGTTGATGCGCCGAATCAGCCCCGGGGGCCATTATCTGGAGGTCGTGTTCCCCGCCGTGGTGGTGTTCGGCGCCGGATTGGCGCTCACCGTGGCACCCCTCACCGCTACCGTGCTGGCCGCGGCGGACGTGCGTCACGCCGGGGTGGCGTCGGGCGTCAACAACGCCGTGGCCCGGGCGGCCGGGCTGTTGGCCGTGGCCCTGTTGCCCGCCCTGGCCGGGCTCACCGGGGCCTCCTACCGACACCCGTTCGCGTTCTCGACCGGATTCCACACGGCGTTGTTGATCGCGGCCGGGGGAACGTTCCTCGGGGGTGTCATTGCCTTCGTCGGCATCCGCAATCCGGCCCAAGTGGGAGCGGACGCCGGGCCAGCGGCAGTGCCCCAGACCACTTGCGCCATCGACGGCCCGCCACTGCGCCGGCAGCCCGCGACCTAAGCCAGGCGGCTGTTACCGCGGCTGCGGCTGCGGGCCGGGGCCGCGACTGGCGGGGCTGGCTGTGGCCGGGGCCGCGACTGGCGGGGCTGGCAGCTGCGGCTGCGGCTGCGGGCCGGGGCCGCGACTGGCGGGGCTGGCGGTGGCCGGCGGCGGTGGGGCTGGCAGTGGCTGCGGCCGCGACTGACGGCTGTTACTGGCGGTAGTGCTCGACCACGCTGGTGTCCCGCACCTCGACGTCGTTGGGGTCGAGGCCGAACTCCCGCTTGGCCCGGCGCTGGCGCAGCAGGTCCCAGCACTGGTCGAGTGACTCCTCGACGTTGCGCAGGCGGCCCGAGCGCTCGTCGTCGAGTGGCGCCAGCTCGTGTTGGGCTCGAAGTTCGCGCTCTTCGGCCACGAGCTTGTCGATTGTGCCTCTGATCTCGTTGTCATCCATCGCCGTCAACACTACGGCGCATCTGGGGCCAGAGCGGCTGCCAGGATGTGACCGTGGGGAGCCAGGTCCTCGTCGTACTGGCCGCCGGAGCGGGGCGACGATTCGGGGGTAACAAGCAGCTGAGCGCGGTGGGCCCGGCGGGTGAGGTGTTGATGGACTACACCGTCGCTCGGGCCGGGCAGGTCGGCTTCCGGCGTGTCGTTGTGGTCACTCGAGCGGAGCTGGCCACGGCTATGGGGGAGCATTTCTCCCGGTTCGCCGCCTTGCCGGTCGAGTTGGTACACCAGGCTCGGGGCACGGCGGGGACGGTTCCTGCCGTGATGGCGGCCCGCCGTCTGGTCGGCGGGGAGGGGACCTTTGCCGTGGTGAACGCCGACGATCTGTATCCTCTCGACGCCATGCAGGCACTGCAGCGATGGTCCGGGCCTGGCCACGCCGTGGTCGGGTTCCGTCTCGACCGCACCACCCAGCTGTGGTCGGCAACGGTGAACCGGGCGCTGTGCCGGGTCGACCGGGGCGGCCGGCTCACGGGCCTGGAGGAGGTTGCGGTCACCGCGCACGACGGCCAGCTCTGGACGGGGGACCCAGCGGGGTCGGCCGGTCCGCGGCCCGCGGCGGCGCCGGAACCAACGGTGGCAGAACCAGCGGTGGCAGAACCAGCGGTGGCAGAACCAGCCGTGCCGGAGCCAGGGGAGGCGGGCGGGCGGGTGGTGGCCGGCGGGCGGCGGGTGGTGGCCGGCGAGGGGCCGGTAGGGGCTGGCGAGGGGCCGGTAGGGGCTGGCGAGGGGGTGGCCGGCGGGCGGCGGGCGGCGGCCGGCGAGGGGCCGGTGGCCGGCGGGCGGCGGGCGGCGGCCGGCGAGGGGCCGGTAGGGGTCGGCGGGCGGCGGGTGGCGGGTGACCAGTTGGTGTCGATGAACGCCTGGGCGTTTGGCCCGTCCATCTGGCACGAGCTGGCGGCGGCGGCCGAGACCGGGGCGAGCGAGCGCGCAGCGAGTAAACCAGGCGAGATCCTGATCCCCGTCGTGATGGGGTCGCTGGTGGCACGCCACGCGGCAAAGGTCACGGTCCTGCCGGTGGACGGATCCTGCGTGGGGATCACGTGGCCCGACGAGCTGGCCACCGTCCGGGCGCACGTGGCCCACCTGCTGGCCGAAGGGCAACTCCCGACGCAGATCGGCGGACAGCAGCGACCGTGATCGTGCGACCGGTGGCGCCCGACGAGACCGAGGCGGCCGGCCAGGTGGTGTTGGCCGCCTTCGAGGCCGTGCCCGGCGGCCACATGATCGGGGGCTACGCCCACGAACTGCTGGATGTGGCCGGCCGGCTGGCCAGCTCCGAGGTGCTGGTGGCGCTGGACGACAACAATGTGGTCGGCTGCGTCACCTTTGTCCCCGACCACCACTCACCGCTGGCGGAGCACGCCCAAGACGGGGAGTGCCAGGTCCGGATGATGGCGGTCGACCCTCGCCGCCAGGGGCAGGGCATCGGCCAGGCGCTGGTCGAGGCAATTCTGGAACGGGCCCACGCCCTACGCCGTCATGCTGTGTTCCTCCACTCCACCCCGGAGATGACGGCGGCGCACCGGCTGTATGAGCGAAATGGGTTTGTCCGCACCCCGGAGCGGGATTGGTTCCCGGAACCGGGACTAGACCTGATCGCGTTCCGGCTCGACCTGAAACAGGAGCCGGACCCGAACCGGTGACGACCGAGCGGGCTAAACGGTGCGGGCGAAGTGAGCGCCGACGCGATGTCGGGGCTTGGCTAGGCGCTGGCGACGCCACGACGGGCCGATGGCCACGCCGCCCACCAGGAGGAATCCAACCGCTACCTCAAGGGGCAAGGCGCTGGATGAAGCAGCGCCAGAAAGCGGGTTGGCGGTCAAGCGGGCCACAATGTTCTCGCCCGACGCGCTGCTCGTACCGTGAGCCCCGGAACTGTTGTGCGTCCCGGCCGAGTTGGAGGCACCAAGGCTGCTGCTCCCCGAGTCGCCGCTGCTGCCCCCGGAGGGACCGCTGCCGTGCGTCCCGGCACCGCTGACCGCGGGGGCGGAACCCGTCGATGCGTTGCCCGTCGTGCCCGACCCATTGGTCAAGCCAGACAGGCCAGACGAGGACGAACCGAGGGGCGTGCGAGCCAGGGCAGAAATGTCGGCCGAGCCCGAAGCGCCGCCGTCACCGCTGGATCCGGTGCGGGCCAGGCCTGAGTCGCTGGACGAACCGGATGCTGCGCTGCCGGTCGCCAAAGTCGAACCGGATGCGCCACCGCCGCCGCCGGTTGATCCCGACGACTCGGTGGTGGACTGCGAGGCGGGCCCCGATGCACCCGACGTACCGCCGGTGCCGGTCCCCGTGACGTTGTTGGAGGTGGGGTTGGAACTGGCGGCGCCGCTGGTGCCGCCCGTTGCCCCCGACGAGGTGTTGGACCCGCCCGTGCTGCCCGTGGAGGCGTTGCCGTTGGATCTGCCGCCCGCGGGGCCGGTCGACCCGCCGTTCGACGTCCCGGTGGCGGGACCGCTGTTGCCACCATTGGCGCCCGAGCCGGTGCCGCTGCCCGCAGGGGTGGTCACGGCGGCCGGTGCCGGGGCGGCCGGCGTCGCGGCCGGCCCATTCTTGAGGGCAGCCAACAACGCCAGGCTTGAAACCAGTCCTGTCACTGCGACCAAAGTTAGGCGACGACGGGCAGGGAAGCAACCCAAAGGGCCATTTCGGGATCGTTTGGCTACTTCGTCGTGTGACGGTCACCGTCTCTCGCGAGTCTTACTATTGATGGTGCCGCCCATGTCTCTGCCCGCTCTCGCCCCGATCCCCCACGCCTCGCCCGGCGCCCGCCATCGCGGCTTCCTGGTCACGGAGTTGATCGAGGACCTGCGCATGGCCCAGGTGTCGCGGTTCCTCGACGACCGCGAGATCGCCCTGCAAAAGCAGAGCCGGGTGTACTTCCAGATCTCCGGGGCGGGCCACGAGGCGCTGCTGCTGGCCCTGGCCCGCCACCTGCGACCGGCCTACGACTGGTTCTTCCCCTATTACCGCGACCGGGCGCTCATGCTGGGCCTGGGCGTCACCCCGACCCAGATCCTGCAGGAAGCGGTGGGCTCGGCTGACGACCCCTCTTCCGGCGGTCGCCAGATGCCGTGCCACTGGGGCTACAAGTGGCTCAACGTGGTCAGCCAGTCCAGCGCCACCGGCTCGCAGTGCATCTCGGCCGTGGGCTGCGCCGAGGCGGCCCGCTATCTGTCCCGCCGTCGCCACCTTCCGGGTTGCAAGGCGTACGGCGACGAGCTCACCTACGTCTCGCTCGGTGAGGGGGCCACCTCGCAGGGCGAGTTCTGGGAGTCCCTCAACACCGCCTGCACGCTGCATCTCCCCGTGCTGTACGTGGTGGAGGACAACGGCTACGCCATCTCCGTCCCCTCGTCCGACCAGTCGCCCGCTCCCATCAGCGAGCTGGTCCGGGGCTTCCGGGGCCTCGAGGTGCACAAGGTGGACGGGCGGGACTACTTCGCCAGCCGCAAGATGGCGTCGGAGGCGCTGCCCCGGGTCCGGGCCGGCGTCGGGCCCTCGCTCATCCACGCCGTGGTCACCCGGCCCTACTCCCACTCCGCCGCCGACACCCAGAGCAAGTACCGCCCGGCCGAGGAGCTGGCCGATGAGCAGGCCCACGATCCGATCAAGCTCATGCGCGAGGAGCTGGTGTCGGCCGGCGTCTTGACTGACGAAGAGGCCGACCAGATCCGGGAGGAAGCCCGCCTGATCGTGGCCGACTCGGCCAAGGAGGCGTTGGCCAGCCGCCGCCCCGATCCCAAGACCGTGACCGAGAACGTGTATCTCGTGCCCCATGTGGCGGCCGACGCCGAGTCCAAGGACGACGGCACGGGCGACGTGGTGGCGTTCGGCGAGGCCATCAAGTTGACCCTGCACGAGCAAATGGCCCGCGACCAACGCATCCGGGTCTTCGGTGAGGACGTGGCCGACGCCCGCGAAGCGGTGCTGGCCAACGTCGAGGGCAAGGGCGGCGTGTTCGGCACAACCCATGGGCTGCAACGGGAGTTCGGCTTGGCCCGGTGCTACAACACCCCGCTGGCCGAGGCCAACATCATCGGCCGGGCGGTCGGCCAGGCGGTCCGGGGGCTGCGACCGGCGCCCGAAATCCAGTTCTTCGACTACATCTGGACCGCCATGCAGCAGATCAAGACCGAGGCGGCGACCATGCGGTGGCGCTCCAACGGGGCGTTCTCCTGCCCCATGGTCATCCGGGTCCCCATTGGCGGCTACCTCACCGGTGGCGCCATCTGGCACAGCCAGTGCGGCGAGTCGATCTTCGCCCATGTGCCCGGCCTGATCGTCCTGATGCCGTCCCGGGCCCGCGATGCCGTGGGCCTGTTGCGCACCGCCTTCCAGTGCAGCGACCCGGTCATGTTTCTCGAGCACAAGCACCTGCTGCGCCAGCCGTACACCAAGGACCCGTTCCCCTCCAAGGGCTACCAGATCCCGCTGGGGAAGGCGGCCCTGGTGCAGCCGGGCAACGACGTGACCATCGTCACCTATGGCGCCACGGTGGAGAAGTCCCGCCAGGCCGCAGCTTTGATCACCGCGGAGCACGGCGCGTCGATCGAGATCCTCGACCTGCGCTCGCTGGTGCCGTGGGACCGGGATCGGGTGGCCGAGTCGGTGTGCCGCACCGGCCGGGCCGTTGTGGTGCACGAGGACATCTACACCTGCGGTTTCGGCGCCGAGGTGTCGGCGTGGCTGGGCGAGAACTGCTTCGCCAGTCTCGATGCCCCGGTGCGGCGGGTGGCGGCCACCGATACCCATGTGGCATACGAGCCCACCCTGGAATACGCAATCCTCCCGCAGGTCAGCGATATCGTGGCCGCGGTCGAGGCGACACTGGCTTTCTAGAAGCCCGTCATTTCTAAAGGCAGAGGGGAAAAGGAGGCCTGGTCGTGCCGCAAACGGTGCGCGGTGTTGTAGCCGCAGCGCGAAGCGAGAAGGTTTCAGTGACCGACATCGTCATTCCCGATCCCGGTCCCGGTGAGGCCGTGGTCGCCATCGCGGCGTGCGGGGTGTGCCACACCGACCTGCACTACCGGGAGGGGGCAATAAACGACGATTTCCCCTTTCTGCTGGGCCACGAGGCGGCGGGCACGGTGGAGGCGGTGGGTGACGGTGTTACGGGACTGGCACCGGGCGACTACGTCGTGATCGCCTGGCGGGCCCCGTGTGGTGCCTGCCGGTCGTGCCGGCGGGGCCGGCCGTGGTATTGCTTTGCCTCGCAGAACGCAACGCAGCCCATGACACTGACCGACGGCACGGCGTTGTCGCCAGCGCTGGGCATCGGCGCCTTCGCCGACAAGACGCTGGTGGCGGCGGGGCAGTGTGTGCCCATCGACCGGGCGGCGCGCCCGGTTGCGGCGGGCCTCATCGGTTGCGGCGTGATGGCGGGCTTCGGCGCCGCGGTCAACACCGGCGGGGTGTCCCGGGGTGACACGGTGGCGGTCATCGGCTGCGGGGGCGTGGGCAGCGCGGCCATCGCCGGGGCGTCCCTGGCCGGGGCCCGCAAGGTCATCGCGGTGGACATCGACCCCCGCAAACTGGAGTGGGCCAAGCGCTTTGGCGCCACCGACGTGGTCAACTCCTCCGAGACCGACCCGGTCGAGGCCATCAAAGCGCTCACCGGGGGCAACGGGGCCGACGTGGTCATCGAGGCGGTCGGACGCCCCGAGACGTACCGTCAGGCGTTCTTCGCCCGTGATCTGGCCGGCGTGGTGGTGCAGGTCGGCGTTCCCGCTCCCGACATGACCATCGAGCTGCCCATGATTGAGCTGTTCGGGCGGGGCGGGGCGCTGAAGTCGTCGTGGTACGGCGACTGCCTGCCGTCGCGCGACTTCCCCATGCTCATCGACCTGTACCTGCGGGGCAAGCTCGACCTGGATGGTTTCGTGTCCGAGACCATTGGCTTGGACGACATCGAGTTGGCGTTCGAGCGCATGCAGCGCGGCGAGGTCCTGCGGTCCGTAGTGGTCCTGTAGCAGTGGTCCTGTAGGGACCGCGTCATGTGGGACCGGCTCCGCTCGTCGTACGACCAGGTGGCGGCCACCTACGAGGCGGAGTTCGCGGCGGAGCTGGACGGCAAGCCGTTCGATCGAGACCTGCTCCAGGCGTTTGCCGGGCGGGTCGAGGACCCGGTGGCCGACATCGGATGTGGGCCCGGGCAGGTGGGCGCCTTTGTGCGCAGGTTCGGACGTCGCGTGGTCGGGGTCGATTTCAGCCCGGCCATGGCGCTTTTGGCCGCGGCCCGGCTGGACGGCGCGGTGGCGGCCGACATGCGGGCCCTCCCGTTCCGATCGGGACAACTGGGCGGGCTGGTGGCGTTCTATTCGGTGATTCACGTTCCCCGAGCCGAGTTGGGCGCCTGCCTTTCGGAGTTGCATCGTGTCCTGCGACCAGGTGGATGGCTCTTGTTCTCGGCCCATGAGGGGGACCAGCAGGTGGAGTTGTCCGAGTTCCTGGGCCAACCGGTGCCCTTCGTGGCCACGTTCTTCGCCCTGCCCGAACTGGTGGCGGCAACTCAGGCGGCCGGATTCGAGGTCCAAAGCGCCGAGCGCCGAGCTCCGTACCCGTCCGAACATCCCACCTTTCGGCTTTACATCGGGGCTATCCGGTCGTCGGTGTAAACAGATGCGCCTGGGCGCCCGTGTGTAGCCAGGTGTCCAGTTCGCCGTTCCCTATATCTGGGCGATTTGGTCTCGGTCGTCTATCGACGGACCATTTCGCTTACAATCCGACCCGCCCACGAAGGGAACTTTGTGCGAACGAGCGAGGGAACGACTAACTGTGGACACAAGCGGTCGTGATCACCCAACGACGGTAGTTACGGACCGAGGAGAACCCGTCGGCGTATTGGTGTCGTCTGCTGAGCGGCCGCCCCTGGCGTCGGCCGTGACCCCGCCGATCACGGACGAGCAGGTCTCGGCGTTTCTTGACCTGGGATACCTCGTGCTGCCCGCCTGCCTTCCGCCCGACTGGCAGGAGAGTCTTTGCCGCGAGGTGGACCGCTGGGTTGACACCGACCTTCGCTCCGATTCGATCGCCTGTTGCACGGGCAGGTGGGCTTCGGGATCGGCGCCCGCGACGATGGAGTTGGAGCTCGGAGCGCACGGATGGCTCGTCAGCTATCCGCCGGTCATGGCGGCACTCGCCAGGCTGATGGGGCCGGCCTTTGCGTTCCATCACATGCACAGCAGCCGTCACGACCCTGGCACCAGATGCAAGGACTGGCATCACGACTACGAGCAGCGCCCGCAGCGTGATCGTCGGCATCTGATGATCCATGTTCTGTACTACCTGACCGGCCTGGACGGCACGATCGGGGATTTGGTCGTCCTTCCGGGGACGCAGCACATCATCGCCGAGAAGAACGCCCTGGCCCATGTTGGGGAGCGGCGTCTCGCGGGCGAGGTCGTGATCGACAGCCTGCCTCCGGGGTCGGCGGTGGTGATGCATTCCGCCCTGTTCCACGCGCGCCGTGCCAAGCTCGGTGGGGAAGGTCATCCTCGCTATTTCGTGGACTGTTCCTACTGCCAGGTCGGTCCGAGGTGGCCGAGTGTGAAGCCCTATTGGCGGCACATGTTGGCCCGGGCACGGGAGATGGGGCTCGATCACGGCGAGTGGCCGGACCTGTTCGACGAGCGGCATTTTTACGACCCGGTCGCACCATCAGACGACAAAGATGTCCGAGCTCAGCTATGAGGCACTTGGGGAGCGTGCCGTTCGCCGAGGTCCTCGCCCGGTTCAGATCGGAACATTCCGTGGACGACCCGCACGAATGGAATACCAATAGCGACGGCGAGGCGCACCTGGTTTGTGCTGAACGGTTGACCAACCATTGGGACAGGGTTCTCCTGGGCCCGGACGAAGTGAGCCGCGTGGTGCTTCCGTGGCACGAAAGCGAGGGTGGGGACCTCAAACTTGTCCCGAAGACCGGTCTCACCGTGGCGGAGGCAACCGAAGTGCTGCGGGCCGTCTGTGATCGCTACCCGACGAAGAGCCCGGTGTGTTGGGGCAAGATCGTGCGTATGAACGCCCCGCCGTCCACCCCTCTGTATCTGAGTAGGGTCGTCATCGACATGTCCGACTATGAGGCGCTTGTCGTGAGCGGTGGGGGTCTTGTTCATCTGGACGGGCTGCATCGGATGGTGTCATGGCAGCTCAACGGCGTTTTGAGTTCAGGCTGCGCGGTCGAAGCGTACGTGGCCGGGTTATGACCGCGGACCGGGACTCTGCGTTGGTGACGAGCGGAATCGGGCTCGTCACCGGGGCCGGCAGCGGTATCGGGCGGGCCTGCGCGCTGGCGTTGCTGGACGTGGGCTGGTCTGTTGTCCTGGCCGGTCGGGGCATGGGCGCTCTGGTCGAGACGGCAGAGTTGGCGGGGGAAGCGGCGGGACGCGCCGTGGCGGTTGCCGCGGACATCGGCCGCCCGGACGATGTGAATGCGTTGTTCTCGGTGGTGCGCGAAACGTTCGGTCGTCTCGACCTGCTGTTCAACAATGCGGCTCAGGTGATGCCCTACACGCCGATCGAGGACGTGTCCTACGAGGACTGGACCAGAGTTGTGCAGACCAACGTCACCGGGACGTTCCTGTGCTCCCAGGCGGCGGTTCGCCTGATGAAGATGCAGAAGCCTATGGGTGGGCGGATCATTAACAACGCCGCCCCGTCGGCTCATGTTCCGCGGCCGGACTCGGCCGCGTTCACCGCGACGAAGCACGCTATAGCCGGGCTTACACGATCGTTGTCGTTGGACGGCCGCAAGTACGACATTGCGTGCGGGCAGATCGACATCGGCAATGTGACCCCCTCGGGGCGGACGCAACCGGCGGTCAAGCAGGCTGACGGCACCTTCGCGGTCGAGCCGACAATGGACGTGCGCCACGTGGCGGAGATGGTCGTCCTCATGGCGTCCCTGCCCCTTGACGCCAACGTCCAGTACGTGACGGTGATGCCGACCAAGATGCCGTTAGTCGGGCGGGGCTAGGCGTTGGCACCCGAGAGGCTCGGTCTGGGACGGGGATCGGCCCCCGAGACGAGCCGGGTGTGGTTCGAGCGGGCCAAGAAGGTCCTGGCGGGCGGTATCAGCTCTTCTGCCCGGACGACGACGACAGGCGATTTCGCCTACCCGCTGTATATGGCGCGCGGTCAAGGATCGCGAATATGGGATGCCGACGACAACCAGTACATCGACTACCTGAACTCCTATGGGTGCGCGGTCCTCGGTCACGCCAGCCCCGCGCTGATCGGCGCGCTGACGCCTATCCTGGCGCAGGGCACGATGTTCGGCACGTGCAACTTCGCCGAGGTCGAGCTGGCCGAGCAGATCTGTCGGATGGTTCCGTGTGCCGAATTGGTCCGCTACGCCAACTCCGGGTCAGAAGCGATCCAGGGGGCGGTCCGAACCGCCCGGGGGTACACCGGCCGGACGAAGGTCTTGAAGTTCGAGGGGCACTACCACGGTTGGGTCGATGTCCTCGCCGTGTCGAACCGCCCGAGCGCCGACCAAGCGGGACCGTACGACGCCCCAAGGTCGCACGCTCACTCGCTGGGAATACCGCAACATGTCGTCGACGACGTCGTGGTCTGCCCATGGAACGACCCGGCGGCACTGCGGTGCCTGCTCGACGCCCACGAGGCGGACTTGGCGGCGGCGATCTGCGAGCCGATCGTGGCGAACAATGCCTGTACGATGCCCGAGCCGGGCTACCTCGAGGTGCTGCGCGACGAATGCACCAAGCGAGGGATCGTGCTCATATTCGACGAGATCTGCACGGGTTTCCGACTCTCGCCCGGTGGGGCGCAGGACCTTTTCAGTGTGGTCCCGGACATGGCGGTGTATTCGAAGGCGCTCGGAGGTGGGCTTCCCATCGCGGCGTTCGCGGGTCGACGCGATGTGATGGAGACCCTGGCGGGCACGACGGTCAAGCACGGGGGGACGTATAACGGCTCGCCCCTTTGCGCGACCGCGGCCCTCACGGTGCTCTCCGTCCTCGGCCAGCGCGAGGTGACCAGGCGTATCGACGAGTCGGGGAGAGCGGTGATGGACGCGATTCGGCGGGCAGCGAAGGATTCGGGAGTGCCGTGCGCTGTGCAGGGGGCCGGCGCCATGTTTCAGGTCCTGTTCTCCGCCGATGGACAGCCGACGCGGCAGTATCGCGACACCCTGCAACTCGACATGAACCGCTACGCCGCGTTTCGTCACGGGTTGCTCGAACGTGGGATCCACGTCAACGCGTCGGGACTGGCCTGCTGGTTCCCGTCGGCGGCGTTGACCGAACAGGACACCGACCTTGCCTGCGCAGCAATCGACGAGGTCTTTTCCCGCGACCTGCGATGACACTGTCCGGCCCGAAAGGGTTGACCATCGGTCAACCCCGGCGCCGCCCAGCCTGCAAGGTGCATTCCCAGCGTTCAGCATGCCGGGGAAGGCGCCCGCCTTGGGTCTGGTCGACATCACGCATCGCCGCCTGAGCTGGCGGGTCTGGTGGGGCGGGCCGTGGCTCGCCACCACGCTCGTCACCGCCACCAAGCGGTGAGCCGAATGGATAGGTAATCCGCTGGGTCGTATCTCGTGGCAGGGCGACGCATCTCTTTTCTATGAACAGGCAAATACCGCGTAAGCGCCATTACGGCGCTCTTCGGTACCTGACCATTGAGACCCGCCGAGTGAAAGAAAAGGGCTATGACGAACACTGCGCAAGAGACGGTTGCCGGGCTGTATTGCGGGAATTGTGGGACCGGGTGCAGGCCGTATTGGACCTCCTGCCCAACGTGCGAGGCGCCGCTGTCGGTGGCGCCGGCCAGTGAGTACGTGCCGCAACCGCCGACCTACGTGGCAGAGCCGAGCTCGGCTCCGCCGCCCAACTACCCCACGGCCCCTGTCTACGCGCCCACGCCTGTCGCTGCCATGGCCCCTCCCGCTGTGACGCCGCTTCTGGCTGTGGCGGCGCCCCCAGAGGCGACCGTCACGCCGCGTTCCAATCGCTCGCGGGCGTCTTGGCTGGCCGTCGTTGTAGTGCTGGCGGTGCTGCTTGTCGGGGCGGGCGGCTACGCGGCATACGGTGTCACCCGGCTGAGCGCAACTCGAAGCACGCTGAGGGCCACCACCAGCCAGCTGGCCAGCGCCAACCGCGCACTGACCAAGGCGACCAACCAGGTGACCGGCCTCCAGTCATCGCTTGATCTCGCCCAAAGCGCCGATTCCACGGACAACACCCAGCTGGCCCAGGACAACTCCCAGCTGGCGCAGTACCACACGTGTTTCAACGATTTGAATGCCTTGGGCAACGCGGTCGACGGCAGCGCAGCCGAGGCCGCCGCGCTTCGGCAGGCGGAGACGGATTGCACACCGCTCGGGCTTGCCTCGTAGCGTAATCCTCTCGGCCCTTCGCCCGTCCCGCCGCCTGTGACGCCTGCCGTCACGGGCGGCGCCGGCCGTCACCGTTGGTCGGGGGCGACGACGACTGTTTGTCTGTCCAGGCCGGTGACCTGCAGGACCCGGACGTTCGGGGCAACTTCTGAGCCTTGGCCCAGCCGGCGCTGAGCCGGGCGCCCGACGGTGGAGTCAGCGCAAAGCGAACAGCCACCCAAGGAGCAGCCATGACCACGAATGCCACCACCTACCCCGACCAGTCCGACGCCGGCCCTCCAGCCCATGATCCATTTGGCGAACCCGTGCCCGACCGACCACGTCCCGGGGTGTCCGGTGCTCGATCGACCAGGTCCCGCCTGCGCTGGATCGCCGGTGGCGTTGCCGCCGCCGTGATCGCGCTGGGGGGTTTCTTCGCCGTCGGGGCGCTCGCATCGAGCACCAAGTCGACCGCCACCAACACCGCCGGGCCCGGCGGCCGAGGCGGTGCTCCGGGCGGCAGTCCTCGGGGCGGGCTGTTCGGCACCATCAAGTCGATCGACGGCTCGACCTTGGTCGTCACCACGCGGGGCGGCACGACAGAGAACGTGTCCACCACGTCGGCCACCGTCGTCACCAAGTCGGTCACCGGATCGGTCTCCGACATCACGGCGGGCGACCACGTGGTCGTGATGGGGACGGGCACCACCACCGTTGCCGCCACTCGGATCACCGACAGCAGGACCACCGCCGCCTCATCCGCCGTCGCCGTGCCCGGAGCGACCGGGGCGACCGGGGCGGCCGGAGCGGCCGGCGCGGCCGGGGCGGCCGGATTCGGCCCGGGCGGCGGCGCGGCCGGCGGCGGCCCGGCCGGGGGCGCAGCGGGCGGGACCGGCGGGTCGGTCGTGGCGGGCACCGTGGCTGCGGTCAATGACGGGAGCTTCACCGTGACCGAGACGAGCGGGACCGCGGTGACAGTGACTACCTCGTCGTCGACAACGGTCGACGAGATCGAATCGAGCGGCGTGTCGGCCCTATCCGTGGGTCAGCAGGTCGGCGTGACGGGGACGACCACCAACGGCACGGTCGCCGCCACCGCCATTCAGGAAGGGGCCGGATTCGGCCCGGGCGGCCAAGGCGGCACGCCCCCGACGCAGGGCGCTGCCTGAGCCTGGTTCAGCCGCCAATGCCGGCAGCGGGTGCGTCTCATCCGACGCACCCGCTTCGGCGCGCCGATGGAGCCACCGTTCTAAGGATCCAATGTTGTGTCCTGACCGCATGTTGGATCCTTTGTACGGTCTGGCAGGCTGTCGCAAAATGCGCTTGGCGGTGGTGTGGTCTCGGCTGCGGCTTTGGTCAAACAAGGCCCAACGGGCCTGCAGTGGGTGATTGGGGCGACCGCGGGCGGCGTCATAACGTCGCCGGCTGAAGATTTTTGTGCCGTTTGGTGGTTTTGATGGCGATTCAGTGCAAATAGCAGCAACCAGACGGCAAATATCCACCAGGTTCCACAAAAGCTCCCCCGCCAGCCGGAGTGGCCGGCGGACCCTCTTCAAGCCCGTGGTGCCGCCGGGCGCGGGCGCGGGCGCGGGCGCGGGCGCGGGCGCGGGCGCGGGCGCGGGCGCGGGCGCGATTCCATTCTGCGACTGCGATCGGCCAAACAACCCGATTTAAGGAGCCAACTTGCGGTCCTGACAACAAGTTGGCTCCCTAAAGCAACGGATCGGGGTCGCCCGGTGGGTCCGGGTCGCCGCCCGGCTCGGAGGGTTCCGAGGGCTCCGAGGGCTCCGAGGGCTCCGAGGGCTCCGGGTCGCCGCCCGGCTCGGCGGGCTCCGCCTCGGTTGCCCCTGCGAGCCGGTCGGAGGCGTCCTGACGCCACAGCTCAGGGACTCGCCACAGCAACACCCCGAGGCCCGCGATGCAAGCCAGGCCACCCGACCACACGGCGAACTGGGGTCCCCCGATGGCCGCCGCCGCCCCCGCCTCGGCGTCGCCCAACCGGGGCCCGCCCGTGACCACAGCAATCCACGTGCCCGACAACCGCCCCTGCAACTCCTCCGGCGCGTTCATTTGCAAAATGGCGTTGCGGAACACGGCCGACACCACATCCGCCGCCCCGGCCAGGGCCAGGAAAGCCACCCCCACCCACAAGATCCGCACCACGCCAAAAAAGGCGATGGCGCCGCCCCACACGAACACCGCGGCCACCACCGCCCGACCCTGGCGATGCACCCGCGACACCCACCCGGTCAGCAGCGCCCCGGCCAGGGCGCCCGCCCCAGGCGCGGCGTACAGGATGCCCAGCGTCTCCGCCCCACCCCGGTACAACCCGAGGGCGAGGGCGGGGAACACCGCCCGGGGCATGCCGAACACCATGGCGTCGAGGTCGATCCAGTACGTGGCGGCCAGGGTTCGCTGCCCCTTCAGGTACCGCAGGCCCTCCGCCACCGAGGCGAACCCGGCCTTGCGCCCTCCACCTTTGGGAACGAGGCGGGGCAGCAACGCCACCGAGATGAACGCGGCGGTGAAGCTGGCGGCGTCGACCGCGAACACGATGCTGACTCCCGCCGCCCCGATGAGGAGTCCCGCCACGGCGGGTCCGGCGACCAGGGACAGCTGGAACACCACCTGTTGCAACGTCAGGGCGGCGGGGAGGTCCTCGACCGCCACGATCATGGGCAGGGCGGCTCGCCGGGTGGGGTTGTCGACGCCCTGGAAGCCGGCCGACGCCGCGGTGAAGGCGAACAAGGGCCATAGGTGGGGGTGCGCCTGCAGGGCGTTGACCGCCAGTCCTGCGCTGGTGGTGGCCAGTACCACCTGGGTGATCAGCAGCAGGCGGCGCCGGTCCATGGCGTCGGCGATGGCGCCGCCCCACAGCGCCCCCACCAGCAGGGGACCGAGCTGGACCAGGCTGACCAAACCGACGATCAGGGTGGAATGGGTCAGCAGGTACGCCTGGTACGCCACGCCCACCACCGTGAGCTGGCTGCCCAAGGCCGAGATGATCTGGCCGATCCACAGGTTGCGGAAGGTACGGTAGCGGCGCAGCGGGGTGATGTCGGCGAACACACGCCTGCGATGCGACGAGGGGCTGCTCACGGGCGATCGCCGCAAAGTATACGAGCGGCCCTGCGCTGGCCCGATCGGATTGACCCGGCCGGACCGGGGCGCGCCCAGAGGTGCACCAGCGCCCACCTGCTGGTCCGACTCGCCTCTTTCCCAACTCATACTTGGGGATGACGAACGGGCCGCCCCTGGGGTGACGACGCGGCGCGGCCGGCTCGTCACACTTGCCCCAACGCCACCCGCGCCCGGGCCGGCCGTTAGTTCACGAGTCGAAGGTGGGGACCCGACCGCCCACAGAGGGCGGTTGGAAGAAGCGCTGTTGACGGGGCGACATCCCGGCGACCACCTCGGCGGGTGCGGCGGGCGTGGGGTCCCACGCCGTGCTCCCCGGTGAGTACTTGAACAGCACCGACCAGCGGGTGCCGGCGCCGTTCCACGGGATGGTGCAGTGCATGAGCGCTTCGGTGAACACCAGCAGCGAGCCGGCCTTTTGCGGCACCTCGACCACCAGCGACTCGGCGCCCCGGGGCAGTGGTTGCGATGCCCGATGGCTGCCCGGGATGCAGCCGAAGCCGCCCTCCCCCGGCTCGGCGTCGCACAGCGCCCAGGACAGCGTGAGCAGGCCGCTACGCATGGCGCCCATACGGTGCAGGTAGTACTGCGAGGCGTCGAACGGCTGAGCCGGGCCGTGCAAGCCGAGCCCCGCCGTGCCCGGGCGCATGGTGATCCCGTAGGCGTGATCGAGACGGACGTAGGGTCCGATCAGCTCGCTGACCACCGCCAGCGCCAGCGGGTGATCGATGAGATCGGCAAATGCCGAGTCCCAGGTAAACATCCGTCCGCCCTGGCCGAAGCGCTGCCGTTCGATCGTCTCGTCAGCCGGCGACAGGCCCTGGGCGTCGATCACTTGTCGCAGCCGGGCCACGGTGCGCCGGTCCAGCGCCTGGTCGAACACCAGGTAGCCCCGCACGTCAAAGACGTAGCGGTCGATCGGGCGCAGCGGGGCGATGGTTTCGGGCCCCTTTGTCCGGCGATCACCAAGCAGACCCACGCCGCGAGCCTAGGGCGCTACCACTCGCCCCCAACGGCGTCGACGGCGGCGCCCGCAGCATTGCGAAACACGATCAGGACGTCGTCGATGCAACCCGGTTGAAGGGTCGGGCCGCCCCTTCCACCTGGACGGAGCGACTGGAGGCCGGTGTGAGACGAGAAAATGGGCGGCACCCGGCTCGGCTGTAAGCAGCTTCGATATCCTCACGAGCGAGTGGCTGACCAGGACGACGTCCGGCGCATCGCGCTGTCTTTGCCCGACACCAGCGAGGGCCAGGACCATTTCGGCTTCTCGGTGCGCCACGGCGCCAAGGAGAAGGGTTTCGTGTGGGCGTGGAACGAGCGCGTCGAGCCCAAGAAGCCCCGCGTTCCCCGAGCCGACGTCATCGCCGTTCGGGTGCGCAACAGCGGGGAAAAGGAGATCCTGCTGGCGTCAGACGAGGTGAAGTTCTTCACCGAGGCGCACTACAACGGCTTCCCCGCTGTCTTGGTCCGGCTGCCCGCCATCGAGGTGGACGAGTTGGAGGAGTTGATCACCGACGCCTGGCGATGCCAGGCCCCGGCCCGCCTGGTCAAGGAGCACGACGGCGAGTCGAGGTGACCCAAATCCCGACTTAGTTGACAAGATTAGTAGGGATTGGCACAATCCAATGCATGTCTCTCACTGCTGTCATAGAAGGCACCAACGCCGCAGTCGCGGCCGACCCGAAAAACGCCCACGCCGTGTTCCGTTCCCACCACGACCTGGTGGGCGTGACCGAGGTGACCACCCAGGTCGGGTCGGGCCACCGTTTCATCGTGGACGAGCCCGAGGTTCTGGGCGGAGGCAACGCCGCCCCCAACCCGGTTGAGTACGCCTTGGCCGCGCTCGGGTCCTGCCAGGCTATTACCTACCAGTTCTGGGCCGCCAAGCTCGGTATAGCGCTGGACAGCGTGCACGTCGAAGTGGAGGGCGATCTCGATGTCCGGGGCTTCTTCGGCATCGACGATTCGGTTCGCCCCGGGTTCGGGGCCGTGCGCCTGCATGTCCAGTTGGGCGGACCGGAATCCTCAGCGCGCTACGAGGAGCTGGCCGAGGCGGTAGATGCCCATTGCCCGGTGCTCGACCTGTTCAGCAATGTGACGCCCGTGCATCGCGACCTCACCATCGCCTGACAGCCGATTTCGCCGGCTCCGAGCGCCGCGTCCCCTGGGGCGCGGCGCCCAGCCGACGGGGCCGAGGGCCCTATTGATCGAGGGCGTCGGCCACGATGGCCCCGACCTGGGTCGCTTCGATCAGGAAGGCGTCGTGGCCGTATGGGGACGTGACCACGTGGTGGCTTGCCTTGCCCCCGAGCAGCCCCGCCACCTCTTCCTGCAGCCGGGGTGGGTACAGCCGGTCGCTGTCCACGGTGATAACCGTCGTTCGAGCCTCGACCCGGCCCAGCGCCGACGCCAGCCCGCCTCGCCCCCGCCCCACGTCGTGGTGGTCCATGGTCCGGCTCAGCACGATGTAGCTGTTGGCGTCGAAGCGCCGGATCAACTTCTCGGCCTGGTGGTCGAGATAGCTCTCCACCGCGTACCGCCCCCCGAGCAGCGGATCCTCGCCCGCCTGCGGCTGGCGGCCGAAGCGCACATCCAACTCCGCTTCCGATCGGTACGTGATGTGCCCCATGCGCCGGGCCAATCCCAGCCCCCGGTGTGGGCCATCGCCCGGCGGAGCGTCGTAGTAGTCCCCGCCCCGGAACGCCGGGTCGAGCCGGATGGCCTCGGCCTGGGCGGCACATTGGGCGATCTGTTCCGCCGTGGCCGCTGCTCCCGACGCCAACACCACCAGGCGCTCGACCCGTGAAGGGTAGGTAACGGCCCACTCCAGCGCCCGCATCCCGCCCATGGACCCGCCAATGACGGCGGCCCAGCCACCGATGCCCAGGCTGTCGGCCAACGCCGCCTCCACCGCCACCTGGTCGCGCACGGTGATGACGGGGAACCGGGAGCCCCACGGTTCGCCATCACCCTCAGAGCTGATCGACGAGGGACCGGTGGTGCCCTGGCATCCCCCCAGCGTGTTGGGGCACACCACCCACCACCGGTCGGTGTCGATCGCCTTGCCCGGGCCGATCAGCGCATCCCACCATCCGGGGGAAACATGCCCCGGCTCCGCCACCCCGGCGGCGTGGCTGTCGCCGGTCAGGGCGTGCAGGACCAACACCGCGTTGTCACCCGAGGGGGCGCGACGGCCCCACGTTTCGTAGGTCACCGTGATGGGCCCGAGCGTTCCCCCCAGGTCCAGGGCGAGTGGACCTGGGGCGAACACGGTGGCGAACACCCGGCGACCGGGAGGGTC
>Ga0302326_10006065_pt1 | contig 27252 bp, 28 predicted proteins | sample Palsa_T0_3_FD_202264 | JGI IMG/M metagenome (GOLD analysis project Ga0302326, IMG submission 202264) | Peat permafrost microbial communities from Stordalen Mire near Abisko, Sweden - Palsa_T0_3 | ecosystem: Environmental > Terrestrial > Soil > Palsa > Peat permafrost | place: Sweden: Abisko... | reverse complement strand
AGATTGAGCGCGTAACCGAACAACAGCATCTGGAACATGGGCAGGATCAGCGCCATGATGAGGCTGCGGGAATCGCGCGCGATATGCCGGCACTCTTTCTGGAACATAGCTCGGGTACGCCGCGCGTTCATGGGTTTTTTAGCTCCTCGGCTTCGATCAGCCCTACAAAAACGTCCTCCATGGAAGGCTGGATGGACTCGAGGCGCCGCACCTCGATGTGCTGTTCGTCGAGGACCCGCCGGATGCGCCCGGTGGCGGCTGCCAGGTCGTCCACGGTCACATGCAGTCCGGCGCCGAAGACGGCCACGTCCAGCACGCCCGGCTGGACCTCTACGATACGCATGGCGCCCAGCAGATCGGAAGTATCTAGCTGCAGCAGTTGATGCGAGTGCAGTTCTCTCTTGAGCGCCTCCGGCACGCCCAGGGCGATGAGCTTGCCGCGGTAAATCAACGCCAGGCGATGGCAGTACTCCGCTTCGTCCATGTAATGCGTGGTGACCAGAATGGTCTGGCCGGCTTCGGCGAGCTGATAAATCAGGTCCCAGAAGCCACGCCGCGCAATGGGATCCACGCCCGAGGTAGGCTCGTCCAGGAACAGGATGCGCGGGGAATGCACGATGGCGCAGCCGAGCGCCAGGCGCTGCTTCCAGCCGCCGGCCAGCAGCCGGGTGAGGGTGGAGCGCCGGTCGGTGAGCCCCGCCATGCGCAGCACATACTCTTTGCGCTCCCCGCGCACGCGCTGGGGAACACTATAAATCCTGCTAAAAAAGTCGATATTCTCTTCCACGGTGAGGTCGTCGTAGAGCGAGAACTTCTGCGACATGTAGCCGATGTTCTTGCGAATTTCTTCCGGATCCTTGGCCACGTCGAACCCCGCCACCGTGCCCCAGCCGGAAGTGGGCGTCAGCAACCCGCAGAGCATGCGTATGACGGTGGATTTACCGGCGCCGTTGGGGCCCAGGAAACCGAAGATCTCCCCTTTGCTTACCTGGAAGGAGACGTGGTCCACGGCCACGAAGTCGCCGAAGGTCTTGACCAGGTCCCGGATTTCCAGGGCCGGACCGTTCTGGGCAGGCGCGGTCATTGCTGCTCCGCCTTGCGCACCAGCGCGATGAAGACGTCTTCGAGCGATGGCAGGATGCGCTGAAATGTGGCCGGCCCGCGGCCGCTGCGCTCGAGCTGGCGGCGCAGGTCTTCGGCGGAGGTGCGCTCGGGCTTCAGGAACAGGTGCAGAGTGGCGCCGGAAGGCTCCGCGCACAGGACGCCTTCGGATTGGAGCAGCACCTCGCGCGCGGCCCGCGGGTCGGGCGCTTCTACCTGATAGCATTCTTCCGGGATCTGGTGGCGTACCGCGTCGGGCGCGTCGCACTCGATCAGCCGCCCGTTGTACATCAGGCCCACACGGTTGCAGCGCTCCGCCTCATCGAGGTAAGCCGTGGTGACCAGAACCGTGATGCCGTCTTTCACCAGCTGATACAGGATGGCCCAGAAGTCGCGCCGCGAGACCGGATCGACGCCGTTGGAGGGCTCGTCCAGGAACAGGATTTCCGGGCGGTGCAGCAGGGTACACATCAGGCCGAGCTTCTGCTTCATGCCGCCGGAAAGCTTGCCGGCCTGGCGGCCGCGGAAGGGCTCCATGCGGGTCATGCGCAGCAGGTCCGGCAGGACGCGCCGGCGCTCGGCGGCCGAGACGCCAAACAGGTCGGCATAGAACTCCATGTTTTCGTCGACGGTGAGATCGACGTAGAGGCCGAAGCGCTGGGCCATGTAGCCGATGGAGTCCTTGACGGCCTGGGTATCCTTGGCCACGTCATGGCCGGCGACCCAGGCCTGGCCCTCGCTCGGATCGAGCAAACCGGAGAGCACCCGCAGCGTGGTAGTCTTGCCGGCGCCATCGGGGCCGACCAGCCCGAAGATCTCGCCGCGGGGGATTTCCAGGTTCAAATGATCGACCGCGGTCAGCGCGTCGAAACGCCGGGTGAGGTCCCGGGTGCGGATGATCCCCTCCATCAATTCCCTACCAGGATCTCGGCATCGGCGGGCATGTTGGATTTGAGCTCATGGCGCGGGTTATCGATGTCGATCTTGATGCGATAGACCAGCTTGACCCGCTCTTCGGCCGTCTGAATCTGCTTGGGCGTGAACTCGGCTTCCGAAGAGATGAAGGAGACCCGCCCGTCGTAGGTCTTGCCGGGGAACGAATCGGTGGTTACGTGGGCCTGGGAGCCGACCTTGACGCGGCCCAGGTCCTGTTCCCGGATGTAGGCGCGCAGCCAGGGGTGGTCGATATCGCCGACCGTGACTACGCTGGTACCGGGAGCCAACACCTCGCCCACATCGGCGGCCTTGACCAGCACCATGCCATCGATCGGCGAGACGGCGATGGTATCGACCAACTGCGAGTCCACCAGGGCGAGCTGCGCGCGGGCGCGTTCGATATCGGCGCGGCGGGCCGTGATTTCCTGCTCGCGGCGGGTGGTCTCGATGGAATTGGCCTGCCCCATCTTCAGACTGGCTTGGGCGCGCGCCACCTGCGCGGAGGCGCCTTCGATGGTTTCGCTGCGTGGTCCGGCTTCGACCAGGCCGGCCTGTTCTTTGACCTGCTTCAAATTCGCTTCGGTGCCCTCAAAACGGCTGCGAAAGGCGTCGTATTGCGAGGTCGAGATGTCTTCTGCTTTATAAAGCGTCTGGGCCCGCTCCCAATCCTTGCTGGCCTGATCGTATTGGGACTGGGCCGCCGCCACCGCGGCGTGGGCCTGCTGGATCTCCTGCGGGCGCGCGCCGTTTTTCAATTGCAGCAACTGGGACTGGGCGGCGCTCAGGTCGGCATTTTTCAACTGCAGGTCGGCCTGCATCGTCTCGCGCTGCCATTGCAGAGCGCTTTGCGCTTCGGTGAGGGTTGCCTGGGCGGTCTCCAGGGCGGCCTGCGCGGTTTCGCGCTGGCGCAGCAACTGTTCGCGGTCAAGCCGCGCGATTACCATACCCTTATGCACGGGATCGCCTTCATTCACGGCGCGCTCGATGAGGCGGCCGGAGGTCTTAAAGGCGATATCCACCTGGTTGAGCTCGATATTGCCGGAAACCAGGATACGGTCGGTGGCTTCCGTATGCATGCTGCGGTATGCCAATACGCCGGCGGTCCCCAGGACTGCAATCAGCACAACTGCCAGAATTAACTTTTTCATAATGGCGATTACTCCTCTCTACTGAATCATTTGGCGGACATTGCCCATGGCCCGCCCTAAATCGATGCGGGCCACGTTATAGCCATACAGCGCGTTGATGCGGTTATCGCGGGCCCGGTCCAGGCGGGTCTGGGCATCGGTGACTTCCAGATTGCTGGCGACGCCGGCGGCGTAGCGGCGGCGGGCCTGGGTAAATTCACTGTCGGACAGGGTCAAGCCTTCCTCGGCCACCTTGAACTGCTCTTCGGCGGAATGCAGGCTGTCGAGCGACGTGCGGATTTCGAGCTCCACCTGCTCGTGCAGATCGTTGGTGCGCACGCGCTCCTGGCGAAACTGGGAGGCCGTCTCGGCGCGCCGGGCGTCCCGCCGGCCGCCGTCAAAAATAGGAACGCGCAGGGCGAAGCCGTAATCCCGGGTGGGCAACAGAGACACAATCGTGCCGTTAGTTCCGGTGGTGCCGTAGTCCGCAAAAGCGACCAGGCTGGGCAGGCGCTCATACTTGACGGAGCTGGCATTCAGGCTGGCGGAGGATTCGCGTTCTTCTTGCGCCTTGACGTCCGGACGGGTTTTCAGAGCCGCAGCTTTGGCCTCCTCCACGGTGACCGGGTCCACCGGCTCATAGCTCAGTTTGTCGGTGAGCTGCAGCTCGGTGGCCAGGTTCAAGCCCATGGCGCGCAGCAACTGCAGATAACTCTTGTTGCGCTCGTTCTGGGCCGCCAGCAGGTGTTGCTTTTCATTGGAGAGCTGCACCTTGGCGCGGGTGACCTCGATGCCGGTGCCGGTGCCGGCGTTCTTCTGGTTCTCGGATTGTTTCAGAACGGCCTCGGCCAGGGCTACGTTGGCCTGGCCGGCTTCCACGTCGGCGTCGGCGCGCAGCGCGGTCAGGTACGCCTTGGCCACCGTCGAGGAGACCGAGACTTCGGTGTTGTTGCGATCGTCCTTGGTGGCGCGCAGCGCGGCCTTGGAAGCTTGATACCGGCGGATATTGGAGACGTCCAACAGGTCCTCGGTGGCCCTGACGCGCACATCCACAGAAGTGAAGGGGCCCACCACGCGCGGGATATCTCTGATGATTCCGTTCAGCAGAGTTTTTTCGATTGGAGCAAAGCTGCCGGTCAGACCGTTCTCGGCTCCGAGCAGCGTCTGGTCGGTGGCCAGGTCCAGGCCCAGGGCGGCTAAGCTTTTCATGGCGGTCTCTTCGCCGGCCTGGGCTTCGATGTCGGGCAGAAACGCCGAGCGCGCCTCCGCCGTCCGGTCCTTGGCCTGCCGGACGTTCTCGTCGGAAAGCTGAATGTAAGTGTTGCCTTCCGGAGAAACAGCCAGTTCCACAGCGCGTTTCAAGGTAAGAACCAGCGGTCCCCGTTCGGGTATGGGGTCTGCCGCCCAAGCGGCGAGCGGGACGGCCAGAAACAGAGTGGTCCAATAGCGGCGCATTCTTTATCTCTCCTCAATAGCTGCATGAGCTTCTTCAAATGCATGGGTGAGTGGAGCGCGGAATCCGGCGCTCAGGAAGGCGATCAGCTCCTCCAAGGCCATTTCCGAATTGGGAGCGCGGGAAAGATCCGAGATAACACCCAGATCCTTCGATCCTCCGCGCAGGGCCTGGCCCAACGCCCCGATGGCAAAATTCAGACGCCAGAACAGTTCTCCTGGCGGCAAGTCCGGCAACGCCCGGCGCATGGCGGCGCCGAAACGCTCCAGCACATCGCGAAACTGGGAGACGAGTATACCGGACAGCAGATCGCCTTCGGCGTGGAGGCGCCCCAGCAGGCGCATGAAAACCATGCCTCCGCTGGCCGGATTGCGGGCCATGCGAAACGTGGGGGCCACGAAGGCTTCGATCACCTGTTCCAGGGAAGGCGGACTATCCCCCGCCGCCTGCTCGCACCGATCCAGCAAAATCAGGCGTTCCTGGTTGGCCGGCACCGACCGCCGCAGAATCACGGCTTCGAGCAGCGCCTCTTTGGAATGGAAATGGTAGTGCACGGCGGCAAGATTTACTTCCGCTTCGGCGATGATGCCGCGCAGAGAAGTAGCGGCATAGCCCTGCTCGGCAAACAACCGTTCCGCGGTATCGAGGATGCGCTCCTTGGTGTGATTCACGGGTGTTTAAATCAAACGTATGATTATAGCGCTTGAAATGATGGTTTGGGAAGAGGGGCAGGTACTAGAGAAGCAGGCGGGCGGTCACATTAACCTGTAGTACACTCATTTATGTGGAGACTCGCAATATTACGTTCAATCTCCCCACGGATCTTATCCGGCAGGCTAAGGTCTACGCTGCAGGACATGACACAACCATCAACGCCCTCGTGCGGGAGCTGCTGCAGGAAGCGTTAACCTGCCAGGGGCGGGCCCGGGCCGCGGCCGACCAGTTGCTTGCTCTCGCCGATCAAGGGCCATACTTCACTACCGACCCCGGTTCGATCCGGCGCGAAGAATTGCATGAACGGCGCTAAAGCATTCTTTGACACCAATGTGCTGCTTTATATGTACGGCGGTGATGCTGGGAAACAGGCGCGTGCGAAAGAGCTCTTTCGGCAATATGCTCGGGCTGGCCGTATGTTACTGAGCACACAGGTGGTTCAGGAGTTCTACGCGGCTGGCTCACGAAAACTCGGCATGCCCCGACGCGAGTTGCGTGACGCTACCGCCGCTCTGTTGGATTCTCCGCTCATCATCGTCGGCCCGTCGCACATCACCTCGGCTATTGAAAATGAAGAACGGTACAAAATATCTTTCTGGGATGCCCTGATTCTAGCTGCTGCGGAATCCGGAGACGCCGAGCTCCTGTATACAGAGGACTTGAACGACGGGCAACAATACGGAACGGTCTTGGTTCGTAATCCCTTCCGCGGTTAATTCCAGGACCGCCTACTGGCAGCCTACCGGAAGATGGCGGCCAGATCCATCTCGAATCCTGGCAGCAGAGGCGAGGTGAAGATATCGCGCTCGATCGCGGCCTGAGCTTGCAACCCCTGGTACCGCCAGATCCGGCGCGTTTTGGGATAGGCTACCCAGACTTCGCCAGCGCCGTTTTCGAAATACTTGGCGAGCTTGCGCTCGACCGTCTCGGCGTGTTGGCGGGGGAGATCACTTCCACTGTAATCAGGGGTGAGCCTTGGTAATACCCATCCGGATCGATGGCGGCCCGCTCCTCCTGCTCAGGCGAGACAACGCTGACGTCCGGCTGCAGCCACTCGCTGCGGCGGGCTCCCAAACGGAACCCAGCCTCGACGAATACCAGGAGTCCGCGCTCGACGCCGTATCGCTTTAGGGCTTCGGCGATGCGGTGCTGGATAATGGTGTGCCTACGCTTGGGTGGCGGCAATTCGATCAACTCCCCGTCCAGGAGCTCGCGTTTGCCTGGCGCATCGGGCAGATGCTCGAAATCCTCAAAGGTCAGCAGGGTAGTAGTGGTTGCGCCCACGCTTTATCTTACCTGTTCCCCCGGCGCGAGTTGCGGGACGCTTCCCGTATACAGAGGACTTGAACGACGGGCAACAATACGAAACGGTCTTGGTTCGAATCCCTTCCGCGCGGTTAATTCCAGGGCAGCCTACTGGAAGATGGCGGCCAGATCCATCTCGAATCCTGGCAGCAGGGGCGAGGTGAAGATATCGCGCTCGATCGCGGCCTGAGCTTGCAACCCCTGGTACCGCCAGATCCGGCGCGTTTTGGGATAGGCCACCCACACTTCGCCGGCGCCGTTTTCGAAATATTTGGCGAGCTTGCGCTCGACCGTTTCGGCGGTGTTGGCAGGAGAAATTACTTCGACGGCAATCAAGGGCGAATTTTCGAGATAGCCGTTCGGATCGGCGCGCTCCTTCTGTTCCCGCCAGACCACACTGACATCCGGCTGCAGCCACACGCTATGGCGGGCTCCCATGCGGAATCCAGCTTCGATGAATACCAGAAGTCCGCGCCCGACCGCGTATTGCCGCAGGGCTTCAGCGATGTTGTGCTGGACCAAAGTGTGTAGCAATTTGGGTGGCGGCAATTCGATCAGCTCCCCGTCCAGGAGCTCGCGCTTGCCTGGCGCATCGGGCAGTTTCTCGAACTCCTCAAAGGTCAACAGGGTGGTGGTTGCGCCCACGCTTCATCTTAACCTGTTCTCTGCGAGAATGGTTTTTCCATGCGAACCCGATTCGACGGGCAGGTGGCGCTGATCACGGGCGCCTCTTCCGGCATTGGCGCGGCGCTGGCGCGGGAGTTCGCGCGGGAAGGCGCGCATACCGTATTGCTTGCCCGCCGCGTCGAGCGCATCAATGCGCTGGCGGGAGAATTGACCGGCGCCGGCCGGCGGTCGCTGGCCCTGGCCGGCGACGTGACCCGCGATGGCGACGTGGAGCGCGCGGTGGAGCTGGCCCGGAGGGAATTCGGGCGCCTGGACGTGGCCGTGGCCAATGCCGGCTTTTCGGTAGCCGGCCGGCTCCTCGATCTGACCCTGGACGACTACCGCCGGCAGATGGAGACCAACGTATTCGGCGTCCTGCGGACGCTCCTGGCCGCGCTCCCTTCTCTCCAGCAGACGCGCGGCCGTATCGTGCTCATCGGCAGTATGTTCGGGACGATGTCCATCCCGGGCGGCACGCCTTATTGCATGAGCAAGTTTGCGCTGGCCGGCTTAGCGGGCGGCCTTGGTCTGGAGCTGGCGCCCTACGGAGTCAGCGTTACGCACGTGATGGCCGGGGTCGTCGATACGGAGATCTATCACGTCAATAACCAAGGCCTCCACACCGACACACCACCGCGGCTTCCGCCGCCCAGCATGCTGAGGCTGCCGGCGGACCGGGCCGCCCGGCAAATTGTATCCGCCGCCTACCGCCGCAAGCGCAGCCATATCCTGCCAATACATGCCAGGATGGGCATCTTCCTGCAGCGCCACTTTCCCGGGTTGGCCTACTTTGTCATCTCCCGCGCCACCCGCAAAGCGCTTCGCGCGCGGAGTGGCCTAGAGAGTTAGCGCCAGTGTCCTTCCACCAACACATAGCCGCCATGCCGATGGACCCATTTGTGCGCCACCCACCTGGCGTGCGGGCGGGGAGGGTGCTGCCAACCGCCCGGCACCCACACGTAAGCATTGCCGTCCCAACGGTGATACCCCTGAACCCAGACATAGCCCTCGCCCGGGGCCGCCGGCCGTGTTTCGACAATAGCGGCGGGGGGAGCGATCTTGACTACGACCTCGGCACAGAACGCGCCCGTAGTCAAAAGAAGTCCAAATGCATAACCAATCAGTAGTTTTCTCAAACTACCCTCCATTTCAACCACAATTATATCCATATCTTTTAGGGGTACCGGGACTGGAGAACGATAGAAGTGTACAATCTCTCCCATAACGCGTTGGGAGGCCGGCGCCGCCGCGTGTAGACGATCAGGGCATGGTACTATCACAGGCTCACAAACGGGCTGAATAGGTTGACTTTAGGGTGCCACTAAGCCCAGAATCCGGAGATATGGATATAGTTCGACAGAGCACCAAGCGCGCCCGCCCCCTGCCTATGTTGAGTGGCGTGCTGGCGATGGTGCTGGCAATTTCCGTGCCTTGCAGCGCTGGTACGGTGCCCGCTACGGGACCGTCGCTGACCACGCTTTACAGCTTCCCTGGGTACCCTGCAGGCGGTGGTTTTCCGGAAGCCGGTCTGATTCGTAACTCCACCACCGGGGTGTTCTATGGCACGACCGCGGAGGGCGGAACTTATGGGTGGGGCATGGTATTCCAGTTGACGCCGCCGGGCACGGGAACCTGTACGGGATCGACGTGGTGTCCGGCAGTGCTCTACAGCTTCAACCCGATCGACAAACCCGGTGATGGGGCGAGTCCGCAAGCCGGTCTGACCCTTAATTCCACCACCGGGGTGCTTTATGGCACGACTACTTACGGGGGAAGTTCCGATGATGGCACGGTGTTCTCGCTGACGCCTCCAACCGTGCAGGGAGGGGCTTGGACCCCCAATGTGATCCACAGCTTCACGGGGAGCATCACGGGCGGCACTGACGGAGCGGAACCGGAAGCCAGCCTGATCCTGACATCCAAAGGAGTGCTTTATGGCACGACATACGCGGGCGGGACTGCGGGTTTTGGCACGGTGTTTTCGCTGACGCCGGTGTCCGGTAAGCCCGGCGTCTGGAACGAGCACGTGCTCTACAACTTCACCGGCCTCACCGACGGGGGTAATCCCGTGGCGGGTCTGGTCCAATCCACCGGCCAAGTGCTCTATGGGACGACCTATACGGGTGGCTTGGCCGTCACTGGCGAGCCCGGGTCGGGTTATGGAACGGTATTCCAGCTGGTGTCGGCGGGGGGCGGAGTCTGGAACGAGAGCGTGCTCTACTCTTTTGGAACTGCTACGAATAGCACCGATGGAAACGGTCCGGAAAGCGGCTTGGCCATTCATTACACGACAACCTCCATTGTGCTGTATGGCTCGGCTTTCTGGGCTGGGAGCCCCACCGGCTGTCCGCTGGGAGGCTACCTGGCCGGTTGCGGCACGGTGTTCTCGCTGACGTCCACGACGAGTGGCGGCGGCGGCCCCTGGACTTTTGCGGTGCTGCACACCTTCACGGGCACCGGTACGGAGGGAGCGCATCCCACTCAAGACCTGTTCTACAGCAGTACTGCTGGAGGCCTATACGGTACGACCTTCAGCGGCGGGTCTACGACAGATGCCTGCTTCGGACCGTCTTACCCGGGCTGCGGCACGGCCTTCGTGTTAAAGCCGCCGACGACCCAGGGCGGCAACTGGACCGAAAACATCCTGCACGATTTTGACGGCGATGACGGAGCCGGGCCCAACGGGGTGATCTCTGGCGCCAGCGGAAATTACTACGGCACAACGTATAGTGGCGGCGCGGCGGGCGGTTACGGCTCGGTATTCCAGTTGGTTCCCTGATAGCGGATGCGCCATATGATCATGTAATGTGACCATGGCGCAATGCCGGTTCTGCAAAGGAGGCTGGCATGGGGTTCCGGATCTGGATGCTATGCGGGGCGATGCATCTTTACGCCGTCGCAGGAAACGCTGCCGATCTTGTCCACGGCCTCTGGGTCTGGAAGTCGCAGGCCGTCCTCAAAGCGCCGCCCGGCGCCAGCGCTTTGCTGAAGTTCTGCCAGGCCGAGGGCATCGATGAGGTGTATGCCTCGGTTGCCGCGGAACCTCGTGCATCTCCCGCATGGGCCCCTTCCGACGAACGGCGGATGGTTCACCTCATGGCTCTGCTCCATCGAGCGAATATTCGGGTTGAAGCTCTGTTATCGAGCGTCGACGCCGACGAGCCAGGCAAGCATAGAGATGCACTATTGGGCCGGGTTCAAGGCATCGTGCAATTCAATCGGCAGCACCCGTGGGAACGGTTCGACGGCATTCACCTCGATGTGGAACCACACCAGCGCCCGGAGAACAAAGGCCCGGATAATCTTAGATTCCTGCCGGATCTGGTAAGCACTTATCGTGCCGTGCGAGTGCTGGCCGGGTCGGCGGGGATGACGGTCAACGCGGATATTCCGAACAAATATCTCAAAGGCGAAATCGGCGGGCGGCGCATGCTGCTGTCGGCGGTGCCACGGCTCACGTTAATGCTCTATGAGTTAAGCAGCCCGGAAGATGGGGAGAGCACTCTGCAAAAGGCCGAAAAACTGCGGAAGGCGGCGCAAGAGTTCCTCGAGATGGCCTATAGGGGCCTCGACAATACAGATCTCGCCAGGATGAGCATCGCGCTGCGCACACCGGACTACGGTGACTTACTGCAAGGCATGTTTAAGATGTTGGACGAGACCCTTCGCGGGAACCCGCACTACCTGGGGTGGGCATGGCATTCCTACAATGACACTCTGGCGCGGACCTTCACGCGTACGGCAGCAATTCGGGCTCTTCCTTAGGCCACCCCTGCCCTTTACCCAGCAAGTGCTTAATACCCACCGCGCTCAACACGGAGGTAGCCAGGGCCATAACGATGAAGGCGACGAAAATGCGCTGATCGATAAGCCCGTATTCGAGCGCCACGGTAGTCAGGACAATGCCCACGGCGCCGCGAGCGTTCATGCCCAAAGCCACCACCAGGGCGTCGCGCGGCTGTTTTCCACCGAGCGTGGCGCCCAGGTAAACGCCGCTGATCTTGCCGACGCAGGCCACCAGCAGAACGAAGACGACCAGCGCCAGGTCGAAGTTGGCCACGAAATTGGTCTTCAACCCGATGGATACGAAGTACAGCGTGGCGAAAATTCCCGCGGTGGTCTGGTAGAAGCTCTCGTGCGCCAGTTTGCGCGCCTCCGGAATGCGCCCCAGCGCCACGCCCGCCAGAAATGCGCCAAGCGTGGCGTGCGTGCCCACCACCTGTGAAAAGATGGCGGCGGTCATCACCACCAGGAACGTCAACTTCAATTGCAGGGTGTCTTTCGGCAGGTTCAGCCAGCCCACCGCGCGCTGCATTCTTTTGTTGGAAAGATTCAGGAGCAGTCCGAAAACCAGCAACACCATGACCAGGCTGACCCATAGATTCCGCCCGGTGTGGCCCTCGCCTCCGAAATTGCTCAGGATGACCGCAAACAGCCCCCAGCCAGCCAGGTCATCGAGCATCGCCGCGGACATGACGATAGTGCCCAGCTCGGTCTGGATCAGATTGAGATCCATGAGAATGCGGGCGATCACCGGAAGGGCCGAGATGGACAGGATGGTTCCCACAAACAGGGCCAGCAGCGGTATGTTGCTCTGCGCCTTGTTGCGCCAGAAGGCCGGCCATAGCAGGACCGATCCAACACCCAGGATCAACGGCAACAGAATGCCGAAAAAGCTGGTCCAGATAATCGGCAGGCCCAGGGTGCGCAGGCGCTTGGGCTGCAGCTCGAGGCCGGCCATGAAGACGAACAGCAGCAGCCCCAGCTCGGTCACCGCTTCGCGCGCCTGAGTGGCGCGGCCCAGCACGGGGAAGGTTCTTGCATAGAGACTCGGGGCGAGCGTCCCGAAAACGCTCGGTCCCAGCATTACGCCGCACAACAGCTCTACCACCAGCGGCGATAACGCCAGCTTTTGCAACAGCTTGGCCATGAACAGGGGAATCGCCAGAACCAGGCTGATCTGGGCCAGGAACAGGGTTAGGGTGGGGCTGTCCATGGGATGGCTCAATTATAGCAACGGTACTGTCGGGCTTTCGCTGAGGGCCCCATATGTGGTAAATTCGACGCCAATGACCCCGCCGGCGATGTCCAAGATTGAAAAGCAGCAGTTCCGCCGGATTTGCGGCAAGTTTGCCAGCGGAATCACGGTGGCGACGGTCCGTGACGCCGCGGGGGCCGCGCATGGGATGACGGCCAATTCCTTCACCTCGGTGTCGCTGGCGCCGCCGCTGGTGCTGGTCTGCGTGGACCATCGGACGCGCGTTCTGGAACACTTCCGGGCGAGCGAATACTTCGGGGTCAACATCCTGGGCGCCGGGCAGCGGCATCTTTCCGACAAGTTCGCGGGCAGCGGCTACGACCGCTTCGAAGGGGTGGAATGGTACGCCGGACAGACCGGCGCGCCGCTGCTGCCCGAGGTTCTGGCGACTATCGAATGCGCGCGCGTGAACGTGGTGACGGCGGGCGACCACGACATCGTGATCGGCGAAGTGCTGCATGCCGACTGCCAGGACGGCGATCCGCTGGTGTTCTACTGCAGCCAGTACCGGTCTTTGGGGTAGGCGCAGGCGATTGATTCGCAACGGTGAGTAGCGCGAAGATTCCCGTGCTGATCGTGGGAGCAGGCCCCACCGGGCTCGCGCTGGCTTGTGTTCTTGCCCGCCGCGGAGCGGCCTGGCGGATTATCGACAAGGCGTCGGAATACTTCAGGGGATCGCGGGGGAAGGGGTTGCAACCCCGCAGTCTGGAAGTGCTCGAAGACCTTGGCGCGATTGACCGCATATTGGCGAACGGACGTTTCCACCTGCCCTTTCGCGGCTACGACGGAGCCACCGTGCTCGGCGATCACGACATGCATGCGGATCGCTTCCCGACGCCGGATGTCCCCTACGCCAGTCCGCTGATCATCCCGCAGTGGCGGGTGGAGCAGATCCTGCGCGAACGGCTCGCCGAATACGGAGGCCGGGTCGAAACTCTCGACCGAACTGATCGGCTTCGAGCAGAATGGAGATGGCGTGACCGCCATGCTGGGCCGCCCGGACGGGACGCAGCAGCTCGTTGCCGAATACATGGTGGGCGCCGACGGCGGCCGCAGCTTCGTTCGTAAGCAGCTGGGCGTGGGATTCGAGGGCGAGACCTGGACGAGCGAGCGGATGCTGATTGGCGATGTCCAGGTAGACGGCCTGGACCGCGAGCACTGGCATTCCTGGCCCAAGCACGCCGCCGGCTGGGTCGCACTCTGCCCGCTGCCCAGCACCGATTCGTTCCAGTTGCAGGCCCAGATTGCGGCGGATGAGCCCGACGAACCGGGGCTTGAGCGCTTCCAGCAAATCATCGACGAACGGACCGGGCGGCGCGACATACGGCTGCACGACGCCACCTGGTTGTCGCTCTATCGGGCGAACGTACGGATGGTGGATCGCTACCGGGTCGGCCGTGTTTTTCTGGCCGGAGACGCCGCCCACGTACATTCCCCGGCAGGCGGGCAAGGCATGAACACTGGAATTCAGGATGCCTACAACCTGGGTTGGAAGCTCGGTGAGGTTCTGGCAGGGGCGTCCGGCGAGTTGCTCGATACCTACGAAGAGGAACGCTTGCCGATCGCCGCGGAGTTGCTCGGGATTACCACGAAGCTGCATCGTGCACCTTTCACGGGAACCCTGAAAGAGCCGCGTCGCGGCCCTGAGACGCTGCAACTCGGACTCAACTACCGGGGCAGCTCACTCGCCCGCGACGAGCGCGATGCGCCGGGGTCGGTGCAGGCGGGAGACCGCGCTCCCGACGCGCCTTGCCACGACGGCGCGGGAAAGACCATCCGCTTGTTCGATCTTTTCCGCGGGCCGCACTTCACGCTGCTCGACTTTGGAAGGGGTGTCGCCACCGCGGGATTATCCGTCCACGCATACACCATACTCCACGCGGGGGAGCCCGCCGACACTGCCGCTGCCGGCGCCAGCATTGTCGACACCGCGGGTCATGCTTATCGAGCTTATGACGTCGCAGCCGGCACCCTCGTGCTGGTCCGGCCGGACGGCTACATCGGCTTGATCACTGGATCCGCCGACAGTGTCCCAGAATATCTGGCCGCTATGCTCCCGCCGTCCCCGCCGAGGGAGTAGGCTGCGCCTTGCGGCTACCGCGGACATCACCCAACAGGCCCAGCGTCATCTTGCGGATGTCGGGTGGCGCCGAGGTCACCAGCCAGACCAGCGTCTTCAGCGTGGTGAGAGGCGCTCCGGCATTGATGAAATGCGCCTCCGGGTCGCCCAGGCGAGTGGGCGTGGCATTGAACTTAGCGTTCTGGACCAGGTTGAAGATGAAGCGGGAAGCCTCTTTGGGGTCGGTGGTGCCAGCCTCCACTTCGTCCATTTTGGCGACGGCGGCGTCGAGCAGCATCCCGAAGCCTTTGTGCTGGCTGTAGAACAGGCCCATGGGCTCCTCGGCATCCGGCAGGATGGAATCGTCATGACTGCTCTTGTAGCGCCGGTAGATGCTGGCCAGATTCAGATCGCCCAAGCCGACGCCCAGCGCCCAAATGCGGAACCAGGCATTCCACAAATCGAAGTCCCGGAATGAGGTATAGGCGCCGAACACCAACCGGTCGTTATTTCTCAAGTTGGCTTCGTGAATGCGGGAGATGTACTCGAAGCGCTCAACCCGGAAATCATCGTCCTTGAGGGCCCCGAGCAGGCGCGCGGCCAGGGCGTTAATCACCTCCACCGAAGAGGCCAGCCCGCGGGAGAACAGCGCGTCCAGGAAGCCGCTGCCAGCCCCGCCGGCCATTATCGCCCAACGATCTCCCACACTCTGCTTGACCGACCCTTGCAGGCGGTCCGACGACACCCAGTCGCGCACCAGCTTGGCGTCCTTGAATTGTGCCTGGATGCTGGGGAAGCGATCGAGAAACTGCTGCCACTCCTGGTCCGGGGTGATATCGGTAGGCTTGGGGAACTTGCGTATATCGAAGCTCAACCCCACGCTGACCAACTTATTCGTAGAGCCCTCGCGGTTATCGAAGGGGATGACCCACAGCCAGCCGCCATCGAAGATATGGTGGCAGGTACCCTGGTACCAGCGGCGCGGGCCCTTGGGAACGCCGTTGGGAAGGATCAAATCGTCGTACGGCTTAACGTCGATCATGTGGGTGAACAGGCAGCGGGTCTGCAGCCGGACACGCGGCGGATTGTCGCGCAGGTTCCACATGCGGGCGAGCACATGGCCCCCGCCGGACGCATCGGCGATGAAGCGGGCGCGGATGGTTTCACCTTTGTCGGTCTTGATGGTGACGCCTTGCTGGTCGGTCTCGACTTCCTTGACCAAGGTCTTGTACTTGACCGTGGCGCCGTGGTGGATGGCCGTATAGGTCAGATAGGCGTCCGTATCCTGGCGGAACAGGTGGGCCTCATACCCCTCGCGGTAGGGCGGGATGACCAGTTGGGTGGCCTCTTCCGGCTTTTGGTGCTGTCCAGCGCGGTGATAGACGAAGCCGAAATTCTTCTTCACGCCGAAACCGGCGGATACGTGCTTGTGAAGCTGCTCGCCGGAATTGAACTCAGTCTTGAACTCCGGAACTCCAAAGCGCTCCGCCATGATCTTGATCATGCGAAAGGTGTGGCGCACGGTGGACTCCCCCAAGGCGAAGCGGGGATGGGTACCGGCGTCTATCAGTACCACTTTGGCGCCTTTGTAGGCCAGGATGGTGGCGAGCATGCCTCCTTCGAAGCCTGCGCCTAAAATCGCCACGTCGAATTGATCGTTCATTGAGCGCTCATTTCCTTTCAGGAGTGGGGGTTACTTCAGTATATACGTCCGCGCCGCGCAGCACCAGTTGGTTCCGGTACGGCGACCCCCCTGTTGGGCGGCAGTTTGGAGGGGACGTGCCAGTACCAAAGCACTAACCAAGTGGTGGAAAATGTACATTTTACCCTTGTATTCCGTATTCCAGGAGGGGTACAATCTAAAAGCTTCACAGAAAGCTGTAAAAGTGTCCGAAGAATTAAAAAAGGAGGCCGCATGAGTAATCGGAGATTGGTTTTTTTTATAAGTCTTGTGGTTGTAATGCTTTGCGTTGCTGGAGCGGCGCAGGCCGGCACGATTTTGTCCTTTGATGGAAGCGGCACCTTGGGGCCCATCATCGGAGGAACCAACTGCACCACGCCCACATCGCCCGGTTGCGATCCGTTGGGGATAAACGGTCAAACGGTTACTTTCAACGGCACTATTTCCGCATCCCTCACGCCAAATCCCATAATCGATTGCCCAGCGGGAGTTTCCGTCTGCTACACCATTCCGGCTGGAGACCTCGGGGGTCAGATCGGCGATGCCAAGCCTTTTACGACCTCTACTCCTTCCACGTTGTCGCTTACTATTCCTGGCGGGAGCGCTAACGATATCATGGAGGTCGATTTCGAGGCTCAATTTGATTCGCCTGTTACGGCCATTCTCGAGCTGGCACCCAATAGCTTCAACTCCGGTGCGCTGATCAATCCCGAGCCTTTTACCCCTTCGCCGCAAACACTTACTGCAGCCTCGCTTCCTCCTCCAACGATCGACGGTAGCAGCGTTAGTTATTGCGAGATCAGCTGTACTTTGGGCTCGACCATTTTGGGCTTGGGCGGCACCGCCAGTTTTACCGCCCCCAGTGGGGTTCCGGAGCCTGCCACGATGGTGCTGCTGGGATTCGGACTAGCAGGCTTGGCGCTCTACCGCCGGCGCAAGCGCGCTTAAACTACAAATATCCGATCCACGGCGAGGGTGGCGTTCCCGAACAATGGTAGCGGGATCGCCTCACCGGGAGCGTATACTTTCGAGCCGCCAAGGTCCGTTACCTGGACACTGCGTCTTTCGGCATTGACGACCCAGAATTCCCGGGCGCCAGCCGACAGTGCAACGATTCGCTGACGGTTGACTTTGGCGGGGGTGTTGGACGGCGAAAGCACTTCAACGATCAGGGGTGGGGCATAGACCGGGTACTCGTCCGGTGGCAGCGCTTCCCAATCGGCGTTATCAGAGTGGGGAATATACGCGACATCCGCAAACCAATATTGCAGATTGGGAACCGGGCGGTAAGGGAACTCCATCGTCACCACTCCGCGATCCCCGGCAGCGGCCTCGAGCAGGCGCTCGATGCGCTTCTGCAGCTTGATATGGAGCGGCCGGGCGGGAGGCACTACGATAACCTCGCCATCGTGCAGTTCATAGCGTTTGCCGGTTTCAGGGCGTTCCGGCAGCCGCACAAACTCCTCCCAGGTCACCAGAGACTGCGCGAGGCTACTCATAAACGTTCCTCTTCCATATTAGGTCATCAGGTCGAAAAGCGCCTGTTATCCGGCAGCCGGCACGGGATGCGCTTCCTCGAATTGTTCCAGGCAGGCCGTCCCTGTCGAAAAAACCTGTTATGATGCTGGTAGTGGGACCGGCGAGCGGATCGCCGATCCCACCTCGGAGCTTACCGATGGCTCTTACGAGTCCAAACGATCAGCGCCGAAACCCGGCCTACAAAGGCAAGCCGGATTACCAGCATAAGGATCATAAGCAGATCCTCCTTTCTGCTTCTAGCGAAGGCCCGGGCCTGAACCCCGGGCTTTCTCGTTTGAAGCTCGAGTGCTTCGCGCAAGAACCCGCTCTTCGGACTTCCACAGAAAGACTTTTGATTATGGCACGCTAAAAGGGGCGCTCACGGCGCCCAACGAATTCAGCCTGGCGATCAGCTTGCCAGTTGTTACAGGCAGGCGTTCCCTCGAAAAAATCTGTTATGATGCTGGTAGTGGGACCGACGTGCGCCGCCGATCCCACCTCGGACCGCTTACCGCTGGCTCTTACGAGTCCAAACGATCAGCGCCGAAACCCGGCCTACAAATACAAGCCGGACCACCAGCATAAGGATCATAAGCAGATCCTCCTTTCTGCTTCTAGCGAAGGCCCGGGCCTTGACCCCGGGCTTTCTCGTTTGAAGCTCACGTGCTTCGCGCAAGAACCCGCTCCGCGCCTTCCACAGAAAGACTTATTGATTATGGCACGCGAAAGGCTGGCGCTTACCGCGCCGTCATCTCCGCCACGCCCCGCCGCATATTCTCCAGTAAGCTATAGTGCAAGTGCAGATTGCCGCCTTTGCCCGTGCCCAGACGGATGGACGGCTTGTTATCGCCGTGGTAATCCGAGCCGCCGGTTTCGATCAACTGGAACTGCGCGGCCAGCTCCTTATAAAGCGCGGTGTCTTCCGGGCTGTGCTCGCTGTGGTAGACCTCGATACCTTGCAGCCCGTTGTCGATCAGGGTGCCCAGCAGCGCTTCGGGCGAGGCGCGATCGCGCACCGGCAGGCGCACCGGATGCGCCAGCGAGGGCAGGCCGCCGCCGTCGCGTATGCGCCGCACGCCTTCGACCAGCTCCGGCTCATCGCGCTCGACCGACGCCGAGGCGTTATCCGCCAGATAGCGATCGAAAGCTTCCTGGTTGGTCTTCACGTAGCCTTTGCGCAGCAGCACTTTGGCGAAGTGCGGGCGGCCGGTAAGGTGCTTGCCGAGCGCCTGCACCTCTTCGAGCGAGATGTCCACGCCCAGCGAATTCAGCTTGGCGATCAGCTTGCGGTTGCGCTCGCGGCGGCTCTCCTGGTGGCCGCGAATCCATTCGCGGAATTGCGGCGCGGCGGGCGCTTGCAGGAAGTAGCCGAGCAGGTGCACCGAAGGCGGCCGCGAACCGTCCGGAGGAGGGTCGGGGCGCGTGCTCAGCTCGATGCCGCAGACTAATTCGAGCCCGGCCTCGGTCGCCAGCGGCGCCGCGGTGTCGTAGCCATCCAGCTCGCGTTTACAAGCCAGAATCGCTCATCCATCCCCAGGCAGGCCCCGCGAAAAATTTGTTATGATGCTGGTAGTGGGACCGGCGTGCGAGGCCGATCCCACTTCGGATCGCTTACCGCTGGCTCTTACGAGTCCAGACGATCAGCGCCGAAACCCGGCCCACAAACGCAAGCCGGATCACCAGCATAAGGATCATAAGCAGATCCTCCTTTCTGCTTCCGATAGCGGCCCGGGCTTTACCCCCGGGCTTTCTCGTTTGAAGCTCGAGTGCTTCGCGCAAGAACCCGCTCATCCATCTTCCGCAGAGAAGACTTATTGATTATGGCACGGCACTATCGGAGCCTTGTAACTGCGCCGTGTATTCCGGGCTGTGCTTATTGTGATAGACCTCCAAGCCATGCAGTTCAATTTTGTCAATCAGCGTGCGCAGCAGCTTTCAGGCAGCCCGCTGCCCTCAGCGGATCACATTCCCTCGCCCCAAGCCCTGCCATATGTGAATTTATGCTATAAATCATAGGCGCCACAATATTTAACGTTTGATAGCATAGGTCTGTACGTGCTGTTGATAGCGTAATATTTGATGGCGCCTTAAGAAATACGCAAGATGGCGTAGCCTTCATGCTGACTTGCGAGTCCGATATTGAAAAGGCTCTCACCAGGACTTCGCTGACTGCAGCAAGACCAAACAGCTGCCGCCAGCCATGTTGACGGTTTACGACCTCCGCAACCGGGCCAATGGCCTCGTTATCAAGCTGGTTGACGCCTGCCCGGTGTTCAGGGACAAAGTGGATTCCACCAGTAAAAACATCGGCGCTAATTCGAACTGTCTCTTTACGGCCAACCAAGTCCGGCAAATGGTGAAGGCGCTCTTGACGGGCGACTTTGCAATGGCGGATGGCCGCGTTCGCGGAGGCATCCAAACAGCTCCTAGAAGTTTGAAGATTTGGTCAACTATCTGACCGAACATCTCGACGTCTGGAAGGAGGTGTCGCAGGTTCCCCCAGGCATCCAACACGCTAGGCTCAGGCAAATACGCAATCGGGGCTACGTCTGTCTCACAGCAACGGGCTTGAACATCATCGGGCGTATTGGGCACGAGTTGCTGGCGAACGATGTTCAGGACTGGAAGGGATACGCAGAAAAACTGGCCAAACTCGACTGGCTGAAAACCAACCCCCTGCGGGCGGATATCGTTCAGCCTAAGAAAGACAAAGAGGGCAACGTAGTCACGGAGGAGATTGAGGTGAGTGGCCGGAAAGAGAGGCGCTCCGTGATGCAGCTTATGACTAATCGTGCCCCGCTTAACAGGGCAATATTTAAGGTCTCTCAGGCGATCGGCCTTGTTCCCAAGACCGCGGTAGCACCACCCGCGGACGGCGGCGACGACGTTGCCGAATTGCCCGAACGCGCCGAGGAGATGGCGGTGTAAGCGGGCGGGTCGATGCAACTTGTGTGAGGGCTGCGGTCTGGGCATTTGAATGCGCACCTCCGAACTCGATCTTGCGGAGCAGGAATGGCGGGAGAGCTGGGAACCAACTCTCCCCCTTACCGCGTCTCGCGGGTCCACGAAGTCCGTCGTGCCGTCCCAAAGATTCGCTCAGGTGTGGTCGCACACAGAGCGCCGACTGGAATACATGGTCCGTCTCCTGTCCTGGGCTCTTAACGGCCGGGCCGAAAAGGTCCGAACTGCTGAATTGCAGAAGGCTCTCGAAAAATTCGATCGACTTACCATTGAGGTGACCAGCATGATCGGTCTGAATCGGCGGTAAGTCCTCGCCGCCAATTTCTACCGCGCCGTCATCTCCACCACGCCCCGCCGCATATTCTCCAGCAAGCTATAGTGCAAGTGCAGATTGCCGCCTTTGCCCGTGCCCAGACGGATGGACGGCTTGTTATCGCCGTGGTAGTCCGAGCCGCCGGTTTCGATCAACTGGAACTGCGCGGCCAGCTCCTTATAAAGCGCGGTATCTTCCGGGCTGTGCTCGCTGTGGTAGACCTCGATACCTTGCAGCCCATTGTCGATCAGGGTGCCCAGCAGCGCTTCGAGCGAGGCGCGATCGCGCACCGGCAGGCGCACCGGATGCGCTAGCGAGGGCAGGCCGCCGCCGTCGCGTATGCGCCGCACGCCTTCGACCAGCTCCGGCTCATCGCGCTCGACCGACGCCGAGGCGTTATCCGCCAGATAGCGGTCGAAGGCTTCCTGGTTGGTCTTCACGTAGCCTTTGCGCAGCAGCACTTTGGCGAAGTGCGGACGTCCGGTGAGGTGCTTGCCGAGCGCCTGCACCTCTTCGAGCGAGATGTCCACGCCCAGCGAATTCAGCTTGGCGATCAGCTTGCGGTTGCGCTCGCGGCGGCTCTCCTGGTGGCCGCGAATCCATTCGCGGAATTGCGGCGCGGCGGGCGCTTGCAGGAAGTAGCCGAGCAGGTGCACCGAAGGCGGCCGCGAACCGTCCGGAGGAGGGTCGGGGCGCGTGCTCAGCTCGATGCCGCAGACTAATTCGAGCCCGGCCTCGGTCGCCAGCGGCGCCGCGGTGTCGTAGCCATCCAGGGTATCGTGGTCGGTAATTCCCAGGGCCTCCAGGCCCATCGCCATGGCGTCGCCGACCAGTTGCGCGGGCGACGCCGTGCCGTCGGAGCGGTCGGTATGTGTGTGCAGGTCAATCATGAGCTTTGGAAAGGACGCGCTCGCCGATGCCGGCATCCAGGCCGCTCAAACCGGTGGCGGGTCGGCGCGGCTTGGTCACCATGCGGACGATGATTTTTTGATGTATGCGCTCGAACCATTCAAAGGGGATGAGGTCACGGAGCGTCACCATCAGCTTCAGCTTGAATCCCACCATGTAGTGCAGCCTGGGCTGGCGCGCGGTCAGAATCTTGTAAACCACTCGGGCGATGTCCACGGTGGTGAATTTATTGGTGGCCAGCAGTTTGTCCACGATGGCTTCGTGCTGGCAAAACCAGAAGTAGTAAGGGCTCGCGGGATCGACGGCGCGGCGGGCGCGGTTACGGTTAATCCCGAAGTGCGGGGTGTAGATCAACCCCGGCTCGAGCACGGAAACATGAATATTCAACAGGGCCATTTCCTGGCGCAGACACTCGCCCAGGCCCACCACGGCGAACTTTCCGGAAGAATAGCCGGCGATGCTCATCTCGCCCATGCGGCCGGCGGCCGAGGCGGTGATGACGATGCGCCCGGAACGGCGCGCGCGCATGTGCGGCAGCACGGCCTGGGTGAGCTCCATAATGCCGAAGACGTTCACGTCGTAGAGCCGGCGGATCTCCTGCATGGAGAGATCCTCGAAGAAGCCGCGCAACCCCATCCCGGCGAAATGCACGACGGCGTCGATGCGGCCGGCTTCGCGGATGATGGTTTCGACGGTGCGGTCGATATCCGGCCGGCGGGTCACGTCCATGCGCAGCGCGGAGACCTGCGTCCGGCGGCGGGCGGCCTCGTCGAGGAGGTCCTGCTGTTCGGCTTCGGTGAGCGCGGTTCCGTAGACGCGAAAATTGCGGGCAGCCAGAAATAGAGCAGCCTCCATGCCGAGGCCGGAGCCCGCGCCGGTGATCAACGCAACGGGTCTATGGTCAGTCATGCAGTTCTAACTTGGCGCGGGCCGCAAGCTGCTGTTGCACGGCGTGCGCGGCGCGCCGGTCCAGGCGGTAGGAGAACAGAGAAACCAGCGAAATCAGAATCAGAACCGCCGGCACGGGGCCATATAGGATGCCTATGTAAGCGATGTCGAGCGGGGGGCCGCCAGGCACCGGCACGCCGTGCGACAGCTTGCGGAAAACCGTCAACAGGATACCAGCCAGAAAAAGGGCGCCGCCGGCGGCGATCTTCTCGCCGAAATTCATGATGCCGTAATAGACGCCTTCGCGCCGCAGCCCGGTAGAGAGCTCATCGGTGTCGGTCACATCGGCCACCATGGAAGGCGGCAGCACCCAGTAGGCGCTGGCGAAGATACCGGCCAGCACATGGCCCAGCATCAGGGGCAGGGCGTGACCCGTGCCGAACAACCGGCCGTCGCCTACAAAGACGTAAGCTCCCAACAGCACCATGGCGGTGGCCGCCATGGCCGCCAGGTACAAGGTGCGCTTTTCTGTTTTGCGGGCCAGAATCATCCACATGAGCACGCCCGCCAGCGCTCCGCAGCCGAAGTAGGTCCAGATTGAGCTGAGCGTTCCGCCGCCGCCGATGCGCGCGTACCAGGTGAAGTAATCGATGGCCATGCTGAAGTTGAGGGTGACGGCAAGAAAGAAGATCGTGCTGGCGATCCAGATTTTGCGGAAGGCCGGGTTGCGCATGGAGATCCAGAAGCCGGAAAAGAAGCGCGGCACGGCCACGGTGGCGGGGACGCCCGAAGTGCGATAACCCAGCGTGCCGAAAAAGGTGAACAGCCCGGCTCCGGTCATGATGGCGCCGAAGGCCAGTCCCAGGCGTGGATAGCCGGGATACCGCAACCGGTCGGCGGCGACCGGAAAGAAAAGCCGGAAGGAAAGCCAGGCCGCGGCCAGAATACCCACCAGACCGAACAGCGCGCGGATGGCCATGGTACTGGTGCGGTCGTCGTAGTCGCGGCTCAGCTCGGCGCCCAAGCCAAGATAGGGGATACGGTAAACCGCGCTGGTGGCACGCAAGGTGATCGAACAGACCACCAGCCACAGAAAGAGCACTGGCCGCGTGAGGTGCTGCGGCGGGCTGAACAGCAGAAAGAAACAAACTCCCATGGCCAGCGCGCCCGGCAGCATGAAGACGTGCCGGCGGCCCAGACGGTGGCGCGCGCGGTCCGACAGGTAGCCGATGTAAGGGTCGAGCACGGCATCGAGCACCAGGCTAGCGGAAAGTCCCAGGCCGGCCAGCGCGGGCGGCAAGCCCATCACGGTTTTATAAAAGAAGAGCAGAAAGATGCCGGACAGGAACATCAGCACCGTAATCGGCATTTCCCCCACGCCATAGAGCAGCTTGACGGAAAGCGGCAGGGGCCGCGGGTCCGCCGCAAGCGAGGGAGCAGGGGAAAGGGCCGGGATGCTCATGGGGTTAACTAGCTCATGGGTTAACTACAGGGTAGACCATGGATCTGCCCCACGACTTCCGGTATATCCGGCGGAGACTCGCGGAGGAATTGGAGGATGTGCTTAGTAAGCAGCTCGGGCTGCTCGAGGGGACCGAAATGCTCGCCGCCCGGAAGCAGCACCGAGGTGCAGTGGGGCAGAGCTTTGTGCAGGTACTCGTAAGAGCTGATGAAGTGCGACTCGCGCCCGTAGGCCAGCAGCGTGGGCGTAAGGATGGTGCGCACGGCGTCGAGCGTCATGGCGCCCACTTCCTCGTAGTCCTTCATGAGGGTGGTATTGCGGATGAGGTGCAGCAGCGGCTCGCGATTGCGCGGCAGCCCGCGCGCCGGCCCGTAGAATTTGGGAGTCTCAAGGCTGAGCTGCAAGAGGAATTCGGCGTCGGTGCGTTTGTCTTCGGGAACGTGGATACCCACCTCTTCGAGCTTGGCCACCCAGGCCGACCAGCCGATCCAATCCTTGTCCTGGCGCAGGTGCACCAGGGCGGCCAGGCCGGGCTCGAGCGCCAGCAGCTTGGGGACGCGCTCGGGGTAGAGCAGGCTGAAGTACATGGCGATATCGGCGCCGAAGCTGTGGCCCACCAGGATGGGCCGCTCGATGCCCATCTCGTCGAGCATGCAGCGCAGGTCTTCAGCCATGTCGGCCGCCGTATAGTTGGCGGGGGTGACATCGCTGTAGCCATGGCCGCGCAGATCGTAGGTGGTGACGCGGTATTCGCGGCGCAGGATGGGGACCATATACAAATGCCAGACCGCCAGATTGCCAAGAAATCCGTGCAGCATCACGATGTCGGGCCCCATGCCGACCGTAATGTAGTGTAAGTTCACTCCGTTTGCTTTGATTTTTGGCATCGGTCGATAGCAGCTCCTTATTCGATGTAACCCAACTCGCGAAGCCGGTCCAGAACAGTCTCCTCGTCTTCCATTTCCGCGGACACGGGCGCATGATTGGTTGCCTGAGTTTCGGCGGCGTGGGCGGCAACTTTCCGCACGGGCTGTTTTTCCAAGACTCCTTCCTGAAAGATCTCTCGCGGCATGCGTCCCTGCAAGTCCTCCGGCAGCGGGACGCCCAGACTGTAGAGCACGGTGGGCGCGATATCCAATATGGACAGCTCGCCGGCATCCAGGCCGCGCCGTATGCCCGGACCGCGGGCTCCGAAGATACCCACGTAGCGGTGCGCGCCGGATACCACGGGCCGCCTGGAAACGGCCTCCGGGGAGGGCAGGATGGAGACCAGGCCGCCGTCGCGCAGCACCAGGGTCAGGTCCGGGGCCACATGGCCGTGGGGTCCCTGAAAGACTTCGTCGCGGGTCCAGACTTCGCTCACCAGCGGTTGGCCGGTGCGGAGGTCGGGCACTTGGCGGAGCTCGTCGGCCAGCTTCCGGCAAAAGGCGGGATAGTCGGCGGCGGGCACGCCGGGCGAGGTTCCATCCTGGCTTACGACGATGTAAATGCCATTGCTGGTGGGGGTGGTGGCGAAGGCTTTGGTCTTCGCCCAGTCCATCAGCCAGGTGTGCTTGGCCACCTGTCCGACACCCAGCAGGGCGCCTTGCGTATCGCGCGCCTGCGCGGCTTCCGACCAGGCCAGATAACCGTGCTGCTCGAGCCAGGTATTGATGTGCAGCACGTCGTAGGTGGGGCCGAAACCGTGATCGGAAGCCACCAGCACGGTGGTTTGGGGGCCGGCCAGCTCGCACATCTGCTGCAACAGGCGGTCCACGCAACTGTAGTACTGCAGGCACAGATCGCGGATCTGGAACTCCCAATCTTCAGTGAGGGGGCGGTCGTCTTCGGGGCGTATGAAGCGCCAGCAAAGGTGCTGCAGCTTATCGACGCCGTCGAACAGCACGGCGGTCAGGTCCGAGGGGTCCTCCTCGGTGAGGTACCGCAGGACCTGGAACAGGTTCTGCTCGCGGCGCCGGTGCAGCTCGATCCAGGGTCCCAGCTCGGCGTAATTGGAAGTGCCCTCGGTAGCCTTTTCCTCGATCTTGATATCCATGGCCAGCTCGCGCTGGTTGAAGCCGGGGATAGTTTTGAGCTTATCGAACAGCCCTTCGGGCCAGCAGGCCAGGCGCAACTGCTTCCAGGGCACCCAGCCCGGCACAACATAGCCGGCAATGCGGGGCGGCGGAAACATGGCGGGGAAATTCAAGGTGGTGGTGCGCAGGCCGCTGGCGGACGCCAGGGTCCAGATGGTTTCGCACTGGACGTCGTTGGAGTTGAAGAAGCGTATATGCCGGCTGGCGGGTGAGTCCATGCGGAAGAAATCGAAAACGCCATGCTGGCCAGGCGTGCGCCCGGTCATCAGGGAGGTCCAGGCCGGAGGCGTCAGCGGCGGCACGATGGTGCGCAATCCGGCGCGCACGCCTTCGGCGAGAAACGTCTTCAGAAAAGGCATGACGCCCTGCTCCATCAGGGGATCGAGGACGTCGAAGGTGGCTCCGTCGAGACCGATCAGGAGCGTCTTCATGCTCATTGGGGCCGCCTTAGGGAGACGGCTTCCGGCACCTGCGCGCCCATCTGCGAGCCAAGGTGCGTATCGACGAAATCCACCAGCTCGTTAATGGTGAGATCGCGCTGCTGCTCGCCGATTTCGGCCAGCAATTCCGCGAAGGGCATGGGGGTCTGATAATGTTCCTGGATGGCCGTGCCCAGAATCACGGCATCGAGCGATTCGAGTCCCACCTCAGTAAACAGCAGCGACTCCGCGCTCACCGGCTCGGCATAATCCCAATCTTGCGTTAAATCCTGCATGGTGTGCAGGAGGTAATCCAGAATCTCCTGCCGGGTTGGCCTCATTCGACTGCTCCCTGTTGATATATGGTCGTGGCAAAAACAAAGTCCTTTTCTCGCGCGGTATGGGCCGTTATGGGTATGCCGCGCAAGCGCGGGAAATGCTCGAGGGCCGGATCGCGCAGTTCCAGTTGCAGGATTCCGCCGCCGGTTTCGGCGCCGGTGATGTGGAAAGCCTGAATGCCGATGCTGAAACCGCGACCGAGGGCCTTGGCCACCGCTTCTTTAGCGCACCACATGCGCAAGGCCCACTCCTGCCGCGACTCCCGCGGCATGGCGGCCAGCATCCGGC
>Ga0302326_10006060_pt1 | contig 27264 bp, 25 predicted proteins | sample Palsa_T0_3_FD_202264 | JGI IMG/M metagenome (GOLD analysis project Ga0302326, IMG submission 202264) | Peat permafrost microbial communities from Stordalen Mire near Abisko, Sweden - Palsa_T0_3 | ecosystem: Environmental > Terrestrial > Soil > Palsa > Peat permafrost | place: Sweden: Abisko... | reverse complement strand
AGTCGCGGGTGGTGGCGAAGCAGAAAGGCGCTGCGGGACAGCTTCTGCCGCATCCGCTCCGTGTCGTGTGTGGTGAAGGCGCGCTGGAACTGATCGAGGTGCAGCTTGAAGGCCGCAAGCGAATCTCCGCCGAAGCCTTTGCCAACGGCCAGCACATCGGCGGCCGCGACATTCTGGGAGAATGATAGCGTGGATCTGCCGCTAGGCTATCGTTACGCCGCCACGTACGCGGGCATCCGTCAGGCCGAAAAGGACGATGTGGGGCTGATCGTCTCCGGACTGCCGGCCGCGGCCGCCGGCGTATTCACGCAGAATCGCGTGCAGGCCGCTCCGGTGAAGCTCTGCCGGCGGCACCTGGCTGCCTCGCGTGGCGCGGTGGGTGCGATCCTGGTGAATGCCGGCAACGCCAACTGCGCCACGCGCACAGGCGATGCCGTGGCGCTCAACTGCTGCCGGTCCGCCGCGCGCCTGTTGCGGCTGCCGGTCACGCAAGTGCTGCCCGCTTCCACGGGCGTGATCGGCGTCGAGCTGGATGCGAAGCTGATCGTGAATGCCCTGCCGCGCCTGGTCGCGGGACTGCGCGAAGACGGATTTGGCAGCGTGGCGCACGCCATCATGACCACCGACTTGGTCGCCAAGGAAGCGTTCGGCGAAGCGAAGCTGCGGCGGGGGACCGTACGGATCGCGGGTATGACCAAAGGTTCGGGCATGATCCAGCCGCGTATGGCCACCACCCTGGGCTTCGTGCTGACGGACGCGCAAATTCCAGCCGCCCTGCTGCGCCGCATGCTGCGCCGCGCGGTGGAGCGCAGCTACAACCGGCTCTCTGTGGACGGCGACACGTCCACCAACGACACTCTGCTGCTGCTAGCCAACGGCGCTTCCGGCGTGCGGCCCGATGCGAAGGAAATGGCCGCCGTGGAGGAGTGCATGACGCGCGTGGCCGAGGACCTGGCGCGCAGCATCGCACGCGATGGCGAGGGCGCGCGCAAGCTGATCACGATTCTGGTTTCGGGTGCGTCCACCGACGACGTGGCCGCGCGCCTGGCCCGCTCTATCGCCAATTCGCCGCTGGTGAAGACGGCCGTGGCGGGATCCGACCCGAACTGGGGCCGCATCCTTTCGGCGGCGGGCAATGCCGGCGTGGCGTTCGATCCGCGCAAGGCCGATATCGACATGCAAGGCGCGGCGGTGTGCCGCGGCGGCCTCGCGGCGCGCTTTTCCGAAGCCGATCTGAAACGCAAGCTGGACGCGCCCGAGTGCGAGATCCGCCTGGCGCTACTCGGCAAGGGCAAGGGCCAGGCCCGCTTCTGGACGTGCGACTTCACCGAAGGCTACATCCGCATCAACGCAAGTTATCGGACCTGATATGAGACGACGCACTTTCATGCTGGCAATGGGGGGCGCATCCGTGGCGGGCGCGGCAGGCATCGCGCGGGCGGCCGACGCGCAACAGCAGATCTTCGATCTGTTCACCAAAATCGCCTCGGCGCTGAGTGGCGACGAGCCCGGGACATTCATCGACGCCATCGATCCCGCTATGCCGAACTTCGCGGATTTCCGCCGCGATATTGTGGCGCTGACCGACCTGGCGGATGTCACGAACTCGATCGAGGTGCTGTCGGACTCCGGCGACGACACGCACCGCGTGGAGGAGCTCGACTGGTTCCTGGAGATCGTGGGCAAATCGGACCCGCACCCCATGGAGCGGCGCCGCGAGACGGTGAAGTTCAAGCTGGAGCGCAAGGGGAGCAAGGGCAAGAAGTGGAAGATCGTGTCAATCGACCCGTTGCATTACTTCCGCCCGCCCGCCGAGCCGCGACCATAATGCAGCCCTAGTATCACTTGACCCCATTCTTCTGCTATACTGATACTCATGGAACCACATGACACTGGAAGAGTCCTCGGTGGCGCGCGGGTTTTGGGCAAGGCGGTGACGTCGCTGCTGGAGTTGAACGATGCGGTGGAGCAGGGTTTGCCCAAAGCCACCCTCCGCATTGTCGTGCAGCGCGTTTTCCCGGATGCCTCGGGACAGCGTGCCATGATGCACCGCATCGTCCCCGAGGCGACATACAAACGGCGGCGGGATCGCCTCAGCCCTGCGGAAAGCGAGCGGACGGAGCGGTTCGCCCGCGTGGTCGCCATAGCCGAGGATGTGTGGCAGGATCGCGAGCAGGCCCGGCGCTTCCTGACGACCCCGCATCCGGAGATCGGGGGAAAAACGCCCATAGAAGCGGCTCTGACGGAATTGGGCGCGCGCCAGGTGGAAGAGGTCATGGCCCGCATCGTTTATGGCCTCCCAACGTAGTGGTCCGCTACGGGCGTTCCGCATTGGCGATATGCGGCATACCGTGTTCGATGGCGCCGGTGCGATGCTGCACGGCGCCCGCTGGAACTCACCCGGACGGCGCGTCGTCTATGCGTCCGAATCCTACGCGGGGGCGTTGCTGGAAATCCTGGCCCACGCCTCCGGCAGGGTCCCGCGCAGCCATGGTTACATCGAAATCGAGATTCCGGCGGACTTATCCATCGAAGAAATCACGCCCGACGATTTGCCGCAATGGGATTCCCCCTCGTTTCAAACTGCACGGGTGTTCGGTGATCGATGGTTTGACGCGCGGCGCACGCCGGTCCTGTTGGTTCCCTCGGTGGCGACGCGGATCGAGCGAAATATTCTGATGAATCAGGAGCATCCCGATTTCGCCCGGATTCGCGCGAGCCAGCCGGCGCCGGTGCGTTGGGATGAGCGGCTATGGGCATGACCAATCGCTGTGCATGGGCGAAGAACGAATTCTCAATTCCCTATCACGACACGGAGTGGGGCGTGCCGGTGCATGACGACCGCCTGCTGTTTGAGTTTCTGGTGCTCGAAGGTGCGCAGGCCGGCCTGAGTTGGGACACCATCCTGCGCAAGCGCGCGCGCTATCGCGAGGTGTTCGACAACTTCGATCCGGTGGTGGTGGCGCGCTACGGCAAGCGCAAAGTGAATGCTCTGCTCGGCGACGCCGGCATCATCCGCAACCGCCTGAAGATCGCCGCCGCCATCGGCAATGCCCAGGCGTTTCTGAAGGTGGCGGAGGAGTTCGGCAGCTTCGACGCCTACATCTGGCAGTTCACCGGCGGGTGTCCGCGCGTGAACGCCTGGCGCACGGGGAAGCCGTTGCCGGCGTCCACGGCCGAATCCGACGCGATGAGCAAGGACCTGAAGCGCCGCGGCTTCCGGTTTGTGGGATCGACCATTTGCTATGCGTTCATGCAGGCGGTGGGCATGGTGAACGACCACGCGGTCGATTGCTTCCGGTGCGCGGAATTAGCGGGAAAATAAAACGGCTTGGTGGTTGCTATCGTCCGGTATGTATACTACCGGTACATGGTAAACTAAAATAACAATGCCGGTCAAGCAGTATGCTGCCAGAGAGTCCTCACCCGCGCTGGCGCGGACGTTTCTGAGGCGGTCCGTGCGGATGCTGGAGCGCCTGAGCGTGTCGGCATCGCCGGAGGCGCTCGAAACTGCATTGTCGGCGCCCACCGATATTGGCGGTGTCGCATCCCTGTTGTCCGATCTGGCGCCGCTCGGTGTGGACGTTTCCGCGGTCGACCCGTTGGTGGAAGCCATGGCTCGCGGGGCTGCCATTAAGCAGGGATTGTTGCGCGCCGCGGGCGGGGCACTATCGTCGCAACAAGTGGCGGAGGCGCTGGGCATCACGCGGCAAGGGGTGGACAAACGCCGCCGCCGTCGCGCCTTGCTGGCGGTTCCGGCAGGGTCGGGCGATTATCTATACCCCGCTTGCCAGTTCACATCCGATGGCGTCATTCCCGGCCTGGAAGGAGCGCTGCGGGCGTTCCAAGTGCGCAACCCCTGGACCCAGCTTTCCGTGCTGCTGGCGCCGGCGCCGGGATTGGGCGGCAAGACCATTCTTGAAGCTTTAACGGCCGGCGATGCCGCGCGGGCGCTGGCCATTGCGGCGTCGTTCGGCGCGCAGGGCGGCTAAACGAGTGCGGTTGCCGCTGACCCGCGTGCGGGCCGGAACACGCTGGCTGCGCATTCACCCTCGCCCCAAAAGCGCGCTATGGTTCGGACCAACCGCGGGCAAGCCAGGCGTGAATCGCTTCGACGATCCCGCCGGCCGGTTTCGCGTCTGCTATCTCGGAACCACGATCGACGTATGCTTCGCCGAGACGTTTCTCAGGAACCCGCCGGTACGGATTCTCGCGATCGAAGATCTGGCCCTGCGTTCGGTGGCCGCGATCGAGACCACGCGCGATCTGCGGTTGGTTGCGCTTCACGGACCGGACCTGGCGCGGCTTGGCGTGACGGCTGATCTGGCGAGTGGCGCAACCTATGCGGTTTCGCGGGCATGGTCGCGAGCGCTGTGGGAGCATCCCGACGCTCCGGACGGGATCGTGTACCGCTCGCGGCACGACGATTCGGCGTTATGCGTCGCGATCTATCACCGGGCCAAGGCCGCGCTGCGCATCGTGGAGGACCGGCGGCTCGCGGACGATCCAAGGCTGCTGGCGCGCTTAATGCGCAAATACGATGTTGGCTTGACCAGATAGGTTGGCGCAGTCACTTCTTCCGGCGCCTGGGCCGCAATGCACGATTCACATCGTCAATCGAGAAAGCACCCGGATCGTACCCGTCTCCGAGCCACAGCAGCATGTCTTTGACTCGCTCATCCTCGGGATTTTGGAGCGCTTCCAACAGGCCGTAGAATCCCGGTAAACCGCCGCAATTCTCCGGCGGGCACGCGCGTTCGCCGCCAATGCACACCGGATAGGCCGCGTCCGGATCGGCGGGTAAGCGCTTCTCCACCATCCACGCTGTGCTCCCAACCGTCGCCCATGTCGTAGGTGTAGACCAGCTTGTAGCGCACCTCGGGCAGCACCTCGCCGAGCCGCACTTTGCGGTCGTTGATGGTGGGGAGACCGGAGCCGAACCACCGCTCATCGGGATTCGGACGGCCATAGATTTGCTTGCCGACGCTGAACTCGTAAAGGTGGGAGTTCTCCCACCCCATGGCGATCTGGAGCACATCATGCAGCTTGGCGAGGACCAGATCCGCGGGTACCAGCAACCGCCGCCAGATGGGCGGTTTGGTTCCCAGAAGGCGTGACTTTGAGTTGATAGATCTCGGGCATATTGGACCTGTTTTATACTGCGCTCGATGGCGGAGCGCAAGTTAGTAATGATTAGCAGCACGGCGCGCGACCCGCCGGAGCACCGGAAGGAGGCGATGGGCGCGTGTCTGCGGGTGAGCATGTTTCCCGACATCATGGAGCACCTGCCGGCGAGCGCGGACGAAGCCATCGCCGCTTCCTTGGACATGGTTGATCGGTCCGAAATCATTTGGGTGTGGCTACTTTAGGACGACGCTCCAGTGGCCGGGATGAAGGCGCTGCTGATCTTTTGCGATGTGGAATGGCCAGTAGCGATCGAAGTCCCCGCTCAGGTAGATGGCTCTGAGCTGGACGATGGCCTCGGCCATCTCCGCAGTCCAGCGCATTCCCGAACGCTCCATCCGATCCTTGATGAGATTCTTGCAAGCGCCCTCGACAGGGCCACTGGCGATGGGCCAGCCGTGGGCGAGATATGCGTCATAACGCATACGACGCGATTGCGATATAAGTAGTCGGCAACGCCGCGCAGCGTCTTGCGCTTGGCCCCGAAGAGTCCGCGTTTGGCGACGCTCTGGCGAATGCCCTTGACGACCTGACTGACGTCGCCGAACAGGATGCGCAAGGTGCGGTCCGGAACCCAGAGTTCCGCTTCCAGGCTCCCCTCGGCGTGGAAACACATACGCGGCTTTCCATAGTTTCTCCGGAACATGCAACAGATCCAGGATCAGCGTGACGCCGAGCGTGCCCTCGACCAGAATCTGCAAGGCTCGCTCGCCATCGGTGAGCGCCACGCGCGTCTTGCTACCTTCCGGATCACGGCGTTGCATCTCCTGGGCCACCTCCTCCGTGACAGCGGCCTTGCTTTTGAGCAAACTGGCCCACACCCGCTTGTTCTCCGGGCGCGGAGGAGTCTGCCCGTCGCCGGGAGTCTGGCGTTGGGTTCGGAACAGGCTTTCCACGACCTGTTCTGGGGTGCGTACCCAAGGCGCGCGGGTGAACACAGCGGCCACGGTGGCCATCCTCTTCCGGTTGGCTTTCTGTCCCTTGGTGAGGCGCACGGTGGGTTGTGCGCCTCCGGGCTTGACCATAGGAATGCCCTTGCCATCGACCGCCGCCACGAGGATGGAGCCTTGCGCCGGTGCGGGGGCGCGTTCCTGATAAAAGGCGTCAAAGTCCAGAGCCGCATCCCGCAGAATTTCTTCCAGGCTGCGCTTGGGGACAGAAACGCCGGTGAGGTCGGCGATGGCCTCGACCGATTCGTGAAAGGGGTTCTGCACCGCCGCCTTGACCAAACGCCGCTGCAGTTCATAGGAGAACGAACGCGCGGGTAAGGCAAGGGCCTGGTCGAGTGGATAAATGCTGGGTGCGCCATCGCGGGAGTAGCCCATGCGGTTAATCTCCACCGGTCCAAAGATGGTTTTCAGGGAGCGGGTGCGGAGTCGACGATGGGTGTATAACACCGTACCGGCCTGTTGTGGGACGCGCAGCGCAGGTCCCACATCTCCATCGCCGCGGCGCTCGAGATGGGCCTGGAGCAGCAGGCGCTGCACCTCGCGGCCCCTGGCCTGCTGCTGAGATTCAATCTCGTGGAGCGGGAGCTGCAGCGCACGAGTGGATGCCAACCAAGCCTCCAGCAAGGCGAAATCGAGGGGCGCTGGAGTGTCGGCGGCGGGGGAGCCCGGCGACTCAACGATCGGGAGTGGGCATGGATCGCGCGGCAGAAATGGTGTTGCAATATTTGTTGTTGACATATTCCTGCGGTATCAATTACCGTAAGAATAGCCTCCATGTCCAGACCATTATGAGCGGATTTCGACAACCCCAGCCGACCGCGACCCTGGATCGCTACTCGCAACGCTTTCGGGATCTAAAGCGGGAATTTACCACTGTGCCTCCGACTCTCCGAATGGTCGCGCTCTCATCGCCGCGACGTCATCGCTTCACGGCGTCCGGAAGCGGCCTTCAAGGCACAGATCCGCGCGACACGCTGCCGTGTCCCTGGTCCAAGTGTCCGCGCCCGTCCCGGTGCAGCGGCGCAAACGATGGGCACGTCAGGTCACGCGATTGGCGACTGCGGCCTCGGGGCGGGAAACGCGGCTTCAGACCGGAGTGATCTCCCAGAGCCCGGAAACTCGATCCGGCGCTTCCCGGAGCCATAATCGAGAAAACTCGGTGGCGATAATCCCATCCGATGGACGCTGCCAGCTTATATCGTTTGCAGAGCTACATGAAGCGGATGCCTGGCACAAGGCCGCCAAGAAGAGGGCAACTCACTTGGACGCCGCGAAACAATACAGGGCGGCCCGCGTCCGCACGTAAAGTCGACTCCCGGCGATGGCCGGCGTGGCGTATGTTTCATCCTTGAGATCGTTCACGGCCAGCACTTCCCAATCGCCTTTGGCGCTCAAGACCGTCAGTTTGCCTTCCGCATTCGCCAGGAACACTTTGCCATCGGCGGCCACCGGCGATGCGAAGTAGTCGCCCAGGCTCTGCGGGGCGCGGCCTTGCTTCAGCACTCTGCCCGTATCGGGATCGAGCGAGGTGATAATGCCGCCTTCCTTCACCATGAAGTAGATTCCCTTGTACAACACGGGAGCGGGCACCACGGGAACTTTACTTTTCACGCGCCAGCCAAAGGCGGACTTCGGGAGTTGCCCTGTACTCGCGCCAGGCGTCACCTTCACAGCGCCGTACTCGCCGGCGGTAGCCTCAATCGCTTTTTTCCATTCGTCTGCCTCGATGTATCCGTCGCGATCGGAATCGACCCACCCGAAATGCTCGTTCCAGCCCGGATAGGCCTGGAACTCTTCTTTCGAGAGCTTCCCGTCCTTGTTCGTGTCGTACTTGCCGAGCAGCGTTTCGAAGGAGTCGCCTGCGGGCTGATCGTGCCCCGTGGTGTAGAAAATCAGCGATTCGCCGTTCGAGACCGGCACGCCGAATGTGCCGTCGGAGCCTATGGGAAACCACCAACGCGGTTCGCCGGTTGCGAGGTAGTAGCAGTCCACCCGATTCCCTCCGGTGGCGACGATCTGCTTTTCCTGGCCGGCGGGCGCGTAGACGATCGGGACGCTCCAGCCAATGCCGACGCCGGGGCGGGCCGTTTTCCAACGCGGTTTTCCGGAATTCCTGTCGACCGCCAGCAAGAAGGATTGCCCATCCTGATCGCATTGGACGATCACGATTTCGCCTTCGACGACGGGCGACGACGCCATTCCATAAAAATTCGCGAACGGTCCCAGCGGGTGACGCCAGCGCTCCTTGCCGTCGGGCGTGTATGCAATCAAGCCGAGATCCGCGAAGAACACATAGACTCCCGAAGCGTCGGCCGCGGGAGTGGGGCTGGCCGCATCGTTGGCGCGAAATAGCTCGTGTTTGTGGAACTTTTGCACCGCTTGCCGCCAAACCAACTTGCCGTCGGCGACGTTGTAGCACAGGGTGATGAGCCGATCGCCTTCGCTCGCGGTGAGGTATAGGTGCGCACCGAAGACGACGGGCGAGGATCGGCCGAAGGGCACATCCGCTTTCCAGGCCACGTTGCTGGACGGGCCGAATTCGGTGGGCAGGCCGGTGGAACTGGCGTCCACACCGGAGCCGTTCGGTCCGCGGAAGCGCGACCATTCGGCTGCCGGCAGGGTGATGGTGCACGCGATCAATGCCACACAAGAGAGCCGCATCGATTAAGTATAGATCCGATGGCGCCTGGTGTGGAGACTTAGCGCCGATCTATCCGGCGCCAGTAGCCCGTTGCCCGTCGCCGCAACCGCCAGCGTGCGGATGGGCGACGCCTTGGTCGGGATGCACCGATCGCTTGCGGCCTGGGAACCCCAACTTCCGAGTGCCCGACCAACCGGACGGATCCTACTCTGCCGCTTCCCACAACGCCGTACCTCGGGGATTTCAGAGTGGCGGCGCCCCCCGCGCGATTGTCGGACAAACCGGTCCAGGGGATAACTGTCGCATTCAGGCGTCTTGGCTACTCCGCCCACAGCGCCTCCATCGGCTCAATTTTCGTGGCCCTGCGCGCCGGGATGTAACTGGCGAGCAGCGCGGTGGCGGCCAGTACCGCCGAGACGGTCAGGTAAGTCGCCGGATCCAGGGGCCTGACTTCGAATAGCAGGCTGGTCATCAGGCGAGAGAGTGCCGTGGCGGCAGCCAAGCCGCAGACGAGACCAATGGCGATGAGCAGCGAACCCTCGCGGATGAACCGCATTCGTACAGACCGCGGCGAAGCACCCAGGGCGATGCGGATTCCGATCTCGCGCGCACGTTGCGACACCGCGTAGGAGATGACTCCGTAGATACCGACGACGCTCAGCAAGAGGGACATGCCGGCGGCGATGGCTAGCATCACCAGGGCGAACGAGGGGCGCGCCATGGACTTGTTATAGATCTCTTGCATCGTGCGCACTTTCGCAAGAGGGATGTTCTTGTTGACGGACCACACGGCCTGCCGGACGTACTTCAGCAGCTTCGTCGCGTCGCCTTGCACGCTGCGTATGCCCAACAACTGGTCACGCGCGATGACGATTTCCCGTTGGAAGAAATGGCGCATCGGTATGGGCCAACACACAATGGCCGAGGCTTTATGGCCGGGACCCTCGTCGTGCTCGTTTCCGGCGACACCCACAATCTCGCGCCAGCGCGCCTTGGGGACTTCCTGAATCCTCTGGCCTAGTGCCGCCGCCGGTTCGTGCCAGAGTTCGCGCGCTAATGCCTCCGAGACCACGCCCACCGGACGAGCTTCCTGGATATCTGTCAAGGTCAGGTCGCGGCCTGCTAGCAATGGATTCCCCATGGTCTTGAAATAGCCGGGTGAGACGTACTTGAAGCGGCGCAATGGGGGAGGCTCGCCAGCGCCGTACGTTCGATCAGCCATAAAGATGCTACCGCCAAAGCCCAAAACTCGGCTGCCATCCATGGTCATACCGTTTGAGATAGAGGCTGATTCCACGCCCGGAATGGCTTTGATTCTGTCGAGAATCTCGTAGTAGACACGCGTGGCCGCCTCTTGCACTGGCACCTCTGCGTTGAGTATGGAGGTCTGGTCGGGTATGGAGATTTGCATGGTGAGTATCTGTCGGGGCTGTGTGAAGCGTGGAGGCACCTGCTTCAGGGCCGAGGCGGTACGGAGCATGAGACCGGAACCGATGAGCAGGACCACGGCCAGGGCGACTTGCACCACCACGAGAAGGTTGCGCGCGCGGTGGCGCTCCCGGCCCTCACTCTCGTATTGCGTCCGCCTTGCCGCAGCACGCCTGCCAGGCGCGGCCCGTGTACTTGAACACGGGCAGCAACCCGGAAAGAACCCCCGCAACCAAGGAGATCGACAGACTGAAAAGCAGGACCGTGCGATCGATGGCGATCTCGTCGAGGCGCGGCAAATTACCGGGATTCATCACCGCGAGGACGCGAAGCGTGGTGTACGCCACAGCCACACCGAGCGCGCCGCCGGCGACTCCCAGGACTAAGCTTTCGAGCAGCAATTCCTTTGCGGTTCGCCACCAACCGGCGCCGAGTGCGGCGCGGATAGCGAGTTCCTGCTGTCTACCTTCGGAGCGCACCAGCATCAGGTTGGTGATGTTGGCGCAGGCGATCAACAGCACGGCCCCAAGGGTTGCCATGAGCACCCACAACAGCGTTCCCATTTTACCGACCAGATCGGACTTGAGCAGCCGCACGCTAGGGCGCAAATTCACTTCCCGCGTCATCTGTCTGGTCCAACCGGGAGCCGGCGGAACTTGTCGATCATCATGGGAAGCATCCGCGCCACATCGGCACTCGCGCTTGCCAGCGTCTCGCCCGGCTTGAGCCGGGCCAATGCCTGGTAGCCGAAAGCGCCAACGAAAGTCTTGGCCCGGTTAAACTGAAAGGGGATTGATGACGTCCGCGTGCATGTCCATGAAGCGGAACCGTGGCAGCATGACGCCGATAACCTCAGTGGATTGCCCATCCACCATGATGCGCCGGCCGATCACCGATAGATCGGCGCCGAATTTACGGCGCCAGTAATCGTTCATCAGGATAATGGTCTGGGGGCTGCCGGGAGAATCGTCCAGGCGCGAGAACGGCCGGCCAAGTATGGGCTGCACGCCAAGAAGGGGCATGAACCCATCGGTGACGTAGAGGGCATCCACCTGCTCAGGTTCCCCGGCGCCTGTCATGTTGTGAAAGCCGAGGCCCCACATAGCGACATCCTGGAAGACCCGCCCTTCCTCGCGGTAAGTGAAGTAGCAGGAGGCCGAAGATGGCCTTTCCTGTCGATCCTTCCGGGCGGTTTCCCAAATGGCGACAAGGCGATCCGGATCGGGGTACGGGAGCGGCTTGAGCAAAATTCCATTCAGCACACTGAACACGGCGGCTACCTGTTTGACCAGGTGATCGCGTTGGACAATTCGACCAGAAGACTATTCTCGATGGGCCGGTCCCTCCGCGAGGTTTCCATCCATGAAACAAGCTGTAGTAGTTGGAGGCCATGCTCAAGGCTGTTCCGCTCCGACCGGGCCATCGTGGGGCGTACGTTCATCCTCAATCAGACGGCACGCACGCTGGTCGGCATCATGCCGCCGCGCTTCACGTGGTGGGGAACGGAATTGTGGATTCCCGCCGCATTGGATCGTAACGATCCCAATGTGAAGTCGCATTATTTCTCGCTGTACGGTCGTTTGAAGCCTGGCGTTGGGCGGTCTCAGGCCGCCGCCAACCTGGAAGTGATTGCCAACCGGGTGGCGAAGAAGTACCCCGATCAATACCCGAAACACTTTCACATCCATTTGGAGACGCTAGCCGAATCCGTAGTGGGACGATTTCGGGACACGTTGCTCACGCTGCCGGCGGCGGTTGGAATGCTGCTGCTGATCGCCTGCGGCAATGTGGCCAACCTGCTGCTGGCGCGCGCCACGGCGCGCGAAAGAGAGATCGCCATTCGCGGCTCGTTGGGCGCAGGCCGCTGGCGCATCGTCCGGCAATTACTCGTCGAGAGCCTGCTGCTTTCGGCGGGCGCGGCGATTCTCGGTTGTGGGCTCGCCTGGTGGGGGTTGAAAGCACTGGTGGGGGCGATTTCGCCCAAGACGATTCCCGACGAGGCGGTCATCCGGCTGAACCTGCCGGTGCTGCTGGCTACGTTGGGAATAGCGGTGCTCAGCGCCGTCGTCTTCGGCTGGCCCCGGCGCTGCACGCTACGCGACGCGACCTGGTAAATTCGCTCAAGAATACCGGCCAGGGCGTGAGCGGGGCGTTCCGGCACGGACGCCTGCGCAATGCGCTGGTGATTATCGAGGTGGCCCTATCAATCGTCCTGTTGACTGTCGCCGGCCTGCTGATGCGCAGCTTCGTCGCGCTGCAGAATGTCGAGTTGGGCCTGGACCCGGAAAACATCCTGCACGCGCGCCTGCCCTTGCCGCGAGAACAATATAAGACAGCGGCGGCGAAGCAGCGCTTCTTTCAGGCATTGCAGGAGCGTTTGTACGCGATGCCTGGCGTGCTAGCCGCCGCCGAGACCAGCACGCTTCCGCTATACGGCGGCATTCCCACGGAGGTGGAGGTTCCCGGCGTGACGCACGACGAAAAATGGGAGGCGCTGTTTCAGCTTGCAGCGAAGGCTACTTCCCCACCCTACGGCTGAAAGTATTGCGCGGCCGCATCCTGGACGCAGCCGAGGTCAACGGTGCGCGCAAGGTTGCGGTGATCAATCAAACCCTCGCACGGAAGTTCTTCGGCGCCGCCGACCCGATTGGCCAGCGGATCAAGGTAAAAACGCTGGAAACGTGGCCCGAGCCGATGAAAGATCCCACCTTCGAGGTGATCGGGATCGTCGCGGACGCCAAGAATCGCGGCATCCAGGAACCGACTATGCCGGAGATGTTTCTGCCGTACACAATTACCGGATTCGCGGAGCGCGGCATTCTGATACGCACCGTGGGCGACCCTCTGCTCATGGTGAACGCCCTGCAAAAGGCGATCTGGGCCACGGACCGTAACGTAGGCCTGACGCTCATTGGGAGCCTGCATGACTCCATGCGGCGGATTTCGTACGCCGCACAGCGCTTCGGCCTGATTCTGCTGGGGGTCTTTGCCGGCGTCGGGCTGATCCTGCTAGGGATCGGGGTGTTCAGCGTGATGGCTTACGCGGTGTCGCGGCAGATGCACGAGATCGGCCTGAGGATGGCATTAGGCGCGCGGCCTGGCGACGTGCTGCGCATGGTGCTTGCCAGAGGAACTTGGCTTCTGGGTGCCGGCACGGTTGCAGGGCTGCTCGTCAGTTTGGTTGCCACGCGACTGATTGCGAGCCAGATCTGGGGCGTATCGCGATTCGATCCGATCACCCTGATCGGGGTGGTAACGGTGCTCGCTCTCGCCGGCGGCGCTGCATGCTATTTCCCGAGCCGCCGGGCCACGCGTGTTGATCCCATGATCGTACTGCGATACGAGTAGCGCCCAAATCGAGACGCTCTGCAGGCGGCGACAACGAGTCATTTGGCGATCCCCGCAATCGCCGCGGCGTACCTCGGCTCTTTCCGGAGAGGTTCCAAAAGCGGCTCACGAGCGATGCGGTCCCGGTCGCGAAAGCCATTGGCAACCGCCTGTTCGAGCGCCTCCAGGGCGTGCCGCTTCTCGTGAGCGCCGGCTTCGGACACGGCGAGGCTGTACCACCCTTCGGCGTATGCCGGGCGCAACAGCACCGCCAATTGCCACAGGCGTGCAGCCTCCGGATACTTGTTAGCGGCCTGTAACTCGTTCCCTTGCTCAATCGAGGATACGAAGCTTCCAGCCAGCACCCGCCGCGCAGCGCGCCGGTTAATGCCGTCTTCGGGGCGCTGGGCATCGCGCCGCAGGGCCTGCACCAGGGAGCGACGGGCAGCATCGTCGCCCCCTGTAATCTCTTCAGTCAACCGGGCATACCGCTCCGCCGTCTTCTTCTGGGCTGGTGAAATGGGTAGCGGCGGCTCTGGTGGTAACCCGCCAGACAGGAATTCCAGCGCGCTCGCGGTCATATTTTCCGGCAGCCAGTCGTGGCCGCCCGCAAACTCGGAAAAACGCTGCGGGAACCCGCGCCGGTATAGTTCACGGTTCATCGCGTACACCTCATCGAAATTGAAGTCGTCAACGCCCGCCGTGGCATAGATCCGAAACCGCACCTGATTGGGGATGGCTCCGGCGGAGAATCCCGCGCCGCACGCAATTACGCCGGCGACCCGGTTGCGGGCTGCCCACGCCAGAGCCAGACGCGCGCCACCGGAGAAGCCAGCCGCGTAGATCTGTGCGTCGTCAATGGAGAAGCGTTGGCGAGTGTCTTGGATCAGCCAGCGAATGGCTTCGCGCGCGATGTCGAGCTGCCCGTTGCGTGAGTTGTTCGAGCCGACCACGATCCAGCCGGCGCGCCGGGCGGCTTCGGCAAAGCGCGCTACCGGGATGCGGCCGCGCGCGTCCGGATCCAGACAGTAAAGGATGGGCCAGGTACGGTCAGGTGCATATTGCGCGGGCAGATAGAGGGCGTAGGACTGGCGTTCCTCACCGCTGCAGACGACCCTATCGATGACCTGTCCCTTAGGCAAAACTTCAGCGGCGATAGCGCACGTTCCGAGCGCCGCGAGACAGGCTGACGGTCTCATGTCTAACTCTATACGGTATCGGATTCGAGCGGGCTTGTGCTCAGTACCGGCTTGGCGCCGCGGGGGTCCCCTCGCCCCGCTGTGATTGCGCGCGCGGATCATCCGAAGCGACAAAGATCGCGCCGCCCGATGTCTGGGGGTCCTCTTTGCAATCGATTCGCAGACGAAAGCAGATCTACTGGTCTCGTCAACGTAGGCACGGCTGCATAAACCTGCCGATGCAGCCAGCATCTGTTGTCTCAAACGGCTTTAAATTGCCAATATCGGCCCCGGCCTTTTTCCGAATGGCCGCCAAATTGTAAGAGGGCCGAGTTCAGGCGACCGCTTCCGCCGCCGTTGGCGCACCGGACCGACGCCGGATCATCCGCATGGGCTGCCTCTTCCAATATGTCACCGACCGCCAGCACCATTCGAGAGGCCCAAACCGGTAATAGTGCAGCCAAACGGGGCTTGCGGCCAGAGACATGGCCCAGCATCCGGCGACCACGTAGTACAACTGATACCGCTCCAGCCGTCCGTACAAGCCGAACCCGTAGCCGGTAAACACGAACGTGCAAACCACCGACTGCAAAATGTAGTTACTCAGCGCCATTTGCCCGATAGCGGCAAGACGCCTGGTCAGCCACTGAAGCGCGCCGGTCTTGCACAGGATCATCAGCAGCGCCATGTCCGCCAGGGCGACCGGCAGCCGCTCAATGTCGTAGGCCACGTTGGTGAACGCGAAGGTGACGCGGTCGAAATTGCTCTTCACTGCGAGCCATGCTGTGTACGAGTTCACCGGAATCCCGATCAGGCAACCGACGACCGCGATCCAAGCGTAAAAGCGGTACGATCTGGACGCGCTGAAGACCCCGAGTTTGAACAGGCCCATGCCGATGAACATCATGCTCCAGACGTCGCAATTCACCGGGTCGTAATACGGCAGGCCATGCCAAACCGCAAGGGCTTTCGCCCGCGCGCCGATCACCTCCAAGGGATTGCCTCGCCACTTCTTTGCGTCCTTCTCCAGTTCTTCGGATGAAGGCTTTCGCTGCTTCCGCTGCAGCTCCAGTTCCCTCCTCGCCTCCGTCTGCCCTTCGACCGGCTTGTTGCCCACCTTCTCGGCAGCGGCGGCGGCTAAGTTCTGTCGCGCGAGCTGTCGGAACGCGTCCACGCCACACCACCCTGCCTTGAACGCGATGAACAGGGCGCCGATGATCAGGAGCTTCTTCGCGGGAAGCTTCCGGAATGGAAACAAAATCAGCGCACACAAAGCGTACGGGTACAGGATATCGCCCCAAAAAAGCAGGAATGCGTGCGCCAGGCCGAACAGGAGCAGCCAAAGGTTCCGTCGGTAGTAGATGTCGGCGGCGGTGGCTCCGGAGCGCTCCTCTGCCCGAGAGGTCAGCAGGATCATGCTGGCTCCGAAGACCATCGAGAAGAGGCACCGCATCTTTCCCCCGATCAGGATGCGAAACAGCGCCCAACTGGCCAGGTTTAAGCCAGTTGCCCCGCCTGCCACCGTCGGATCGTTGCCGGCCGCGAAATACATGCCGAAGACGAGGACGTTCGCCGGCAGAATCCCCAGCAGCGCAAACCCGCGTAGCGCGTCCAAGGAGTTGATGCGCTCTTCCGGTGTGATCGGCCCAATAGGTGTCATTCGATCCTCCCATTGGGTAATGCGTAAATCAGGGGCGGATTTTTCGGGCCGCGTCCAACTCCGAATTTGCGGCTTGGGCATCCGGCGCGCGAGATTCAGCTTCGGCGATCAATGCCTGACTAACGCCGAAGCATTTAGGATCTCCTGCACAGTGGGCGAGTCATCAGCCAGTCGGAACGTGGTTTTCAAACGGTGGCCGGCCCGTGGCCCACCATTTTCAAGCGGGCGGACTATGGCGTTGTCGTTCCTTATCGTTAGGCAAACGGAGGGGATGGCCAGCGAACGGACCCACCAGCCACGGTTCGATAAGCGCCGATCAGCGCGCCCCGCTCACCAATCGCGCCAGTACCGTCTCCAATTCCAGCGGTCAAAAAGCGGCCGATTCAGTGTTTGCTAAACATGTCCTCGACATCTTTACGAAAGGCAGCCTGGCTGGCGGCGCGGCTGTAGAACATGTGGCCGCCGGGATATTCGCGGACGCCCACGCGGTTGGGATCGCCCATGACAGGCATCTGGTCCACGGTGAGGACGGAGGCCATGAAAGGGCAGGAGAGATCATTCCAGCCGTGAGCGATGATAACTCGCATTTTGGGATCGGCGGCGACGGCTTGGCGGAGGTCGGGCACAGCGCCGGTGCGCAGTGGGCGACTGTCGTGGTCCCACTGGGAGTTCACTTCGTAGCTGAGGGCGTTATAGCGGGCATCCGTCTTCCAGCCGACGACGCGAGTGATGAAATCGACCATGGCGGTCGTGGTGGGAGCGATGATGCTTTCGAGCAGAGGATCGCTGGTGCGCTGCTCGGGAGCGAAGGGGAATGGATCGTAGCTGGTCACGTTGGAATCGTAGACGCTGCCGATTTTGCCACTCTCGCGGAAGACCTCGCGCAGGTACGCGCCGATTTCGAGGCGGCCGCCGGCGCGGCGGACGAACTCCTCTTCGAGGCCGGTCATTTCGGTGACGCGCTTGACGATGCGGGGGGTGGCTTCGGGATCGGAGCGGCCTTTCAGCAGATCGCCGGCATATTCGCCGCGGGTGTAGGCGATTACGACGGCCATGTTTTCGGCGGTGAGCTTGTGTTCGCGTTCGAGGTGTGCGGCAGCGATGGAGGGCAGAGTCAGCATCCAGGGCACGGGCGAAAGATCGGGGTTCTCGCTAGCGGCGGGGTTTAAATAAGGAGAGACCAGGACGACGCCGTTCATGGCGACGCCGAGTTGAGTCTGCAGGAAGTGGGTGATGCGCGGGCCGCGATAGCCGCCGTAGCTTTCGCCTACCAGGTATTTGCGGGAGGCGAGACGGCCGTTTTTCACAAGCCAGTCAAAGATGATGCGGGAGAGGTAGTGGATGTCGGCGTCGGTGGCATAGAACTGCTTTTTGGTTTCTTCCACGGAGACCAGCGAACGGCTGTAGCCGGTGCCGATGGGGTCGATAAAGACGAGGTCTGTAAAATCCAGCCAAGTGCCGGGATTATCCAGCAGGCGCGCGGGATCGGAAGGGCTGTCCCCCTCCTCGCCGAATTGGAGATGCTTGGGACCGATCGCGCCCAGGTTCAGGTAGACGGAAGCGGCGCCGGGTCCACCGTTGAGGGCGAAAGTGACCGGACGTTCCTTGCCATCCATGGTGTAGGCGGTGCAGACCACTTCGCCGCTTTTCTTGCCGTCGTTGTAGACGGGGAGAGTGCCGACGGCGACCTGGTAGGAGAGGTTCTTGCCATCGAGCTCGATGGTTTGAGCGGCGTGGGCGTCGGCGGGCAGAGGAGGCTCTTTTTCGGCCTGATCTTTGTCTTTGGCGTCTTTGGCGTCCTTGGCGGCGGTGGTGGGCGCGGGCGGCGCTTTGGACTCCTGGGGGAGCGCGGGCGCGGCGATCAATAGGAGTAGGGCGGGGGTCAGACAGCGAAAGTGCAGAGTAGCGGCGAGAGTCATTAGGCTACGATAACGCAAAACGCCGCATCGTCAGGCCGCCTTAATTTGCCATTATCGTCCCGGCTCTCCTCCGGGTCGCGGGTTCATCACCGCGACGCTAGCCCACATGAAAACGGGCGTGGATGTCCTCCCCGGGGCAGCGGAATGAGAGTGTCGACTGGGCGTGCGCGAGATGACGTGGCCGTCGCGCCTGGAGGTGTTCGGCGACGCGTTGCCGCGATGAGCAGTAAGCGGGGCAATCCGGACGTGCGTGGCGCGGGCCGGCTCACATCTGGGTTTCGAGTCCCGCCATAATCGTCAATCTCGGTGGGGCGACTCCGCCAGTGGCACAATTCTGGCGCGACTCATTCATGGTGGCAATTCTATCGAAGCGCCGGTCTTAGTCAGCCGTTGCCACTAAAGCAAGCAATTTAATGCGCTATAAGCCAGCGCCTTGGCGCTTGGCCGGCCGCCGGTAGACCCTGTCCCCGTCGGTTACGTACAGCCACCGCAGTCCAGGTCCGCCAAACCATACGTTTGATACGCCCCCGGCACCGGGGCTGTCGAGAACTGCCGTCAAGCGTCCGAGTTTATCGAACACCTGAACGCCTATTGTTGTTGCTACGTAAAGAGAGCCGTCCGGATCAAGAGCCATTCCCCCGGCGTCCGTCCCAAATGATCCGGGGGCGGTTTCAAGCTGATAGAAGGGTCGACCGTCGATCAGTGCGCCATCGGCTTCGATCTTGAACATCCAAACCCACCTCGTTGGCGGGTCATTGACAACCAGCGCTGATCCATCGGGCGAAACGCGTATGCCGCGTGGCCAATTGATGCCATCATAGGCTACGCGCTTGTGGCCAGCCGTGTCCACCAACCATATCTTGTGAGCGGGCGCCTCACTGCAATAAATGTCATTACGCGACGTGACGGTGAAATGATGCGTTTGTAGCCCCTCAATCACCACTGATTCCGTGCCGTCGTTCGTGAAAGCTACGATTCTCTTCCGGTCGTGCTGGCCGCCGTACAACCGGCCATCGGCTCCGAACGCAACGCCATGCGTTCCGTTGCTGCCTTCTTTCCAGGTGCTGACCTTGCCCTCAAGATCGAGATTTTGAGAATGCGGTTTCTTCGGGCATCGCTGAAAAAGACATTTCCGTCCTTGTCCACTGCGGAAGAGGCCGTGAGTTGGTAGCCTTGCCCGAGCAAGTTCCACGATTTGCCGGGCACCAGAATCTCGTAAGCTCCACCATCACCGATCTTCTCCATTCCGCGTAGTTGCCGTTGCGAACCCGGCTCCTGTGCGGGTAATAGCCAAGTCGCGACCACCGACAATGATGCAGCGGAAAGAAGATGGCGCATTTCAAGTGGATTGTAGCACCCAGGCTGCGCTCGTTACGCACGTGGCTGGTGTCAACGCGAAGCGGCACGATATGAACCATTATCGACCTTTCCTTCCATCGCCACCAATGCAGCGGATATAGCGCAGCAGACAGCGCGCAGCAACGTTACAATGCAATCATGCTTCGAGCACATCCGCGCGAGTCCTATTTTCGCCTTCTGAGCGCAACGCTGCTGATGACAGTTCTGGCGCAGCACGGGGCCACCCAGACAGCTTCTTCCACATTAACGACGCTGTACAGCTTTCTGGGACCACCGGACGACGGAGGGTATCCGGTCGCGGGTTTGCTTGCCGGAGAAGATGGAACGCTATATGGCACGACCGGGCAGGGCGGACCAACCGGCGATGGCACGGTCTATGAGTTGAGGCCGCCAGCCTCTCAGGGTGGCTCCTGGGCCGAAACCGTGATCCACAGCTTCGCAGGCACAGACGGATCACTGGTTTTCGCGGGCGTAGCCGGCAGGAATGGCAAGATTTACGGCGCCACCGTATACGGCGGAACTGTTGGCAAAGGTACGATCTTTGAGTTGACGCCTCCGGCTACGGCGGGCGGCGCCTGGACGGAGGCCGTCATTCACAACTTCACGGGAAAAGGCGACGGCGATCAGCCGTCCGGCACTCTGATAGTCGGTAAGAATGGAGCGCTATACGGCACGGCTTTCCGCGGCGGAGTTTTTGACTTCGGCACCGTGTTTGAACTGACTCCGCCGGCCACTGCGGGGCGGAGTTGGACGCTAACCGTCCTCTATACCTTTACCAATACCGGCGACGGAGGGTGTCCCACGGCAAGCGTAACCATGAGCGCGAGTGGCGCGCTATACGGTTTGGCGTCCGGAACGGCCTTCGAGTTGACGCCCCCAGCGTCGGCGGGCAGTCCATGGGTTGAATCCACGATTGCCACCAACCTCGTGTCGGCTCCGCAGGCGGGCCTTGCGCTCGGCGCCGGCGGAGTGCTCTACGGCAGCACGCTCCTCGGCGGCGAGAACGACAAAGGCTCGGTGTTCGAATTGACGCCGCCTGCCACTCCGGGGGGCGCGTGGACCCAGGCCGAGATCTATAGCTTCCGCCAAGGTTCTCACGCGGGGGGCTTTAATCCTTACGCAACTCTATTGATCGGCAAGAGCGGGCAAATCTACGGAATCACCAACGCCGGTGGGGTTTCGGGCATGGGCACGATTTTCGAATTGCTCCCGCCAGCCTCCCCGGACCAGTCTTGGACCGAAAAAGTGCTTCAAAACTTTACGAGTGCCGATGGGGGGCAGCCGCAAGGATGGTTGATCGAAAGGAATGGGGCGCTCTATGGCACGGCATATCTCGGCGGCGGGTCGGGCCAGGGCACGGTATTCAAGCTGGCGTTTTAGTAAGTTCGAGGCGCAGGTGCAGGTCAAGTATGATGCGAAAATTGAAGGCCGCCAAGAGGGACTGACGAACATGCGCATGTGGGGGAACACAGCTACAGTTGCCTTGCTGCTGTGCGGAGCGACGGTCGCGCCCGCGTCTGCACAAGTCTTCACCACCATGGCGAGTTTCGATGGGGCCAACGGTGCGTCGCCCTTGGCTGCGCTGGTGCAAGGCACCGACGGAAATCTTTACGGCGTGACCTTCGAAGGTGGTATCAACAGTTACGGCACGGTCTTCAAGATTACTCCGGGCGGAACGCTGACAACTCTACACAGCTTTGACACATCGGACGGGGGATACCCGTCCGCTGCGCTCGTCATGGCCGCCAATGGACGTTTCTACGGCACCAGCCAGGAAGGTGGGGTCTACCTGAGTGGCACGATCTTCAGAATGAACGCGCCAGGCACGCCGATGACACTCCACAGCTTTGACATCGGGGACGGCGACTCACCGACGGCCGGGCTCATTCAAGACGCCGCAAATGAGGCCTTTTATGGAACTGCCTGGGAGGGCGGGAAATACAGATATGGCACCGTCTTCGGCATCACCCCGGCTGGAGTGCTCACTACGTTACACAACTTTCGCGGCACTGACGGAGCCAACCCCGACGGCAACTTGGTTCAAGCCGACGACGGTACTTTCTACGGAATAACCGAGAATGGTGGAGCGAACTGTCTACCGAGCGGCTGCGGGGCAATCTTCAGGATCACACCGGACGGCCGGCTGACGACGCTGCACAGCTTCAACCGAACGGATGGCGCCTATCCCGAAGCTGGCCTGCTTCAGGCCACTGACGGCGACTTCTATGGCACCACCGTGTCAGGCGGTGCCGGCAACTATGGCACGGTCTTCAAAATCACTCCGAGGGGAGTTCTGACCCCACTGCACAGCTTCGACGGGAATGACGGTGCCTATCCCTACTCTCAGTTGATTCAAGGCACGGACGGCGAACTCTATGGGACAACTACAACGACGATCTTCAGAATCACATCATCGGGGGCGCTGACTACCTTGTATACCTTTGATTATTCGCCCAACGGCGGAGAGGCCCCAGTTGCGGACTGGTTCAGGCCACGGACGGGAATTTCTACGGCACAACCCTCGGCGGCGGAGCCAGCAATCTCGGCACCGTTTTTAGTCTGTCATCCGCGCGCCACAGTACCTCTTTTCCCGGAAGCAATGCTAGCAGGCTGCGGAAAAACGGGTCCAATCTAACTCGGCGGGCTTTTCAGTGGAGTTTCTCAAACTAGAAACTCAACCGAGGAGTGACCCACTGAATCGTGGGTGTATGAATTAGCCGTTTTTTCGAGGTCATAAGTGCCCTTTTGCGCCTTCCCGGCGTGAGTAGACACACTACTCCTCATGCCTTCCCGCCAGCATTTGCCGTGGCCAAGTTTCGGATGCGTATCAGGTTGTAAGCCGCGGCCGCAAACGTGCACATCCATCCCACCAGTTGTATCCCACGATGCCGCAGCTTGCGCATCCCTCCCACCGTCTTCATCCAGCCGAAGATCTCTTCCACCCGCTTGCGCTTCAGTTGGCTGATCGAATAGCCCGCATGCCGTGTGGTCCGACCGTCAATAGCACTCTGCCGTCCCTTGTTGTTTTGCGCCACGTGCGGTGTGGCGTGCATGTTGCGTGTCTCGGCCACGAAGTCCTTGGTGTCGTATGCCTTGTCGGCCCCCACGGTAATCGTCTGATCGCCGGGTACTTTTTCGATCATCACCAGAGCGGCGTCCCGCTCCGCCGTGCCATTGGCCTGCAATACCTCCGCGTCGGCTACCAGCCCGTTGCGGTTCTCCATCAGCACATGCCCGCTGTAGCTGAGCCTGGCCTCTTTCCCCGCCCCTTTCTTGGCCAGCAGCGCATCCGAGTCCGTCGTGGACGCGTGCGTCTGGTGGCTCCGTTTCTCGCCGTGAAAATCCACGGTGGCATTGCCGGGATCGTCAGGCTGGTAGGCCAAGTCTTGCCGAGCGGCGACGCCGTATTTCTAGCGCAACCTCGTGCGGCCGCCGCGAATCTGCAGTTTCGGTAGGCAGCAGGCCCTCCTCAAGCCAGCGCAGGCGCTTCTCCAAGGAACCACATCAGGCTACGGCCCCCATATACACAGCTTCACGAACGGGGCTCACGGGGGCGTCCAGCAGCGTCCCTACCACGTTAACTGAAACACGGTGCCGCTGGTGGCGCCATATGCCACGCGACCCTTGCCAAGAAGGAGGCCTGCGGAGGGCTCCGATCCGCCGGAGCCGCCCACAAAGTTGTATAGCGTCCTTTCCGTCCAAGGAGCACCCGCGGCTGACGGTGGCGTCAGGCTAAAGATAATCCCAAATCCGTGTTTCCCGCCACCATAGGTTGTGCCGTAAAGATCGCCAGCCTTGCTGAGAGTTAGTGGGCTGACGGGTAGGCTGCCGTCGCGGCGGTCAAAAGAAAAGAGGGTCGCGAAGCTCCACGGGCCGCCAGCCGTGGCCGGGCTCAGTTCGAACACGGTGCCATTGCCGGACGTGCCGCCCCCGGCGGTGGTGCCGTAAAGCAGCCCACCGCTGCCAATTACAACGCCAATGGGGTCGGTTCCCTCGCTTGGAGGGCCGGCGAATGCGTGGAGCACGGTCTTTGTCCAGGTACCGCCTGCTGTCGCCGGCGGCGCGAGAGCGAACACAGTGCCATACCCGATTCCAGCACTGCTGCCCCCCTCCGTTGTGCCATAAACTGTGCCGCTCTCGTCCATCGTCAAGAGCCCCGGGCCGGCTCCGTCCGAGCCACCCGAAAAGGCGTAGAGGACGTTGTAGCTCCATCCACCACCTGCGACAGGCGGTATTAGCTGGAACACAACGCCGCAACCGGAGTAGTTGCCGCTTGGACCGGGGCATTGCGCCAAGTTCCCACCAGCGTCTGCCGAGCCATATAGTTCTCCGCGCTTGCCTAGGACAAGGCCGAAGGCTGGCTCTGCGCCGTCGCTGGCTCCGGCGAATGCATAGAGCACATTTTCCGTCCAGGCACCCCCGGATCCGGCGGGCGGAGCCAACTGGAACACCACGCCGCAACCTTTCGAACACGCCTCGTTCACGGTCCCGCCGAAATTCGTCACGCCATAGAGGTTGCCCCTCGGGTCGCGAACCAGACCGTCGGGGAAGACTGGCCCGACCTGCTCGTCGTCAAACGTATAAAGCACGGTCTTCATCCAGGCACCCCCGGTTTCGGACGGCGGCGCCAGTTGGAAGATGCTCGTATCGGTAACCCCGTAGAGAGCCCCGCTTGGGTCTTTGACCAGCGTCCACTGAGATCCAACGGACACGGAGATCGTTGTAAATGTGGGGTCAGCGTTCGGCGCCGTCGCGAGTCCCGCGCGGGCCAGGGCGATTGCTAGCAGAGATCCGACAAGTACTTGCCTGCTTGGACTAGGCACGGCATCCTCCCGCCTCGGAGTGTACCATAATCGACGACCCGCGCAGCCTACCGAATAGGCCCATGCGCGGTGGTGGTGTATTCCGGGCCATACGCTGCTTCTACCTTCGGTCCAGCCCTGGAGGCGCATGTCGTTTCGCGCCGCCGACGCTTTGCGGGCCCGCCGCGCCGCTCGTCCTGGCGCTAAGCCGCCATGCTTGTCTACGTTTCTGACGTGCGCTTAATCCCTTTGTTTTTTTGCACTGATAAGACGTGTTATCGGCCTCTATTCTTCGCGAGGCCGCGCGATCTCGTGTGCCGCCAGCCCGATAGGGCCAAGCCGGCGATTTTGGGGCTACGCAGCCAAGGTTCCCACAACGGGACTTCTGGAGAGCACCGTCCGGCAGATCGGTGCATCGGGCGTTTCGCAGCCAAGTGGACGTGGAATTCCCAGGAATCTCGTTTTCCAGGAACCCCATTTCATGGCCGCTTATCGGACATGACGCCAGTGTTCGTTCGAAATCGCCTACTTTCTAGACGAGCCGATTCCCAGCAGAAACTGCACCTCGTAGTCATGCGGGGGCCGTAGATAGAACGCGACGTCGTCGGACGAGGGACTGCGCGGGACTGTCCACTTCAGGCATCGGATTTCAGGTGTAATGCGCACATCGTCGGTTTGAATGCCGGTTCCGGCGTGAAACACCAACGCACGGTCATTTGTTGAACCTCCCGCTGGGAGTCCGCGGGACGCAATTCGGATAACGCCTGATCGCCGAAAAGCTGCGGTGGACGCCGTCATCATCTCTACGCGCCGGAATGGAAGCCACCTATGCCTGGATCGCCGCGCAGGTGAAAGCCGGGCGACAGTCGGTGGGCAAACCCGGTCAGGCCACCTTCCCCGTTACGCCAACTGCGCCGTAATCACCTGATTCCGCGTCCCCCGCCCCCCGTATCCGGCTTCTTGCTGTTGATCCTCGTTTCCAGCGCATCGATGCGGGCGGCCTGGAATGCCGGTTGCTCGGCCTTCGCAATCGTGAGCGCCTTTTGGTAGTACTGATTGGCGGCTTCGGATTGGCCATTGGCGTCGAGAACCTGCCCCAGCGCCTGGTTCACGGCGGCCGAGTCCGGCGCCTGGGCTAAGGCCTGTTGCGCCAAGGCAAGGGCGGCAGGGGCGCTTCCTTGGCGGAGGAGCGCCTGCGCCTTCGCATCGAGGCTCAGCGCCCCGGCCAGAGGGATATCGAAATGGCCGTCGTAGACGAAGACGCCGTAGTCGATGATCGCCGCCGGCTTCAGATTCTGAAACTTTCCGTACGGGTTGAGGCGGCCCACGCCGGTTTCAAAGCCGGAAAGAACGCCGGAGCTGATGAGCACGGGTCCGTCGACGGCAGGCGGCGTGTCCGGGGACCGAACCTCGGCCGTGTACAGCGGCGTGCAAGGAATGCCGTAAGAGGCGGGGTCCACCACGGACTGGCTGAAATAGGCGAACCAGCAGTTCTTGACGCCGCGCGCATCGAGATAGCGCTTGACGGATTTGAGCTGCTGGCCCCAATCGGCGCTGGAGTCGCTGACATACTTGTAGGCGTTCGCCGGGCCGCCGAAGGCCTCGTTCGTATACGCTATGTAATCGGGGAAGGCATGCAGGACCGACACGGCTTGAAAGACCAGCAGCAAAACCACGGCGTAAAGCCAGCGGCGATCGCGCACCGCCAAAGCCCAGGCAGCCCCGGCGATGGGAACCGCGAGGAAGATATAGACGGGTAGGATGTGCCGCACGCCGATATTCATGCCGCCGGTCATGGAGAACGCCATGTAGAGCGCGGCGGGAGTTACCGTGTAGAGAATTTCGCGGGAGAGGCGTAGTTTGCCGGCAATGACCGCCCACGCGCCGATCGCGAGCAGGATGAGAAACGTGAGGCTCGACTTAATGAGCATGGTGATGGGGAAAAAGAACCAGACCGCGTGCGGGTGGACCACGCCCAGGATATAGCTGGTAAACAACTTGGCCTGAGAAAGAATGTAGGCGAAGGCGTAGGTATAGGGCGCGGGCAGCAGGTGTAGCTTATCGACCTCAGTGAGCACCTTGGCGTCAAACGCGCTCGGTACGCGGCTGAGTTGCGCCGCCATGGGAGGATCGAACGGCACGGCGTCGGCTTGGGCGTAGCGGAAGCCGTAGGCGGCCCACAGGATCGTTATGGAGATTGCGCCAATGACCGCCAATGCAAGCGCCAGGCGCCAGGCGTGGCGCGCGGCCGGGACGGGTGGAACATCGGGCGCGAGCTTCTTTGGCCACAGAAGCTCGAAGGCGGCGAGGAGCACAAGCGTGGGAAGCAGCAGGATGGAGCTGTGCTTGGCTGCGAGCGCGAGCCCCACGACAAGGCCAGTCCCGATGAGGCGCCACACCGCCGGGAATTTCACGTAGCGGTAGAAGGCATACATGGCCCAGAACATGAAGAAGGCGTTGCCCGAATCCAGGGTAGCCAGCGCCGAATGGCCCATGAGCGTGGGGTCGAATGCGATAAGGCCAAGCGCGACGAATCCGGCGCCCAGGCCGAACATTTCCCGCGCGGCGGCGAAGACAAGAATCGCCAGCAGGAGCGTGAAAACCGAATCCGCCATGCGGGCGCGGAACATGATGGTGTTCGTGTCGTTCTGGAAGACGAGCGCCTTGCCGGCCTGAAACCCCAACGGCTCGTAGGGGAGCCTTAGGATTGGCGGCTCCGGCAAGTTCATGCCGATCAGGGGCAGGGTGATTAGGCGCGTGATCAGGGGTGGATTCAGGGTGACGTAGCCATGCTTCCATTGCAGGTAGCCGGAGTA